>Ga0214182_1000091_pt1 | contig 45109 bp, 40 predicted proteins | sample TroBogEpilimnion_8_FD_153020 | JGI IMG/M metagenome (GOLD analysis project Ga0214182, IMG submission 153020) | Freshwater microbial communities from Trout Bog Lake, WI - 14NOV2007 epilimnion | ecosystem: Environmental > Aquatic > Freshwater > Lake > Epilimnion/Euphotic zone | place: Trout Bog... | reverse complement strand
CGCCCCTCGCTCCGAAATCGCGATTTTCGGCCAATGGTCAAACGATCCTGCCGTTGGCGATCCTCGGGTCAAGCCCGAGGATGACGGTGGAGGAGGGGCCGGTGCTCCAGCCACCGCCTTATCCTGATGCCTATGGGGACAAGCCCGGCCATGACGGTTTGGGTCGGCCAGCACCCCCTATATTAATGCCTACGGAGACAAGTCCGGGGATGACGCGGGGGAGGGACCACTACCCCACAGCAATCAACTCCACATCGAACACCAAAGTCGCATTCGGCGGAATAACCCCGCCCGCCCCGCGCGCCCCGTACCCCATCTCCGGCGGAATTGTCAGCGTCCGGTGCCCGCCGACCTTCATCCCGGCCACGCCGACATCCCACCCCTGGATCACATGCCCAGCGCCGAGCGGAAACTGAAACGGCTGCCCGCGATCGCGGGAGCTGTCGAATTTCCGGCCCTTGTTATCCGCCGCAGCCGGGTCGTGCAGCCAGCCCGTATAGTGCACAGACACGGTCTGGCCGGGTTCGGCCACGTCGCCCGTGCCCACGGTCTTATCGTCGATCATCGTTTCATCCTCTCAAAAAAACCGAACAAGCGCCCCGGTTACAGGCGGCGCGTTACCCTTGCAACTCCCGCAGGATCGGCAGCAGGTATTCGGCGAACAGTTTCGGGTTTTCCGCGAATGGAAAATGCCCGATGCCCTTCATCGCCTGGAACCGCACCCCGGGGATTTTCGCCGCCGTGGCTTCCGACAGCTCGACGGTGCAGGAATAATCGTATTCCCCCGTCAACATGAACAACCGGCAACGATTGGTATCGATCCGCCCCACCCGTTCCCGCGCATCCCAGTCGCCCGAGTAAAACGCGATATCGCCGAAAAACACCTGCGGCCCGCCCTGGCCGTAATGCCAGGCGATTTGTTCCACGTATTCCGCGGGGCTTTGCGGCGCACTCAAGGCCCGTATCCATTCCGGCACGAACTGCGATTGGTTGACATGCGGATGCGCCGCCCAAACGGTCTGGCGCTGGTTGATTTTGTCGCAAGCCTCGCACGCAACGATCCCGGTAAACGCCTCGGGGTGACGGTACGCCAATTCCAGACAGATTTCCCCGGACATCGACGCCCCGAGCGCGATCGGCTTGTCCAACCCGGCCGCCGCGACGAACCCCATGATCAGTTCCACGTACAGATCGGTATTCAACCGCCACGATCCCTGGATCGCCCCCTCCGGCGGCGGCGATTTGCCGTGCCAGGGCAGATCGAAGGACACCAGCCGGTGCCCCTCGGTCACCCGGGGATCGGCCATCAGCCCATGGAACTGCCGCCCATCCGCCCCAGCGGTGTGCATGCACAAAACATCGCGCCCCGACCCGGCGGATTCGCTGTAAATCTGATACGTAACCCCCCGCACCGTCACCGGAACATAACGTCCCGTCACCGAAGGCACCGCCCGCGCCCCCTCCCGAGGGTTCAACGACACCGGCACCGGCAATGCCTTCCCCAGCGCCAGCCACTTGCCCACTTCCAGCACCCGACGCGCGACATGAGCGTGCTGCATGAAGGCCAACTGGTCGCCGCGAATGGAAAACTCCGGCAGCCGGTACATCATGGCGAAAATCCCATGATGATGCCGGGGCGGAACAGGCTCCAAAAACTTCGCCCAGACCGAAGCCGGCCCGGACAGCGCGAAGGCCGGCTCGCCCTCGCCCCCCACGACCTTGCCGTCCACCAGGGAAAACACAGTCGCGATCCCATCGCTCTCGACCGAGAAACACGCGTTCCAAGGCCCGGCATACGTCGCCAGCACGGCATCGCCCGCGCAGGCCTCCCGCCAAGCGGCGGCGTTCGGAAAAATGGTCATAGCGGGTCGATCACCTCCAGCACGACGGGATGGTATTGGTCGCCATGCCCGGCGGCCTCCGCCTGCTTCAACCGTTCCATCGCCAGTTTGGCGCCCTTCAAATCCAGCCCCGCCGCGTCCGCCATTTCCAGCGCATAAGACAAATCCTTCATCGAATACCGCACCGAAAACGCCCGCTCGGGGAACACCCGCGGCACCATCGCCTTCATCCCATGGTTCCGCAGCACGAAACTGTCGCCGGATCCCACCGCCATGGTCGGCAGCAGTACCTCCGGCGGCACCCCGTTGCGCCGCCCGATGGCGATCGCCTCCGCCAAAGCGGCCGTATGCTCGAACACCAGCATGTTGTTCAGGATCTTCACCACCTGCCCGCACCCGATCGGGCCGCAGTGGGTGACGTCCGACCCCATCGTCTCCAGGATCGGCTTCACGTAGGCGAATGTGCTGTCGGACGCGCCGACCATAATACTCAAATCGCCCTTCGCCGCGGCCTCCCGCGTGCGCGCCACGGGTGCATCCGCGAACAGAACCCCCTTGGCCTCCAGCCGCGCCCCGATTTCCCGAGTCGCCGCGACCGAGGACGTGCTGGTGTCCACGATGCACTGCCCGGCCCGCAAATGCGGCTCCAACTGCGCCACCACGGCCTGCATCGCCTTCCCGTCCGGGAGCGAGAACAGAATAACCTGGCACCGCGCCGCCAGCACCTCCGGCGTCGCCGCCGTGACCCCATGCTCCGCCAGCCGCGTCAAAGGGGCCGGATTCAGGTCGTAGGCGAACACGGTCTTGCCCGAACGCCGAGCCAGGTGGCCGCACATCGGCTCCCCCATCACGCCGAGGCCGATGAATCCGATGGTGTCGATTGCGGTGGGCATGCCGTGTCCTCTCCAAAGCTGACGACATTTTTGGACAGAGGCGCGTTTGTGTCAAAAATCGCCTCAGAGTACACAGTCTGTTACGCAGGCTTGCGGTCGCGGTTGCCGCGCGTTAATTGATATCCCACAATTCGCGTTTCGTCCGTGCCCAAGAGGCTTTTAGTTTTGGAATCTGCCTTCATATTCGGCCAAGTCGGTAATCTGACCGAATGCCTGGGCACAGGCTGGTCGGTCGAGGATACCTATGCCTGGGCGATCGGCTACGAAAGCACCATCGCGCTCCCGCTACCGGCCGATAATGAGACGTACCGCACCCGTTTCACAGTGCACGGCCTGACCAACGCCGGCATTCGCGACGCGCAACGCTTGATCGTCAAAGCCGGCGATGCGGTTTTGGGCCGCTTCGCCGTTGCCGGACGAACCACGGTGGAGGTCGCCTTGCCGCCGGCACTGACTGCCGGCCAAACTTACATCGTGCTCACGCTGCTGCATCCCGACGCGCTGCGCCCGTGCGATTTTTTGGACAGTCCCGATACACGTCCCCTGACGATCTGCTTCCATTCGGCAGGCCTGGTACAGGACCGGCCCGAGGCGACGCCCGAGACCCAAACCGACCTGCCGGTCGGTATTGTCGCCGGCAATTTCAGCGCTCTGCAACTAACCCGCATCGTCTCGGCGTTGCCCTCCCTGCGCGGCAAATTCAAAATTCATTATATCGACACACATCCGCATCTCGAGGAAACCGCCCACACCCGGCCGCCCGATACCCTGTCGTCCGCGGTCTTCTGCTGGCTGCAACACGGCACCGGGCGTGCTTCCACGACCCAGGCGCTGCGGGCCGCGCTGCCAGCGGATTGCGGCGTGCGGCGATTCGGCATCCCGGAGCTGCACGCGTTCTGGCCGTTCCTGGGCGCCGACCCGCGGGCGGTGCGGGAGGCGGATCGCTACATCCCGGCGCGCTATCGGTTCGGCGACCGCATCGCCATGGGCCTGACGCAGCATGCGATGAACGACGATCTGCTCTACATGATCTACAACGGCCATGCCGAACAGGAGATGCCGGACCTGAACGCACTGCTCGCGATCGACGTTCTCAACTGGAAGCGTCTGGATGCCCGCTGCGACGTGAAGCTCGCCTCAGCCCTCGAATCCTCGCTCCGGCGGGAGCGGCCGTTCATGGCGCCGACCATCCCCGGACCCGCGCTCCTGCGCATGTTGGCCGAACGCCTGCTGGATACGCCCGCGATCCGAGACGTGGCGTCGCATGCCGATCTGCTGCTGGAGCTCGACGATATCATGTCCGGCTACGTCGGGCGGCGCGAGGAACTGCCGATCCATCCGAGCGTGGCCGCGCATTTCCAACTGTCCTGGTGGCGGGAGGATCAGACCTACCGCTGGTATGGCAATCGCTGGGGGTTCCGGGATTACATCCTGGACTACATCCGCTGGGCGGCGTGGCGGCCATGACCCGTAAGGTTCTGATCTACGCGAACTGCCAGGGTGAGGAGCTGATGCTCAACGGCCGTTTCGTGCCCAGCCTCGCGGACGACATCGCGTTCGAATGGATCCCCGCCCACAAGGTCGCGTTAGAGGATTGGGAGACATTGTACGGCCCCGACTTCATGCGCGACGTCGTCGTGTTGTGGGAACAAACGGAGGCTGGTCCGATCGGTCCGCATCGTGCGGCCTTGTATCAGCGGTTGCCGCCCGGCTGCGAAATCGTGAAATTTTCGCCTATGACGGCGTTGTTCATGTGGCCCTTCTCGGGCAACGATCCGCGCATCGCGGTGGACCCGGATCGCTACCCCTGGCCGGATTCCATGGCCGCGGTGCTGTCCACCGAACGGTTGGGCGACGACGCGCTGTTCGACAAATACATGGAACTGACCGCCAGCCGCATGCCGGACCTGGAGCGGCGCTTGCGCCTGGACGCCGCGCGCTGGCGCGCGACCGACGAAATGGCCGACGTGAAAGTCGCCGATTGGATCGAAGGCACCTTCCGCACCACCAAGCTGTTTCACACCTCCGGCCATATCACCGCCGCGGCCTCCGGTCCGATGTTCAAACAGCTGCTGCAACGGACCCAAGGCATCGACCGCCGCCGAGCCGGTTCGGCCATCGCGGAAACGGATGCGCTGCTCAGGCATCATCAGGGTCAGGATTTCGAATGCGTTCCGATTCATCCATTGGTGGCCGAACGCCTGGGTCTGACATGGTACGACCCCGATGCGCTGTATCGCTGGCACGGCCACGAATGGACCTTCAAGGAGTATATCCTCCGCTACATCCGCTGGGCGCCCTATCTGGACTAACCTGCTCGGCCTGCCCATAAAGCCACCGCGAGAGCAAACGGAGACAAGCGTGGCCGCCCCAGACCTGTTGACCCTGATCGCCGGCACCTTGGGCATTCCCCCGGCGGAAGTGACCGAAGCGTCCGATATGACCAACACCCGCAAATGGGACAGTTTGCGGCAAGTGATGCTGATGACCGAACTGGAAACAAGCTTCGGTATCGAGCTGACGGACGAGGAAATGACGGCGGCGAACTCGGTCGTGAAAATCCGGGAAGTTCTGCGCGGCCACGGCGTCGGCTGACGCCGCCCCGCTTTAAACGCAAACCAGCGACAACCCCCGAAACGCGATCGAAAGACGACGTTCGTCCTGTTCCCCCGCGACGTCGCGGGGGCTGGCCGCCATTGGGTGGTCCATCAGGATTTCGACCGCCTGCCGGCCCCGCACCAGCGACCCGGGAACGGCGCAGCCGACCATCCCGCGTGTCACCGGATCGAAGCGGTGAACCTCGCTGCCGTTGATCGTCACCGTCAGGCTCTGGCGACCGACGACCGGCGGCGCGACATAGGGAACCACATCCATCTCCAGCCAATAATCCGCGGCGTCCGGCGGCTGAGGCAGGGTAAGCAGGCTCCGGTCCTCGATCGACCAAGTGAACCCGTTCTCCGGCTTGGACCAACCGAAGCCCATCAGATTCGTCGCATTGCCGTCCACGCCGAACACCGCGTCGATCCGCGCGGGCGCGGCGGCGGTTTCGACCGCGACCATGGACGTCGGTGTCCCCGGGGACAAGCGCGCCGGCCACAGCGCGTAGGCGCGGCGGAGCACGGTGAGCCAGGACTCGGCATCCAGATCGGGCACGCTGTTGCGCAGGGCCAGCCGTTTGACATAACCGACCATGAAATGCGGATCGATCGTGTCCACGCTGCCCGGCGGATGCCCAGGACAGGCGGCTAAAACCCACAGCAATGTCACCGGACCGAAGCGCGACAAGGCCGCCCGCAGATCGACCAGATCGATCGCCGAGAGGGGCTCGTTCTGCCGGAAAACGAAGATTTTCTCCGGGTTTTCCAAATCGCCGATCAGCTTGTCCGCCAGGAAACGGACCGTCCGCGTGTGCTGGCGGTGCAGCACGGCCGGATCGGCGTCGCCCACCTTCACATCGGCGTGATAGATGAAATCGTACTTGGTGAGCTTCACCATGTACTCGCCATGCTCGGCTTGGAGCCGAACATGTTCCGGTTCGGCCATACCCTCGAACCGAGCGTTCATGGCGCGCAGCATATGCCGCAGCGGGGCCCCAGCGAAGCGGAACAGCCCCAGGGGTTCGGCCCCGACGATGCGTTGGACCAGACCGAGTTCGCAGTTGTCGCCCAGGCTTTCGAAGTGCAGCACCAAATCGCGGTCGCTGATCGCGGCTGGCGCGGGCGGTGTGTCTGACACGTCGTTCATGGCGGTAGCGATAATCCTTCCGGCGGCCGAACCGCGTCGGCCACGTATAGACCGTCGTACCGTCCGCCGACAACGCGGTAGCAACATCGCCCGGATCGGTTATATGAAAGGCGCGAATTGCTGGAAGGGATCAGACGCATGCTCGACCGCCCCCTCACCCCCGCGGCTTTCCTGGCGGACCTGATGCAAGGTTTCGGCGGCAAGGCTCCAACGTTACCCAGCATCTTCCAGACCGGCGACCGAATCGAGGAAACCGGCACCGACCTGGTCCCCGCCGGCACCCCCACGCAACGCATCGCCGTTCTGGGCGCGGTCACCATCGACTACCTGCGCCGAGCGGTGGCGTGCGGCGTGCTGCGGGAGGGTGTGTTCCCGATCGTCTATCAGGCGCCGTTCGGGTCCTACGTGCAGGAAGTGCTGGACCCCGGTTCGCCGCTGCACGCCTTCAAGCCGGAACTGGTCGTCATCGCCACGCATTGGCGCGATCTGGTGACCGATATGCCGATCGGCTGCACCGAAGCCGATGTGGACGCGGCCGTGGACGCGAAAGTCGGCCTGTTCCGTGGTATCTGGAGCCGGCTGATCGGCTCCGGCGCCAAAATCATCCAGCATCTGGCGGTTCCGCCGCAGCAACGCTTTCGCGGTGTGGCCGAACGCCTCGCCCCCGCCGCCCCGGCCAACCAAATCCGCCGCCTGAACGACAAGCTGTTGGCGGCCGGCAACGGGTTGGTCACGTGGATCGACATGGAAGCGCTGGCGGCGAAAACCGGCACCGGCCGCTTCTCCCCCGCCAAATTCTATTATTCCGCCAAGCTGGATTTCGATCAGCGGTACCTCCCGGATTATCTGCCGCCGTTCCAGGCCGCGTGGCGCGCGGCCAACGCGCGCGGCAAGAAGGTGCTGGTGCTCGACCTCGATAACACGCTGTGGGGCGGCGTCATCGGTGACGATGGCGTCGAAGGCATCAAGCTTGGGTCCGCGTCCCCGGCCGGCGAAGCGTTCGAGGATTGGCAGCGTTACATCAAGGCCCTCAGCGATCGCGGCGTCATCCTGGCGGTCTGCTCCAAGAACGCGCCGGAGATTGCCGAGACCGGGTTCACGCACCCCAACTCCGTCCTGAAGCGGTCGGATTTCGCGGCCTTCGAATGCTCCTGGTCCGACAAGGCAGGCGGCATGAAGCGCATCGCCCAGGCTCTGAACGTCGGCATCGACAGCTTCGTGTTCTGCGACGACAACCCCGCCGAGTGCGAACTGGTGCGCCAGGAACACCCGGAAATCGGCGTCGTCCACATGGGCACCGACCCGGCCGCCTTCATCGACCTGTTCGACGCCGGCCACTGGTTCGACATGCAGGCGTACACGAACGAAGACCTGGGCCGCGCCGCCGCCTATTCCGCCCGCGCCGCCGCCTTGGCGGAACAGGCCGAAGCCACCGACATCGGCGGCTACCTCGCCGGCCTGGACATGAAGGGGCGTTTGTACCGCCCCGAGGAAGCCGATATCGCCCGCGTCGCGCAGTTGGAGCTGAAAACCAACCAGTTCAACGTCACCACCCGCCGCTACTCCGAAGCGCAAATCCGCGGCTTCATGGAGCGCAACGACGCCGTGGTGCTGGCCTTCAAGCTCGCCGACCGCTTCGGCGATCACGGCCTGACGTCTACCCTGGTGGCGTTCCAGGAGGACGACGCCATGCGCATCGACAGCTGGCTCATGAGCTGCCGGGTCTTCTCCCGTTCGGCGGAACAATACATCCTGCGCGGCCTGATCGACATCGCCGAGGGCATGGGCGCCAAGAAACTGGTCGGCGAATACAAGGCCACGCCGAAGAACGACGTGGTGGCCGATGTCTACCCGCGCATGGGTTTTTCGGAGCGCGAAGACGGCCTGTTCGAACGCCCGCTCGGCGGCGGGACGGACGATTTGGTGACGTATATCGCGGGGTAGGGGATATCGCGGGACAGCGACGCACCTCCCCCCATTTCGTCATGCCGACGCAGGTCGGCATCCACGACTTTCTTCGGTACAGGCGGAAAGTCGTGGATGCCGATCTTCATCGGCATGACGAACATAAGCGCTGACCCGCGCCACCGGTCTCGCTACCGATTCCGCCCCACCAACGCCCGCACCCGCGCCTGGACCGCGGCGAGGTCGTTCGGCAAAATCTCGAACCGCTCCTCCCGCTCGTACAAATCCGCCATCCGCACCGGCAACGCAGGCCGGACCCCGGTCGCCCGTTCCATCGCATCCGGGAATTTCGCCGGATGCGCCGTCGCCGCGGCCACCGTCGGCACCCCATGCCCCGGCGCATGCGCCCGCGCCGCCGCGATACCGATGATCGTATGCGGATCGGCGAGGTAACCGCAGGCCGCGTGCAACCGCCGTATCTCCGCCTCGGTCCCGTCGTCGTCCAGCCGGAACCCGTGCAGCACGCCCCGGGCACGGTGCCAGACCGCGTCGGACACCGGCATATGGCCGGTGGCCCGGAATGCGCCCATGGTTTTCGTCAACGCGACGGGATCGCGTTCCAGCAGTTCGAACAGCAATCGTTCGAAATTCGAACTCACCTGAATATCCATGCTCGGCGACAACGACGGCTCCACCGGCCGCATCGACATGTCGTTCGTTTCCAGGAACCGGTGCAGAATATCGTTCCGATTCGACCCGACAATCAGACGCGCCACCGGCAGCCCCATCCGCCGAGCGGCCCAGGCCGCGAGGATGTTGCCGAAATTGCCGGTGGGGACGCTGAAAGCGACCTCCCGGTCCGGCGCACCGAGCGCCAAAGCGGCGGCGACGTAATAGGGAATTTGCGCGGCGATCCGCGCCCAGTTGATGGAATTGACGGCCGACAGATGCACTTCGTTCCGGAACGGGGCATCGGCGAACATGGCTTTCACCATGTCCTGGCAGTCGTCGAAGGTGCCTTCCAGCGCGATGTTGCCGACATTCGGCGCGTGCACGGTGGTCATCTGCCGCCGCTGCACCATGCTGGTACGCTCGTGCGGGTGCAGGATCATGATGTCCACACGTTCGCGCCCGGCGCAGGCCTCGATCGCCGCCGACCCGGTATCGCCGGACGTCGCCCCCACGATCGTCACGCGCCCGTCGCGTTCGGTCAGCACATGGTCGAACAGGCGCCCCAGCACCTGCATGGCCATGTCTTTGAACGCCAGGGTGGGGCCGTGGAAAAGTTCCTGCGTGAACAGGTGGGTTTCCAGTTGGATCAGCGGCGCGACGGCTGGGTGCCCGAAGCCGGCATAAGCATCGCGACAGATGGTTTGCAGCGTGGCGAAGGGGATGGCATCGCCGACGAACGGCTGCATAACCCTGGCCGCGAGCTCGTGGTACGGCAGACCGCGCATCGCCCGCCAATCGGCCGGCGTGAAATGGGGCCAGGTTTCAGGCACGAACAAGCCGCCGTCCTCGGCGAGACCGGCGAGCAGGACATCGGCGAAACCGCGTGCGGGCGCCTGCCCGCGAGTGGAGATATAGCGCATGAGGGGATCATAGCGCGGCGGCGGGGTTCGGGCGAGGGGAGGGGTGTTTGGCGATTGTATGAAAGTCGTCATTCGGTCTTGCAAAGTCGCAAAAGCCGTGCGACGCTGTTACGAGATAGAAGGCTGAAAATGCCCTGAGGAGTGATCGTTATGGCCGCACCGCTTTCGGAGCCGCGCAAATTCGATACTCCCGCCGGGCAGACGGGCGCTGTATCCAATTCGAAACAGCGGCCGCGGGTAAGCGGCCGTGGTCGTTCCGTCGGCAGGCCGGTCGAACACACTTCGGATGTCGCTACTCAGCGATTGAGGCAATAGCGGGAGGGAAAATCCATGGCAGACTCGTTCACCTGGTCCGTCAGTATCGAAAATGGAACGGGGACGCTCGCGGGGCAGACGGTATTCAGGCCCGATCAGCGCAACTCGGGGCAGGGCGTGCCGCTCTCGGCCCAGACAGGCGATACGGTGACCTGGACCAACAACACCGGCGTCGTTCATGAGATTTGGCAAACGATCAATGGTAAGCCGGTGGACACCGGGACGCCGTTCGTGCCGGCAACTGCCGGGACCGGAGGAGCGCTCGCGCCCGCGCAACAGCCGACGGTCGCGGGCTTGATGTCCAATCCGATCCCGCCCGGTTCGCCGTCTGCCCCGGCCTATGTCATTGCGGCCGCGAGCGGCACCATCGTGACCTATTGCTGCCTTCTGCATCCGAACGAGACGGGCAGCATCGCCGTCACAACCTTTACGTAACAGCGCCGGAACACCGGGAATCGTCCATCCGCGCGAGGGGAAGATCATGACGCACCAAATTGTCCGCCGTTTTATGACGGTGTTCGGCGCCAGCCTGCTGGTCGCCGCGATGACCCTGTTGCCGAATCAGGCACGGGCGCAGGGACCGTTCGATTGTCCGACGATCCCGGTACCGAACCTGACAACCCTCCCCGGCGCGACGCTGTTGCCGGTCATCCCATCGATCGATCGCGACCCGGTGGCGCGTGTGTTGCGCGGCACGATCGGCCTGCACGACGCCATGGAAAGCGTGCCGGTATCGCCCCCGAATTTCACCACCGGCTCGCGCCGTTGCATCGACCAGCGGCTGCGCTTCTATGTCGTGGGCGATCCGTCCAGCCAGCCGGCACCCGCGCCGAATGCCATCCCGCCAGCCCCGGCCATCGGCCCGACCCTGCGTGCCAAGTTGGGCGACGTCGTGGAATTGACGCTGCTTAATCAGATCGATGTGAAGCGGTACCCCGCGGGCGCGATCGATCAAGGGCAGGACGGTGTGATCACCGAGTGCGACACAGCCAGCGCCGGCGGTTACCCGAACCTTGGACCCGATCCGACCAACACGATCGGACAGCCGCTGATCGATACGCTGCCCAACTGCTTCCATCAGTCGAGCACGGCCAATCTGCATTTCCATGGGACCCATACCAGCCCGACATCCACGGCGGACAATGTCTATCTGGCGGTCCTGCCGTCGCCGCGCGATCCCACGACCAATCAGCCGGTCATCACCAAGGCGACGTTCGAACCCCAGTACAACACCTTCTTCGCCGACTGCGAAAAGCAGCTGCGCGCGAACAATCTGAACCAATGGCCCGTGACGTGGCCGGCGGCGCTGAATGCCAGCACCAGCTACCAGTACATCACGCTGCCGAATGCGGGCACACCTCCGGCCGATTGGCCGAACGGTTCGCTGGCATGGACGTATTTGCAGGCGCAGTACCTGGTTAAATACAACCCGACGGCTCTGAATTCCGATGTGACGGTGTCGACCGCGAAGCAATGGCCGCAAAACTACATCGGCTCGTCGCCTTCGTGCTTCGTGCTGCCGGATTACAAGGACCCAACGCAGCATCTGAAGATGGGCCAATCGCCCGGGACCCATTGGTACCACGCCCATAAACACGGTTCGACGTCCGCGAATGTCGCCAACGGCATGACCGGCGCCTTCATCATCGAGGGCGACGACTACGACGGAGCCTTCGATAAGGCCTACAACACATTCCGCGCGGCGCTCGGCCTAAAGACCGATGTGTCCTGGACACGGCAGCAACCCGTGATGGTGGTCGACCAGATCTATTCTCTGCCGAATTTGAACCGCAATGGGAGCGGTGCGGGTTCCGGCCCGTTCTCGGTCAATGGACAACAGCAGCCGACGATGACGATGCAGCCGGGCGAGGTGAAGCTGTGGCGCATCGTCAACGCGTCGCCGATCGATGGTTTCTATCTGAAAGACCTGCCGGCGGGCTTCCTGTGGCAGCAGACCGCCCAGGACGGTGTGCAGTTCGACGGTTATAACTTCGAAACCCGTGCCCAACGGCCGGTCTACGTGGCCCCGGGCAATCGTATCGATCTGCTGGTGAAGGCGCCGGCCGCCGCGGCAGCGCCGTTCAATGTCAATGTTTACCAGGGAACCTCGGCCGCCAAGGCGCTGAGGGGTGCTCCGGTCCCGCTCATGAACGTGTTCGTCAATGGGACGGCGGTCACCGCCATGAACATCGTCACGACTGCCCAATTGGGCAAGCAGCCGCCGTTCTTGGCCGATCTGTCCGGGCCGACCAACTCCCGGACGTTCACATTCAATACGTCCGGGGCGCTGGTTCCCGGAAACGGCGGGCAGCGGGAACATACGATCAATGGCCACAAGTTCGATCCCAATCACCCCGTGCTGATCAATCAGGTCAACAGCATCGAACAGTGGAAGATCGTCAACACAACGGTGGTCGGCGGCGGGATCGATCATCCCTTCCACATCCATATCAACCCGTTCCAGGTGAATGCGGTGTTCGCCCCGAACGCGCCAATGGTTTACACGAACGGCCAGCCGGTCTTCGATACCGCGGGCAAACAGGTTCCGCTGTACGTCGTGGCACCGGCCGCGCCGGCCTATCCGCAAAACCAGTGCGTGCTCGACCCGAATAACGACAAGACCTGGGTGCCCTGCACCGGCAATGCGGCGATTAAAGTGCCGGTGTGCGGCGATCCGACCAACCCGGCGGGTTGGGCGAAATGCACGGGACCCGTCGCAGGGAAGTCCACACTGAAGCCGACCAATATCTGGTGGGATGTATTCCCGATCCCCTCGGCCGTTGCGGTTAAGGACAGCACTGGAAGGGCGGTCAAAGTCATCCCCGGCTACTTCACGATGACCACCAAATTCGCCGACTACCAGGGTGCCTACGTCATGCACTGTCACATCCTCGCCCACGAAGACCGCGGCATGATGATGAGCGTGCAGGTCGGCGTGAATAATCCGGCAACAGTCTTTGCCCACCACTAACGGGCAGGGGCGCCGGACATCGTCCGTCTACGATGCGATGGCGCCGGCGTTCAACCGCCGGCGCCATCTGCCTGACGGCGTGCCGGAATCCATCCGAGACGCCGTCTTGCGGACCCTGCCGGACCATCCGGAGATTCTCGACCTCGGCGCCGGCGCCGGCCGGATCGGCCTGCCCTTCGTCGCGTCCGGCGACAGCTACACCGGCACCGACCTTTCCCTCGGCATGCTCCAAGCCTTCGCCGAACAGGCGCCGACCGCGTGCTTGACCCAAGCCGATGGCAAAAACCTCCCGTTCCCCGACGCCGCGTTCGACGCCGTCCTCCTGATCCAGGTCCTCAGCGGCGTCCCCGGCTGGCGCCATCTCCTGACCGAAACCCTCCGAGTCCTCCGGCCCGCCGGCAAACTGATCGTCGGCCGCGTCGTCGCCCCGGACGACGGCATCGACGCCAAGCTCAAGGATCGGTTGGCGGAAATCCTGTCCGACATGGGCATCCACCCCTACCGCGACAAACCCCGCGACGACGCCATGTCGTGGCTCGCCCGCACCATGCCCGACCCGGTCGCGATCGACGCCGCGACCTGGACCGCCCACCGCACCCCATCCGCCTTCGTCGACCGTCACGGCACAGGTGCTCGGTTTTCCGTCCTGCCCGAACCCGTTAAGCAGGCGGCCATGCAACGCCTCACCGCCTGGGCCACCGACCGTTTCGGCCCACTCGACAATCCGTTCCCCGAACAGCATCGATTCGAGCTGACGATTCACAGCCTCCAGCCAGGGACCACCCACTGAATGTCCAACGCCGTAACCAATTCCATGCTGACGGAGCTGGGCAAACGCCTGGTCAGCGGATCCCTCAGCGACGAAGCACTGATGCGCGCGACCGGCGACACGCCGAATTTCGCCATCCTGCCCTGGGCCAATGTCGTGAAAATCGGCGGCCAGAGCATCATGGATCGCGGCCGAGCGGCGCTGATGCCGGTGGTCGATGAAATCGTCGCCAACCTGCCCAAACACAAAATGATCCTCGGCACCGGCGCCGGCACCCGTGCTCGGCATATCTACAGCCTCGCCATCGATCTCGGCCTGCCGGTCGGCGTGCTGACCGTGCTCGGCACCGCCGTCGCGTGGCAGAACGCGCAGATGCTGCAATATCTGCTCGCCCGCCACGGCATCGCGTTCCTGGAGCCGGAAGGCTTCCCCATGCTCACCCATTATCTGATGGAGCGCGGCGCGGTGATCTGCCAGGGCATGCCGCCCTATAAATTATGGGAACAAAACCCCGATATCGGCCGCATCCCGCCGCAGCGCACCGACACCGGCTGCTTTCTGATCGCGGAAGCCTACGGCGCCCGCAAAATGATCTACGTGAAGGACGAAGACGGCCTGTTCACCGCCGACCCCAAGAAGGACAAGAACGCCACGTTCATTCCCCGGATCAGCGTGCAGGAACTGCTGGAAAAGGACCTCAACGATCTGGTGGTCGAGCGTGCCGTGCTGGAAATGATGGTGAACGCCCGCCAGATCCACGAAATTCAATTCGTCAACGGCTTGAAGCCTGGCCAGCTCACCGCCGCCCTGAACGGCGAACCCGTGGGAACCGTGATCTACAACGCCGCCGCCAACCGGGGACAAGTGATATGAGCCTGACGCCGAGCGCCGGGGCGCAGCATGTGGTTTCCGCGCTGATGCGGGAATCGTTGATGGATCGTGGCGTCCTCGCCCGCACCGAGTCCGCCGTCCGGCATATTCTGCCGCATCTGAACGTGGTGCAGATCGGCGGGTTGTCGATCATGGACCGCGGCCACGAAGCGGTGATGCCGCTGCTGGATGAGATCGTCGCCAACCAAGCCGAACACACGCAGGTGATCGGCGTCGGACCGGGTGTCCGTTCGCGGCATATTCTGTCGGTGGGCCTGGACCTCGGCCTGCCCACGGGCGCGCTGGCGACGTTGTCCGCCAAATCCTCGGCGCAGAACGCCTACATGGTGTCCTGCCTGCTGGCGAGCAAAGGCTTCGTCTATCTGGAAGCCCCGTTCATCGTGCAATTGCTGCCGGCGATGCTGGCGGCGGCGCGCGGTGCGGTGTTCAACGGCATTCCGCCGTACGACCTGTGGGAACATCCGCCGGCCCTTGGCAAGCTGCCGCCGCACGGCAGCGACGCCGGGTCCTATCTGGTGGGGGAGGTGTTCGGTGCCCGCAACGTCATCCTGATCAAGGATGTCGATGGGGTCTATACCGCGGATCCGAAGACCCATCCGGACGCGACGTTCATCCCGGACATCAAGGCGGCCGATCTGATGGCGATGCGCCTGGAGACCTTGCCGGTCGAGCCGGTGGTGCTGGAACTGCTGACGCGGTCGAAACTGGTGAAATCCATCCGTATCATTAACGGCCTTGTTCCTGGCAACCTGACCAAGGCGCTGGCCGGCGAAAACGTGGGCACGATCGTCCGCTCGTGATCGCCCCGACTGCTTGGGACGCTATGATCCCGAGGGGATAAGGCGCTAAGGTCCGGGAGCGAAACGCCCCCGGACCAAGAGTGCCCCCATGAAACGTCTGCACGGTATAATCGCCGCGGCGCTGCTGATCGTCATCGCGGTGCTGGTTGTCGGCTGGCAAGTCCGGCGCGGGGGGCATCCCGATACGCCTTCCGTCGCGGCCTCCGCTCCGGCGCCCGTCCCGGAGTCGGCGGCTCCAGTCCCCGCACCCCCGCCGCCGGCCGCCGCGCCCGCCCCGGTCGTCCAACCCTTCGGGTTCGTCCGCGTGGTGGCCGATCTCAGCCATGCCCGCCCGGGTGCGTGCCTAAATTTCACGCGGGAACTCGATCCGCGCGCTGACATCCACTACCAGGACTACGTCAAGATCGCGCCCGCGCCGGACGCCCAATTCCGGGTGCTGGACAAGTCGCTGTGCGTGGAAGGCTTGGCCCTCGCGCGCAAATACAAGATCGACATCGCCGCCGGCCTGCCCGCGCGCGACGGCAGCAAACTGACCGAGGCGGCAACCGCGACCCTCGATTTCGGCGACCGGCCCAAAATGGTCGGTTTCGGCAGCACCGGCTATATCCTCAGCCGAGACACCGCGTCGGCCGGCCTCACCATCGACACCGTCAACGTCGAAAGCGTCGCCATCGAAGTGCTGCGCGTCGGCGACCGGCTATCGCCCTCGATGCTCAAATCGTTGCGGACGGACACGCCCACATACGAGTCCGCGCTAACCGATCTGGTGGATCAGTCCGCCCGACCCGTCTGGTCCGGCACGATGGAAACCAAGGGACCGCGGAATGAGGTCGTGCATACCGCCTTCGCGTTGAGCCAAGCCGTCGACGCGGATCGCCAGCCCGGCGTTTACGTGGTCGTCGCCGCCAACACCGCCGATCTGAAAGCGCGCGACAAGGACAAGCGGTTCCTGTGGCAGCGCAGCGATTCCAGCCAATTCGCCGCGCAGGTGGTCGTGCAGACCGATATCGCGCTGACCACGGTCGCCGCCGCCGATGGGCTGCACATCTTCACCCGCTCTTTGGGCACCGCCGGGCCGGTTGGGGCGATCGAGGTGCAGTTGCTGGCGCGCGACAGCCAAATCCTGGGCAAGGCAACCACCGATGCCGGCGGCCACGCGGTGCTGCCGCCGGGCCTTCTGCGCGGGACCGGCGCGGCGAGCGCGAGTACCGTCGTCGCCTACGGCCCGAACCAGGATTTCGCGATTCTGGACGTGACCCAGGCCGCCTTCGATCTGTCGGATCGCGGCGTGACCGGGCGCGACGTGCAGGGGCCGTTGGATGCGTTTGTCTACACCGAACGGGGCATTTACCGGCCGGGCGAGCAGATTCACGCGATGGTGCTGTTGCGCGATCGTGTCGGCGCCTCGGTCGACGATGGCGGCCTGATCCTGTTGCTGAAACGCCCGAACGGGGTCGTGTTCAAGCGTTCGGTGCTGACCCCGCAGCCGGCCGGCGGCTTCCGCATGGATTACACCCTGCCGGACACGGCCAGCCGCGGCGTATGGCACGTCGTCGCGACCGATGCGGACGACAAAACCATCGGCGAAACCGCGGTCGAGGTGCAGGACTTCGTGCCGCAACGCATCAAGGTGACGGCGCGCAGCGAGGCCACGAAACTACAGCCCGGCGAGACCGTGACCGTCGCGCTCGACGGCCGCTTCCTGTACGGCGCGCCGGCCGGCGGTCTGGGCGCCGAGGGCCATATGAACGTAACGGTCGATCCGGCCCCGTTCCCGCAATCGGCGCAAGGGTTCGTGTTCGGCCTGGACGGCAAGGACTTCAAGCCGGTCGAGACCGATCTGACCGGCGAGCCCAGCGACGACCAGGGCCATGCCGTCGTAACCGGCAAGCTCGAAGTGACCGCCCCGCCCAATGTCGCGCTGAAGGCCGCGATCACGGCGGGTTTGCAGGAGCCGGGCGGACGCGTGACCTCGGATACGGTCACGTTGCCGGTCCGCACCGGGAAATCGATGATCGGCATCCGCCCGCGTTTCAAGAACGCCCAGGTGGCCGAGGGCGAGGAAACCGGCTTCGAAATCCTCGCGGTCGACAACGACGGCAAGCCGCTCCCCGGCCGCCTGCACTGGACGTTGATCCGCCAGATCCATCACTACGACTGGTACCTGTCCGGCGGCCGCTGGACCTTCCATCGTTCCGATACGGAGAAAGCCCTCGACTCCGGCGACATCGACGCCGTGGCCGAACGTCCCGGCACGATCGTGCGCAAATTCGATTGGGGCGATTACCGTCTGGTGGTCGAAGGCGCCAACGGCGCGCTCGCCAGCTTCGCCTTCCGGTCCGGATGGGCCGAAACCGACGGCACCGCCGAAACGCCCGACAAGGTGGAAGTCACCGTCGAGCACGACCGCGTCAAGCTGGGCGAAGCCGCGCGCGTGCGGATCGTGCCGCCCTTCGCCGGCAAGGTCCGCCTGATGGTCGCCCGCGACAAGGTGTTCGAAGTGCGGGAACTCGACGTGCCGAAGGAAGGCGCGACGGTGGACATCCCGTCGAGCGCCGATTGGGGCAGCGGCGCCTATATGCTCGCGTCGCTGTATCGCCCGGCCGATGGCGGGCGTGGGCACATGCCAATACGAGCGATTGGGCTGGCCTGGGTCGGGGTCGATCCGGGCACGCATTTGTTTAACGTGTCGGTCGCGATTCCGCCGAAAGTCACGCCCCGCCAGAAGATCGACCTGCCGGTGACCATCGGCGGCGGCGTGCCGGGGGAGCAGGTCTATCTGACCCTCGCGGCGGTGGATGAGGGGATCCTTCAGCTCACGCGCTTCAAAACCCCCGACCCCGAGAAATTCTATTTCGGACAGCGGCGCCTCGCGCTGGAGATACGCGACGATTACGGTCATCTGCTCGACGGCACCCAGGGCGATGTTGGCAAGCTGCGGGCCGGCGGCGACGCGTTCGGCGGCAAGGGCCTGCCCGTGGTGCCGACCCGTTCGGTCGCCCTGTTCGAGGGCCCGGTGAAAGTCGGCCCGGACGGAAAAATCGCTGTTCCCATCGACATTCCCGACTTCGAGGGCGAGTTGCGGGTGATGGCCATCGCCTATAGCCACGCCGCCATCGGCAAGGGAGAAGGGCCGCTGACGGTGCGCGACCCCGTTGTCCCCGACCTCGCGATGCCGCGCTTCCTGGCCCCCGGCGACGAGGGCAAGATGACGCTGCTGGTCGACAACCTCGACGGCGAAGCAGGGGCTTACAAAGCCGATCTCGCGATTTCCGGCGCGGCGGCGATGCCGGGTTACAAGCCCTGGACCGCCAACCTGAAGGCCAAGGAACGTCAGGTCGTGACCTTCCCGATCGCCGGCACCGCCGAAGGCATCGCCACCGTCGCGGTGACCCTGACCGGCCCGAAGAACCTGAAAATCGTCCGGTCCTGGTCGATCGCGGTGCGTGGCGCGCATTTCCCGATCACCCTGGAATCGGTGGTGCTGCAGAAGCAGAACGACCCATTCAAGCTCGATCCGGTCCTGACCGACGCCTTCGTCCCCGGCAGCGCCACCGTTCAAGTCAGCTATTCGCGTCTGGCCGGCATCGACGTCGCCGGGCTGCTGCAATCCCTCTGGCGCTACCCCTACGGCTGCACCGAACAGCTCAGTTCCACGGCGTTCCCGCTGACCTATTACGACGATCCGGCCTTGAGCACCGCCGCCGCCGACAAGGCGGCCGTCCACAAGCGGGTGCAGGACGCCATCGACCGCATCGTCGACCGGCAGGACCCCGAGGGCACATTCGGCCTCTGGCGGGCTGGCGACGGTCTGGCGAGTAGCTGGCTCAATCTCTACGCCCTGGATTTCCTGCTGCACGCCAAAGCCGCCGGCTACGACGTGCCGGACACCACCATCGAGCGCGGCTACGCCAACGCCGAAGCGGTCTTCCGGGGCAACAACGACTCCTCGTTGATCCCCGGCAGCCGAGGCGATACCGCCGCCTACGCCGCCTGGTTGCTCGCGCCGGTGCATCGTGTGGATCTGGGGCGCCTGCGGCAGATGCACGATGCGATGCAGGTATTCCCCGCGGTCGTGGCATGGGATTCGTCGAAGGACCTGAAATCCGTGGCCGATTCCATGGCGCTGGCGCAGTTCGGCGGTGCCCTGGCGACGATGGGCGACCGCTCGCGCGGCGCGAACGCCCTGAACCTCGCCGTCGGCGCCGTCGAGCGTCCCTTCATCGCGCAATGGTGGGAAAGCTCGGCGTATTGGTCGCGGATCCGCGACGCTGCCGGCATCCTGGCGGTCGCGGCCGAAAGCGATCAACTGCCGTCCGTGCGGTCGATCCTGCCGCGCCTGCAATCCATGAGCAAAACGCCGAACCGGCTGACCACGCAGGAAAAAGCCTGGCTCCTGGTCGCCGCCCACGCGGTCACCGCCGGCGACAAGCCGCTCGGCCTGACGGTCAACGGCAAACCGGTGGAAGGCCAGCGCGGCCAAGCGGTGCTGCACCCCAGCGCCGCCGATATCGCCGCGGGCTTCGCCGTGGCGCCGACCGGTCAGGACCTGTGGCGCACCGTGGTCGTCAGCGGCGCGCCCAAGGAGTCCGGTCCGGCTCTGTCCAACGGGTTGACGCTGACCAAGCAGTTCCTGACCACCGACGGCAAGCCGCTCGATCCCGCCGCTATCCCGCAGAACAAGCGCTTCCTGGTCGTGCTGCGCGGCGCGGCCGACGACCGGTCCGTGCATCGCGTGGCGCTGGTCGATCTGCTGCCCGCCGGGTGGGAGATCGAGGGCATTGTCAAACCGGATCAAGCCCCGGAGTTCCTGCCGCAACTCACCCGTCCCCGCGTGAAGGAGGCACGGGACGACCGGCTGGTGATGGCCTTCGATCTGGGGGAGGAAGCCTACTGGTATCGCGACTGGGTGACCGATGAGGACAAGGAAGGCGACAGCGAAGCCAAGAAGGGCCGGTTCACGGTCGCCTACGTGGCGCGCGCGGTGACTCCAGGCGCCTTCACCCTGCCGGAAGCGGTGGTGGAGGACATGTATCGCCCTGGCGTCATGGCCCGCACCGTGTCGGGCCGAGCGCGGGTGACGGAGCCGTAGTGGCGACCCGAGCACGCCGGTTGCGCCGGATCGCCGTGGGTGTGGCGATCCTGGTCTGTGGTGCCCTGGCCCTGGATCGGCTGTTCCCGCCGGACCTGACCCGTTGGGCGAACCTGTCCAACGTGGTCCTCGCCGCCGACGGGACCGTGCTGAATGTCGCCACCACCAAGGACGGCATGTGGCGGCTCGCCACCCGCCCCGGCACGGTCGATCCGCATTACGTCGCGATGCTGATGGCGGCCGAGGACCATCGGTTCCACGATCATCTTGGCGTCGATCCGCTGGCCGCGCTGCGAGCCGCGTGGCAGCTCGCCACAAACGGCCGGATCGTCTCCGGCGGCTCCACTTTGACCATGCAGGTCGCGCGCCTGCTGGAGCCGCACAAGCGATCCGTCCTCGGCAAGCTGCACGACGCCGTGCGGGCCGTGCAGTTGGAGCGGCGTTTCGACAAGGACGAAATCCTGGCGATGTACCTGACGCTGGCGCCGTTCGGCGGCAACGTCGAAGGGGTGCGCGCCGCGTCGCTGGCGTGGTTCGGGCATGAGCCGGACCGCCTGACACCCGGGGAGGCCGCGATCCTCGTGGCACTGCCGCAACGTCCCACGGCGCTGCGGCCCGATCGCCACCCTCAGGCATCGAACGCCGCGGCGGCGCGCATTCTGCACCGTCTGGCCGATGCCGGCCGTATCCCCCCCGCCGACCTCGAAACCCCTCCGCCCACCATCGTCGCTCGGCGGGCCTTCCCGCGCTTCGCCGAACACGTCGCGCATCGTTTCGCCGGCAACGGGGCGCAACCCGTCCGCACGACCTTGGACGCCCGCATCCAAACCGCCACGGAACGTCTGGCGGCCGAGGTGGCCGGGCGCATGACCGATGGCGGCGACCTCGCGATCCTGGTGATCGACAATCGCGATCTGTCGGTGCGCGCCTGGGTCGGCGGGGTGCGCAGCGCGCTCGATCTCGTGCGGCGGCGGCGCTCGCCGGGTTCCACGCTGAAACCGTTCATTTATGGGCTGGCGTTCGACGACCTCGCTTTGCTGCCGGACAGCCTGATCGAGGACCGGCCGATCCGCATCGGCGACTATGCCCCCGAAAACTTCGACCGCGGCTTCCACGGCCAGGTCACCGCGCGCTTTGCCCTGCAACAATCGCTGAACGTCCCGGCGATCGTGCTGCTCGACCGCGTCGGCCCCGGCCGGATGGCGGCGACCTTGCGGGACGCCGGTGCGCGCCTGAGTTTCCCGAACGCCGAGGCCGCGCCGACCTTGCCGTTGGCGTTGGGCGGCGTCGGGGTCAGCCTGCTGGACCTGACACGCCTGTATGCCGCGCTGGCGCATGACGGGCGCAGCGCGGCGCCGCATATTCTGGAGACACCGTCCCACGGCGCTGGCACCCTGATGACGCAGCGGGCCGCGCGCATGCTGACCGATATTTTGCGCGGATCGCCCCCGCCCGACGGCCGTGTCGCGACCGGCGTGATCCGTGAGCCGCGACCGATCGCCTACAAGACCGGCACGTCCTACGGCTTCCGCGACGCCTGGGCGGTGGGATACTCGCCGAGCTGGACGGTGGGGGTGTGGAGCGGACGGGCCGATGGGACGCCGCGGCCGGGGTATTACGGGCGAAACATGGCGGCGCCGGTGCTGTACGCGGTGTTCGATCGTCTGCCGGCGGAGACCGAACCCGATCCGCTGGCGCCGACGGCGGATGGGCTGAACTCCGCCGTCTCGGCCCCGGTCCCGCTGGGTCTGCGCCGATTCGCCGAACGCGACAGCAGCCGCATGCCGGGTAACGCCGTCCCACCCCGCATTCAGTTCCCGCCGGATGGATCGCAGCTCGACCTGCTGCGTGATGATGGGCAGCGCGGCCCGTTACGGCTCGAGGCCAACAGCGGCACCCCGCCCTACCATTGGTCGGTGAACGGCGTCCCGGTGCCGGCCCCGCGCTGGGCGGGCATACCGTCGTGGCAACCGGACGGGCCGGGCTTCGCGAGGGTGACGGTGGTCGATGCCGCGGGAAGGCGGGCGAGCGCGTCGGTGCGGATTCGATAATGCAGCCCAACGGTTCTTGCGTTCGCGACTACTGGGTGATATAAGGACGCAACGATTAGAGAATTTTCACGCTCACTGAAAACACAATCGTCATTGCGAGCGAAGCGAAGCAATCCAGGGGGATTTGGCACTGGATTGCTTCGTCGCTTCGCTTCTCGCAATGACGATCGTGTTTCCGCGGCCTTGGAGTAACAACCGATGAAGCTGACCCTCACGCGCGACCCCGCCCGTTCGAACGCGACCGGTACGTTCGGTTCGATGGATATCGACGGCGACCCGTTCTGCCAGACGGCGGAACAGCCCTGGGCCGACAATGCCAACGATGTCAGTTGCGTCCCGTTGGGCGATTACGAGTTGATCCCCTACGACAGCCCGTCGCACGGCAAAACGGTCGTGCTGCATAACCCGGACCTACAGGTCTATGGCCCGAACATGGGACCGCCCGCCGGGGAGCACGGGCGGACATTTTGCGAAATTCACGTCGCGAATTGGCCCGTTGAGCTGAAGGGCTGCATCGCCGTCGGCGCGGCTTACAACCCGAACCTCCCGCCGCACGGCCCCGCCGTAACCGGCAGCGGCCCGACCTTCGCGAAACTGCAAGCCGCTTGGGGCGATCGCCAGGGATTGACGCTCAGCATCGTCGGCGCACCGGGTTGAGCGCTGGGGCGGCAAGGCGCCGCCCCAGCATTCACGTCACATGGTCGGGAAGTGGCACTTGTCGTTGACGGGGTGCAGCACGTCCTTGGCCGGCGTGGTGGCGATCAGCTTGTACAGATCCCACTCGCCCGTGCTCTCCGCTTTCGTCTTGATCTGGAACAGATAGGCCGGGAATTCCCCACGCCCATCTTCCCGGACGCGCCCCGGACCGAATGCGTCGTCGTCCGTGGGGATCGACTTCATGCGCGCGATCGTGGCGCGGCCGCTTTTCTTCGCTTCCGCCGCGCCCATTGCCTGAGCCGTTTTCAGGTAATGAAGCGTGGTGCTGTAGGCGCTGGCATGCGCCTGATTCGGGTAGTTCTTCGGGGATTTCGGCAGCAGCCGCTTGGTGAAGGCGCGGGTGCGGTCGTTCAGGTCCCAATAGAACGTCTCGGTCGTGGTCAGCCCGGCGCAGGTTTCGACACCCAGCGAGTGCACGTCGGTCATGAACAGCAGCAGCGGCGCGATCTTCATCGTCTTGGTCAGGCCGAATTCCGCCGATTGCTTGATGCAGTTCTGCGTGTCCAGGCCGGCCATCGCCAGCCCCAGCACCTTCGCGCCGGATGCCTGCGCCTGCGTCAAATAGGACGAGAAATCGGTCGTGTCCGGGAACGGGTAGCGCAGGTCCCCCTTCACCTCTCCGTCGCCCTTCAGCACCACTTCCTTGGTCAGATCGGCCAGCGACTGCCCGAACGCGTAGTTCGCGGTGACGAAGAACCAGGACTTGTGGCCCTGCGCCATCAGCGCGCCGCCAGTGGAGTGGGCGTTTTCGTAGGTGTCGAAGCTCCAGACGATGGTGTTCGGGCTGCACTGCGCATCCGTCAGCGCCGCCACGGTGGCGGACGCGTTCAGCATCATCTTGTCCTTCTCGCGCACCACCTCGGCGACGGCCAGCGCGACCGAGGACGTCGGCACGTCGATGATCGCGTCCACGCCCTGGTCGCACCACTGGCGCGCCAGCGACGCCGCGACGTCCGGCTTGTTCTGGTGGTCGGCGCTGATGATTTCGACGTTGAAGTCCAGATGCGACTGCATCTCTTCCAGCGCCAGACGCGTGGCGGCCACGGAGGTTGGGCCGGTGTTATCGCGGTACGTGCCGGACAGATCGGTCAGCACGCCCAGCTTGAGGGTCGGCTTGGCTTGGGCGCGGGCGTGCAGGAGGGGGGCGGCGGACAAAGCGGCGGCGGTGCCGATAAGGCCCCGGCGAGAGATGGACATGGGAAGACGCTCCGGTTGAGAAGGCCGCGTTTTAATCGAATGCCGTGGCGGGACGCCAGGGGGGCCGGTTGCAACCGGTGGGGTTCCATGTGCTAACTTTTCGGGAAGCGAGGAAAATACCCATGAAAATTCGCCCCACCGGCCCGCAGATCGGCGTGGAAGTGTCCGACGTCGACCTGAAATCTTTGACCGGCGACCAATTCGCGGCGATCTACCGCGCATGGCTGGACCATAACGTTCTCGTGGTCACCGGCCAGGAGCTGACCATTCCCGAGTTCGTGCAATACAGCGAACGGTTCGGCACAATCGTCCCGCATCCCTCCAAATCCACGCGCCACCCCGACCACCCCGAAATAACCCTGCTCGGCGTCAACAAATTTCGCCCCGATGGCAGCCTGAACATGGATATTTATGGCCGCGGCGCCGAGGGCTGGCACACCGACGGCGCCTACGACGCCGTCCCGTTCAAGGCCACACAACTCTACGCCCTGGCGATCCCGGACCGCGGCGGCGACACGTTCTTCGCCAACGGCTACGCCGCGTACGATGCCCTGCCGCAACGCCTGAAGGAACGGCTGGATGGCGTCAACGGCGCCTTCGGCGGCAACCCCGCGCTGCTGAACCCCGAAGATCGCGGCAAACCGCCGGTCGAACACCCGATTATCCGGGTTCACCCCGAAACCGGCCGCAAATCGCTCTATTTCGACCCCCGCAAAATCCGCTTCATCGTCGGCGCCGAACCCCAAGAGAGCGCCGATCTGATCGCGGAGTTGGAAACGTACATGATCCAGCCGGATGCCGAATATCGGCATAAATGGAATAAAGGCGACGTGGTGATCTGGGACAACCGCTGTTCCTACCACAAGGCCGCTGGAGATTACCCGCCGGATCAGGACCGTATCCATTGGCGGGTGTCGATTAAGGGGGGATAGGCGCTTCTTTGATGCCAATGCCGGTATCTGCTATGCGTTGCCTATGATCACTTTGGAACTCGATCAAGCGCAACGCGATTTGCCGGTGCTGGCCGAGAAGGCCCTGCATGGCGAAGATGTGTTTATCGCCGTGGGCGCCCAAACCTTGCGGCTGTCCCGCACGTTAAACGATGCGGGTGACGAGACACGCGGCCCTCGCGGTGGGCGCGGCGCTTGGCGCGGTCGTGTGACGGTCGCCGATGGGTTCTACGAACCCTGGACGGACGAGGAAATGGGTGAGGCGGAAGCGTAACCATGCGCCTTCTGCTCGACACCCACGCTCTGCTCTGGTGGCTGTTGGACGACCCGAAATTTCCACCGCGGTGCGTGGAGTGGTTACAGGATCGCGCGAACATGGTTGCGATCAGCCCTGTCAGCGCCTACGAGCTCCGCTTTAAGGCGTTGAAGGGTTTACTGCATGGCGTCGAAGACCTGATCGAGGGTGTTCCGGAATTCGCGGTGCGGGAGGGTTTTACGATTTTGCCGTTGACTTGGAAGCACGCCCAGGCGGCCGCTGCCCTCCCCTTGCCGCACCGGGATCCGTTCGACCGGCTACTCGCGGGACAAGCCATGGTCGAGGGATACGATCTGCTGTCCGTCGACGTCGCGTTGGATGGGTTGGGCGTATCGCGCATTTGGTAGCCCGAGCGGGGTAAGGCCGCGTGTATGGATCGAAGGGGGATAAGCGTGCACGGGACTGAGGAAGCCGCCATGGACATCCGACAGATCTATTTGTTCGATCAGGAAATCCGCACCGAAGCCGGCCGGACGCTGACCACCCCGACACGCCGGGTCGCCGCGGCGGCGGTGCTGCGCAATCCGCACGCCGGGAAGCCCGCCATCGACGATTTCACCGACCTCGTGGACCTCTCGGTTGCCGTGGGCGAAATTCTGACGGCGCGGGTTTTGTCGGCGCTCGGCGACGCGAAACCCGTCGGCTACGGCAAAGCGGCCTTGGTTGGGACGAACGGCGACTTGGAGCATGGGGCGGCGACGATCCATGTCCGTATCGGCCTCGCGATGCGCAAAGGCGCCGGCGCCGGTCCCGCGTTGATCCCCGGCAACGCCAAGGTCGGGGCCGCCGGAACGCCGATCGACATTATCTTCGGCGGCATGCACGACGCCTGGGACTACAATGCCATGGACAGCATGACCATCGTCGTCCCCGACGCGCCCCGCCCCGACGAAATCCTGCTGGCGGTCGCCTTCCTCGCCGGGGGGCGCCCGAACGCCCGCATCGCCGGAGCCTCCCCCGAAGCCGTCGCGGCGCTGATGCGCGGCCTGACCTGACGCCATTACCCGGAGAAATACCGATGCTCGAACTTTATCACGGCCCCGTCTCCACCGCGTCCGAACGCGCCCGCCTCGTGCTGGAGGAAAAGGGTTTGAGCTGGACCAGCCATCCCGTCGACCTGTTCAACGGTGGGCAGCACCGGCCGGAATACCGCGCGCTCAATCGCATGGGGCAGGTGCCGACCCTGGTGCACGACGGGTTCGCGCTGCGGGAATCGAGCGTGATCGCGGAATATCTGGACGAGGTGTTCCCCGACTCACCGCTGCGCCCCGCCGCCCCGCACGACCGAGCGCGTGCGCGCCTGTGGGACAAGACGATCGATGAGGTGCATCCTTTCACCGGCGTTCTGACCTACGCGATCGCTTTCCGCCCGGCCTTGTTGCAGAAACCGAAGGAGGAACTGGCCGCCCTGGTTGCGGCCATCGCCGATCCGGCCCGCCGAGCGCTGCGGCAGAGCGTGCTGGATCACGGCGTCGCGGCGCCGGAGATGAAGCCCGCTGTCGGGTGCTATGTCCGTCTGCTGGACGAAATGGAAGCGCAACTCGCGGAAACGCCGTACTTGGCGGGCGCGTCGTTCAGTACGGCCGATGCGGCGGTCGCTCCATTCTTAACGCGCATCGATCACCTCGGCATGGGCGCGCTCATCGCCGCTCGGCCGCGCGCCAAGGCCTGGCTGGAGAACGTCCAGGCCCGCCCCGCCTTCAAGCGCGCCGTCACCGACATTATTCCGCCTGCCGTCGTCGAGACGTTCCGAACCAATGGCGCCGCGGCATGGCCGGCGCTGTCGGCACTGGCCGCGTAATCGTGGCGGGGCAGCATGTTCCGTTTTCGCGGCGACCCGTTCGCTTTCGTCACTCTGTTCGAATACGCACCTGTCCATGAGACGATGATCGACGGCATTCGGAAGCGCCTGCGCGCGATGAAGGAATGGACGTTCATCGATCGCAAGGTGGATATAAGGTTGGAGCGGATCGCCGATCCTGCGGGATGATCGCGCGGTGCTGAGGGTTCTCGCCTAGACCAGTAACGTCTTCAGCCCCAACAGTGGCCCGGCCGCGGCCAATCGCCGATCGAGGGTGCAGAGGGTCGCCGTATGGTCCGCGCAAACCGCCAAATGCAACGCATCCGCCCCGCGAAGTCCCGTGGCATGGTTGTCGGCGAACAGGGCGGCGGTATGAAACTGACGCCGTCCAACGGGAACGACGGTCAGGCTGTCGGTCCGCATCGCCGCGAACGCCTGTAGCGCATCCGCGCGCATCGACACGTCGATCTGACCGGTCCGCAGTTTAATCGACAGGGCCGAGGAGAACTCGGTAATCGTCCAGTCGCTGATCAGAAGTTCCTCGGGATACCGCGAAACCAGCCATTCCTGAACGCGGGCGGTCGCGGCTTCCCGCGTGTGGACGGCAACCAGGACGGAGGTGTCGAGATAAAGCGTCAATACCGGTCGCCGTCCCGCATCGCCCGCACGAATGTGCCGGCGTCTTCGGATTGCATCGGCATCCGATCCGTTAAGGCGCGCAGCACAGCCAGATCGATCGGCCGGCGGGGTTGCGCCACACCGGTAATGCGCGCCACTGTTTTACCGCGGCGCTTGATTTCCACCGGTTCGCCTGTCTCCGCCAGGGTGACAAGCGCACTCAGATGGGATTTGGCATCGGCAAGGTTGACGCTCTTCATATCGATTTTCCGACCAACAAGTTGGTCATGTTATAGCACGAGCGTGTCGCGTCTCCAACCTTGCCCCCCATCCCACCCGGGGCTAGCATCCCTTCAAACGCCGCCCCCCAAGGGAATGCCCTCAAGGAACGCCAAAGGAGACCGCCATGCATCTGATGTATTTCACCGAACAGCCGATGTCGGCCTACGACGCTAAAGCCGGCCTCGATTACGGCGCGACCGCGCTGATGTTCTCCAACAAGCACTTCGATCCCGTCCAGGGCAGCCGCCTTTATAACGAGTACCTCGAACACTACATCCTCGCCGATGAGCTCGGCATCGACGGCATCATGCTGAATGAGCATCACAATGCCCCGTTCTGCATGCAGGCGCGCGCGAACATTTTCGCCTCCGCCCTCGCCGCCGCCACAAAAAATTGCAAAATCGTCATGCTCGGCAATCCGCTGCCGGCCTGGGACAATCCGGTGCAGCTGTCGGAAGAGCTGTCGATGATCGACATGCTGTCCAAGGGCCGCCTGGTGTCCGGCTTCGTTCGCGGCGGCGGGCAGGAGCAGCTGGCCGGCGGCATCAACCCCGCCTTCAACCGCGAGCGCTTCCAGGAAGCGCACGACCTGATCGTGAAGTCCTGGACCGTCCCCGGCCCGTTCCGCTGGGAAGGCACACACTACCAGAACCGCGTCGTAAACCCCTGGACCGTGCCGCTGCAAAAGCCGCACCCCCGCATCTGGATTCCCGGCGTCATCAGCAAGGAAACCATCATCTGGGCCGCGCAGCACGGCTACCCCTACATTGCACTTAACACACCGGTCGAGCGCACGCGCCAGATTTGGGACCTCTATGACAAGCACGCGCTGGAAGCCGGCTTCAAGGGCGGCCCCGACTATCACGGCTTGCTGAAGCAGATCCACGTCGCCGAGACCGAAGAAAAAGCCATCGAAAACGCCCGCCAGTTCATGTGGATGCAGGGCGAATTCACCGGCTTGGCCCATCCCGTGTGGAGCACCCCGGCCGGCTACGGCAGCCCGGAAAACCGTCGCGCCTTCGTGGAATTCGCCACCGGCCGCTCCACCAGCCCGCGCTACCGCCCGGCGTTGGAAAAGCAGATGGACGAGCTGATGATTATCGCCGGAACGCCCAAGCAGGTCATCGCCAAGCTGCGCCTGCTGCTGGAAGAGACCCGTCCGGGCATCCTGGCCTTCTGGGGCAATGACGGCACCGTGTCGCACCAGGACGCGAAAACCTGCATCCGCCTGCTGGGCGAGGAGGTTTTCCCGGCCGTGCGCGAAATGGCCAAGGAAATGGACCTGAAGAGCCCGTTCGAAACGAACCAGCCGGTCAGCGTCAAATACATGGCCCACAACCAGCAGGCTCAGCGCGCGGCGGCGGAATAACGCCGCGTGAGCCTGCTGCCCGATCTGAACGGCCGCGTCGCCCTGGTCACCGGGGCGTCGCGGGGTATCGGCCGAGCGATTGCGATTGCGCTGGCGGAATGCGGTGCGTCGGTCGCCGTCAACTACCGCGAACGCGTCGCCGACGCTCTGTCCGTCGTCACCGACATCCAGGCAATGGGTTGCCGCGCCGTGGCGGTGCAGGCCGATGTGTCTGTGTCCGCCGAAGTGACCGACATGGTGGCGCGCGTCACGGCCGAACTTGGCCCCATCGATGTGCTGGTGAATAATGCCGGTCTGGCAATCATCCGAGGGATCGACGACCTGACCGAGGAAGAATTCGACACCACCATCGCCGTGAACCTGAAATCCGCGTTCCTGTGCACCAAAGCGGTGCTGCCGCACATGCGCGCGCAAAAATGGGGCCGGATCGTCAATATATCGTCCGGCGCCGCGCGTGGGGCAGGGGGCGTCGGCCTGCACTACAACGCCTCGAAAGCCGGCATGGAAGGCCTGACCCGAGGCTACGCCGCGCGTCTGGTGAAGGAAGGCATCACGGTCAACGCGGTTTCCCCCTCGCTGATCGAAACCGACATGGTCCGGTCCGGTGTCGCATCGTCCCCCGCCCGCATCCCCTTGGGCCGCTTTGGCACCAGCGAGGAAGTGGCGCAGGCGGTGCTGATGGTCATGGGCAACGGTTACATGACCGGACAGACAATTCAGTTAAACGGCGGCATGAGTTTTTTGTAAGCAGCGTCACGGCCTCATTCACGCCTGTGCCGCGGAAGGATGCTTCCGCGACACAGGCAGATTGTCGCTACCCCCGAACGGCGCGGATGGCTTCCCAAACGCGGCCGGGCGTTGCGGGCATGTCGAAGTGGCGGATCCCAACGCCTGCCAGCGCGTCGTTGATGGCATTCATGGCCGCGCCCAAAGCGCCGACGGTTCCGGCCTCGCCCACGCCTTTGGCGCCGAGGGGGTTCACCGCCGTCGGCACTTCCCGCGTCGCCAACCGGAATTCCGGATATTCGTCCGCCCGCGGCATTTGGTAGTCCATGAAGGATGCCGTCAGCATCTGGCCGGACTGGTCGTCGAACATGATGACCTCGCCCAGCGCCTGACCGACACCCTGCACGACGCCGCCGTGGATCTGGCCGGCGACGATCATGGGGTTCAGGACCTTGCCCAGTTCCTCGACCGCGCTGTAGCGCACGATTTCGGTGACGCCGGTTTCGGGGTCGATTTCGACCTCGCAGATATGGGTGCCGTTGGGGAAGGTGACGGCGGTGGGGGTGAATTCGCCGGACTCGACCAACCCGCCCTCCTCGCCCGGCATCACCTTCGCCGGATCGTTCGCCGCTCGGCCCAGATCGGCCAGGGTCACGAACTTATCGGTGCCGGCGACGCTGAACCGACCTGCGGAGAACTCGATGTCTACGACGGCGGCTTCCAGCAGATCGGACGCCAGCTTCTTGGCGGTTTCCATCACCTTGTCCACCGCCAGCATCACCGCCGATCCGCCGATGCATAGGGCACCCGAGCCGCCGTTGCCTTTGCCGAACGCCAACAAATCTGTGTCGCCGCCATCCCATTTCACGTTCTCGATGGGGATGCCGAAGCGGTCGGCGACGATCTGCGTCATGGTGGTTTCCAGCCCCTGACCCACCGACATCGACCCGGACCGCAGCGTCAGCGTGCCGTCGGCCTCCAGGCGCAGGGTGGAAAGGTCCTTGGCGGGGCGCAGGAACGGCCCGCCCGCGACCTCGATACAGTTGCACAGGCCGATGCCGCGCAGCTTGCCGCGGGATTCGGCTTCCTTGCGGCGGGCGTCGAAGCTATTCAGTTCCGCGAGTTCCGAGGCCTTGATCATGTTCCCCTCGAACTCCCCGCAATCGTACGTGAAGGTCAGAGCGGTCTTGTAGGGCATCGCGGTCGGCGGGATCAGGTTGCGGCGGCGCAGCTCGTACGGCGAAATGCCGGTCTCCCGCGCCGCGACATCGATCAGGCGCTCGATCGCGTAGGTCGCTTCCGGTCGGCCGGCGCCGCGATAAGCGGCGGTGGGCACGGTGTGGGTCATGATGCCCCAGACCTGCGCCGCGATGGCGGGGATGTGGTAGACGCCGGCGATGCCGCCGATGTTCCCCACGCCCCAACCCGAGCGGCCGGAGGTATAGGCGCCCAGGTTACAGTCCCAGCGAAGTTTCAATGCCGTGAATTTTCCATCGGCATCCAACCCCAGCTCGGCCGTGATGTGCATTTCGCGGGCTTGCTCGTCCGTCAGGAAACCCTCGGTCCGTTCCGACACCCAGCGCACCGGCTTGTTCAGGCGGCGCGCGGCCCAGGACACCAGCACTTCCTCGACATGCACGCCGGACTTCATGCCGAAGGAGCCGCCGACATCGCCGGGGATCACGCGGATATCGGTCGGCTTGATGGCGAAATTATCCTTCGCCATGCCGTTGCGCAGGTTGAACGGAGACTGATGCGCGGCGTGCACCACCATGCGCCCATCCGGCCCGATTTCCGACCACACGCCGCGCGGCTCCATCGTGTTGGCGGTGACGCGGGAGACAGTGAAATTCAACTTCGCCACATGCGCGGCGGCTTTCAGCCCGGCCTCGGTCGCGTCCACGTCGCCGCGCTTCCACAGGAAGCCGATATTGTCGGGGAATTCGTCCCACACCGGCGGGGCGCCGTCCGCCATCGCGACCAGAGGGTCGGTGACAATGGGAAGTTCGTCGTATTCGACCTCGATCGCCTCGGCCGCTTCCTTCGCGGCGGCGAGATTATGGGCGACGACCATCGCCACCGCTTCGCCCACGAACCGCACCCGGCTGCTGGCCAGCAGCGAGCGGTGCGTCTTCGCGGACGGGCTGCCATCGGGGCGCGTGAACCCCAAACCGCCGGGGATCGGCGCGACGTCGGTCAGATCGGCCTCGGTAAACACCGCCACCACACCCGGCATGGCCTTGGCGGCCGTCGTGTCCAGCTTGGTCACGCGGGCATGCGCGTGCGGGGAGCGGAGGAGGAAAGAGACCAGCATATCGGGGTTCTTGCCATCGGCGGCGTAGTTGCCACCGCCCGTCAGCAGCCGCACGTCTTCTCGGCGGCGGACGGATTTGGTTTGGACTGTTGTCATGGTGCTCGTTCCCCGTTTGTCTGGCCGTGGCGCGCGGGTGGCGCCGTCGGGGACAGTTTGCCACGTTTGCCGCCGGGACGGAAACGCCGCCGCACCTGGATCGCCCGCCGCCGGAATGTTAAAGATTTGTCTCGGCTTTACCGCCTGGGGAGGCTCCATGCGCGCACCTGTTTTCGGAGCATCCAAGCGCTTACCGCGGCGCGAGTTTCTGTGCGCCAGCGGGGCGGCGATGGCGGCGGCATCCGTGCCGGCGCGGGCCAAAGGGCCGCCGGTGTTCCTGGATTACGATCAGGCGGAACTCGACGCGGCATACGATCAAGCGGCGTACGCCCCAACCATGCGGCAGTTGCTCAAGCGCTGGGCGAGCAACAGCGCGGCGGTGCGCGGTCGGCTCGGGGCGCCGCGGCGCTTCGCTTATGGGCCGGGCGCGGTCGAGGGCCTGGATGTGTTTCCCGCGCAACGCCCCAACGCCCCGATCTTCATCATGATCCACGGTGGCGCCTGGCGCGCGGTGACGGCGGACGACATGGCCTTCCCGGCGGAGACGTTCGTGCGTGCGGGTGCCCATTACGTGGTGCCCGATTTCAGCCCGGTGCAGGACGTTGGCGGCAGCCTGCTGCCCATGGCCGATCAGGTGCGGCGCGCCATCGCCTGGGTTTACGCGAATGCGGGACGTTTCGGGGGAGATCGGTCGCGGATTTACCTGTCCGGCCAATCGTCCGGCGGGCATCTGGCGGCGGTGGCTCTCACCACCGACTGGCAAAAGGATTTCGGGCTGCCGGCGGATGTTATCAAAGGCGGGCTGTGCATCAGCGGGATGTACGAACTCGCGCCCGTGCGCCTATCGCAGCGCAGCAGCTACGTGAAGTTCGACGATGCGATGGTCGAGGCGTTGAGTCCGATCCGGCACATCGCTCGTCTTCGGGCGCCCCTGATCGTGGCACACGGCACCGATGAGACGCCGGAATTCCAACGTCAGGCCCGTGATTTCGCCGCGGCGGTGAAGGCAGCGGGCAAGAACGTGGCGCTAATCGTTGCCGATAATTACGGCCATTTCGATCTGCCCGAGACGTTGTCGAGTCCGTACGGGATTCTGGGGCGGGCAGCGTTGCGGATGATGAAAATCGGGTGACTGTCGGGGGTGATGAGGCCGAGCCTTCGCCCGGCCCCATACAAGCTCGACTAAGCGGGTGTCGGGACCGCCCCCTAGAAGGGACCGGGCACCACCACCGGTACAGTCAAATGTGTGACATTGGTCGGGCCGCCAGCGCATGTGACCGTATAACCAGCGACGAGATTATAGCCACCCGTATGCCCATGGAACGGGCCGCCGACTTCAGTCAAAATTTCCAGAACCTCGACCTTGTGCGTCAGTTTATCGTTGTAACGCGTACAGAATTGCGCCGGGTTTGACCATGCTGCATTGGCATTGAAGGCGTCAACGGCATCCTTGTGGCATACTGCACCAAGACCGGTTGGGCCCGTCAAACTCGGAGCCGTGATGACTTTCTCGCCCAGGGCGGCTGAGGTGCCACCAAACAACGGATTTTCGCCATGAACCGTTGATGGAGGGATGGTTGTATTCACGACAACAGCCACGCAATGACCAGTTGTACCGGACTGCGCCATTGCTGAGGCCCCGGAAAGCGCGATTACAACGTATGCGCAAGCCATCAGGCTGGCGGTACCGAACGCCGCTTTAGAAGTCACTTTCATGATCGTTTCCATCTCCTGGAGTTTTCCCAAGGATCGGCGATTCCGACCTTGGTGGTCTCCCCATAGAGTAAATAAAGCGAGTGTCAACAGAATCGTACAGGAACATAATGAAAACCGTATTCCTCTCGAAAGATAGAATTTCGACCGTCCGCCGTCAGTCCGGCGGACAACGACCAATGGTAAAGGCAACGATTGTATGCGTCCGCACGTAATCGTACTTTTCAGGAAAATTTATAATTATCAATAGTCTGTGCCAGTTTTATCGCCGACTTAAGGTGCGGCATGTCGTTTATATGGTCTTTCGGCCAAGCGGGGAGATGTCCATGCACGACTTATGATTCGCGAGGACGCGTTCACAATAAAGTGATAGTCTTGTTCCGCAAATTCGAGGTGCGGGGCCGAGAAAATCTGCTCCAACGCCGCCATGCAGGACGCGGGATGAAGCTAAAGTCCAAGAAAATATGTCAGGTCGGGCCAAGTCGGGATGAATCGAACAGATCCTACTTCTTCGCCGGAAACGCCCCCTCCGCCCGCCGCGTGTACGGCACGTAGACATTCACCATATCGACATACCGCGCCGCCGACCCGAACGCGGCGACCGCATTCGTTTCCGCCAGCCGCGGCGTACGCAATTCCACCAGTGCGATGAAATCGCTGGTCCCATCCGGCTGCTCCGCGAAAAACAACCGGAATTGAGCCGTTTCCGCCTTACCCTCGTACAACTCCGCCAGCCCCGTCACGATATCGTGCTGCGCCGATAACGGTGCCTCACGGAATCGCCACAGCACCACCCGCGCCGCTCGGCCCTTATCGCCCATCAATGCCTGACCGGGATAAACCTGGTGCGCGTCGGCGCGATATTGCCCCCAGACCTTCGCCATGATGCGGTGCGTCCAGGCCGAGTATTTATGCACCGCGATGGCCCCGTACGCCGGCCCATGCAGCACTTTCGTATCCTCCAGATCGTACAACGCCAAATACCGAGGCCAACCTTCCAGACAAATATACCGCCCGGCCGTCAGAAACCCCTCGCAATCCCGGCGCTCGGGAAAATGTTCGGTATCGTACCAGTCCTGGAATTCCTCCTCGATCGCCGGCGGCGGCTCCATCGTCGCCAGCAGCAGACCCCGGCCGCTCACGGCAGGGGATCCGGCGCATGGCCGATAATCTCGGCGAAGCGCTTGGAATACAGCGGCCAAGCCTCCGGGTTCACCAAACGCGGCGGCACCCGGCCCTCGAAAATGCCGATCCACTGATGCGCGGTGGCGGTCACCATTTCAAGGATCGACTCATCCGTCAGGCCCGCGTTGTGCGGCGACACGATGACATTATCCAGATGCAACAACGGATGGTCCAGCGGCGGCGGCTCCTGCAAAAACACATCCAGCCCGGCACCGGCCAGCTGCCCGCGCCGCAAAGCCTCGGCTAAAGCCGCTTCGTCATGGATGCCGCCGCGCGCGGTGTTCACGAAATACGCCGTCGGCTTCATCATCGCGAACTGCTCGGCGCCGAACATGCCGAAACTGTCTTTCGTCCGAGGGCAATGGACGGTGATGTAGTCGGAGCGGCGCATTAGCTCTTCCAACCCCACCTGGGTGCCGCCACGCGCCGCCACCTGTTCGGCGGTGAGATACGGGTCGTAAACCAGCACCGTCATGCCGAACAAACCGCGGCACAGCTCCGACACCCGCGTGCCGATATTGCCGATGCCGACGATCCCGATCGTTTTGCCGCGGATATCGTTGCCCTGGAATTGCCGCCGCGCCAAATTGGTTACGGTTCGCATCGCGCGATCCGACGTCGCGATTTTCTTCGACAGAGACAGGATCAGGCCGAGCGCGTGTTCGGCGACGCCTTCCTTGTTCGTGCCGGATTGATTGACGACGATGATGCCCGCCTTGGTGCAGTCGTCCACGTCGATCATATCGTAGCCGGCGCCGGTGGAACTGCACGCCAAAATATTGGGCAACGTTCGAACATCGGCGCGGCGGCGAACCATGGCTCCCGCAATTCCACCCGCGACTGCGTTTGGTAGCCGAGTGCTCGGCTCATCTCCGCCCAATTGTCCTCGACCGGGGAGGCATATTCCAGCCGCACCAGCTCGATCTCCGGCCGTTGGCTGAGGATATGCACGGCGGCGTCCGCCATGAATTCCTCGAAGTAGACCAGACGTTTGATGTTCGTGACCATCGTTTCCCCCTTAACCGCGCCGTCCCGCCACGCCCGGCCGGAACAGCAATGTCATCGGCACCACGGCGAAAGCCAGTATCGCCGATAATGTGAAAATATCCGAGTACGCCAGCACCGCCGCCTGCAAATCCAGCGTGCGGTTCAGCATTCCCATCGTCATGCCATGCACCTGCTCGCCCGCGTAGCCCAGGCCGCGCAAGGTGGATTCATAGCGCGCGACGGCGGCGGGATACGGCCCCTCCAACGGCGTTAAATGGCTGACCAGATGCGCGCGATGCGCCTGTTCCTGCGTCGCGACTAAAGCGGTGCCGAGCGAAATGCCGACGGCACCGCCGATGTTGCGGAACATGGAATACAGCGCCGTCGCGTCGCGGTTCAAATGCCGCGGCAACGTCGCATAAGACAACGTGCTATTCGGCACGAACAAAAACGCGAATCCCACCGTCTGCAGCGCTCGGAAGGTCGCCAAGGTCCAGAAATCGATGTCCGGCGTCAGATGCGCGGCAAAGGCGGCGGCGGTGCCCATCGAGAAAAACCCGAACCCCAGGACCCAGCGCGTCGGCAAATTCGGCAGCACGTATTTGGCGGAGAACGGGATCAGCACCAGCATCAACGCCGCGCCCGGCGACATCAACAGGCCGGAGGTCAAAGCCGTGTAGCCGAACCATCCCTGCGCCAGAAGTGGGATCAACGCGTTCGACGAATACAGCAGCGCCCCGATCGCGAAGGTGCAGACCGATCCCACCGCGAAATTGCGATCCCCCAATGGCTTCAGACTGACGATGGGCCGATAAGACATCGCCAACCAGACTGACGCACCCACGATCGTCGCTGCCGCCACCAACGCCAGAACCCGGATCTGCGCCGACCCGAACCAATCCAGATCCTGACCCCGGTCGAGCATGAATTGAAGGCAGCCCAGCCCGACGCCGATCAGCGCCAAACCGATATAATCGATGTCGCGCGCTTTGACGCGGTCGCCGATGACCCAGGGCGGGTCCTCCAGCAATTGCAGCACGGCGAAAAAGGCGAAAATGCCAACGGGGATGTTGATCAGAAACACCCAGCGCCAGGAATGCGCATCGGTGATCCAGCCGCCCAAGGTCGGGCCGACGATCGGCGCGAAAATCACCGCCGCCGCGACAAACGAAAACCCGCGTCCCCGATGCCTCGGTTCGTAGGTGTCCAGAATGATCGACTGCTGGCTAGGTTGCAGCCCGCCGCCGAACAGGCCTTGCAGCAAGCGGAACAGCACCAACTGATCCAGACTGGTGGCGATGCCGCACAGGAACGACATCACGGTGAACGAAAAGATGCAGAATAGGAAATACCGCTTCCGCCCGAACAACCGGCTCAGCCAGCCGGACACCGGCACGATGATGCCGTTCGCCACCAGATAGGATGTGAGGGTCCAGGTCGCATCATCGTAGCTGACCGACAGGCTGCCCGCGATGTGCGGCAGGCAGACATTGACGATGGTGCTGTCGAGGATCTCCATGAACGGCGCCATGGTGACGACGACGGTAATCAGCCACGCGGGGCCTCGTGGGTGGAAAGCGGCTTGTGGGGCTTCGCTCACGTGGTGGACGCCGCTTTACCGTCATGCAGACGCAGGTCGGCATCCACGATTTCCCTTTGTGCCACGGCTAAGTCGTGGGTGCCGACCTGCGTCGGCATGACGGTGTGCCGATTCACCGCCCATCCCCCAAATACACCGTCGGCACCACCGACATGCCCAGCGGCAGCGGCCGCTTGGGGTCCAGCCCCTCATCGATGACGATCTTCACCGGCACCCGCTGCACGATCTTCACGAAATTCCCGGTCGCGTTCTCCGCCGGAAACACGCTGAACCGCTGCCCCGACCCGAACTGCACGCTGTCCACGTGGCCGCGCAGCTTCAGGCTGGGGTAGGCGTCCACCTTCATGTCCACCTTTTGCCCAGGGCGTAGCCGGTCGAGTTGGTCTTCCTTGAAATTCGCCGTCACCCAGACCTCGGGCGTGACCAGCGACATCAGCGCCTGCCCTGGGACGACGTAGTTGCCGGCCTCGACCCCGCGCTTGGTCACCCATCCGTCGTGCGGCGCGGTCACATCGGTCCATTCCAGGTTCAGCGACGCGACATCGAGCTGCGCCTGCGCCAGCGCGACCTGAGCGTCCAACTCGTGCACCCGCGCCTCGGCCTGGGCGATGGAGTCATGCAGGATGTCGGCTTCGCGGACGGCGGCGTCGGCCTGGGCGACGTTGGCGCTGGCGGTGCGCAAGGCGGCGTCGGCGTTGTCGATTTCCTGTTTGGTCGTGGCCTCCTTCGGCAAGGACCGCTGCCGCCCGGCGTCGGCTTTGGCCTTCGTCTGTTCGGCCGCCGCCGCGGCCAGCCGAGCGCGAGCCATGTCCAGGCGCGCGGGGACGGTAACGCGGACGGTTTCCAGCGTCGCCTGCGCATTCGCCAACTGGGCGCGCGCGACCGCCAGACTGGCGGCGGCCTGATCCTTGGCGGCCTGGAACGGGCGAGGATCGATCCGCACCAGCAGATCGCCCGCATGCACCGGCTGATTGTCGCCGACCGCCAAGGTCACGACCATCCCGGCCACTCGCGGCGCGATCATCACCGCCCTCCCATCCGTATAGGCATCGTCGGTGGAGGCATGGTCCTTGGTCAAAAACCAGTAACCGAAAGCGCTGCCGACCGCGATCAGCGCCACCAGCAACAGCAGCATGCGCGGCCGAGCGTTGCTGGACGGGCCGGGTTTGGGCGGGGAGGATGGATCGGTCATGGCGGCGCAAGCTGGCGCATAGCGGGGGGAAAGGAAAGATACAGCCCGTCCTTGCCACCGGGGCGCCCTGTGTCCGATAGTCGCCCCAGCGAAAAACAAACAGGGAGCGCACGGACATGTCAGGACGCCTCGCACGCCGCCAAGCCTTGAAGCTCGGTGCCGCCGCCACCGCTTTACCCCTGGTGCACATCCGCACCGCCGGGGCCGCCGGCAAGCTGAAACTCGCCCTGTGGGACCATTGGGTGCCGACCGGCAACGCCGCGCTCCAAAAGCTGGTCGATGCCTGGGCGGAGAAGAACAAGGTCGAGGTGCAACTCGATTTCCTCACCGCCATCGGGGAGAAGATCAACATCACCATGGCCGCCGAGGCGCAGGCGCGCACGGGCCACGACATCTATGCCTTCGACATGTGGACGGTGCACGAATTCGCAGACAAGCTCACGCCCGTCGACGACATCATGAAGACGCTGATCGACAAATACGGCAAAATCGGCAAGGCCTACGAGTATCTGGGCATCGCCGAGGGCCATTGGCGCGCCATGCCGGTCGGCTGGGGCTCCGCGCCGCTGACCACCTGTGCTCGGATCAGCATGTTGAAGCAATACGCCGGGATCGACGTGCAGGCCTGGTATCCCGCGCACGAATCGACACCCGACGCGGCGAAGGACTGGACGTACGACACAATGCTGCGGGCCGCGGAAGCCTGTCATAAGGCGGGTTTCACGTTCGGCCTGGGCTGCGGCGCCACCACCGACTCCCGCCAGACCTGGGGTGCGACGTTCGGGGCCTTCGGGGCAGACCTGATCGATGCCAAAGGCAATGTCACGGTCGATACCGAGGCCGTGCACAACGTGCTGGAATACGCCCAGCGTATCATCCCGTTCCTGCCCAAGGACACCGTCAGCTACGACGACGCATCGAACAACCGAGCACTGATTTCCGGCAAGTCGGCGCTGATCTGGAACCCGCCGTCGGCATGGGCGGTGGCGGCGCGCGATGCGCCTCAGGTCGCGGAAGACTGCTGGACCTTTCCCAACCCGCGCGGCCCGAAAGGCCGGATGGTGCCCATGCGCCCGTATTTTTGGGGCATCTGGCAGTTCGCGCAGAACCAGTCGGCGGCCAAGGATCTGCTGTTGCATTTGGCGCAGCGCGAACAGGTGGAGCCGATGGGCGTCGCCGTGCAGGGCTACGACATCCCCGCCTTCCAATCGATGACCGACTTCAAAATCTGGAGCGAGGTCGGCCCCCCCAAAGGCACGATCTACAACTATCCTGTCCGCCCCTGGCACGACGCGGAGTACTTCATCACCGGCTCCTCCGGTCCGCCGGAGATCGCCGTACAGATGTGGAACCGCAGCGTCGTCCCCGGCATGGTCGGGCGCATGGTGGCCGGTCAGACGATCCCACAGGTTATCGCCTGGGCGAAGGACGAAATCGGCGGGTTCATCCGCTGACGATCGCTGCGCCATTCGGAAAGCAGGAGGTCACCCCATGGCGGGTTTGACGATTACCCCTCTGGGGCCGTCGCTCGGCGCCGAGATTTCGGGCGTCGATTTGAGTAAGGATTTGGACGCGGACACGCGGGATGCCATCGCGCGGGCTTTGGGCGAGCATCTCGCGCTGGTGTTTCACGACCAGTCGTTCACGCCCGAGGAATATCTGCGCGCCGCCAGCATTTTCGGACCGCCGATGCGGCAGCATTACTCCCAGCACAATATGCCGGATTATCCCGATATCGGGCTGGTGTGGCACCGCAACGGGCAGAAACCGGCGGAAAGCTGGCATACCGATCATACCAACCGCGAACGCCCGCCGGCCGCGACGGTGCTGTACGGGGTGGAAATTCCCTCGGAAGGCGGTGGCACCAGCGTAGCCTCGATGCGGGCGGCGTACGCGGCGTTGACGGAAGCGGAACGGGTTCGGCTGTCGGGTTTGAAGACCGTCAACCGGCTGGATAAAGGCCGCGAAGGCGCGCGCCCCGAGGATGTCGAGGCCTACGACAAGCCGATCTTGCACCCGATGGTGCGGACGCACGCGCTGCACGGATCGAAAGCGGTTTATTTCCATATCGGCAAGACCGAACGGATCGACCGCTGGACCCCGGAAGAAAGCCAAGCCTATCTGGAGGATTTGCTGCAACGGATGATCCGGCCGGAGATCGTTTATCATCATGCCTGGCGTAAAGGCGACGTGCTGGTCATCGACGACCGCGCCACCCTGCATCGCGCGCACGGCGATTACGACCGGAGTCAGGCGCGGGTTTTGTGGCGGGTTATTTCCGAGGGCGACCGGCCGGTTTGAGGGCGTGGGACGCGAAGGGGACACGGAGGACACGGATTTCGGCACGGAGATCACGGAGTTGTGATCGGGGTGTGCCGGCGGCGTTAACGGTTTGTTAATACGGTGCCGGTAGCGTTGGGTCATGCAGAACAATCGACGACCAGGGCTGGCCCATGGGGGCGGACTTTCGAACCGGATCATCGGTTTGGCTATGCGCGTGCATAGCGCGATGGGGCCAGGATTGCTCGAAAGTGCTTATGAAAAATGTCTTGCGATTGAATTCGATCAGGAGCGCCTGCCATTCGCGCGACAGGCTCCGTTGTCGATCCAATATAACGGTGTGCATATCGAACCCGGTTATGTCCCGGATTTCATCATCGCCAATGAACTGGTTCTGGAAATCAAGTCAGTGGAGACCATTCTGCCGGTACATAAGGCCCAACTGTTGACCTACCTGCGTCTCAGCGGTTGCCGTGTCGGCCTATTGATTAATTTCCACACCGCCCGCCTGACCCACGGCATTAGGCGCTGCGTCCTGTAATCGTCCGTGCCCTCCGTGTCGAAATCCGTGCACTCCGTGTCCCCTTTACCCCGAGGAGCCATCGGCACGGTCCGACCTTGACCTTCGCCCCAGACCCGTCAACCTACGGGCAATAACGAAGGAGGCGGTCGGCTGAAATCCGGCCAGGACGTATGAAAACGGAACGTTTAACAGTTCACGGCATCGATCTTGAGGTTTTTCGCGGCGGCAGCGGCGACCCCATCGTCCTGCTGCACGGCATGCGCAGCCTGTCGGCCGACGCTCGGTTTCCCGCACTGCTGTCCGCGCACGGCGCCGTAACCGCGCCGTCGCTGCCCGGTTTCGGCGATACAGCCCGGCCGAAAGATTTCGACACGATCTACGATCTCGTGCATCTGACCCGAGCGATCCTGGACGCGGTACCGGGGGGAGATATCACGCTGGTCGGGCTGTCGTTCGGCGGATGGATCGCGGCCGAGGTCGCCGCCGGCGGGCATCCGCGCTTGAAGCGGCTGGTGCTGGTGGACCCGGTCGGGATTAAAATCAGCGACCGGCAAACGGCGGATATTCTGGACGTGTTCAACCGCTCCCCCGCCGAGGTCCGCGCCGCCGAATGGCACAACCCGGATCGCTACGCGCCCGATTTCGACGAAATGGAGGACGGGGGCATTATCCGCCATGCCCGGGACTGGGACGCTTTATGCCTGTACGGCTGGCACCCCTATTTATACAATCCCCGGCTGAAGGATTGGCTCGGCCGCATCGCCGTGCCGACCCTGGTGGTTTGGGGCGAGAGCGATGGGATCGTGACCCCGGTTTACGGTCGGGCGTTCGCCGGCCTGATCCCTGGTGCTCGGTTCGAAACGATCGCCAACGCCGGGCATCACCCGGATGTCGAACAACCGGAAGAACTAACGCGGTCCATCGCCGCTTTCGTGGGGGGCTGACCGATGCAACTCTGGTTCCATAACGAAAACACCTATCCTTTCGTGCCGAAGGAAGTCCTGGACGCCGCCGATTCCGTGCGCGCCAGCCTGCCGGGGCGCTTGCTGGACCCGAAAATCGCCGCCGATCTGTTCCATGAGTGCATGGACGAATCGCTGCTGTGCGACGATGTCGGGATCAACATCGTGTCCATCGAGCATCACAGCGGCATCAACAGCCTGTACGGCGCCAGTCCCATTATCCTGGGCGCGCTGGCCCGCCAAACCCGCAACGTCCGCATCCTGTCGCAGGGCACGCTGATTTCGCTGCGCAACGATCCCGTCCGCGTGGCCGAGGAATATGCCACCGCCGACGTGATGCTGCGCGGCCGGCTGGATATCGGCTTTGTGAAATCCGGCGACAGCGAAATGGCGTCCAACAACGCCAACCCCGTCGGCAACCTGGAACGGTTCTGGGAAGCCATCGACCTGATCACCGCCGCGCTGAAAAACCAGGACGGGCCGATGCGGTGGGAGGGCAAGCATTACGCCCATCGCCACATCAACCTCTGGCCGCGCCCGTATCAGCAACCGCACCCGCCGATGTGGGCGGCGACGGGCGATCCCGATACGTCGCGCGAACTCGGCCGGCGCGGGATGGTGAACTCCGTCGTGCTGCGCGGCATCGAAGGCACCAAACGCGCCTGGAACGCGTATCGGGAGGCTCGGGTCGAAGCCGGCTTGCCGGAAGCGCCGCTGGACCGCTTTGCCTACGCGGCGTTCGTGTACGTGGGCGATACGGATGAGGAAGGGATCGAGGTTGGGTCGAAACTGCTGTGGTTCCTGAACACCAGCCTGAAACAGGCGCCGCAGTTTTCGAAATTCCTGCCCGGCCGCATGCCGGCGGAGATGGCGCCGCAGGTCTACCGCACGAAACCGCGTCCCGGCGAAACCCGCGTGGCCCGTCCGGCCGATGGGCTGATCGGGATGACGGCGGAACAGGCGATCCAGCGGCAGATCATGTTCGCCGGCAATCCCGATACGGTATTCAAACAGATCATGGCCGCCTACGACGCGCTGGGCGGGTTCGGACACCTGATCTTCATCGGGCGGTCCGGGTATCTGACGCATATGGAAGCCGAAAAGGGCATCCGCATGCTGGCGAAGGAGGTTCTGCCCCGGGTGCGGGAGGCGACGCGGGGTTAATCCCCCGCGGCAACCGCCTCGGCCGCATCCGCCGCGCGCTTGGATGCTCGGGCCGTGCCCGCGCAGAACATGCTCGCCAGCAGCAGCACCGCCACCAGGACGAGCACCAGTTCGGGGTGGCCCTTGTCGATCAGGTAGCCGAACGGCACGGGCGTGATCGCCCCACCCAACGGCAGGCCGGCGCTGACGAACCCGAACACTTTACCGATCTGGCCGGGGGGAGCCGCATCCCGCAGCATCACGTCGCGCGGGG
>Ga0214182_1000084_pt1 | contig 46972 bp, 40 predicted proteins | sample TroBogEpilimnion_8_FD_153020 | JGI IMG/M metagenome (GOLD analysis project Ga0214182, IMG submission 153020) | Freshwater microbial communities from Trout Bog Lake, WI - 14NOV2007 epilimnion | ecosystem: Environmental > Aquatic > Freshwater > Lake > Epilimnion/Euphotic zone | place: Trout Bog... | reverse complement strand
CCACCCACGACTGCGTTGTCCCGATAGCCGAAAGCCGTGGGTGGCGGGCCTTCGCCCGCCATGACGTTGGTGGAGCGACCTTCGCTCGGGCATACCGGTATTTCATATTGTAGAACCCGAGTCATGTTCGACCTTCCCGATCTGCCCGTCGCCGACGCCCTACCTCAACTCCGTGCCCTGCTGGACGCGGGCCGCAACGCCGTGCTGGTGGCGCCGCCGGGTGCAGGCAAGACCACGCTGGTACCTCTGGCGTTACACGCGGCCGCGTGGCGGGGCGATCAGCGCATTCTGATGCTGGAACCCCGCCGCCTCGCCGCCAGTGCCGCCGCGCACCGCATGGCGTCGTTGATCGGCGAACCGGTGGGCCGCACCGTCGGGTTCCGCACGCGGCTGGAAACAGCGGTTTCAGCGGAGACTCGGATCGAGGCGATCACCGAGGGTCTGCTGGTTCGCCGGCTGCAATCCGATCCCGGGTTGGACGGAGTCGCCGCGGTGATCCTGGATGAAATCCATGAGCGTTCGCTGGAGTCCGACCTCGCGCTGGCGCTGTGTCTGGATTTGCAGCGGATGCTGCGGCCGGAGTTGCGCCTGCTGGCGATGTCAGCGACCGCCGACGGGGCGCGTCTGGCCGGGATGATGGACGCCGAGATCGTGGAAAGCGCCGGGCGCATGTTCCCGGTCGATGTCCGGCACAGCCCCCGCGACATCGCCGCACCGCGCGACCTGCCCGACGCGATCGCGCGGGCGATTCGGGGCGCTCTGGCCGAACACAAGGGCGATATCCTCGCGTTTCTGCCGGGCATGGCGGAGATCAGGCGTACCCAATCGGCATTGGAAGGCTGCGGCGCGCTGGTGCTGCCGTTGCATGGGGAGCTGTCGCGGGCCGAACAGGACCGGGCGCTGACTCCGGCCGCGACGCGGCGGGTGGTGCTCGCGACATCGATCGCCGAGACCTCCTTGACCGTACCAGGCGTTCGGATCGTGGTGGACGGCGGCTGGCGGCGCTCGCCTCGGCTGGACCCGGCCACGGGACTGACGCGGCTGACGACGCTGCGCATTTCCCGCGCCGCCGCCGATCAGCGGGCGGGACGGTCGGGCCGCGAAGGTCCTGGGGTCGCCATTCGGCTGTGGTCCCCTGCTTTGCACCGAGGCCTTCCGGCGTTTGACCGGCCAGAGATTCTGGAGGCCGAACTGTCGTCCATGATCCTGGACTGCGCGGCGTGGGGGACGCCGCCCAGCGAATTGCCGTTCCAGGATGCGCCTCCGGCCGGCGCGGTGGGGGCGGCGCAGGCGCTGCTGGAGGAACTCGGGGCCTTGACGCCCGACGGCCGCATCACCCCAACCGGCCAACGCATGACCACGCTCGGCGCCCATCCCCGGCTGGCGGCGATGATGCTGGCGGCCGAGACCCCGGCCGAAGCCGCCCGCGCCGCCGATATCGCCGCGCTGCTGGAAGAACGCGACCCCATGCGCGGGCAGGACCCGGAAGCCGATATTTTCACACGGCTGGCCGCCATCGAGGACGGAGACCCCATGGCCGACCGCGCCGCGCTGTCCCGCATCCGCCGAGCGGCGGGGCAGTACCGGCGTCGGTTGCGGGTGGGGGGCGATGTCAGCGGGGACGGCGATCCCGGCCGTTTGCTCGCCGCCGCGTTTCCGGACCGTATCGCGCAACGGCGGGGCGAGGCCGGGTCCTTCCGCCTGTCCGGCGGCGGCGGCGCGCGCCTGCCGAAGACCGATGCGCTGGCGAATGCCGGCCTGCTGGTGGTGGCGTCGCTGGAGATGAAGGCCTCGGCCCGCATCCGCTTGGCCGCGCGGCTCGATCCCGATGCCCTGCCGCCGACGCTGGAGGCGCGGGTGACGGAGCAGATCGAGCGTGGGTTCGATTCCGTCTCCGGCACCGTCCTGGCGCGGCGGCACCGGCGGCTCGGTACGTTGATCCTGAGCGACCGGACCGTGCCCGCCGACCCGGCGGACGTGTCCGCTGCCCTGGCCGACGCCGTCGCCGCCGACGCGCTGCGGCCTTTGCCCTGGACCGATGTGGCTCGGCAGTTCCAGACCCGCGTCGGTCTGATGCGCGGGGTGGACCCCAAGGGCGAGTGGCCCGATCTGAGCGACGCCGCGCTGATCGCGTCGGTGCGGGACTGGCTGGCGCCGCACCTGACAGGGATGACGCGGTTGACGCATCTGGAGGGGTTGAACCTGCCGTCGGTCCTGCGGGGGATTCTGTCCTGGGCGCAGGCCGACCGGCTGGACAAGGAATTACCGACCCATATCGCTCTGCCCGGCGGCCGTGCGGCGGTGGACTATGCCGAGGCGGTGCCTCTGGCCAGCGCCCGTGCGCAGGCGTTTTACGGATTGAAAGCGACGCCGCAGCTCGCGGGCGGGCGGGTGCCGTTGCGGCTTGCGTTGTTGTCCCCGGCGATGCGGCCGATCGCGGTGACGGCCGATCTGGCCGGGTTCTGGAAAGGCGCCTGGGCGGATGCGCGGCGGGATATGCGGGGGCGGTATCCGAAGCACCGCTGGCCGGAAGATGGGGGGGAGCCGGGGGCGGGATAAGGCGACTCGCCGCATTTTTCTGCCCGGCGTTAACCTTTTTTTCACATTTTTCGAGGAGACTCGGTCAGCCGGCGGGAATGACCCCACCGGCTGACACACGGAGGTATGAGATGAAGGAACATCTCGTCATCCTGTCGCTTATACTCGCGCTCTTGGCCGACAAAGTCAAGATCGTCATTGTCTGGAAGGTTATTATCCGGATGGTTAAGAGTAAAAAGCGATAGGGGAAAGGGCCGGTTCGCTTCGGCGGGCCGGTCCGACCCCTGTGTCACCAGCCCCAACCTTTCCACCCTCCCCCGCCTTGTTCCAGGCGCACCCAAGCGCCATGTTCCCGTCGCTGTGACACAGAACGCTGGGACCCTGAATCGCCGATGACTCGCTTCGCCCCCGCTTTCCCGAGCGGATTGATCCTCGCGCTGGCGCTGCTGGTGGGTGCCTGCGCGTCTGCCCCTGGCGCCGTGGCGCGGGGGTCGCCCGAGAGTTTCGCGCCTCTGGTTAAGAAAGTGCTGCCCGCCGTGGTGAATATCGCGGTGACCGAGACGGTCGTGGGCGCCGATATCGCCGCCGACATGCCGCCGGAGTTGCGCGACACGCCGCTGGGCCGGCAGTTCCGCCGCCGCTTCAAGTCCAGCCCGCGGCAGGTCACGGGCGCCGGGTCGGGGTTTATCATCGATTCCACCGGCACCATCGTCACCAACAACCATGTCGTCGGGCACGCTGACACAATCATCGTCTCGCTGACGGACGGTCGCCAGTTTCCGGCGCGGGTCGTGGGACGCGATGAACTCACCGACATCGCGGTGATCAAGGTGTCGGCCCCCGGGTCGCTGCCCTCGGTCGCTTGGGGCGATTCACGGAAGATGGAAGTCGGGGACTGGATTATCGCCGCCGGCAATCCGTTCGGGCTGGGCGGATCGGTCAGCGCCGGCATCGTGTCGGCCGAGGGGCGCGACCTCGGCTCCGGCCCGTTCGATAATTTTCTGCAGATCGACGCCCCCATCAATCCCGGCAACTCCGGTGGGCCGGTGTTCAACATGGACGGACAGGTCGTCGGCGTGACATCCACGATCGTCTCCCCTACCGGCGCCTCGGTCGGCATCGGCTTCGCGATCCCGAGCGAAACGGTCAGCGCCGTCGTCAGCCAAATCCTGGCACGCGGCCGCATCGATCGCGGCTGGCTCGGCGTCGCGGTCAACGAACATATCGATGGCGGCGGTCTGCAGATTTCCTCCATGAGCCGCAACAGCCCCGCCGCCAAGGCCGGCGTGCGGCCCGGCGATGTGCTGCTGGCCGTCAACGGCGAACGGGTCGAGACCGCCAACAGCCTGATCCGCGCGATCGCCGCGATGGCACCCGGCAACAATGCCCGGCTGACGTTGCGCCGGCAGGCACGCGACATCGATATCCAGGTCACCGTCGGCCGCCGGCCGACGGACGACGAGTAAGGGGGAGAAACGCATATGCGCATCCTGGTGGTCGAGGACGACAAGGACGTCGCCGGCTTCGTGGTTCGCGGCCTGAAAGAGGCCGGCCACACCGTGGAACACGCCGATAACGGCCGCGACGGGCTGTTCATGGCCGTCAGCGAGAAATTCGACGCGGTGATCCTCGACCGCATGCTGCCAGGCGGGATCGACGGGATCAAAATCCTGGAGACCCTGCGCAGCCAGCAGAATATCACGCCAGTGCTGATCCTGTCGGCATTGGCCGACGTGAACGAACGGGTGAAGGGTCTGAAGGCCGGGGGCGACGATTATTTGACCAAGCCGTTCGCCTTCGCGGAACTGCTGGCTCGGGTCGAGGCGCTGGCGCGGCGCGGCAAGGCCGAGGGTCCGGCGACGAAGCTGACGGTCGAAGACCTGGAAATGGATTTACTGTCGCGGCAGGTAAAGCGCGCCGGGCAGAAGATCGATCTGCAGCCGCGGGAGTTCCGGCTGCTGGAATATTTGATGCGGCATGCCGGGCAGGTCGTGACCCGCACAATGCTGCTGGAGGGCGTGTGGGATTACCATTTCGACCCGCAAACCAATGTGATCGACGTGCATGTGTCGCGGCTACGGCAGAAGGTGGACAAGCCGTTCCCGGTGCCGCTGATCCAGACCATTCGCAACGCCGGGTATACGCTGCGGGCGGAACGGGTTTGAGGTTGATGTGGGAGAAGGCAAAAGGTTCTCCCCCCGCCCCCTCCCGCAAGGGGAGGGGGAGGTTTTTTTCCGACTTTCCCTCCCCGTCCCCCTGAAATGTTCCCCCTGTTCCGCTCCGCCGGCATCCGGTTCGCGGCGATCTATGCCGGGTTGCTGGCCGTCAGCGCCGCCGCATTGGCGTTGTATCTCTGGTGGTCCACCGCCGGGCTGCTGGACCGGCAGACCGAGGCCGCGATCCGCGCCGACGCGCAGGGCCTGTCCGAACGGCTGGCCGATGGGGGGCTGCGGGCGTTGGTCGCGACCGTGGCCGACCGGCTGGCAGGTAACGTGGACGACGACGCGATCTATCTGCTGGCCGATCCCGCGTTCATCCGCCTCTCCGGCAATCTGGATCATTGGCCGGCCGCCGTGCGCGATACAGGGTCATTCTACGAACTGCCGGTCACACGCGCCGGCATGCGGTCGCTGGCGCGGGTGCAGAGCTACGATCTGCCGGGCGGATACCACCTGCTGATCGGGCGGGACGTGGTGGTGCGGGCGCAGCTGCGGCAGTTGCTGACCGACGCGCTGCTCTGGGCGCTGGTGATAGTCGGCGCCATGGCGACCGTCGGCGCGCTGGTGGTGCGCGGGTTGTTCCGGCGGACCTTGTCCAACGTATCCGCCACGGCCATCGCCATCGCCGGCGGCGATCTGGCGCAGCGGGTGACACTCTCCGGTCGGGGCGATGAGTTCGATCAGTTGGCGGAAGTCATCAACGACATGCTCGACCGCATCGGCCGGCTGATGGAGGGCGTGCGCCAAGTCTCCAACGCCATCGCTCACGACCTGCGCACGCCCATCGCGCGCGCTCGGACGCGGCTGGAGGACGCGAGCCTGCACGCCAGCACCACCGCCGAACTGCACGCCGCGATCGAACGCGCGACCGCCGATCTGGACGGCATCGTCGCGGTGTTCCAGGCGCTGCTGCGGATCGCGGAGATCGAGGCCGGGTCTCGCCGAGCGGCGTTCGCGCGGATGGATTTGGCGGCGCCGCTGGCGGGGGTGGCGGAGATGTATGAGGCCGTGGCGGACGAACGCGGCGTGACGCTGACCGCCGCCCTGCCGGACCGGCTGCCCGCCTTCGGCGATGCGGCGCTGATCCAGCAGGCGGTGGCCAATCTGGTGGACAACGCGGTGAAGTTCTCACCCGACGGGGGAACGGTCTCGCTGGCGGCGATTGTTTCGCCGCGCGGGCTGGAGATCGCGGTGACCGACGCCGGCCCCGGCATCCCCAAGGACGAGCGCGCCAAAGCCCCGCAACGGTTTTATCGGGGCGAGACCGCCCGTCATACGCCCGGATCGGGTCTGGGGCTGGCGCTGGTGCAGGCGGTGGCGCAGCTGCATGGCGGACAGTTGCGGCTGGAGGATGCCGCACCCGGCCTGCGCGCCGTGCTGGCGCTGCCGGCAGCGGGAGAATCCGGCGGTGTCTGACCAACTTGTCACACTCGCCCCATGGGCAAGACAGCACCCGCGGCGCAGATTGGGCGCATGAAGTCCGCCGGCCCGATTCACGTCCTACTGCTGACGCTCGCGTCCTGCCCATGGCCGGCGGCGGCGGAGGAGCCGTTGCCGGAGGTCACCACCGACACGCTGGCCTATTGCGTGCAGTTGCACGACCGGGTGGAAACGATGGCGCGGACCGCCACGACACCGGTTTCGGCGGAGGTCGCGTCGCTGTCGTCCGAGGGGCAGCGCATGTGCGAGAACGGGCTGGCGCGCGGCGGCGTGATGCGGTTGCGGCGGGCGCTGGCGATCATGATGCGGCCGGATGGCGGGGAATGAGGCCGGCGGTTCCGTAAGCCCCTCCCCCCCGCTCGCGGGCTGGGCGATAGCATTTGGCGGATTTCAGCCTCTTCCCGTCATATGCGATCCCTCGACTGCGCTAATGACACATGTAGACACGTAACAGAAACTCACTTATATTTTTACAATACGGTGCTGTGCCGCAAATCTTCACGGGATCGGCGCATGCGTAACTTTCGTGCCCACTGCCCCACGTGTCCGAGACACCCCGGCTCACGGCATCCGGTAGCGCTGCCGTGGTTCGAAGTGTCAGACGGGGGGAACAATGGTAAAAGAAGTCCTTTTCGCAGCCAAGGACGCTGCCCACGGCTATGAGCTTTGGGTGACCGACGGTACTTCCGCCGGCACGTCCCTGGTCCAGGATCTCAATCCCGGCCCCAGCTATTCAAATCCCTCCTATATAGCGGACATGGGGAATGGGAAGGCCGTCTTTCAGGCCACGGATCCCACCCATGGGTCTGAGCTTTGGGTGACCGACGGCACCAACGCCGGGACATCCCTGGTCGGGGATATCACTCCCGGGGTCAACGGCACATACCCCCAGGACATCGCTGGCCTCGGCAACGGCAAAGCTGTTTTCGATGACTCGTCCCACAGCCAGCTTTGGGTGACCGACGGCACCGCCGCCGGCACATCCGTCGTCGCGTCCGTCGCGTTGTACGCCGGAGTCAGGACGAACAATCATGTTTACTTTACAGGTCTCAGCAATGGGAAGGCACTCTTCCAGGCCAATGACGGCACGCATGGGTATGAGCTTTGGGTGACCGACGGCACCAACGCCGGCACCTCCATGGTCGAGGATATCAATCCAGGCAGCGTGGATTCGGCACCCAGCCACATCACTGCCATCGGCAATGGAAAAGCGCTCTTCGAAGCCGACGACGGCACCCATGGGGAAGAGTTATGGGTGAGCGACGGCACCGCCATGGGAACATCCATGGTCGCGGATATCAATCCTGGATCCGGCGATTCCGGACCCTACCCATTCGCCGCTCTCGGCAATGGGAAGGTCATCTTCAACGCCACGGACGGCACGTCCGGGTATGAGTTATGGGTGACCGACGGCACCGCCGCCGGCACGTCCCTGGTCCAGGATATCGATCCTGGATCCTCCAGTTCGAACCCCCAACAGTTCACCGCCCTCGGTAATGGGAAGGCCGTGTTCGTGGCCGATGACGGCACGCACGGGCGCGAACTTTGGGTGACCAACGGTACCTCCGCCGGAACATCCATGGTCACGGATATCTATTCAGGCGCCGGCAACAGTTCGAATCCCAGCGACATCGCCGCTCTCGGCAATGGCAAAGCCGTGTTCATGGCCGACGACGGCACGAATCGCTATGGGCTTTGGGTGACCGACGGCACGTCCGCCGGCACGTCCTTGCTGACGACCTTTCCGGGCAACACGACGCCGGTCTCCGGCACCACCCTCTACGACTTCACCCCTGTCGGCAACGGAGAGGCAGTCTTCCGGGGCACGGACATCCACGGGGCGGTGGAGCTTTGGGTGACCGATGGCACCGCCGGCGGCACATCGATGATCACTATTGGCAGTCCAAGCGCCCCGGTCAATTTACCGAGAAATCTCGCCGTCTTCACGACGGCTCTCTGCTTCGTCGCCGGCACGCTGATCGCCACCCCGTCCGGTCAAGTTCCGGTGGAGGCGCTCCGCACCGGCCAGACCGTGCTGACCGCGTCGGGGGCCGAGCGGCCGATCGCCTGGATCGGTCAGGGGCAAATTCTGGCGACACGGGGGCGCCGCGGGCCGGCGACGCCGGTGATCGTGAAGAAGGGCGCGCTGGCGGACAATGTGCCGAGCCGGGATTTGCATGTGACCAAGGGGCATGCGCTGTACTTGGACGATGTGCTGATCCCGGTGGGATTCCTGGTCAATCACCGCTCCATCGTCTGGGACGACCATGCGCAGGAAGTAAAACTGTATCATATCGAGCTGGACAGCCACGACGTGCTGCTGGCCAATGGCGCCCCGGCCGAAAGCTACCGCGACGACGGCAATCGCTGGTTGTTCAACAACGCCAACAGCGGCTGGGACCAGCCGGCGAAACCGCCCTACGCCCCGGTGCTGACCGGCGGGGCGGTAGTGGATGCCATCTGGCGCCGGTTGTTGGACCGCGCCGGCCCACGCGCAAGCATGCCGCTGACGGACGACGCGGATCTGCATGTGGTGGCCGATGGTGCCCCGCTCTACGCCACGCGGCACGAGGACGGCCGGTATGTGTTTCACCTGCCCGGCACTTCGACCGACATTCGCATTGTCTCCCGCGCCTCGGCGCCGCAGGAACTGGGTCTGGCGCGCGACCCGCGGGTGCTGGGCGTCGCCGTGCGGGACATCCTGCTGCGCCGCCGTGACGAGGAACGCGCGATCCCGGCCGAAGATCGGTCTCTGACCGAGGGGTTCCACGCGTTCGAGACCGAGAACGGCTGGCGCTGGACCGACAGCGCGGCGCGGCTGCCCGCCGAGATGGTCCAGTTCGGTGCTGGGCCAATCGAGTTGATCGTCGCGGTGGCGAGCACCGGCACTTATCTCGACAGCGGCGAATCCCGGCGCGCCGCGTGAACGCCCAGGTCGTCACCCAGGGTGACTCCGCGCCACCCTACGTGGTGCAGGCATCGCCCGGGTTCGCGGCCTGGCTGCACGCGACCGGCAGCGCCCTGGCGGTCACCACTTACCAGATCGGCAAATTGTTCCTGATCGGCGCGCCGACACCGGAACGGCTGAGCGTCACCGAACGCACATTCCCCCGCTGCCTCGGCGTCGTGTCGTCGGGGAACAGCCTGTACCTGGCCGGGGCGCACAATATATTACGGTTCGAAAATGTTGTGCCGCCCGGCCAGCAACTGGAAGGCCACGACGCCGTCTACGTGCCGCGGATATCCTGGTACACCGGCGATGTGTTCGCGCACGACCTGGGCGTGCTGCCGTCGGGACGGCCGGTGTTCGTCAATACGCTGTTCAGTTGCCTCGCGACCGTGGACGAACAGCACAGTTTCCGTTCGGTTTGGCAGCCGCCGTTCGTCTCGGCTCTGCGGCCGGAAGATCGTTGCCACCTGAACGGGCTGGCCATGCGGGACGGACGGCCGCGCTATGTCACTGTCTCCGGCACCGGAGACACCTCCCGCGCCTGGCGGGAAAACCGCGTCGGCAACGGTTGCGTAATCGATATCGCCAGCAATGAGGTTGTCGCGCGCGGGCTGACCATGCCGCACTCGCCCCGTTGGCACGACGATCGATTGTATGTCTGCAACGCGGGCACGGGAGAGTTGGGGGAGATCGATTTCGCGCACGGAAGGTTCGCACCGATCGCCGCCTGCCCCGGGTTCACGCGCGGACTGACGTTCATGGGGGGGCATATCCTGGTCGGCCTGTCGCTGCCGCGCCAACACCGCGACTTCTCCGGCCTGCCGCTGGACGATCGTTTGACGCGGTCGGGTCAGGAACCACGCTGCATGATCCAGGTCATCGACCCCGCCCGGGGCGAAACCGCGCATTGGCTGGCGCTCGGCGGTGTCGTGCGGGAGTTGTATGACATCGCCTGTGTCGAGGGCGCGCGGGCACCCATGGTGGTGGGCCTGGGGCGCGGCCCGATCGACCGGCTGATCGACCGGGGGCCGTCACTGGATTTGGACACACTGGCACGGGTGGGGGCCTGATACCGCCGGGATCGTCACCGACGTATTGGCGCCCGGTATGAGGCGAGCCCGCCCTACCCCCCGCTCGACGGCAGCCAGGGATCGGTGGTCCACAGTTTGGCGAGATCGACACGCTCCCGCTCCATCAGCGCGGCCCAAGACGGTCCGTCCATCCATTGCGCGAGCGTGCCGTGCCGGTTCGCCAGTTCCTGAAAATCCGGATCGGCGGCGATGCCGCGAAAGGCCGCGATCAGGCGGCTGGCCATTTCCTCGCTGCCGCCGGCCGGCATGGCGAGGCCGCGGCGGATGGTCGCCGACAGCGGCAGCCCGGCCTCCTGCAAAACAGGCAGATCGGGCAGGATACCGAACCGGTTCTTGGCGGCGATGCCCAGGCCCACCAAACGCTCCTCCCGCAGGGCGTCGATCGCATCGGACAGACCCAGCGCGGCGGCGGACACGTTGGCGCCCAGCACGGCCTGCATCGCGGCGGCGGCGGAGGGGAAGGTGACGATGTTCAGCCGCGTTTGCGCCAGCCCCTGCAGCCGCAGCACCGCCAGATGCGGCGGGCTGCCGGGAGGCGGCGTCCCCAGCGGGATCGCGTCCCGATCGGCACCCGCCTTTTGAATCATATCCTGTAACGACTCAAGCGGCGCGGCAGCGGGGGAGACGAAGGCCACCGGCTCCCGCTCCACGGCGCCGAGCAGATGGAGGCGATGGAGGGGGGCGTCGTCCTGACGGTCGATGGCGCGCGCGGGCAGGGTCGGGCTGGCGACCCAGCCCAGGGTCAGGTTGACGGGCGGCGCGGCCATCAGCGCACGGATGGCATTCATACCGCCGTCGCCAGGGATGTTTCGCACCGCGAACTCCAGCCCCGGCATATAGCGGCCGAGGAACGGCGCGAAGGCGCGGGCGTGGGCGTCCATGCCGGAACCCTCCGGCGCCCCGACCAGCACCTGAACATGGCGGACGGACGGGGTTACGCGCACAGCGGCGGCACGCCCGACCGGCAACAGCGCGGCCGCTCCGGTCAGAACGGCGCGCCGGGGGATCACGGCTCTTCGGCCAACGTCGCTTTCGTGACCGGGGCGGCGGCGTCGCGGCGCAACCGCTGCTCCCCCAGGAACAGCAGGATGGGGGCGGCGATGAAGATGGACGACGACGTGCCGACCACGATGCCGAACAGCATGATCATGGCGAAGCCGGAGATCGACTGGCCGCCGAAGATCGCCAGCGGCAGACTGGCGAGGAACACCGTCATCGACGTGCCCAGCGTGCGGTTCAGGGTTTCGTTGATCGACAGATCGATCAGCTCCCGCAGCGGCATGGTCTTGTATTTGCGCAGGTTTTCGCGGACGCGATCGTAGACCACCACCTTGTCGTTGGTGGAATAGCCCAGAATGGTCAGGATCGCGGCGACCATCACCAGATCGAACTCGATCCGGGTGATCGCGAGGAAGCCGATGGCCTTGGTGATGTCCAGCACCAGCGTGACCACGGCGCCGACGGCGAACTGCCATTCGAAGCGGAACCAGATATAGGCCAGGATCATGATCAGGCTGATGCCCAGGGCCAGCAGGCCGTTGCGGAACAACTCGGCGGAGACGCTGGCACCCACGGCGTCGGTGCGCACGATGCGGGCGCCGTTGGCGGCCTTGGCGAGGGCGTCCCGCACCTGACCGACCGCGACCTGGGTGGCCTGTTCGGTGGGCTGGGTGTTCAGGCGGATGAGTACCTCGGAATCGTCGCCGAAACGCTGGACGCCCTGGGTCTGGATATGGGCGTCGGCCAGGGCGCCGCGGATTTTGGCGAAATCGGCGGGTCCGTCGGTGCGGACCTGCATGACAATGCCGCCGGAGAAGTCGATGCCGAGGTTCAGGCCGGGGTAGAAGAACAAGAGCACGGACGCGGTGGACAGCACGGCCGAGACAACGAGGCCCATGATCCGGCCGCGCATGAACTTGATCGTGGTGTGGTCCGGGGCAAGCCGGAAGCGGGGTTGGATGAACATGGGGGCGCCCTCTAGACCGGCAGAAGCTTGGGCTTATGGGCGACGTACCATCGCGCCACCAACAGGCGGGTCAGCATCCAGGACGTGAACAGCGAGGTGGCGATGCCCAGGGTGATCGTCACCGCGAACCCCTTCACCGGCCCGGATCCGAAGGCGAACAGCATCACGTGCGCCAGAAACGCCGTCGCGTTACTGTCGAAAATCGTCCGGAACGCTCGGCTGAACCCGTGCTCCAGCGCCGCCAGAGGGGGGCGGCCGAGCTTCTGTTCTTCGCGGATGCGCTCGTTGATCAGAATGTTGGCGTCCACCGCCATGCCCAGGGTCAGCAGCATCCCGGCCATGCCCGGCAGCGACAGGGTTGCCTCCATCAGCGACATGATCGCCAGCATCAGCACGAGGTTGGCCACCAGCGCGATGTTCGCGAACCAGCCGAACAGGCCATAGAACACGCCCATGAAGGCGATGACCAGCGCGAACCCGACCGCGAGCGAAATCGCGCCGGCCTTGATGCTGTCGGCGCCGAGTTCCGGGCCGATGCTGCGTTCCTCGATCACCGTCAGCGGCGCCGGCAGGGCGCCGGCGCGGAGCAAGGTGGACAGATCGTTGGCGCTGGTGGCGGTGAACGATCCGCTGATCTGACCGCGCCCGCCGGTGATGGCGCTGCGGATGACCGGCGCGCTGATGACCTTGTCGTCCAACACAATGGCGAAGCGGTGGTTGACGTTGGCCGAGCTGATATCGGCGAAACGTCGGGCGCCGACGGAGTTGAAGGTGAAGTTCACCACCCACTCCCCGGTTTGGGAGTCGGTGCCGGCGCGGGCGTCGGTCAGATCGGCGCCGTCCACGTCGATGCGTTTGCGCACGGCGATCTTGGTGCCGCGGTCCTGTTCCGGCAGGAAGTCCACGCCGGGGGGCGGCGGGCCGTTGGCGTTGGCATTGGCGGTTTCGTCCACCAGCCGGAAAGTCATGTGCGCGGTCTTGCCGATGAGCTGCTTGATCCGGTTGGGATCGCCGACACCCGGAAGCTGCACGACGATCCGGCCTTCGCCCTGCTGGGCGATCTGCGGATCGACGACGCCGGTTTCGTCGATGCGGCGGCGCACGATCTCGATGGATTGCTGGATCGCGCCGGACGCCCGGGCATGCAGCGCGGCCGGCAGCAGCGTCATGGTGATGGCGCCATCGGCCTGCGGCGTCAGTTGCAGATCGGGCGTGCCGGTGTTGGCGTCGGTGGAAATCAGCGGCTTCAGCGCCGCGACGGCGGCGTCGGTCTTCGCGGGATCGCGCAGTTTCAGCAGGATGCGGTTCTGATCCGGCTGGGCTTCCAGCGTCTGGTAGAAGATGGCACCCGGCCGCAGCGCCTGCCGGACTCCGTCGGTCAGACTGTCGAGACGTTCCTTCAATACGGCCTTCATATCGACTTCCAGCAGCAGGTAACTGCCGCCCTGGAGATCGAGGCCGAGATGCACCGTGCGCCACGGCAGCCACCCGGCCGGCGCCTTCATGGCGTTCGGGATGCACAGGAGCAAGCCGATCAGGCAGGCGCCGAGGATCGAGAGCGTCTTCAGGCGGCTGAAATACATCATGGGCTGGGTGCGGGAGTCCTGAGAGAAGCCGTGTTTCGGTTTGGGCGGTCCTATGCGGTGGGGGGGCCGAATTGTCCAGGGGGTGGTGCCGGTATACAGGTCAACGACCTGAACAGGAGGAAAGACATGCGCCCCCAAGCCGCCGTATTACGGGATTTGTTGAATCAGCCTGGGCTGACGGTGATGCCCGGCTGCGGCGACGGCATGGCCGCGCGGCTGGTTGCGGAAGCGGGGTTCAAGACGGCGTTTGCCTCGGGGTCCTCGATCTCGGCCATGCGGCTGGCGATGCCGGATATGGATTTGGTGTCGTTTCCCGAGATGCGGGAGACGGTCGAAACCATGGTCGGGATCGCGCCGGACGTGCTGTGGCTGGCCGACGGCGATACCGGCTACGGCAATGCTTTGGCGGTTCAGCGCACAATCCGGGCCTACGCCCGCGCTGGGGCGGCGGCCGTGCTGATCGAGGACAAGATCTGGCCCCGTCCGCTCGGCCGCCAGGGCGCGAAGCTGGTCGTCGAACGGGAGGCTGCTGTGTTGCGCTGCCGAGCGGCTGTGGAGGCGTGCCGGGAGGAAGGTATTCTGCTGCTGGCGCGGACGGATGCTCGGACGTCGCGCGGGTTCGAGGAGGCTTTGGCGCGGCTGAACGCGTTCGTGGCGGAGGGGGCGGATATCTTCTTCCTCGATTCCCCCGCGTCCGAGGCAGAGATGCGGGCTTCTGTGGAAGCGTGCGGGGGCAAGCCGGCGATCGCGGTGACGGTGCCGGGCGGCAAGCACTTCATGCCGGGGGATGCGGAGCTGGAGCGGATCGGCATCAAGCTGGTGGTGTATCCGCAGGATATTCTGGCGGCCTCGATCCATGCGGTGCGGGCGGCTTTGGCGGGGCTGAAAGGCGGGGCGAAGCCGCCGATGGCGCTGGGGGCGGATATGGCGAGCGCGATTCGGTCGGCCGAGTATTTGGCGGCGGATGGGCGGTGGCCGGATCCGGCGTGATTGTCGACACGATATCGTTTTGTGATATCATATCCAGGAATGAACAAGCACCACCGATTGACACTCTCGCGTATTTTCGCGGCTCCGGTGCCGGCAGGGCTGCGATGGGCGGATATCGAGGCGTTGTTTCTGGCGCTGGGCGCGGCGGTCAGCGAGGGCGCGGGCAGTCGGGTGAGGGTCGAACTCAATGGCGTCCGAGCGGTATTTCATCGCCCCGATACGCGTCAGGCCGCGGTGCGCAGCGTGCGGGATTTTCTGACCGCGGCCGGCATTTCTCCGACGAAGGAGTGAAACCATGTTGGAATACAAAGGCTACACCGGACTGATCGACCCGGACGACGGCGTGTTTTCCGGCCGCGTCATCGGATTGCGCGATGTCGTCACGTTCGAAGGGACCACATATTCGGAAGTCGAGCAGGCGTTTCGCGCCAGCGTCGATGATTATCTGACGTTCTGCGCCGAACGCGGGGAGCAACCGGACCGGCCCTATAGCGGCAAAATCCCGTTGCGCGTCGAGCCCGATATTCATCGGCGCGCGGCGACAAGGGCGCGGGCGGCGGGAATCAGCCTGAACCAATGGATTGCCAAGCAGATCGAGGCAGCCGCCTGACCCTTTCCCCATGGTCGAAACCCCTCTACCGTCGCGGTAATCGCACATCGGAGGAAACACCATGCATTGGACAGATCGCCGCGAAAAATACCGGGCCGCCATCGGGGGCAACGAATGCCTGCACCCGGGGTCGGTGTACGACGCCATATCCGCCCGGATCGCCGAGGAGCTGGGCTTCGAGATCGGCATGTTCGCGGGATCCATCGGGTCGTTCTCGGTGCTGGGCAACCCCGATTTGATCCTGTTGACGCTGACCGAATTCGCGCAGCAGGCCTATCGCATCAACCGCGCCGGCAAGCTGCCGCTGATGGTGGATGCCGACCATGGGTATGGCAACGCGCTGAACGTGATGCGCACGATCCAGGAACTGGAAACCGCGGGTGTCGCCGGCATCATGATCGAAGACACGCTGCTGCCCCGCCAATTCGGGGAGAAGAAGCCGTCATTGGTGTCGCTGGACGAAGGCATCGGCAAAATGCGCGCTGCTCTGGCTGCGCGGGAGGACAAGGCGTTGGTCATCATCGGCCGCACCAGCGCCGCCCAGATTTCCGGACCGGAGGAAGCGCTAAAGCGCGCTCGGGCGTATGAGAAGGAAGGCGTGGACGCGCTGTTCTTCGCCGGCGGCATGACGAAGGAACTGCTGGAGGCGCTGCACGCCGAGATCAAAATCCCGCTGATGATGGGTGGCGGCAACAGCGTCGGAGACAAGGCCTATCTGGGCAGCAAAGGCGTGCGCGTGGCGTTGCAGGGGCATCAGCCGTTCTCGGCGGCGGTGCAGGCGACGTACGACACGTTAAAGGCGCTGCGGGACGGGGTGAAGCCGTCGGAGCTGAAGGGCGTGGCCTCGGCCGAAACGATGGCGCGGGTGACGCGGGAGGGGACGTTCAAGACCTGGACGGAGAAGTTTTTGAACTGATCAGGACAGCATATCGGTACGCGTCAGCACGATATCGTGCTCGGCGCCTACCGGTTGCTGCAAGTATTTCGTTTGGGCTGCCAACTCGATTGCGACACGATGGCGGCGTAGCGTTTCCAGACATGCCGCGGGCGCGATGGTATCCAGGCCGAAACCTGCCTGCAACGCGTCCCGCGCGATACCGCACCGTATCCCTTCGATACCGGAACGAGCGAAGAAAAACCCTTCCTGCGTACCCTTATCGTATCCTTCTTTGCCGGGCAGGAATTCCAAATGAAGCCCGGGAATCACCGATCGCGGCGCCCCAACCACGCGCAAAACGCTGTCTCGTGTCTTGGGATGGAGTAACCCCAGGCCTTCGCCCAATAGGCGCCGCCAGGTTTTGCCGCGCGCGAACGCTTCTTCCCAGCCCGCCCGCAATTCGTGCGGGCGCCGTTCGACCAAGACACGCAACAAGGACTCCGCCTGATGCCTGTCCTTTTCGCGCTTCACATCGCCGTCACGGCGGCGTCTGCTGACGATCAGCTTGTGTAATGCAAAACGCTGCGGAGCCGGAACCGAGACCAGCACGCCGGTGCCATGAAGCAGCACAGCCGGCTCCGGCTCCCTGATCAGAAAATCGAGAAAACGGAGCGGCTGCGCATCGGTACCCAGGGCGGGCAGATGCTGCGGTTCCTCGGTTTCCCGTCCACGGTTCGGTGTCAGAAAATCGACCCGCAGTCCCGAGGCCGCGACATAGCTGGCGTCCCCCCCCGAATGAATATGAGGAACGGGGCGGAATGTCGGATCGAAATGCCGCAACACATCCGGCATTGGCTTGGTGGCATCGATAACCGCGGCCGAAACATCGGCACCCTGTGCGACATCGACATCGCTGGTTTGCGCCATGGTCGCCGGCAACCGTACACCGAGCATGGCGGAATACGTCTGATATGCGACCGTGCCGACAATGACGCCCCGCAGACGGAAGACGCCAGCATCTGCAAGCGCCGCGACCAACCCGCCAATCTGGGGCGTCGGCCGGGGCAAATTACCGCCACGGACGAGCATGGCGACGAGGCTTCGCTGATCCTGCCGGTATGCCCGTCCAGCTGTGTGTTCGGCAATTCGTTGCAATAGCTCCGGCGTTTCCGGGCCAACATATTTTTGGCGGCGGCCATCCGCCGCGCTTTGTTGGAAATACCAATAGCGCCTGCCTCGAACCGACTTCACGGTAAACATCCCGTCGGCCGAAAATGCCTCCGCGAAGGCACCGGCAGTCACGCGGTCCAGAAGATCCGCGTAGACGGTTTGCAACATCAGGGGGAGGTCGGCAGGCATCGAAACCCTTTGTTATACGCATTTTGCAAAATGCGTATAACAAAGGCAGTGGCTCACCGCCAGAGATGTTATACGCGGCTTGCAAACTGCGTATAACGCCCGCCTCACCCCGCGTCCTCCAACATCATCGCCGAGGCCTTTTCCGCGATCATGATCGTCGGCGCGTTGGTGTTGCCCCCGACAACCACCGGCATCACCGACGCATCCACGACCCGCAGCCCGCCGATCCCGTGCACCCGCAGCCGAGGATCGACCACGGAATTGGTGCCGGTGCCCATCGCACAGGAGCTCGTCGGATGCTGGTTGGACACCCCGGTTTCCCGCACGAACTGCATCAAATCCTCATCGGACGTCACACCCACACCGGGCGTCACTTCGTTCACGATGTAGGACTTCAACGCCGTCTGCGCCGCGATTTCCCGGCACAGCCGTATCGCCGCCAAAATCGCTCGGCTGTCGTATTCCGTGCGCAGGTAGTCGAACAGCACGGCCGGCGGGGCCAGAGGGTCCGGGCTACCAAGGCGCACCGTGCCGCGCCCCTCGGGGCGAAGATGCACCGGCATCAGCGTGAAACCGGGAAACGGGTGCGGAATGACACCGTCCTTGCCGCGCCGCAACGTACTCCACTCGAAAATGTTGATCTGCAAATCCGGCCGCTCCAGACGTGGGTCGGATTTGGTAAAAGCGCCGGCGTGAATGCCGTTGCTGGCCATGGGTCCCGAGCGGAATAGGGCGTACTGGGCGGCGGCGGCGATTTTGCGGGGCCAGCTGCGTTCCAGATCGTTCAGCGTGATGGCTTTGTTGACCCGCCAGTTCAGGTTGGTATTGAAATGGTCGTGCAGATTGGACCCGACCGCCGGCATGTCCGCGATGACGGGAATGCCCATGTCCTGTAGATGTTCCGCCGGCCCAAGGCCCGACAATTGCAGCAACTGCGGGGAGCCGAAGGCTCCGCCGGACACCACAACCTCGCCCCGGCATTTCGCTGTCTTCCGGCCCTCGGCCGTCTGGAATTCCACCCCGGTCGCGCGGCCGTTTTCGATCAGCACCTTGGTCGCATGCGCGCCGGTCTGCACGGTCAGATTCTGTCGCGATTTGGCGGGGTTTAGATAGGCTTTCGCGGTGCTCCAGCGGCGACGGTTGGATGTCGTGGTCTGGTAGTAACCGCACCCGTCCTGCTGCGCGCCGTTGAAATCGGGGTTGCGCGGGATACCGGCCTGCACGCAAGCTTCCAGCGCCGCTTCGGCGAGTTCGAATTTCGACGGTTGATCGGACACGTTGAGCGGCCCGCCGGTGCCGTGGAATTCGTCCGGGCCGCGCGTCTGGTTTTCGGCTTTTTTGAAGTACGGCAGGACGCTGTCGAAATCCCAGCCGACGCAGCCGCGTTGGCGCCATTCGTCGTAGTCGCCGTGGTTGCCGCGGATATAGACCATGCCGTTGATCGAGGACGATCCGCCGAGCGTCTTGCCGCGCGGAAGATAGAGTTGGCGTCCGGCCATTTGCGGTTGGGGAACCGTTTCGAACATCCAGTTGATCTTCGGGTTCACGTAGGTGCGGGCGAAACCCAAGGGAATATGAATCCAGGGGTTGGTGTCGGGCGGGCCGGCTTCCAGCAACAGCACGCGGTGGCGGCCGTTTTCCGATAGGCGCGCCGCCATGACGCAGCCGGCGGAACCGGCACCGGTAACGATATAATCGTAGGTATCCTCGGCCATGTTATGCGTCCTCCAGAATCATATGCGCGGCTTTTTCGCCGATCATGATGGATGGGGCGTTGGTGTTGCCGCCGACCACGACCGGCATGATCGAGGCATCGGCGACCCGTAATCCGGCAATCCCATGCACCCGCAGCCTGGGATCGACCACGGAATTAACGCCGGTTCCCATGGCGCAGGAGCTGCTGGGGTGATGGTTGGATACGCCGGTCTGGCGCAGGAATTCCGCGATGTCGTCATCGGACTCCGTGGCGGGGCCGGGGGCGATTTCCTCGACGATATACGGCTTCAGCGCCGGTTGTTCGGCAATTTTCCGCGCCAGCCGGATGCCGTAAACCACCGCCTGCATGTCGTAATCGGTCTTCAGGAAATCGAACGAAATCGCCGGGGCCGCCAGGGGATCGCGGGAGGCCAAACGCACCGTCCCGCGTCCATCGGGGCGCAAATGTACGGGGCTTAACGTAAATCCAGGGAACGGGTGCGGCACGATCCCGTCTTTGGTGCGTTCCAGCGTGCTCCATTCCAGCAGGTTGATCTGCAAATCCGGCCGTTCCAGGCGCGGATCGGTGCGGGTGAACAGGCCGGCGTGGATGCCGTTGCTCGCCATGGGGCCGGAGCGGAACAGCGCATAGCGGATGCCGGCGGCGATTTTCCGCAGCCAGCTGTTTTCCAGATCGTTCAGCGTGATCGGCTTGGTGCAACGCCAGCTCATGTAGGTATTGAAATGATCGTGCAGGTTGGACCCGACCGCCGGCATGTCGGCGACAACGTCGATGCCCATGTCCCGCAGATGCTCCGCCGGCCCCAGGCCGGAAAGTTGCAGCAGTTGCGGCGAGCCGTAGGCGCCGCCCGAAACGATCACCTCCCCGCGCGCATGGGCCACCTGACGGCCCTGAGCGGACGCATATTCCACACCGATGGCGCGCTTACCCTCGAACAGCACCCGCGTGGCCTGCGCGCCCGTGCGGATGGTCAGGTTTTCGCGGAAACGAGCCGTTTCCAGATAGGCTTTGGCGGTGCTCCAGCGGCGGCGGTTGGATGTGGTGGTCTGGTAGTAGCCCGCCCCCTCCTGCTTGGCGCCATTGAAGTCGGGGTTGCGCGGAATGCCGGCCTGTTCGGCAGCAGCCAGCACCGCCTCGGCGAGTTCGAACTTCGACGGCTGGTCCGACACCGTCAGCGGCCCGCCGGTGGCGTGGAAATCGTCGGCGCCGCGGGTCTGATTCTCCGCCTTCTTGAAGAACGGCAGGACGCTGTCGAAATCCCAGCCCTCACAGCCGCGCTGGCGCCATTCGTCGTAATCGGCGTGGTTGCCGCGGATATAGACCATGCCGTTGATCGACGACGTGCCGCCCAACGTCCGCCCGCGCGGCAGATACAATTGTCGACCGCCCAGCCGAACCTGCGGGGTGCTTTCGAATTTCCAATTGACGCGCGGGTCGACATAGGTGCGGGCGAAGCCCAGCGGAATATGGATCCAGGGGTTGGTGTCGGGCGGGCCGGCTTCCAGCAGCAGCACGCGATGGCGCCCGGACTCCGACAAGCGCGCCGCGACGGCGGCCCCCGCCGATCCCGCGCCCGTGACGATATAGTCGAACGTGTCGGGCATCCGCCCCTCCCCCGTATTCCGACGGCATTTGTGCGGGAATGGTCATCGAGCCGCAACCTGCTAGCATTCGAACCGGAAACGTCACCCGGACGAAGGAGCAGACAATGCCCACCGCCGCCTCCCCCCGCATCAAGCGGATTCAACGCAACTCCATAGGCCTGTTGGTACTCGGTTGCGCCATCAACTACATTGACCGTTCCACCCTCGCGGTCGCCAACCCGCTGATCCGGCACGATCTCGGTCTGACCATCGGCGATATGGGGCTGCTGCTGTCGGCCTTTCTGTGGGCCTATGCCGCGTTCCAGTTGCCCGCCGGGGCGCTGGTGGATCGGTTCGGACCGCGGCGGATGTTGGGTCTCGGCATGTTCGTGTGGTCGCTGGCACAGGCGCTCGGCGGGCTGGTCGGCGGGTTTTGGCAGTTTACCGGGGCACGCGTGTTCCTCGGCCTGGGCGAGTCGCCGCAGTTTTCCGGCCTCGTTCGTGTGGTGCGCGATTGGTACAACGTCAAAGAACGCGGCCTGCCCACCGGCATCGGCCTTTGCGGTTCCAAACTTGGACCCGCTCTGGCCCCGCCGCTGCTGACTGCGCTGATGCTGGCGTTTGGCTGGCGCTGGATGTTCGTCATCATGGGCGGCGTCGGGATCGCGGTATCGCTGATCTGGTACGCGGTCTACCGCGAACCGCGCGAGGTCGATCTGACGGAGGAAGAAAAAGCCTACCTCTCCGAAGGCGAAGCGCCGCAGGTCGCCGAACGCGTCACCTGGGCGGACTGGAAACATCTGTTCGCCTATCGCGCCACTTGGGGCATGGTCCTGGGCTTCTTCGGCGAGGTCTACATGGGCTGGGTGTACCAAGCGTGGCTACCGGGCTACCTCGAAATCGAGCGGCACATGAGCATCCCCAAGACCGGCTGGGTCGCGGGCATTCCTTTCGCCTGCGGGGTATTCGGCAGCATCTGGGCCGGCTGGCTGTCGGACCGGCTGTCCGCGCGCGGGATGTCGCCGATCAACAGTTGCAAAATCCCCGTGGTCATGGGCCTGACCGGCATGGCCGGCTTCACCATCGTCGCCGCCCTGACCCCCAGCACCTTCGTCGCGGTCGCCGCGATCTCGGTCGCGCTGGCGTTCAACGGCATGGCCGGGGCCATGTGCTGGGCTTTGGCGAGCGTTGCCGCGCCCCGTCATTGCACCGCTTCGCTCGGGTCGATCCAGAACTGCGGTGGCTATATCGGCGGCGCACTGGCCCCGACCATCACCGGCTTCATCGTCATGGACACCGGCAGCTTCGTCCCGGCCCTGCTGTTCAGCGCGGCGCTCGGCCTGACCTGCGCGCTGATTTATGTGTTCATGGTGCCGGGTCAGCCGATCGATGTGTCGGAGTTCGGACCGAAGAAGGTGGCCGCGTGATCCCCAGACGCCGAATCCTGGCGGCGGCCGGGGCGGCCGGACTGGCCCACCCCGCGCTCGGCGGCGCGTCGCAAACGATCCGCTTCGTGCCGCAGGCCAACCTGAACAGCATCGACCCGGTGTGGAACGCCGCCATGGTAACCCGCAACATGTCGGCGATGGTCTACGAGACGCTGTACGCCTTGGATGAGACCCTGAAACCCCACCCGCAGATGCTGGCCGGGGACCGTGTGGAGGACGACGGCAAGCGCTGGACCCTGACACTGCGGGACGGGCTGCGCTTCCACGACGGGGAGAAAGTCCTGGCCCGCGACTGCGTGGCATCGCTCCGTCGTTGGATGCGCCGCGACCCCGGCGGCGCCGTTCTGGCCGCGCGCATGGATGCGCTGGAGGCACGGGACGACCGCACCATCGTATTCCGCATGCGCCGCCCCTTCCCGCATCTGCGGGCGCTGCTGTCCCGCTTCAACGGGCCGGCGGTTATTATGCCGGAGCGGATGGCGAACACCGACCCGTTCAAACAGGTGCCGGAGGCCATCGGCTGCGGCCCGTTCCGCTGGCTCGCCACTGAGCAGGTAATCGGCAGCCACGCCGCCTTCGCCCGCAACGACGCCTATATCCCGCGCGACGAACCCGCCAGCTTCATGGCCGGCGGCAAACGAGTGCTGGTGGACCGGGTTGAGTGGAAAATGATCCCGGACGCCAGCACCGCCGCCAATGCCCTAACGACCGGGGAGATCGACTGGATCGAGATTCCCCTCCCGGACCTGCTGCCCATGCTGAGAAAATCCGGCGGCATCCAAACCGGCCTACTGGACACGTACGGCAGCCTGCCGAACGTGCGGATCAACCACCTGACCGCGCCGACCAACAATCCCGGCATCCGTAAAGCCATGCTGGCGGCAATCGATCAGAGGGAGGTCATGACGGCGGTATTCGGCGCCGGCGCCGGCCTGTGGTTTGCGCCGGTCGGGTTCTTCGTCACCGGCGACGCCGCATTGGACAATACTGGCCTGTCGCTGGTCCGCGACCGGCCATCGGTAGCCCGCATCAAAGACATGCTGAAAGACGCCGGCTACGCCAACGAACCAGTCGTACTACTGCATGCGACCGATCACAATCTGTATAACCCCGCCGGCACGGTAGTCGCAGACACATTCAGAGCGATTGGCTTGAACGTGATCGAGCAATCTATGGACTGGGGCACCCTAATGCAGCGGCGGGTCAGCAAGGAACCGGTGGACAGAGGTGGCTGGTCGGTGTTTCCCACGGCCTCCCCAGCCGCGGAATACCGCGACCCGATGCTGGCGTCGCTGATCCGGGCCAGCGGCCCGGACGCGTTCTACGGCTGGCCGACCGATGCGAAAATCGAGGCGCTGTATCAGGAGTTTCTGGATACCGACGACACCGCGGCGCAACAACGGATTGTCCGGGAGTGGCAACTCCGCGCATTCGACATCGTGCTGCACATTCCGCTCGGGCGCTACGTGCTGCCCTCGGCATGGCGGACCAATATCTCGGGGTTGTTGCGCGGACCGGCCGTGGTGTTCTGGAATGTCGCGAAATCCTGATCCCGCATGTGATCGTTAACATCGAAATACGTAAGATTCTATCAATCCCAAGTTCTTGACTCGTGGTTCCCTCGGTGCTGCGCTTTTGGCGCTACCAACAGGAGTTCCGACGACAACAAGAACAGTGGGAGAAAACAAATGACAGGCCACGCGCACCGGACCCCCGAACAAATTCGGGCGGGATTGAAGCACCCCGTGATCGACGGCGATGGACATTGGGTCGAATACGACCCTGTTTTCGCGGAGAAAATGCGGAAAGTCGGCGGCGACAAGGCAGCGGACGGGTTCCTCGCCGCGATGGGTTCGACCAAGGTCGCGCTCGATATGTCTCCCGCTGAGCGCAAGCGTCGCGGCATCGCGATGCCGGGCTTCTGGACCCGCCAAACCGGCAATACGCTCGACCGAGCGACGGCGATGATGCCGCGGCTGTTCTACGATCGGATGGATGAATTCGGGTCGGATTTCGCGATTATCTACCCCACCGCCGGTTTGCGCCTGCCGCGTATCGCCGACGACGAAACCCGCCGCGCCGTGATCCATGCCTATAACGTGGTATCGGCCGAGTATTTCGAGAAATTGTCGGATCGTATGACCCCGGCGGCGATCATTCCGATGCATCACCCGGAAGAAGCCATCGCGGAGCTGGAATTCGCGACCAAGCAACTCGGCTCCAAAGTCGGGATGTTCGGCAGCGCCTTTCCGCGCCAAGTGCCTGCCCTGGCCGACGGCAACGCGGACGCGAAGCGCTTCACCGTGAATTACGAGGTGTTCGGCATCGACAGCCCGTACGACTACGATCCGGTCTGGGCGAAATGCCGGGATGTGAAAATCGCGCCGACCTTCCACAGCACCGGGTCCAACCAGGCACTGCGGAACTCACCCACCAATTTCGTCTACAACCATATCGGCCACTTCGCCGATGCGGGCCACGCGGCGTGCAAGGGGATCTTCCTGGGCGGCATCACGCGCCGCTTCCCCGAACTTCGCTGGGCCTTCCTGGAAGGCGGCGTGGGCTGGGCGGCGCAGTTGTTCGGCGATCTGATGGAACACTGGGAACGCCGCAACATACGAGCTCTGGAGAACATGAAACCGGAGAAGCTCGACAAGGCGTTGCTGATGAGCCTGTTCGAGAAATACGGCTACACCGACCTTGCCGAAGCCGTGAAGGCTCGGGGCGGCACGCCCGACCCGGATCAGCAGGGTACCGGCGGGTTGGAGGAACTCGACGATTTCGCGAAGTGCAAGTTCACCCGGAAGGAGGACTGGGCCGATCTTTTCTCCACGCCGTTCTATTTCGGCTGCGAGGCGGATGACCGGATGAACGCGCAGGCGTTCGGCAAGACCAATCCGTTCGGGGTGAAGCTGAACGCGATCTACAGCTCCGACGTCGGGCACTTCGACGTGATCGACATGCGCGATCCGCTGGTGGAAGCGCACGAGCTGGTGGATGACGGATTCATCAACGACGAGGATTTCGGGGATTTCGTCTTCGGCAATTCCGTGCGGTTGTGGGGCACGCAGAACCCGAACTTCTTCGACGGCACGCGGGTGGCGAAGGAGGCTCGGGCGTTGCTGGCGCAGCCGGCGCCGACGCGGATGGCGGCGGAGTAGGTTTTTACGAACGGCGGGGCCATGGCGTGAGAATGCCGTGGCCTTGCCTGCCTTCCCTCAATCCCCCCGCAAAATCTGGCTCAGGAACAACTTCAACCGGTCCGTCTCCGGCGCTTCGAACATCCGCCGGGGCGGGCCGCTTTCGACGATTTCTCCCCGGTCCATGAACACCACGCGATCGGCGACCTGTCGCGCGAAGCCCATTTCGTGCGTCACGCAAACCATCGTCATGCCGGATTCCGCCAGCGAGATCATGGTATCTAGCACTTCCTTGATCATTTCTGGGTCCAACGCCGACGTCGGTTCATCGAACAGCATGATCTTCGGGCGCATGCACAAGGCCCGCGCGATGGCGACGCGCTGCTGCTGGCCGCCGGATAATTGACCGGGATATTTCAACGCCTGTTCGGGGATTTTCACCCGTTCCAGATACGACATGGCCAAGGCTTCCGCCTCGGCCTTGGGCATTTTCCGCACCCAGATCGGGGCCAGGGTGCAGTTTTCCAGGATTGTCAGGTGCGGAAACAGATTGAATGACTGGAACACCATTCCGACCTCCCGCCGGATCGTGTCCAGTGCTCGCAGGTCGTCGGTCAGTTCGGTGCCGTCCACCAGGATACGGCCTTCCTGATGGCTCTCCAGCCGGTTGATACAGCGGATCATCGTGGACTTGCCGGAGCCGGATGGTCCGCACACCACCACCTTTTCCCCGGTGGCGACGGTCAGGCTCACGTCGCGCAGGACGTGCAGGGCGCCGAACCATTTGTTGACCTTGTCCAGAACGATGGCGGGTGCGGTGGTGCTCATGATCGTTCCTCAGCGCCCGCGGGCATTGTTGAGTTCCCGTTCCAGCCCGCGGCTGTAGCGGGACATGCCGTAGCAGAACAGGATGTAGATGAAGGCCAGGAAGACGTAGACCTCGGTGGAGAAGCTCTGCCAGGGCGGGTCGCTCAGCGCGACCTTGCCCATGGTCAGCAGGTCGAAAATGCCGATGATCAGCACCAGACTGGTGTCCTTGAAGAAGCCGATGAAGGTGTTCACCAGCGGCGGGATCACCAGCCGCAGCGCCTGCGGCAGGATGATGAAGCCGGTCTTCTGCCAGTACGTCAGCCCGAGCGCGTCGGCGGCCTCGGTTTGGCCTTTGGGCAGGGCTTGCAGGCCGCCGCGCACGACCTCGGCAAGATAGGCGGCGGCGAACAGGATCACGGCGATTTGGGCGCGCAGCAGTTTGTCGATGTTGATGCCGGGGGGCATGAACAGCGGAAACATGACGCTGGCCATGAACAGCACGCTGATCAGCGGCACGCCACGGATCAATTCCACGTAGACCACGCACAGGGTTTTCACGGCGGGCATTTGGGTGGAGCGCCGGCCCAACGCAACCAAAATCGCCAGAGGGAACGCGAACGCCAGTCCGAACGTCGCCAGGATCAGCGTGATCGGCAGCCCGCCCCAGTAATCCACGGGGACGACGGACAGGCCCGCGATCCCGCCCGACATCAGGATGAAGATCACTGCAAGCGTGGCGACCCAAACGCCGATGGCGGGCCACAGCAACAGCAGGCCGAAGACGAACCCGCATTTGCCGATCGTATTCAGCGTCCCCAGCAAAGGCCCCAGCGGATTGGAGATGTGCAGCCCGAACCCGACCTGCGCGATGGTCAGCAGCAGATCGACCGCGTTGTCCAACACGATCAACCCCGCCCCCGCCAGCGCGACCCGCTGCACCCACACAGCCGTGGTGCCTTTGCGCCAAACGCTGCGAATGGTGGACAGCGCGAACAGCGCCACAAACAGGATGATGACGATGGCCGGCCGCCACTGCTCATCGTAAGGGAAACGTCCGAACAGGATCAGCCGGTACTTGTCGGCGATGATCGCCCAGCAAGCGCCGGAGCCTTTGGCATTCTGGCACACCGCAGTCTCGGCGATGCCGGTCTTGCTGTAGGGCACATGCCAAACAGCGTTGACGAAGGCCCAATCCACGAAGGCGATGCCCACGCGCAGGATGACATATCCCAGCGCCAGCGTGATCGCCGTGGACATCCAGGAGCCGAACAGATTGGCACGCAGCCAAGCCACGGCGCCGATGGAGGGAATTTTACGGGCAATGGCGGCATCGCTCATGGCTCTAGCGTCCCACCAGCGCGATACGCGCGTTGTACCAATTCATGAACAGGCTGATCGACAGGCTGATGGTCAGATAGACGGCCATGATCACCGCAATCCCCTCCACCGCCTGCCCGGTCTGGTTGAGCGTGGTGTTGGCGATCGAAACCACGTCCTGAAAGCCGATGGCGACAGCCAAGGAGCTGTTCTTGGTCAGGTTCAGATACTGGCTGGTCATCGGCGGGATGATCACCCGCAGCGCCTGCGGCAGCACGATATGACGCAGGATCGCACCGCGCCTCAGCCCGAGCGCGCCCGCGGCCTCCCACTGCCCCACCGCGATGGCCTGAATGCCGGAGCGGACGATTTCAGCGATATAGCCGGCGGTATACAGAACCAGCCCCGCCAGCAGCGCGAAATATTCCGGGCTGACGGTGCCGCCACCCTGGAAGTTGAAGCCGCGCAGGACCGGCAGCTCCCACGCCAGCGGCGCGCCCATGACGCCCCAGATCGCGAGCGGCAGGCCCAGCATCGCTGCCAGCCCGACCGGCCAGACCGCCGGACGCACGCCCGTCCGTTCCTGCGTCGCGTTGGCGTGTCGGTTCCAAAGATACGTGCCGATCACCCCGGCGACGAAGCCGTAAAACGCCCAGGTATGCGCCGATTCCCAGACCAAATACGGCACCCTGATGCCGCGGTTGGACAGGAAGATCGCGTCCCCGATCCGCCAGGATTGCTTCGGCGCCGGCAGGCCCTGCAGCATTGTGTACCAGAACAGCAATTGCAGCAGCAGCGGAATGTCGCGGATCGTCTCGACATAGAACGCCGTCAGCTTGGCCATAAGCCAATTCGACGACAGCCGCCCAATGCCGATCAGCGTCCCCAGCAGCGTCGCCAGCACCACCCCGATCACCGCCACCTTCAGCGTATTCAGCACCCCGATCCACAAGGCGCGGCCGTACGTGTCCTCGGCGGGGTTGTAAGGGATCAAAGACTCCCCGATCGGAATGCCGGCAACGCGGTCGAGGAACCCGAACCCGGTCGCGATCCGCCGTGCCGACAGATTGCGGTTGGTGTTGGAGAACAGATACCAGCCGATCGCCAGCACCACCCCAACGATAACAATCTGCCAGACAATGGCGCGGAAGGCCGGGTCGGACCATGACAGGCGTATGCGCCGCTTCGGCGCTTGGCGGGCGGCGCTCAAGGAACCGTCATGGTCGGGCTTGACCCGACCACCTCTTTCCAAGGGGCCTGAGGTGGCCAGGTCAAGCCCGGCCATGACGTATTCCGCACTTTCGTCTTACCGCATCGGCGGCGCGTATTGCAGCCCGCCCTTGGTCCAGAGGTTGTTGATCCCGCGCGGCACCCCCATCGGGGTGATGTTGCGGTCCCACATCTCACCCAGATTCCCGACCGCCTTGATGACGTTATAGGCAAACTTCGGATCGAGCCCGAGCGCCTTGCCCATGTCGCCTTCGAGGCCCAGAAGCCGGCGTGTTTCCGGATCCGTGCTGGTCAGGAAGGTATCGACATTGGCCTGTGTGATGCCCTTTTCCTCGGCAACGATCATCGCGGCGAAGGTCCAGCGCACCATGTCGAACCATTTGTCGTCGCCCTTGCGGACCATCACGCCCAGCGGTTCCTTGCTGATGATATCCGGCAGCAGCACCAGATCGTCGGCCTTGGGGCCTTGGCTGAAGCGGAAGGTCGCCAGGGCGGACGCGTCGGTGGAATAGGCATCGCAGCGGCCGGACAGGAACGCGCCCTGAATTTCCGACAGCTCCTGGATCAGGATCGGCGTGAACTTCATCTTGTTCACCCGGAAATAGTCGGCGATCGCCAATTCCGTGCTGGTGCCCGGCTGCACGCAAATCGTCGCGTTATCCAGCTCTTTGGCGCTTTTCACGCCGGCGGCCTTTTTCACCAGGAACCCGGTGCCGTCGTAATAGTTCACCCAGGCGAAGTTCAGGCCCAGATTGCCCTCCCGCCCCAGGGTCCAGGTGGTGCTGCGCGACAGCACGTCGATTTCACCGGATTGCAGCGCCGTGAAACGGTTCTGCGCCGTCGTCGGCACGAACTTCACCTTCGCCGCATCCCCCAGCACCGCCGCCGTCACCGCTCGGCAGGTATCGGCGTCGAGGCCGCGCATCACGCCCTGGCTATCGGGCAAGGAGAAGCCGGGCACCTGACCGGATACGCCGCACGCCAACTGGCCCTTTGTCCGAGTCGCATCCATCGTCGCCGAACCGCTGCCGTCCGCGTGGGCAGACCCGATGGCCAACACCCCCGCGAACAAACCGGCCAAAATCGGGGCACCGAAGCCCCATCGAGCGAAACGTGTCATATCCCTATCTCCCTGCGTCCTGCGCATGCGTCCCATGTCGCCGAGGAATGTGCTGCGGCGCGGCAAAGAGATCAATGGCTTCTTCGCCCAAGCGGCATTTTATTCCGGCAGACCCGCCAGCCGCAGCCCTTCCGCGTACAGCGCCAAGTCTTCCGGCCGGGTCAAAGGAGAGCGCGCGATGGCGCTGGAGACCGAAAAATCGCTTTCCAGCGCCAGTAGCCGCGTCCGAACCTCCGCTGCGTCCTCATTCCGGCCGAGGTGTCCCAAAGCCGAGAGGTAAATCTTATAGGAAGACGAAAACCCGGGGTTCAGCTCGACCGCGCGACGCCCGAATTCGACGGCCTTGTCGTATTTGCCGAGCAGGAGATAGGGAATCTCCATCGCGTTATCGAAAAAGAAGGAGTGCGGGTCGGACGGCGACATGCGGCTGGCCTGCCTGATCCGGATCAGCGCATCCTCGTGCCGCCCCAGGTAGGACAATGCGAGACCCGAAAACGTCCACGCCAGCGCCAGGTTCGGGTTCAACGTCAAAGCGCGTTCGTGCAACAGCAGCCCCTCCAGCGGCCTTTTCCCCAAGAAACCCCGCACATGGCCAGCCAAAGTCAGTGCCCGCGCGTCATTCGGGTCAAGAGTCACGGCACGCTCCGCCAGGGCCTCGCCGCGCCGGGACGCTGCCTCGGGATCCGCCGCCCACCCCTGACCGACCTGGAACAGATGCCAATAGGCGTACCACGCGTGTCCCGACGCATGGGTGGCATCGGTGGCCAAAGCACGCTCCAACATGGCGCCCGCGGCATCGAAGCCCTCCCGGTCCAGCCGATAGATCGCCGGGATCGATCGCAACACCAATTCGTTAGGCGACAGTACCGCCGGCGTGCGGCCGCCATCGCGCTCACCCTCCCGCATCAACAGTTCGGGTTCCACCTGCGCGACGATTTCCGCGACCAGATCGTCCTGCAACGCCAGCGTGTCCGCGGCCTCGCGATCGAAGCGGCGGGCCCAGACAACCTCGGCGCCGGCGCGCATGTCGATGATACGCATCAAGACCCGCACACGTTGTCCGCCGCGTTGAATGGTACCATCGAGCACGAAGTCGGCGTCGATCCCGTTCCAGGACGGCCGTTCGGTGCCCATTTCCCCGGCGATCGCGTGAAGGGAGCTGCCCGACACGCAGGATATCCAGCGGAACCGGGCCATGGACGTCGTCAGCTCCTCCGCCAACCCCATTGCCAATCCGTCCGCGTGCCCGGGGTGCGCGGGATCGACCAGCCGCAACGGCATGACTCCCAACCGAATACCGTGCCGCCGTTCGGCCGGCGCGCTGTCCTCGGCGAAGGGCGCTTCGTCGCTCGGTCGGCTCGCCACGTCGGCGCCGCCGATCCGCGCCAGCAAATCTTCGGTTTCCGGCGACGGGCCGGACAACCCCGCTTCCGCCAACGCCGCGCGGCACCGGTCGTAAACCCGCAACGCCCCCGCACGATCGCCGGCATCCGCATGCAGCCGCATCGCCGCGCGCCAGACGCCCTCATGCACCCGATCGATCGCAAGCAGCTGCTCCGCCAGCACCAATGCCGACGTGGGGTCCTGCTGCTCGGCCAGCAGACTTTCCCCCACCCCGAGAACCGTCCGGTTCAGCCGTGCCCGTTCGTCCGCCAACCATCGGTCGAACGCGGGATCGAGTCCCGTCAGATCTTCCAGCAACGGATGCTGAAACGGCCTGAATGCCTCCGCCGTTCGGGTATATTCGTTGCCAAGTCCCAGCGCATCCACTGTCAGCCCAACACCCTGGAGCGAAAGATAGTGACGTTCGGCCTGAAGCAGCCGGCCCCATGCCGGTCCGAGAACGTCCTGAAGCTCATGCACCGCTTGGCGCAGCGACGCGCGGGCCTGTTCCTTCTGGCGTTGGCTCCACAAAAGGGCTGTCAATGTCAGCCGCAACACCGGCCGGGGACTGGAGAGGGCCAGGATCGCCAGGATCGCCAGGATCGCCCTGGCTTTGCGTGTTCGTGGCAAGGTAACCCGCCCGAGCGAATCGTCGATCGCCATATGACCCAGCAGCCGCAGTCGCAAGATCGGCGCGGCGCTCTGTCCGGTTCCTCGTCCGATCTGCCGAGAGGCGCCGGAAGCGCTCACCCACCGATTCCCGCCATAAGATTCTCACTGAGTATGCTTACAACTGAAAGGAGAATTATATCCCTCGATACAATAAATCAGCGTTGCATTCAACCCAAACGAACCGGCAAACGATCAAAATAAAATTCTCATAACCAAGGACAATAGTCCTCTACGAGAAGGGAGCATCCGATACGTCGGCGTGACCCCACGGACGCGGGAGCAAAATATACCGGTTTTCCCGCCAGTCGGGACATGTTCACGATCCGGTGGGTAGGGACAAAGAGGATTTTTCCAGACATACTCCTCCCAGAATCGGAGGAGTAATCCATATGCCCCCTTCAGGTCAGGCGACGGCGGCCGCCCCCACTGGCGCCAGCACACCGGCCTCGGTCCGGTTGGCTGGCGGCGTTGCGCTCTGTACCGTGATCGCCGCGGTCGCGCTGGCGGCGGGTACCCGCGTTCCGTTGATCGGCGCGCCGCTGATCGCCATCGCGATCGGCGTGATCCTCACCAACGGCTTGCGCGGTCCGTTGCGCATCGCGTCACTGCGGATCGGGGAAGTCAGCAAATACGCGTTGCGCGGCGGCATCGTGGTGCTGGGCGGGAGCCTCGACCTGGGCGACATCGCACGCACGGGGTGGGATTCCATGCCGCTGCTGCTGACGACCATTGCCGCTGGCCTGATCTGCGCGCTGGGGTTCGGCAAGCTGCTCGGCATCGATTGGCGGATGCGCTGCCTGATCGGGATGGGCACGACGATCTGCGGCGCCTCGGCCATCGCCGCGCTGGCACCGGTCATTCGCGCGAAAGCCGATGAGATCGCCTACGCCGTCACCGTCATCTTCTTCTTCAACATGGTCGCCGTCTTCCTGTTCCCCGTGCTCGGGCATCTGATGGGACTGAGCGACGCCGGGTTCGGGCTGTGGGCCGGCACCGCGGTGAACGATACCTCCGCCGTCGTCGCCGCCGGTTTCGCTTACAGCCAGACCGCCGGCACCGCCGCGACCATCGTCAAGCTGACCCGCACCACGCTGATTATCCCGCTGGTCGTCGGTTTCGGTCTGGCGATGCCATGGCTGGATTCGTCGAAACCGGCGAAGGACGTTCCGCTACTGAAGCGTGTCTACGATGCGGTGCCGATGTTCATCGTCCTGTTCCTGTTCGCAGCGGTTCTGAAATCCCTCGGTCTGTTCGGGTCTTATGGCCCCGACATTCAAATCGCCGGCCGCTGGGTGCTGGTAGTCGCGATGGCCGCGGTCGGTCTGCAAGGTCATTGGCGCGCCTTCGTCGGCGCCGGCGCTCGGCCATTGGTCTTGGGCCTGATGACCTGGGCCGTCGTGGCGCTGGTCAGCTTGGCGATCCAGACCTGGACACAAAACCTATAGAGGGTGTTTTTTCACATTGAGGGGAAAATTGTCTTGACACCTCTCCTCACCCCGGCGTATCCCTCGAGGTGTCAACGGGCGTGGTGTGTCTAAAGTTCGACACGGCCTAGCGCAGTTCCATCCTCCTCGACTGAACAGGGCGTACCGGCCAGGCCGGTGCGCCCTGTTTTGTCATGGGCCGGGTTTCGGCCTCGGGCGGATCGGCTCCGGCGCGGGCTGGCCACGTCGCGGCATGACGCCACCCGTTTTGAATGGAGAACCACATGAACACGAATCAGACCTCCCCGGCGACTTTGGACACCGGCCGCGTTCGCCTCGGCGGCGCCGCGCGCCTGCCGGCCGCGAAGCCCGTTTCGACGGTCGACAATGGCAAAGTCGCTCTGGGCGGCGCCGCCCGCCTGCCGGCCGCGAAGCCCGTCGCGATCGCCGACAACGGCAAGATCGTCCTGGGTGGCGCCGCGCGCCTGCCGGCCGCGAAGCCCGTCGCGACCGCCGACAACGGCAAGATCGTTCTGGGTGGCGCCGCGCGCCTGCCGGCGGTCCGCGGCTAACGCCGGAGCCAGCAGCCCCGGGGGGACCGGTTTCTCCCGGGGCAGTCTCCCTTTTCAGGTAGAAGGCGTTCCAGCATGACCCAAGATCTTCGTCCCATCGCGACATTCTTCAATTTGATCGATGAAGCCCGTCCCCCCCAACGCGCCGACCGAGCGGCGATGGGCACGCTGCCCACGCGAGCGTACCGGTATTGCGAGGCCGTCGCCAGCGCGTCCGCTTACGGCTGGTGGATATTTCCCCCGATGGATTTTCAGATCCTGTGGGATGGGTCCGACATTTTCTGGCACTACGACGGTGCCGAAGATTGGCTGAAACTGATGCCGTCGGCGCAATTTCCCGGTTTCGCGGCGAAATTCGACGCCGCCGCGCCGGACGAACTCAAAGGGTTTTCGCCGCCCTTCCTGACCGCCTTGCCCGAACCCGGCGCCCTGCAAATCTGGACCGGGCTGATCGCCCGCACCGCCCCCGATTGGCATTTGCTGCTGCGCGCACCCGCGAACCTGCCGGTGCCCGGCGGATTCTCGCTTTATGAGGGGATCGTCGAGACAGACCGCTGGTTCGGCCCCTTGTTCACCAACCTCCGCTTCACCCGATCGCATACGCCGATCCGGCTCCGCGCCGATTTTCCGCTGTTGCAGGCGCAACCCGTGCGTCCGTTGGACTACGCCGGCGAGACCCTGGCGGCCATGTCGGTGTCCGGCCCGCTGACCGATCTGGCGACCGAGGACTGGGACGCCTATCGCACCACCATCGTCGAACCGAACCTCAATCGCGACCGCCCCTTCGGCGCCTACGCGGTGGCCGCGCGCAAGCAACGCCACTGCCCGATCATGGGCCACCGGCAGCCGCTTCACGCGGCGGCTTAATCCGCCGCGAAAGCCGGCGGCCGGTCGCCCAGGACCTCGATCCCCACGGATTTGATCAGGGCCAAAACCGGCGCACCGGCCGCTAACCCCAACCGCATCACCGCATCCGGCGTCACACGCGCGAGAAACGCCCCGCGTGTCAGCGCGATTTCGACCAGCGCCGCGTGGCGAACGGCGTCCTCCGTCACCGCGCGCACCGTCCCCGCCACGATATTGTGAATACTGATCGCGGACGGTGCCTCGCGCGCCAAAATCACCTCGCGCGCGGGAATGCGGACACGCAAACCGGCGCCGATGGGTGCCTCGATCAGCGGGATCAGCAGATCCGCGCCACCCGCCTCGATACGGGTCAATTGCCGCACTGAGTCGTGGCTTAGCACGCGCGCATCCAGCACCGCCCCGGCGTCGTCGCGTCGCGCCAGCGAAAGATCGCCACGCGCGGTGATCGCGGGCAAATCCCCGACAGCGGCGACCGATCCGGCCTCGATCAGCAGCACCGTGTCGGCCAAGCGCGCGACTTCTTCCATCGCATGCGTGACGTAGAGCACCGGCAAGCGCAGGTTTGTCTTGATGCGGGCCAGATAGGGCAGAATTTCCGCCTTGCGTGCGCTGTCCAGGCTGGCCAGCGGCTCATCCATCAGCAGCAAGCGCGGCTGCGCGAGTAAGGCGCGGCCGATCGCGACCCGCTGACGTTCTCCTCCCGACAGCGTATGCGGGCGGCGGTCGAGCAACGGTTCGATCCCAAGCAGCGAGACGACATCGCCGAACCGGATCGGACCGTGCGGTGCGCGGCGCAGGCCGTAGCGCAGGTTGGTTTCGACGGACATGTGCGGAAACAGGCGCGCGTCCTGGAACACAAGGCCGGCGCGCCGGTCCTCCGGCGGGGTCCATATACTGGCATCGGTGTCGGCAAGGACCGTGCCGTCCAGTTCGATGCGGCAGAAATCCGGCCGTAACAGCCCTGCGACGGCGGCAATCAGCGTGGATTTGCCGGACCCCGATGGGCCGAACACCGCTGTCAGACCCGGCGTCGATACCTCGAACGCCATATCCATCGTCGCGCCGGGGAAGCGGTGACGCAGCCGAACACGCAGGGTCAACTCAGGCGCTCATCGCCCGGTGCTGCCGAACCCGCCGGCATCGCGTTCGGTGGAACCGAGCTCGGCTGTTTCCTCCCACGTAGCGCGAAGCACGGGGGCTAGGACCGCCTGCGCGATCCGCATGCCGCGTTCGACGACGAAGGGCTGGTCGCCGGTGTTCAGGACGATGACGCCGAGTTCGCCACGATAATCCTCATCGATGGTGCCCGGGCTGTTGGGCAGTACGATGCCATGGCGCAGCGCAAGGCCGGAACGCGGCCTGACCTGAAGCTCGTGCGCCGGCGGCAGCGCGATGGCGAGGCCGGTGGGAATCAGCGCCCGCTGTCCCGGCGCGATGGCCACCGGATCGGTCACGGCCGCGAGCAAATCCATGCCCGCCGCCCCCGCCGTCGCGTAAGACGGCAGCGGCAACCCCTCGCCATGCGGCAAACGCCGAACCTGAATGGTGATCGTCATGAGGGGATCATGCGGCAGCGACGATGGGCAGGCAACCGGTCAGTGGGGAATGCGCCGCCTACATATGCGGGAACGGCTCCGGTAGAAACCCTTCGTCGAGTACCTGCTCCAACGTCCAGGGACAAAGCGCAGGGAACCGTGTCGCGGCGAGCCGGGTCTCACGGGCGGCGGCACGATGCCCCAGGCGGTAGCCGTCCGCGACAATCTCGCCCAACAGCGGCCGCAGACTCGGGTTGTCGCGCAGCAGCAGCTCAGCTTGGTCGCGCTGTTCCCCGATCGTCGCCAGCCAACTCCGGACGCGACGGGCCGGTTGCACCGCCCATTTCAGCAAATGCGCCAGCAGCACCGAGAGACGGTTGGTCAGCTCCCGCCGTTCCGAACGGCCCATGTCCTCGATCTCGTTGGCCAGGTTCAGCAGATCGAGGTCGGACAGCCGGCCCGCGCGCAGTTTGCGCCCCTGGTCCATCGCCCAGGCGTGGAAATCGGTATCGTGGGTGGCGGCGTTCGGCTGCGGGATGGTCATATCGTCCATTGCGACCCTCACTCCTACCCCGTCACCGTAGCACGGAAGGCGGCGGAAATGGGAACTTTAGCGCCCCTCCCCCACGAACCCCTGCGACAGCGCGTCCACCCGCGCCAAGGCCTCGGCCGACAGCGGGCCTTTCAGGACGGCGGCCAAGGAAGCCTCGAATTCCTCCACCGTCGCCATGCCGACGAGGATCGATCCCATCGCCGGATGGCTGATCGCGAAGCGCGTCGCGGCCTCGGCCAGCGAGCCGGCGAACCCCTCGGTCACCAGCGGCATCAGGCGTTGCGCCCGTTGCAGGTCGGTGCCGTAGGACAAGGCCGATCCGATCGGTTCCGGCGGCGGGCTGGCGGTGGGGTGGCGTTCGGCCGTCCCGGTCAAAGCGCCGGCCGCCAGCACGCGGATGCCGACCACGCCGACCCCGGCCGCGACGGTATGGTCGAACATGCGGCCATAATCCTGTGCCGGATACCCCGGCGGTAACGGCCGCGCGGCGGAGGGGTTGAGCATGTTGTAGCTGACCTGCGCGCTCTGGAATTTTCCGGAATCCAGCACGTTATGCAGCGCTGCCGTATCGCCGACGGCGGTGATGCCCAGGAACCGGATTTTGCCGGCGGCGCGCGCGGCCTCGAACGCCGGGGCGACCTCATTCAGCACTTGGTCGGTGCTGAGCGATTCACCGCCGCCGTTCGCGGTGATGGGGTTGTGGAGGTGGAAGATGTCCACATGGTCCATGCCCAGCCGTTGCAGGCTGGCATCCAGCGACCGCGCGACCTCGGCCGCGATGTTGCCGAACAGGGCGCTGGGGATGCGGACCTTGGTGCCGACGAAAACACCGGACGGTTTCAGCTTGGCCAGAACCTGACCCAGATGCGTCTCCGACAGCCCGTTGCCGTACTGCACGGCGGTGTCGAAGTAGTTGATGCCGGCGTCCAGCGCCATGCCGATGGCTTTCTCCTGGTCGGCGGAGGACCCGCGCACCATCAGACCGCCCACCGCGCCGCAGCCGAAGCCCAGCACCGAGGTCCGCATGCCGGTCCGGCCGAAATCTCTCATTTCCATGGACTTGTCTCCTATCGCCGGTAAAGCCCGGCACTCTCGGACCGCAGTTTCGCCAGAGCCACCAGCATATCCAGGACCGGCGTTTCCACCCCGGCCATACGCGCCAAGGCCAACGGGGCCTCGAACATGCCATCGACCTCCATCGGCCGGCCGGCTTCGAGGTCCTGCAAGATACTGGGCTTATGCGCCATGCCGCCTTGGGACTTGATGCGGGCGGCGTTGTCGGTGGACGGATCGGCGCCGAGCGCCCGGGCGATGGCGACGGCTTCGGCCATGGCGGCGAGCGAGGTCTTTACCCCGGCTGCCTCGGTATACACGGTTTGAGGCGCACAGCCGGACAGCACGGCCAGTGTTCCGCCGGCCAAATTGCCGATCAGCTTGTTCCACAGCTCGGTGCGGATCGCGGGCGTCGCGATACCGGAAATACCGCCTTTGGTCAGCAGGCCGGCCAGCGCGACGACGCGGTCGGACATGCTGCCGTCCGGCTCCCCCAGGAAGACGCGGCTGTTCGGTTGCTCGACCTCGATCACGCCGGGTTCGACGACGGCGGAGGCGGAATAGACCACGCCGCCAATCGCCCGGCCGGGTCCGAGCGCCTTGCGCAGTACGTCGTCGGGGTCGATGCGCGGCAGGGTGCGGCCGTTGAGCGGACCCGGCAGGCTGTCGCAATACCACCAGGGGATGCCGTTCATCACGAAGGCCACGGCGGTGTCCGGTCCGAGCAGCGGCCCAATCCCGGCGGCGATCTGCGGCAAGGCCGGAGCCTTCACGGTTACGATCACCGCGTCCTGCGGGCCGAGTTCCGCCGGATGTTCGGTGGCTGGCAGGCGGACGTTATGTTCGCCGTCCACCGCATGCACGGTCAGCCCGTTCGCGCGGATCGCGGCCAGATGCGCCCCCCGCGCGACGATGGAGACCTCCGCCCCGCCGCGATGAAAGCGGGAGGCAAGGTGCCCACCGATGGCCCCTGCCCCGTAGACGCAGATCTTCATGACGGACTCCTTATATAAAGACGCCGCCCATGCCGCCCGCCGGGTAGCGCGTGCCCGCCGCGGCGCCGGTCGGCACGGCCGCGGAAATTTCCGCGACCTCCGCCGGGGTCAGCGACACGTTCAACGCGCCCAGATTCTCATCGAAGCGGTTCGGGTAGCGGGTGCCGGGGATGGCGACGACGTCTTCGCCCTGCGCCAGCAGCCAGGCGATCGTGATCTGCGACGGCGTGCAGCCCTTGGCCTTGGCGAACCCCTCGATCTTCGCGACCAAAGCGCGGTTTTGATCGAAGTTTTCCTTCTGGAAGCGGGGATGCGCGGCGCGGCGGCCGTCCACATCGTCGAACGTCTGGATCGCGCCGGCCAGGAAGCCGCGGCCCAAGGGCGCGTAGGCGACGAAGGCGATCCCCAGATCGCGCGTGACGGCGCGGGTGGCTTCCGCTTCCGCGCGATACAGCAGCGAGAACTCGGTCTGCACGGCGGCGATCGGGTGCACGGCGTGGGCGCGGCGGATACGGTCCGGCGCGGCTTCGGACATGCCGAGGAAGCGGACCTTGCCCTGCTCCACCAGCTTCTTCATGGCGCCGACCGTTTCCTCTACCGGGACATCGGGATCGACGCGGTGCTGGTAATAGAGATCGATGACGTCTTCGTTCAGCCGCTTGAGACTCGCTTCGCAGGCAGCGATCACATACTCGGGCCGGCCGTTGACGCCGTTGGGCTGGCCGGGGCGCTGAGTCTGGCCGAACTTGGTCGCCAGCATCACCTGGTTCCGGCGGCCTTTGATCGCGCGGCCCAACAGCTCCTCATTATGGCCCCAGCCGTACATGTCGGAAGAATCCAAGTGATCGACGCCCTGGTCGAGCACATGATGGATCAGCTTTTCGGATGCCGCATCGTCGGCGGCGCCATACACGCCGGACAGCGACATGCACCCCAGGCCGATGGCGGTGACGGACAGACCGCCGGTTCCCAATGCGCGGCGTTCGAGCTTGGCCATAACAGACTCCCCATGAATTGTGGCGGATTGATACCGGGACATCGGGCGTTTGGCGATCCCCCGTCGCCCGGTTATCAAAGCCGATGTCGAACGCCCTGCCCCGCTGGTTAATCCCTCGCCTGCCTTTCTACTACGGCTGGGTCATCCTGGGATGCGTCTGCTGCGCCGGTGTCGCACGCCAGGGCGGCGCGGTGGCGACGCTGTCGGTGTTCGTATCCCCGATGACGCAGGAGTTCGGCTGGTCCCGCACGGCGATCTCGGGCGCTGTGTCGTTGGGCGGCGTGCTGGCCGCGATCCTGTCGCCGCGCCTGGGGCGCTACCTGGACAAGGCCGGTGCTCGGCTGGTGCTGTGCGTCGTGATCGTGGGAACCGGGGTTTCCACGGCGCTGCTGTCGCTGACCCATGCGCTGCCGTATTTCTACCTATTATACTGTATCGCCCGCATGAACTTCGCCGGCCCGTTCGATCTGGGCATCTACGGCGCTGTCAGCAACTGGTTCGTCGCCCGCCGAGCGTTCGCGACGGCGGTGGCAACGATGGGCGGAATGGTGGGCCTGACGCTGATGCCGATGGTGGCGCAAGCGGCGATGAGCGCCGGCGGCTGGCGCGGCGGATGGCTCGCGGTCGGGGCGACCGTGACGATCGTCGGGCTGCTGCCGGTGTGGCTGCTGCTGGTCCGCCGGCCGGAGGATGTCGGACTGGTGCCTGACCGAGCCGGCACGGCGGATGGATCGATGCGGGAGGAACCGTCGTTCACGCGGGCACAAGCGCTGCGCACGCCGGCGTTCTGGCTGCTGTCGCTGTTCACTCTGCTGGCCTACCCCGTGCAGGGCGGCGTCAGCCTGCATCAGGCGCCATTTCTGATCGAGCGTGGTTTATCCCCCGCCGTCGCGGCGAGCGTGGTCGGGACATTTTCGGCCATGTCGGGGGTGGCGACGCTATGCTTCGGGCTGGTGCCGCGCTGGGTGCCGATTCGGGCGCGTCTGGCGCTGGTGGGGATGTTCATGAGCGCGGGGACAGCATTGATGCTGTCGGTGCACGGCGCCACGCTGGCATTTATGGCAGCGGGGCTGTTCGGCCTGGGGATCGGCGGGCTGCTGACGATGCTGCCGATCGCCTGGGCGGATTACTACGGAAGACGGAGCTACGGCGCGATCCGCGGAATCGCTCTGTCGGTGCAGGTGCTGGCGCAGGCGGCGGGGCCGCTGCTTTCCGGCGGGTTACGGGATTGGACCGGCGGGTACGAACGGTCTTTGACAGTTTGCGCGGTGCTGGCGGGATTGAGCGTCGGGGCCGCGATTTTGGCGCGGCCTCCGGTTTATCGGGCGGCAGGGGGTTAGGCGGGGATGCCGGCGCCGATGAGATGTTCCACATACAACGCGCGTCGGGCCGCATCGTGGAACGGCCACCGCTCCAACATGCGGTTCGCTTTGAAACCAGGGTCAAGGCGCGTCGCCCTCCCGCCCATCTCACGCGCTTCTTCCACACGGCCCGCGGCGAACAGCGATGCCGCCGTGAGGCGCAGGCTGGAAGTATAACGCGGATTCGCGTAGTACGACAGATTGCCCCAATGCGCCGCTTCATCGTACGCCTTTCGCGCGTAATAGGCGATGCACAGGAAGTGATGCGTTCTAAAAACGAATGGATCGCGCGGCGATAGCCGCAGTGCACGGGCCGCGAGCCGCTCGGCCTCATAGCTTTCGCCGATGTAAGCGCGTGTCGGGCTACTCCACAGCAACACTTCGGCATCGTCGGGGGTCATTTCCAAGGCACGATTGGTCAGCCTAACGGCCTCGGCATGGTCTCGCTCATAGATCGTCTTGCCATTCCCCAGCAGTGCCAGGGCGCGGGCGTTGCTGCTATCCAGTCTGACCGCCGCGTTCGCATAACGGTTCAATGTGCGAACATCCTGCGCCGGGTCCTCCGACCAGCCTTGCCCCAAACGAAGACTGTACCAGCCCGCCAAGGCGCCATGCGCGGCGGCATAGCCCGGCTCGATCGATATAGCCTGCCGCAGCAGCCGCCCCGCCTGATCGAAGCTTTCCGGCTCCAACCGGAAAATCAGGTCGCGCGCCTCGAGGGTGAGATGGTACGCGCTGAGATCGTGCGGACGTTGCAGCCGAATGCGTTGCAACTCAGCCTCGTGCACACGCGGTGCGAGCGAATTGACAATCTGCTCGACGATCCGATCCTGGGCGTCGAACAACATGCCATCATCGGCATCGAAGGCGTGCGCCCACTGCACCGCACGCGTCGCGGCATCGGCCAACTCCACGGATAGGCGCAATCCTCGGCCCGTCGATCGCGCGGTTCCGGACACCACGTATTGCACGCCGAGTTCGCGTTCGACGCGCCTGGGATCGGTGCCGCCGACGGGGAACATGCGGGTCGAGTTGCTGGAGATTACGACCAGCTCCTTCACCCCGGACAACGTACGGACGATGTCCTCGGTCAACCCCTCCGCGAGGTAGGAGGGAACATTGTCCGGCCCCACGGTCCGAAACGGCATCACGGCGATCCACGGCCGGCCGCCCTCACGCGGCGGCTGGGGCGCATCGCGGACTATCGGCGCGACCGGTGCGGGGGCGACATCGAACTCCCCCTGCTTGATCGCGGCCACCAGCGCCTGCGTGGCCGCGGAGGGTTCCATGTCGAAATCCTCCTCAAGGTGTCGGTACAGCGCATCGTACGCGCGCAGCGCCGCCCCGATCTCCCCTTCTTCGGCCGCGCAGCGCATCACGGTACGACACGCTTCCTCATTGGACGGATCCTGCAGCAGCGCGGTTTCCGCCAACACCAATCGCCGCCGGGGGTGGATGCGGGAATCCCGAAAAGCATTCGTCAAGGCGCGCAGCAACCGATCGTGCGTATTTTGCCTGCGGGTGCTCAACCATTCGCCGAAGCTGGGATCGAGGTCCTCGAAACCGGCCGCGAGGACATCCATCAATTTGGCGTCGCGCGGCACAAGCCCCAATTCGCCCCGTTCGAGATTGGCGAGCATTTCGTTCGTATCCACCTCGAACGTACCTGGGCGCAATCCGACCGTCAGCCGGCCAGCCACCAGCGCATCGCAGCCCACGGCCATCAGAGTCTGGCGGGTTTCGTGCACGGCCTGACGCAAAGTCGCATGGGCACGCGACTGTTCGGACTCACTCCAGAGCAGACCCGTCAGCCGTTCGCGGCTCTCCTCCGGCGGGTCGTTCAAGGCCAAAACCGCCAGCATCGCACGAGCCTTACGGTTCGGCAGGACCACGGCCTGCCCGTCGAACGACAGAAATACCCCGCCGGTCAGACCAATGCGAAGCAGGCCCTGGTCAGGGGCAACCTTCTCCCGCACCCGCGACATCGTGTCCTGGAACGCATGGAGGTCATGATACCGGTCGTCGACCGCCGGAATGTGATTCATTGGTTATGCACCGGTTCTCTACCCTGCGGACTCACGATGGACTCACGCTGGCGTGAAGTCAAATTCAAACATCCTCCATACCTCACGCTGGAATCACGGGCAATCTGCGACGGTTGCACATCGGCGCCGGGCAGTTCGCCTTACGGTTGCCATGGAACAGGGGAATACGGGGATGACAAACAACAAGCGTATCGTTCGCACGCAGCCCACCGCGATCCGCGTGATCCGCACGCCCGAAGGCGTCGCGACGCAGGCTCAGACCGAAGGTGCCTTCCAGATCGGCGACGGCGGTTGCATCTATCGCTTCGGCGACGGTGGCTGCATCTATCGCTTCGGCGACGGCGGCTGCATCTCCCGCTTCGGCTGAGGCCAAGCCGGGACACGACGGATATGGAACGCGGGCAGGATCCACTGATTACCTTCTACCGGATGCTGCCCGGAGCTCCACAACCGAAGCGCGCGAGGCTCGACGCCGGCGGTACGCTACCAACAGCGGCCTACCGCTACTGCGAGCCTTCCCGCCTCGCCTCCGCTTTCGGTTACTACATCTTTCTGCCGACATCGTTTCAGGTCGAATGGGACGGCGGCACAGGCGGCCTCTGGTCCTTCGACGACGGCGACCATTGGTACCCGCTGAACGAAACAGCGTTTCCGAACAGCATGGCGGACTTCGATGCCGTGGCGCCGGGACCCTGTAAGGGCTTTTGCCCCTCTTTTCTGACCTTCACGGTCGATCACGCTTTGCTCCAGGTCTGGACCGGCTGGTTCGTGCGCACCGCGCCGGGCTACAGCATTTTGGTCCGCGGCCCCGCCAACCTCACCCGCCCAGCGGGATACGAGGTGCTGGAGGGTATCATCGAGACCGACTCCTGGTTCGGTCCGCTGTTCACCAACATCCGCTTTACCCGGTCGGACGTGCCCATCCTGTTCGACAACACGCGGCCCTTCCTACAGGTCCAGGCGCTCAATCGCGCGATCTACGCGGAAGAACTGCAAAAGAACTTCGCCGTGGAAGATGCCGCCGCGATTCCGCCGGAGTTGTGGAAGGCCTACGAGAAAAGCCTGATCGATCCGATCGTCCGCAACCCCGAGCAGGCCCATTACGCCAAGACCGCTCGGCGCCGGCGCGCGAGCGAGGCCGCCTGCCCGTGGCCCGGCCATACCGCGACGTCCGGCCATGAGCCTTGATTATCGCCTGCCGCATCCCGCGCTCAGCCCGGCGATCGTAACCGAAACCACGCTCGTTCGGATGCGCCGCATGCGCGGTATCGTCTACTACCTCGCCCTGAACGCCGCGATGCTCGTGGACGCGTCTGTCGTCCATCGTCTCGGGACGAAAATTTCCGTCATACAGATGTGCCTCATTCGGGGCATCGGAGTCGGATTGCTGGTCGTCGCCCTGTCGCGCGGCCGGGGTTTGTCGGTCTTTCGCACCCAAATGCCGTTCGTCCAGATCGGCCGGGGATGCCTGAACCTGGTTTCCTTCTGGGCGATCTTCTACGCGCTGGCGCACCTCCTGCTCGCGGACGCGTCGGCGATCAACTATTCCCGCGCGTTGTTCATGACCTTGTTCGGCGTCTGGTGGTTCGGGGAGAAGGTCGGCCGCTGGCGTTGGGTCACGATCATCCTGAGTTATGCCGGGGCGCTGGTGATCGTCAGCCCCGGCTTCTCCCAATGGAACCCGGTGTATCTGATCGCGCTCGCTGGGGCGGCGCTGAACGCGGCGGCCATGGCGGGGACGAAACGGCTGACGGAAACCGACGGCGCCCAGACGACTCTGGCGTACACATCGGCCGTCGCCCTGGTGCTGTCGTTGCCGGCGATCTGGCAGGACTGGCCGTGGCAGAATCCGCTGTTCCTGATCCTAGCCGTCAGCGGCGCGGCGACGGTGTATTTCGGCCAGCAGGCCATGCGCTACGCCGACATGTCGCTGCTCGCGCCATACGACTACCTGCGCCTGCCGTTGGTGATCCTGATCGGCTTCACGATCTTCCATGAGGTACCGGGGGTCGCCACCTGGGGCGGCGCGGCGCTGATCGTCCTTTCGGGCGTGTTGCTCTGGTCGCGCGAAACCAAGCGAGTCTCGCCCCCCGATCCTTCCGTTGCTTCGGTCTCCCGGCGCCGCCTATAAGTCCTGTATCGAACCCATAATTTACCTACGTACGACCGTATCAGGCGATACGTGGGGAATACAGGAGAGGCCCACCATGTACGAAGCCGTCGAAAAATCGGCGATGCGGAAGATCTATATCCGCCTGCTGCCGTTCGCGATTCTCAGCTATTTCCTCGCCTACGTCGACCGCATCAACGTCAGCTTCGCGGCGCTGACCATGCGTGGCGATCTGGGAATTTCGGCCACCGAATACGGCTTCGCGCTAGGCACGTTCTATTGGGGGTACTTCATCTTCGAGGTTCCCAGCAATCTGGTCATGGAAAAGGTCGGCGCGCGCATGTGGATCGCGCGCATCATGATCTCCTGGGGCATTTTGGCCGGCATCACCGCGCTGGTGGTGGGGCCGACCAGTTTCGGCGTGGTGCGATTCTTCCTGGGCGCCGCCGAAGCCGGGTTCTTCCCGGGCATCGTGCTCTATTTCACCTACTGGTTTCCGACCTATCACCACGCTCGAATCGTCTCGGGCTTCCTGATCGGCCTTCCCATCGCCGTCGCTGGCGGTGCTCCCCTCTCCACCGCCCTTCTCGGGCTGGACGGTCTGCTCGGCCTAAGGGGTTGGCAGATCATGTACATCGCGGAGGCCATTCCCACGGTCGCCATCGGCATCGTCACCCTGTTCGTGCTGACCGACCTGCCGGAACAAGCGAAATTCCTGACGCGGGAGGAAAAGGACTGGCTGTCCGCCAAGCTGCTGGCCGAGCGTAAAGCGAAGGAAGCGGTGAAGAAGTTCACGCTGTTGCAGGGGATGTTCGATCCCAAGGTGCTGCTGCTGGCGCTGAATTACTTCGGCATCGTCACCGCCAGCCTGGGCGTGCTGTTCTTCATGCCGCAGATCATCAAATCCATCGGCGTCAAGGACAACATGACGGTCGGCTGGCTGACGATGGTGCCGTATATCTGCGGCGGTATCGGTCTGGTCGTCTGGGGCCGGATTTCCGACCGGATGAACGAACGCCGTTGGAACTTGTTGGGCACCTGCGTGGTATCCACCGTCGGGCTGATCATTGCCGGCATGACGATGGGCACGTGGTGGGCGCTGGTCGGCATGTCCATCGCGGCGGTCGGCTTCTACGGCTCCAAAGGCCCGTTTTGGTCGATGCCGCCGATGTTCCTGACCGGCACGGCGGCGGCGGGCGCCATCGCCTGGATCAATTCCATCGGCAATTTGGGCGGCTTCTTTGGGCCTTGGTATGTCGGCGTGATCAAGGACGGCACCGGCAGCTACGAATACGGGCTGTACGGGTTGGCACTGCTGGGCGCGATTGCCTCCATTATCTGCGCGTTCTTTCTGCACATTCCGAACGTGGCGAAGGACGCGGTGGTGGAGGTGCCGGCGGGCGACTAGCCCTCC
>Ga0214182_1000083_pt1 | contig 47255 bp, 41 predicted proteins | sample TroBogEpilimnion_8_FD_153020 | JGI IMG/M metagenome (GOLD analysis project Ga0214182, IMG submission 153020) | Freshwater microbial communities from Trout Bog Lake, WI - 14NOV2007 epilimnion | ecosystem: Environmental > Aquatic > Freshwater > Lake > Epilimnion/Euphotic zone | place: Trout Bog... | reverse complement strand
CCGTTTGGGCATGGGCAGTCCGCCGGACCCCGCGAAAATCTCCCCGAAATCCACCGGGAAAATCCGCAACGACGCACCGTGCGCCATGGCCATCGCTTCGATCCGGGCCGCGCCCAGATGCGTCCAGGGTGAGTTCAAGGAAGCGTAGTAGTCGATGTGCAGCGGCATGGATCGTCCCCGGTTGGTGTGCGGGGACGATCCTGCGGGAGGACAGGCGCTAGAGCAACTGCCGACCGCTCACCCGGCGGCTGGCCGCACCGATAACCGCAGCCCCAAAACGCCCAAGACACGCAGCAACGTGCTAAGCTCCGGATTTCCCTCAGGCCCCAAAGCGCGGTACAGGCTCTCCCGCGATAACCCCGCCTCGCGTGCCACCTGAGTCATGCCCCGCGCCCGAGCGATCACGCCCAGTGCGTCGGCGATGAAGCCGGGATCGTTGGAATCCAGCGCCTCGGTCATATAGGCCGCCACGGCCTCCTCCGAGTCGAGATAGGCGGCGGGATCGAACGGGCGGGTCTTAATCGGCATCGTGTTCGTCCTCCAGTTCGGTGGCCATGGTCTTCGCCGTGCGGATGTCGCGACCCTGCGTGCGTTTGTCGCCGCCACACAGGAGCACGACCAGTACCGTGCCCCTCTGCACGAAATACACCCGGTACCCCGGTCCGTGGTCGACCCGAAGCTCGCTAACGCCCTCGCCCACCGGACGAACGTCCCCGGGGTTACCGAGGGCAAGTCGCCGGATGCGAGCGGCAATCCGAGCGCGCGCGACGCTGTCGCGCAGGCCTGAAAGCCACTTGGAGAAGACTTCGGTTTCGCGAATCTCGACCATGACGATATGTAGCGTATAGGCTACATATCGTCAAGATACGATCGATGGCTAGAGCAACTGCCCGCCGTCCACCACGATGGTTTGGCCGGTGACCCACGATGCCAAAGGCGACGCCAGGAACATCACCACGTTCGAAACTTCCTCCGGCGTGCCGAGACGGCCGAAGGGGATGGAGTTCAGTACGGCGTTATACAGGCGCGGCGGCTCTTCGCGCTTGCGCCGGTCCCACACGCCGCCGGGAAATTCGATGGAACCCGGGGCGACACCGTTCACCCGGATGCCGTCGCGGGCGTACATCGCGGCCTGCGTGTTGGTGTAATGGATCACGGCGGCCTTGATCGCCCCGTACGGCGGCTGCCGCGCGGCCGAACGCATCGCGGAGATCGATGACGTGTTGATCACATTGCCCTTGCCCGCTTTCAGGAACGGCAGCGCGGCGTGGGTGGCATGCACGATCGCCATCATGTCGATCGCCATGCTGGTCATCCAGCCCTTCTCATCGTCCGACGACCCGAAGGCGGAGGCGTTGTTCACCAGCACGTCGATCCCGCCCAGCGCCGCGGCGGCACTGGCGATATATGCCTCGATCTCGGCTTGGTTCCCCAGATCGGCGGCGCCCGCATGGGCCTTGTGCCCGAGCGCCGCGACTTCCTGACGGGTGGCTTCCAGCGTATCGGCGCCGCGCGCGCAAATCGACACATCCGCGCCAGAAGCCGCGAAGCCCAGCGCCATCGCTCGGCCGATGCCGCGGCTGCCGCCGCAGATGACGACCTTCTTGTTGGTGAAATCGAAGCTCATGGAGTTATCCCTGTGGTTGATTGGGGGGCGTCATGATCCTTCGGGCGACGGGTTCGCGCAACCGCTCAGGCGCCGAGGAACCAATCCAGAATCGCTGGGTTCTCGTCGCGCGGATACACATGGGAAAGGTCCGCGATCTCCCGGTACACAACATTCGCGCCCGCCGCCCGCAGCATTTGTTGCGATGTCCGAGCCATGCTGACGGGGAACATCCAGTCTTTGGCGCCGTGGATAAGGTAGATCGGTAGGCCGGCGATCCGTTCCGGCTCGCTGACGGACAGCAGCATCGGGTGGAAACTCGCCGCGCAGGGCGCGAGATGGGTAAAGGGCGAGTCCGCGCCCAGCCCGCTGAGCAGCGTGAAAGTGCCGCCGTCGCTCATGCCCGTCAGCAGGCGCCGCGCTGGATCGATGGCGCAATGGCGTCCGATATCGGCCAGGATCGCCGCCAAATTCGCGGAATCGACTTCGGGGTCCATCAGTGACCACGTGTCGCCGCGCGCCGTCGGGGCCACGAGGATGCAGCCGCGCGACCGAGCCTCCCGCAGCCAGGACCAAAGGAACAGGCGGCCGTGGCCGGAACCGCCGTGCAGCGCGAAGATAATGGGCGCGGGTTGCTTCAGGTCGAGATATTCCGGGATGTAAACCGTGAAGCCGCCGCGCATGCCGGTTTCGTTGCTGGCATGCATGACGCTGGTGCCATCGGGCGGCGCCACGCCCAGCCGGGCGAGCAATGCGGTGTCCTCGCGGCGGGAGGGTTCGAGGAAGAACCGGCTGACCGGCGGCAACATATTCGCCACCTGATACAACGCCTCCTGCGCCCGTCCCGTCTGCCTCAGCGCTCGGCCCGCCGCGAATTGCGGGTTGGGCTGCGAGGGCGCCTCCCGCAGGCCGGACGTCGCGTGCAACGTGTGCTTCGCGGCCTCAGCGAACACGTCGCGGAACGGGTGCATTTGCTTGGGCCAGGGTGCCGCGTTGAACGCCGTCAGCGCCTGTTGAACCTGTTGATCGAGATCGCCCAGGGACTCGATGAGGATCGGCGGAATGGGCGGATGCAGGAACCGGCCGATCGATTCCAACCGGTCGAGCGTGGCCAGCAGCGGCACCATAAGGGCCGCGATGATGTCCGGCATTCTGTCGCTCATGGCGATGCTCCGTATGTGCGTGGATCGCAGACAACGGGAAGAGGGGACGCAGCGCAAGGCCATCGAAAAAAACCCGGCCGCGTTAACGATTGCTTAGCCTTTGCTGCGCAGATTCTTCCGGCAGGCGTGAATGAACCGCTTGCATTAACTACGGGATATCCGTATATCATGCTCACAGACGATTTCGAATGGGACGACAGAAAGGCCGCCCGAAACCTCCGCGATCACGGCGTCCTTCTGGTCGTCTCCACACTCCGCGGCGAACGCATTCGCCTCATATCGGCCCGGCGGGCGGAAGCTTGCGAACGAAAGGTTTACCACGATGGACACCGTAGCAAACTGGACCGCCCCTGAGGCCGACGACGATGTCGCACCGCTGACGCCGGAGCGTATCGCGCGTCTACAGGAAACGCCGCGGATCAAGATCATCCGGCGTGCCCTGCGCCTGTCGCAGGAGGAATTCGCCGCGCGCTACTGCATTCCGGTCGGAACGCTCCGCGATTGGGAGCAAGGGCGTTACGAACCGGACGCGGCGGCGCGGGCGTATCTGCACGTCATCGCCCGCGAACCCGAAATGGTCCGGCGGGCTTTGGACGCGCGGTAAATCAGTCCGTCAGGATCAGCTTCGACAAAGCCTCCGGCTCCGTCAGCATCGGATAATGGCCGGTGTTCAGCTCGTACCACTTGGCGCCCAACGTATCCGCCGCGCGGCGCTGGTGCGCCAAGCCGGGATTAGGCGCCTGCGTGCAATAGATGACCGAAGCGTTCCACTTCTGCTGCCAAAAATTGTCCAGCTTCACCGGGGCCGCCATCGCCGCCACGGGGTGCGGGGTGTAGCGAGCCAGCGCCCATTCCTTGGTCTCGCCGGTCAGCGACGCGAACATACGGTTCGATGCGTCCTCATAGGACGGGCCGGTCGCCAGATCGGTGGTCACAGCGGTCGGACGCTTCACATGATCCGACACCGCTTCCCCGTTGAACAGCGCCAGCGCGTCGGCCAGCACCACGCGGGCGATCCGGTCGCGGGCGAGCTCCGCCACGCGGCAGGCGATCATCCCGCCGCAGGAGGTGCCGACGAGGATGACATCCTTCAAATCCTCGAAAAACAGCAGTTCGGCGACTTCGGCCGCCTGGCTTTCCGTGTCGATTCCGGGGCGCAGCGCGTGCCGCCGTTCGCCGCAACCATCGAGCGTCGGCGCGAACACGGTGTGGCCGGCGGCACGCAGGCATGCGGTCACGCGGGTCCAGATCCAGCCGCCCTGATAGGCGCCGTGCAGCAAAACGATATTGGCCATGTGGGTTCCTCCTTCTCTACGCGGCAACCTTCCGCTGCCGCTTCTTCGCCATCGCGATCAGCAGTATCGCCCCGGCGGAGGTCGCCGTATAGAACCCGAACGCATTGACATAGCCGATCATCGCCGCCTGCCGGTTAATTTCCTTCGACATTTGCGCCAGACCCGGCAGCGTATCCACCGTCCAGGCCCCCATCGCCCACGGCAGTGCCAGCACTTTGTTGTAGGGCGTGATCATCTCGGTCATCCGGCTGTAATTGGCGCCCTGCGCGTGAATGATTTCGGCGACGCAGACCGATATGAACAGGCTCGATCCGATGTTGCGCATCAAATGGAACAGGCTCATCGCCTCCGGCATCAGCCGGCTTTCCAGCGTCGGGAAGGTGGCGATGGTCAGCGGCACCCAGAAGATGCCCACCGCGATGCCCTGCAACACGCTGTTCAGCGCGAGGGTCGTCATGTCAACGTTCAGATCGAGGCTCATGAGCCACAGCCCGGATATCACCTGCACGCTAAAGCCGAAGATCATGCCGACCCGCGGATCGGTGCGGCCCGCGAACATCGCCAGAAAGAACCCGATCGTGGCGCCGACGCCGCGGGCACCCAGAATTTCGCCGATAATCTGATCCGGAAACCCCGCATATTGTTGCAGCAGCGACGGCAGCAGCACCACGGGCGTGAAATTCAGCATTCCGTAAAACGTGACCAGCACCAGCCCCAGCGCGTAGTTGGGGTCTGTCAGCATTTTCAGGTCCAGGAACGGCTTCTCGGCCGTCAGGCTGTGGACCAGGAACATGAACAGCGACAGCACGGCGATCACCGTCTCGATGGTGATCTCGCTGGATTCATACCAATCCAGCCGCTGGCCGCGCGACAGCACAAGCTGCACGCAGGACATGGTGATCGCGAAGGTCAGAAATCCCGTCCAGTCCAGCCGTATGCCAGCGGCCGGCGGATCGCGCGGAAGAATAAGTTGCAGGGCCGTCACCCCTGCAATCCCAACCGGCACCAGCATGTAGAAGGCGTAGCGCCAACTATACTCCTGCGCCAGGAACCCGCCCAGCGTCGGCCCGATCACCGGCCCGATCACGACCGCCATGCCGAAAATGGAGGTCACCATCCCCACCTGCCGGCGCGGAAAACTGTCCAGCAGGATGGCATTGGATAAGGGCACCAGCGGGGCCCCCAGCGCCCCCTGCGCGATCCGCCAGAAGACCAGCGCACCCAGCGAGTCGGACGCGCCGCAGAACCAGGTCGCAACGGTGAACCCCGACAGCGACCAGATCATCACCCCGCGCCGCCCGAAACGCCCGACGAACCACCCCGTCATCGGCGTCACGACGGCCGTCGCCAGGATGTTGAACGTCACCGCCCAAGCGATCTCGTCCGCCGTCGCCGCCAGCGTGCCTTGCATCTGCGGCAGCAGGGTCGAGGCAATCAGCAATGTCGTGGAATACAGCGTGGACGCCAGAATAATCGCGCCCATGATCGCCCAGCGCTGCGCCGGCGTCAGCGAAAGCGCGAAAGGGCTATCGGACATAGGGGGAGGAATCCGGCGTGGCGGTTGCGAAAGGTAGCGTATGCTATCATAAGCACTGCATGCGATTGACGCGAGTACCCCTATGAGTCCCCGCCGAACCCGACTGCTGCGCCTGACCCTGCTGGTCGGTGTCCCCTTGCTTGTTGCCGTTGGCGGCGTGGCGGCATGGCAGCGCGGCGGGCGCTACGTCAGCACCGAGAACGCCTACGTGAAGGCCGACATTGCGCAGATCGCCCCGGAGGTCGCCGGCCGCGTGGTCGAAGTGGCGGTGCACGACCATGCCGCGGTGGTCGCCGGTACCGTGCTGGTCCGGATCGATGCCGAACCCTATCGCTTGGCGTTCGCGAAGGCCGCCGCCGATCTGGATGTCGCCCGAGCCCAGGTGGAAACAGCGCGCGCGACGTATCACGAAACCCAAAGCGAATTGGGCGAGGTCGAGAACCAGGCCGCGCATCTGGAACGCCAACTGGCCCGCCAGGAATCGCTGGCGCAGCATGGCGTCGTCTCGGCTACGGTTTTGGAAACCGCGCAAAACGATGCCGCCGTGGCGCGCGACCGCCTGACCGTCGTGCGCCGCCGTCTCGACCGCGTGCTCGCCGCGCTCGGCGGCAATCCGGACATCCCGACCGACGCCCACCCAATGGTACGCGACAAGCTGGCAGATCGGGACCGAGCGGCGCTGGATTTGGCGCATACGGAGATGCGGGCGCCGTTGGATGGCATCGCGGTCAACGTGAAGGTGCAATTGGGCGAGCAGGTGAAAGCGTCCACCCCCCTGTTCGTGATCGTCGCGGCGACGCGGCCTTGGGTGGAGGCCAACCTCAAGGAAACCGAACTGACGCATGTCGCGGTCGGCCAGAAGGCGAAGGTCGTGCTGGACATCTACCCCGACGAACCGTGGGAGGCCGAGGTCGCCAGCATCAGCCCCGCCGCCGGGTCGGAATTCGCGATCCTGCCGCCGCAAAACGCGTCGGGGAATTGGGTGAAGGTGGTGCAGCGGTTACCGGTGAAGCTGCGCCTGTTGCCGCACGACGGGGAAAAGGCGTTGCGTGCCGGTATGACCGCGACGGTCGATATCGATACGCGGCGGGAGCGGCATTTGGGGGCGATTATATCCGGGTGGTTCGGACGCGGAGAGGCGAAGGCGGCGGAGCGGTAACGCCCTCACCGCTCCCGCAGTTTCGGATCCAAAGCATCGCGCAACGCGTCGCCGAACAGATTGATCCCCAACACCGCCAGCATGATCGCCACCCCCGGGAAAATCGCGATCCACGGCGCGGTGGAGGCATATTCCTCGGCCCCGCCTTGCAGCATCAGGCCCCAGGCCGGCACGGGCTCTTGCACGCCCAGGCCGAGGTAGGACAGGGATGCCTCGGCGAGGATCGCCTGACCCACGAACGATGTCACCATGATCAGGAACGGTGCCACAACGTTCGGCACCATATGCCGCAGGATGATCCGCGTGTGCCCGAAGCCGCAGGCGCGGGCGGCGTCGACATAAGGCATCGACCGGATCGTCAGCGCCGAGGATCGCACCACGCGCGAACACCGGGGAATCAGCGGGATCGTGATCGCCAGGATCACGTTGTGCACGCCCGGCCCGAAGATCGAAACCACCGCCAGCGCCATGATGATCAACGGAAACGCCATCACGATATCCGACACGCGTTGGATGATCAGATCGGTCAGCCCACCGAAATAGGCGCTGGCCACCCCGATGACCAACCCGGAAAATCCGCCGACGACAGCGGACGTCAGCCCAACGATCAGCGCGGTCCGCGCGCCGTAGATAATCCGCGACATCAGATCGCGGCCGAACTGGTCGGTGCCGAGCAGATGGTCCCAGGAGGGGGCTTCCGTCATGGCGGCGAAATCGTTGGCGGTGGGGTTATACGGAGAAATCCACTCGGCGGTGAAACCGGTGACGGCCATCACGATGACCAGGATCAGGCCGAACGTGCCCAAGGGCTGGCGCCTGCAAAAGCGCAATGTCGATTGCCAGAACGACCGTTGCGGCAAAGGGGCGTCGTCGATGACGGTGGCGGACATGCCGGGTTCTCCGCTCAGGCGAAACGAATGCGCGGATCGAGCCAGCCGTAAAGCAGGTCGACCACGAGATTGGTGAACACGAAAATCGCGACGGTCAGCATCACCAGCGCCTGGGTCAGCGTGTAATCCTGGTTCTGCACCGCCTGCACGAACAGCCGTCCGACGCCGTTGAGGTTGAACACCTGTTCGGTCACGACCAACCCGCCGATCAGGAAGGCGAACTCGATCCCGATCAGCGTCACGACCGGCAGCAGCGCGTTTTTCAGCGCGTGGCGGTTGATGATGATCTTGTTGATCAGGCCTTTGGCGCGGGCGGTGCGGATATAATCCTCCCGCATGACCTCCAGCATCGCCGACCGCGTCATGCGCATGCTGACGGCGGCGTAACGGTAGCCGACGGTGATCGCAGGCAGGATGGCCATCGACAGGTTGCGGATCGGGTCTTTCCAGATCGGCACGTAATCGATCGGCGGCATCCATGGCGTGCCGGTGGCCCAGCCGGTGACGTCCAGCACCAGCAGCACCGACACGATGCCCAACCAAAAGGATGGCGTCGCGATGCCGCCAATGGCGAAGATGCGCACGAACACGTCGATCCATGTGTTCTGCTTCAACGCCGAAATCGCGCCGAGCGGAATGGCGATGCTGACGGCGACGGTGGTGGCGAGCAGGGCGATTTCCAGCGAAATCGGCAGACGGGCAAGGATTTCGGTCGCGACAGGCTTGCCCGACCACATCGACGTGCCGAAATCGAACCGACAGAGCCCCCAGATGAATTCCAGGAATTGGACAATGACGGGCCGGTCCACCCCGATCTCGGCATGGCAGGCGATCAGCGCCTTCGGGTCGAACGACGCGCCGCCGCCGCCCAGGCGCACGAGGCAGATGTCGCCGGGGATCAGCCGCATCAGCAGAAACACCAGCGCCGCCGCGCCGAACAGCGTCGGGATCGTCAGCAGAACCCGTTTGATAATGTATTGGTACATCAGCGATCCAGCCAGATATTGGCGAGGTTTTGGTTGAGGTAGTGGCTGTTGCCGATTTTCCAGCCCTTCACGTAGGACCGCATCGGCACCACGCGATAGAACCATAATGTCGGCAATTGGTGCGCCCCGATGTCCAGCACCTGCTTCTCATAGGCGCGCATCAGCACGCGGGCTTTGGCGGGATCGGTTTCCCGCACCATCTTGTTGTAGATATCGACCTGCACCGGATCGTCGTGATAGGCGAAATTTTCCTTATAAATCTCGTGCGGCAGATAGCGGCCGCTGTCGGCGATCGGGTTTACCACCATCTGGCAGTTCGCCTCCATCGCCAGAGCGAAATCGCCGGTTCGCATTTTGTCCAGCCACGGGCCGGTGGGCACGATATTTTGCGTCACCGTCACCCCGATCTTGCGGAATTCATCGACCAGCCAAGTGCCGACGATGATGTAGGGCTGATCGACGTTGCGGTTCAGCATCTCCAACGTCAGTCCTTCCGCACCGGCTTCCTTCAGCAGGCGGCGAGCCTCGGCGCGGGATTTTTCCATGTCCGTGGCGTAGCCGGGGAAACTCGCGAGTTCGTCCTTCGTCGCCGCGAAGGGCGATCCCGGGTAGACGATTCCGCCGACGGTGCGGACGATGGCGATTTTCCGTAACGCTTCCGCGCCCTTCCACTGATCCACCGCCATGAACAAGGCGCGACGCACCCGCACGTCGTCGAACGGCTTGCGCTTGTGGTTCGGCGTGAAAACATTCCCGCAGTTCCAGTCGCTTTCCTGCACCGTCACCTGATCGCCGAGTTCCTTCACCAACTGATCCCGCGCCGTCGGCGACATGCCCCGGAATTCCAGCGCGGCGCGATCGGCGCGCATCGCATCCACGCGAGTCTGCTGCTTCGGCGCGAAAATGGCGTTGAACCCGTCCAGGTGCGGTTGCCCCGGATAATAATAATCCGGGTTGCGCACCCCGTGCATGGCCTGCCCGATCTCATAGCCCGAGAACTTGAACGGCCCCGAACCCATGATATTGCGCTCGTAAAAATGCTGGTCCTTCTCCAGCACCTTCGCGGAGAAAATATACGACCACGGGTCCGCCAAAGCCGGCATGAACGACAATGTGGGGAATTTCAGCTTGAAGACGACGGTGGTGTCATCGGGCGCCTCGATAGACTCCACCATTGGATACGACGCCTCCCGAGCGCTGGAAACGCCGGCCGGCGGGAAGACGATCCGGTTCCAACTGACCGCGACATCGTGCGCCGTCAGCGGTGAGCCGTCGTGGAACTTCACACCCTTGCGGATCTTGAACGTATACGTCAGCCCGCCGTTCGTCGGCTTGGGCATTTCGGTGCAAAGATCGCAGATGAAATCGGTCGTGGACGAGGGGTTTTCCGGATTGACCCGGATCAGATTCGAATAAAACGGCGCCGTCGCATGCAGCACCGCATACGTCGTTTCCTTATGCCCATCCAGGCTCGGCCCGCCATCGGCGGCGATCATGTAATTCAGCGTGCCGCCTTGTTTCGGCGTTTGCGCGGCCGCAGGCAGCGCCAGGACCATGGCCAAGGCTGCTTTCAGAAACCATGAACGCATTCTCGCTACCTCCCTGTTTACGTCATGGTCGGGCTTGACCCGACCACCTTTATCCCATTGGCCTGAGATGGTCGGGTCAGGCCCGACCATGACGGGTTGTCGGTTATTGATCCAGCCACACCGTCCCTAAATCCTGGTTGACGAAGTGACTCGGGCTGATTTTCCAGCCTTTGACGTAGGATTGATATGGCACGATCCGGTACCACCAAACCAGAATTAACGTGTGGGCGGCGGTGTCCAGCGTGTAATCCTCGAAAGCACGCATCGCCGGCCGCACCTTCGTCGGGTCGGTCTCGTGCAACATTTTTTCGTACAGTTCGACCTGCTTCGGGTCCTCGTACTGATTGTAGTTCTGCGGCGACACATTGGTCGGCAGGAATTTCTGCACGTCCAGAATCGGGTTCACCAAACTTTGGCAGGCGGATTCCGATACAACATCGAACGTGCCGCCACGCATCGCTTCGAACCACGGGCCGGTGGGCACCACCTTTTGCGTGACCTTCACGCCGATCTTGGACCACTCGTCGATGACCCAGTTGGCGGTGTATTTATAGGGCTGATCGACGTTGCGAACGACCAGCTCGAAACTCAGGTTTTCCGCCCCGGCTTCCTTCAAAAGGCGACGGGCTTCGGCGCGGGATTTTTCGATATCAGGCCAAAAGCCGGCGATCTTCTGTAATTCCTCCTTGGTCGCGGCCAAAGGCGAGCCGGGGAACACGATCCCCCCAACCGTTTTGATGTTGGTGACCTTCGCCAGCGCCGGCGCACCCTTCCATTGATCGATCGCCAAGGCCAAAGCACGCCGGACGCGTACGTCGTCGAACGGCTTGCGCTTGTGGTTGATCGTCATGTTGTTGACGCAGTTCCAGTCGCTGGTCTGGACCGCGATTTTATCCTCGGCCCCCTTACGCAACTGCTGCTCCGCCGACGGCGGCAAACCCCGGAATTCCAGCGCCGCTCGGTTGCCGCGAATGGCCTCCACGCGGGTGGATTCCTTCGGCGCATAAATGCCGACGAACCCGTCCAGATAGGGCAGGCCTTTCAGGTAGTAATCGGGATTGCGCACCCCGCTGATGGATTGGCCGAGTTCATAGCTGGTGAATTTGAATGGGCCGCTGCCGAGGATGTTTTTCTCGTACCAATGCGGGTCCTTCGCCAGCGTCTCCGCCTTGTAGACGAACGAGTAGGCGTCGGCGAGTGCCGGCAGAAACGCCTCGGTCGCGAATTTCAGCTTGAACACCACCGTGCTGGGATCGGGCGCCGTGATGGTATCGACCATTGAATAGATGCTGGCACGCGCGCTGAGAACGCCGGGTGCGGGATAGACGATCGAATTCCAGCTCGCGGCGACATCGGCGGCGGTCAAGGGCGTGCCGTCATGCCATTTCACGCCGTCGCGGATTTTGAACGTCCAGGTTTTGCCGGCATCCGTTGGCTTCGGCATTTCGGTGCAGAGGTCGCACACGAAATCGTCGGTGGACGATGGGTTCTCGGGATTGATGCGGATCAGCACGCTGTAGAACGGTGCCACCGAATGCACCGTGGCGAACGTGACTTCCCGGTGTCCGTCGAAGCTGGGTGGCGCATCGGCCGGGATCATGTAGGTCAGCGTGCCGCCGTGCTTCGGCGTTTCCGCGGCGAATGCGGGCAGCCCGAACGCGCTCAAAACCGTTATGCCGACGCAGGCCGGCATCCACGCCTTCAAACGTTGCAACAGCGTGAGTCGTGGATGCCGACCTGCGTCGGCATGACGGGGTAGAGTGGGGCTGGTGACCGTCATGATGTCCCCTATTTATCCAGCCATACGGTGGCCAAATCCTGGTTGATGTATTGGCTGGGGCTGATTTTCCACCCTTTGACGTAGGACTGATACGGAATGATCCGGTACCACCAAAGCGTCACCATCGTGTGGGCAGCGGTATCCAGCGTGTAAGTGTCGAATTCCCGCATCAACGCCCGCTGCTTCGCGGGATCCTGTTCCCGCAACATCCGGTCGTACAAATCGACCTGCGCCTGGTCCTCATACCCGTTGTAATTCTGCGCGGATACGTTGCCCGGCAGGAATTTCTGCACATCCAGCAGCGGGTTCACCACGCTTTGGCAATTGGCTTCCGAAATCGCCTCGTACTGCCCGGTCCGCATCGAATCCATCCAAACGCCAGTTGGGACGACCTTCTGAGAAACCTTCAGGCCGATCTTGGACCAATCGTCGATGACCCAATTGGCGATGTATTTGAACGGCTGATCGGTGTTGCGGCTGATCAGTTCGAAACTCAGGTTTTCCGCCCCGGCCTCTTTCAGCAGCCGCCGAGCCTCGGCGCGGGATTTATCTATGTCGGGCCAAAATCCGGCGATTTTTTCCAATTCGGCCTTGGTCGGCGCCAGCGGCGATCCGGGAAATACGACCCCGCCAACGGTGCGGACATTTGCCACTTTCGAAAGCGCCGGGGCGCCATGCCACTGGTCGATCGCCAGCGCCAACGCACGCCGCACACGCACGTCGTCGAACGGCTTGTGTTTATGGTTTAAGGTCAGAACGTCGGCGCAATTCCAGTCGCTGGTTTGCACCTCGATCTTGTCGCCACCGGCCTTTTTCAGTTGGTCCACCGCCGACGGCGGCAATCCCCGAAACTCGATCGCCGCCCGATCCGCTCGTATCGCATCCACCCGCGTGGATTCCTTCGGCGCGAAAATGCCGGTGAAGCCGTCGAGATACGGCAATCCCTTGTGGTAATAATCTGGGTTGCGCACGCCCCGGATCGCTTGCCCGCTTTCGTATTCGGTGAATTTGAACGGGCCGGAACCCATGACATTCTTTTCGTACCAATGCGGGTCTTTGCGAAGGATGTCTGCCTTGTAGATATACGAATAGGCATCGGCCAACGCCGGCAGAAACGCGTCGGTGGCGAATTTCAGCTTGAAAACGACGGTATTGGCGTCGGGCGCGGTGACACTGTCCACCATCGTGTAAGTGCCCTCCCGAGCGCTGAGGACGCCGGCGGGTGGGTGAACGATGTAGGACCAACTGGTGGCGACGTCGTCGGCGGTCAATTTCGACCCGTCATGCCATTTCACATCGTCGCGGATTTTGAACGTCCAGGTTTTACCGTCGTCCGTCGGCTTCGGCATATCCGTGCAGAGATCGCACACGAAATCGCCGGACGACGACGGATTGTCCGGATTGATCCGGATCAGCACGCTGTAGAACGGCGCCGTCGCGTGCACCGTGGCATAGGTCGTTTCCCGGTGGCCGTCGAAGCTGGGCGGGCTGTCGGCCGGAATCATATACGTCAGCGTTCCCCCGTGCTTCGGGGTTTCCGCGGCGTGAGCAGGGGATACGAGGGCGAGCAAGCCCAAAATTAACGTCATGGCGGGCGAAGGCCCGCCACCCACGACTTTGCGTCGCGAAATCGTGGATGGCGGGCCTTCGCCCGCCATGACGTTAAAAAACCCCACTCGAACCCCCTATTTATCCAACCAAACCGTCGCCAAATCCTGATTCACATAATGGCTCGGGCTGATCTTCCAGCCCTTCACATAGGAACGCATCGGAACGATACGCTCCCACCACGGCATCATGATCGCGTGCGCCTGCGTATCCAGCACATAGGTCTCGTATTCCCGCATCACCGCCCGCTGCTTCACCGGATCGGTTTCGTGCAGCATCGCCTGATACAGGTCGATGTCCTTCTGATCCTCATAATTGCCGTAGTTTTCCGAATAGACCGAGTGCGGCAACTGCTTGCCCACATCCATCGCCGGGTTGACCAGACCCTGGCAGTTGAAATCCACGGTCACGTCGAACGCGTTGCTGCGCAGGCCGTCGAAGAACGGCCCGGTCGGCAACACTTTCTGCGTGACCTTCAGCCCAACCTTGGACCACTCATCGATCACCCAAGCGGCGATATATTTATACGGCTGCTCGACATTGCGGTTCATCAGCTCGAACGACAGCCCTTCCGCGCCGGCTTCCTTCAACAGGCGCTTTGCTTCGGCGCGAGACTTCTCGATATCCGGCCAGTAGCCGGCGATCTTTTGCAGTTCTTCCTTCGTCGCGGCCATCGGCGAGCCAGGGAACACGATCCCGCCGACCGTGCGCATATTGGCAATGCGCGACAGGCCCACGGCCCCGTGCCACTGATCGATCGCCAGCGCCAACGCGCGCCGCACACGCACATCGTCGAACGGCTTCTTTTGGTGGTTGGCGGTGATGATGTTCACGCAGTTCCAGTCGCCGGTCTGCACCGTGATTTTATCGCCGAGTTCCTTCACCAGCTGATCGCGCGCCGACGGCGGCAATCCCCGAAACTCCATCGCCGCTCGGTCGCCGCGGATCGCATCGATTTCCACCGCCTGCTTGGGCGCGAAAATCGCGGTAAATCCGTCAACATGCGGCAGGCCCTTACGGAAATAATCCGGATTGCGTTCGCCGCTGATGGATTGCCCGATTTGGTATTCCTTGAACTTGAAGGGGCCGGAGCCCATCACGTTCCGCTCGTACCAATGCGGGTCCTTCTCCAGGATTTCTTTTTTGTAGATGTAAGCAAAGGGATCGCCCAACGCCGGCAAAAACGCGGATGTCGCGAATTTCAGCTTGAACACCACCGTGCTGGCGTCGGTCGCCTCGACCGTATCGATCATCACGTAGTACGGGGCACGCGCGGACAGCACCCCGGCGCTGGGATGCACCAGTTCCTGCCAGGATTTCGCGACATCGAACGCGGTCAGCAAGGACCCGTCGTGCCACTTCACCCCGTCGCGGATCTTGAACGTCCAAGTCTTGCCCGCGTCGGTCGGCTTGGGCATCTCCGTGCAAAGATCGCAGACAAAATCGTCGGGCGACGCCGGATTATCTGGATTGATCCGGATCAGCACACTGTAAAATGGCGCCGTCGCATGCACCGTCGCATACGTCGTCTCCCGGTGCCCATCCAGGCTCGGCGGCGCATCCGCGGGGATCATGTAGGTGAACTGCCCGCCATCCTTCGGCGTTTCCGCCACGGCAGGTACTGCGAATGCTGCCAGCGCCAGCGCGAACAACCCGGAACGGATCATGGTGGAACCCTTCATGTTAAACCTCGGTACATGCGACGAAATGGCCGGGTTTGATTTCCCGCGTTTCCGGCCGGGAAACCTTGCAACTTGCCACGGCAGATGGGCAGCGCGGGTGGAATACGCAACCGGGCGGCGGATTGATCGGGCTGGGAACCTCCCCCTGCACCGGACGGAACACACGGCCTTGTTCCACCAGCGGATCGGGCACCGGCACGGCGGCCAGCAGCGCTTTCGTGTAGGGATGCTGGGGATTGTCGAACAGCTCATCGCTGTCGGCCAATTCCACGATCCGGCCCAGATACATCACCGCCACGCGCTGGCATAAATGCCGGACGACCGACAGATCGTGCGCGATGAACAGGTAGGTCAGGCCGAATTTCTCGCGCAAATCCTCCAGCAGGTTGATCACCTGGGCCTGAATCGACACGTCCAGCGCGGACACCGGTTCGTCGCAAACGATGAACTCGGGGTTCATCGCCAACGCCCGAGCAATGCCGACGCGCTGGCGCTGTCCCCCGGACATTTCATGGGGGTAGCGGTCGGCGAACCCGGCGTTCAGTCCGCAAATGCTCAGCAGTTCCAGCACCCGAGCCTGCCGTTTGGCCGCATCCGGCTCGATCCCATGCACCTTCATGGGTTCGGCGACGATCTGCCCGACCTTCATGCGCGGATTTAATGAGCTGAACGGGTCCTGGAAGATCACCTGGATCTTCTGCCGCAGCTTCACCATCTCGCGCTGCCCCAACGACGCGATATCGATGCCGTCGTAGACGATAGATCCGGCGGTCGGGTTCTCCAGCCGCAGAATGCAGCGGCCCGTGGTGGTCTTGCCGCAGCCGGACTCGCCCACCAACCCGAGCGTTTCGCCGCGCCCGACGGTGAAGTCGACGCCATCGACGGCCTTCACTTCGCCCACGGTGCGCCGCGTCACGATCCCCTCGGTGATGGGGAAGTGCATGCGCAGGCCTTTGACTTCCAACAGCGGTGTCGTCATGCGGCTTGATCCGTCGCAGTAAATTCGCCGGCTCGGAAGCACGCGGCGAAATGGTCGTCCGCGCCGGCCTGCGCCAGCACCGGACGCGACAAAGCGCAGGCCGCCACCGCGAACCGGCAGCGCGGCCGGAAGGCGCAGCCGCCATCCAAGCGCGTCAGGTCGGGCGGTTGTCCCTCCACCGGTTCCAATCGCGCCTGCCGGGGCCGATCCAACCGAGGCACGGATCGGAGCAAGGCGATCGTGTAGGGGTGCCGAGGATCGTGATAGATCGCGGCGGCGGTTCCGCTTTCGACGATGCGGCCGGCGTACATGACGTTCACCCGCGTGGCATAGCGCGCGACGATGCCGAGATTATGGGTGATGACGATCAGCGCGATGTTCAGCCGCTGCGTCAGTTCCTTCATCAGCTCCAGAATCTGCGCCTGGATGGTGACGTCCAGCGCCGTCGTCGGCTCATCGGCGATGATCAGCTTCGGATCGCAGGCCAAGGCGATGGCGATCATGACGCGCTGGCGCATGCCGCCCGAGAGCTGGTGCGGATACTGCTTCAACCGCCTGCCTGCATCGGCGATCCCGACCAGCCGCAGCAGCTCCATCGCCCGTTCCACCGCTTGTGCCCGCGTGGCGCCGCGATGCTCCTCCAGCGTTTCGGTCAACTGGCGCTCGATGGTAAGCACCGGGTTCAGCGACGTCATCGGCTCCTGAAAGATCATGCCGATCTGGCTGCCGCGAAGCTGGCGCATTTCCTCTTCGCGCAGTTTCAACAGGTCGCGCCCGTCGAACAGCACTTCGCCCGCCACGATCCGCCCGGGAGGATCGGGGATCAGGCGCAGAATGGACATGGCACCGACGGATTTGCCTGAACCGCTTTCGCCGACGATCGCAACCGTCTCCCCGGCGTTAACGGTGTAGCTGATTCCATCGACCGCCCGCACGATGCCCGCACCCGTCCGAAATTCGGTGTGCAGTCCGCGGATGTCGAGGAGTGGTGGCAATGTCCCCTCCCGAACGAATTCCTGTGAAGCCCTGATAGGTTCTTGTGTTGCGCCTCCGTAGAGGAGGGCTGGTCCCGGTGTCAACGCGGCGTTAGCCTGCGGGCAACAAACGGAGGGAACGACCCATGATTCGCCGCTTTTTGCTGCCCGCGCTGCTGACCGCCGCCATCGCCGGCTCTGCCCATGCCCAATCGCAGTGGACCTTGAAAGCGCCGCTGCCGGTGTCGATCGGGGAGGTCATGGCGATGGAGGCGCACGGCAACCTCTATGTCATGTCGGGCCTGGACAACCGCCCCGGCGTCGCCGCGCCCGCCGGCTACAACTGGATGTACGATGCGGCGCAGGACAAATGGGTGGACAAGGCTAAGATGCCAGTGCCCGCGCACCACATCATGACCGCCATGCTGGATCACAAGATCTACGTCTTCGGCGGCTTTGTCCGTCCGGCCAACGTGCTGTCCTGGCAGCCGACCAACCGGTCCTGGGTGTACGACCCGATGGCCGATACCTGGAAGGAACTGGCGCCGATGCCAACCCCGCGCGGCGCCGGGGCGGCGGTCGAGGTCGGCGGCAAAATGTACGTGATCGGCGGCGGCCGTTCCAACAAGCCCGGCGACATGGGCGCGCCGATTCCGCTCGGTTCGACCGATCAGCTCGTGGTCGGGACGGTGGAGGAATACGACCCCGCCACCAACACTTGGCGCGAACGCACGCCGATGCCGACCGCGCGCAACCACTATTTCGCCGCCGCCGTGGACGGCAAAATCTACGCCATCGGCGGCCGCATCGGCAGCGTGTTCGTCACCAAGTCCGACACGATCGATTTGGTGGAGGCCTACGATCCCGCGACCGACCGCTGGGCCTTGGCTGGGCGCGCGCCGACGACCCGAGGCGACATCACGGGCGATGTCCGCAACGGCCTGATCTACATCGCGGGCGGGGAGTTCCAGGACTTCCAGCGAAAAATGACCTTCTGGGCCGTGGAGGTCTTCAACCCGAAGACCGGCGGCTGGAGCGAACTGCCCCACATGCTGGTCGCCCGCCACGGCTTCGGCGCCGCCATCGTCGGCAGCAAGCTGCACGCGGTCGCTGGCGGGTTCCAATCCGACGGCATGCCGGGCGTGGACCCAACGACAGCCTCGCATGAGGTCATCGATCTGGATGGAAAATAAAACCCGTCATGGTCGGGCCTGACCCGACCAACTTTATCCAGGTGGCCTGAGTTGGTCGGGTCAATCCCCATAGGCATCGGGCTAAGGCATTGTGGGAGAACGGCATTCTCCTTTTTGCGTCATCCTCGGGCTCGACCCGAGGATCGCCCCGCGCTCCGAAATCGCGATTTTCGGCCAATGGTTGAACGATCCTGCCGTTGGCGATCCTCGGGTCGAGCCCGAGGATAACGGTGGAGGAGAGGCCGGTACTCCAGTTACCCGCTTATCCTGATGCCTTTAGGGTCAAGCCCGACCATGACGGGTGGTGGTTACGCCACCGCCAGCAGCACGACCCCCGCGCAAATCAGAGCCGCCGCGCCCAGATGCATCGGGCCCAGCGGCTCCCCGAACGCGAAATGCCCGATCAGCATCGCCGCGACATAGGACACGGCGGTGCAGGGCAGAGCGACCGACATCGGGATGCGCCGCAACGCCACGATGTAAAGGATCGAGGCCCCGCCGTACAGCGCCAGCCCGGCGATCGTCCGGATATCCAGCAACTGCGCCACGAAGTCCGGCGCACCAGCCCCGGCCTTCAGCAGCGTCTGCCCGCCCATGCTGGTGGCGATGGCCACCGCCAGAACCGCCCAATATCCAATCACGACCTTTCGTCCTCCGCCGCTCGGTTGCGGGAGACGAAGCGGACCGTGCCCTGCGGCTTGCCATTCGCCGACAGGAACGTGCGGCCCACGTACTCCCCCAGCACGCCCAGAATCATGGACTGCACCCCGCCGACCAGCAGGATGACAACCATGGTGGAGGCGTAGCCGGACGGTGTACCGCGAACCACCAGCGCCTCGATAATCGTCAACACCGCCCCGATCGCCCCCAAGGTCGCCATCCCGATCCCCAGGAACGTCGCCATCCGCAATGGCGCCAGCGAGAAACTGGTGGCGAGGTTCAGCCATAGCCGCACCAGCCGCGTCAGCGTGTAGTTCGACCGTCCCTCGGCGCGCGGGAGGTGCCGGACCTCGATGCTGTCGATCCGCTGCGTGACCTCCATGATCAGCCCGTCCACGTATGGATAGGGTCCGGTGTATCGGGTGACCGATTGCACCACCAAACGCGCCATGCATCGGAACGACGACAGGTACAACCCCTTGGGCTTGTCGAGCAGCCGGTCGGCCACCGCGTTGGCGAAGCGGCTGCCGATGTTGCGCCACAGCGCGTGCTTCTTGCTGGCGTAGCGGGTGTAGACGACATCCCAGCCGCCTTTGCGGGCGTGATCGTACAGCCGCACCACTTCCTCGGGCGGGTTCTGTAGATCGTCGTCCATGGTGATCACGTAGTCGCCTCGGGCGCGCCGCAACCCGGTCATGACCGCGTTATGCTCCCCGTAGTTGCGGGCATGCTCGATATAGATCAGCGGCACGGTGGCGGTGGGCAGCAGGGCCTGACAGACCTCCCCGGAGTTATCGGGGCTGCCGTCGTTCACCAGGATGATCTCCATCCCGCCCTCGGGCTTCAGCGCCGACAGTTCCGCGACCAGTTGGCCAACGGTGTTGGCGCCGCGATAGACGGGGACGACGATGCTCAGGCCGGGATGGTCGCTCATGGGTTCTCCGCGATCGCCAGCACCGATCCGCCGAAGGGCAGAAGCGGCAGGCGTCGTTCGATCTGGGTGATGCCATGCAATGTGGCATCGAGCCATGGCGGAAACGGGGCAACATCGGACTCCGCGTCGCCTCGGGTGAGGATTTTGCGCTGGAGGATCATCAGCGGCAGCAGCAACCCGTTCCAGTAGCGGGTCCGGACGTTGGCGAACCCCGCGTCGCGGAGCATCGAAGCCGTCTGCCCCGCTGTTTGCCGGCGGGCGTTGTGGACCCGGTGGTCGTGCGCCGACATCATCCACCTATAGGCGGGCATATTCAGGACCAGCCGCCCCCCCGGTTTCAGCACGCGCCTGAGTTCCGCCAGAGCCTGAGTCGGGTCCACGGCGGCGTGGCACAATACGTCGGCCGATACGGCGGCATCGAAGCTGGCGCCGGCGAACGGCAGCGCGTTGACGCTCCCCCGAGCGACCGGGGTTTGGGCCTTGGCGGCGGCTCGGGGGGCGGCTTGGAGGGACCACTCGATCCCCGTGGCGCGCAGATCGGGGTGGTGGAGTCGTAGCTGTTTCAGGAACCCGCCGGTTCCGCAGCCGGCGTCCAGCACGGTGCCCTCGATCCCCGCCAACGCGGCGCGAAGCCGCACGTGCAGGGCGCGGTACCACCACATCCCGTCCTCGGCTTCGTCCATCAGGGCATATTCGGCCGGCTCCATGACGGCGGTGCTTGCCTTGGCGGGCGATGCCCCGCAAGGGAGATTTGTCCCGCGACGCCCCGAGCTTGACCCGGCGCCGTCCAATCGCGACAACAAGCGCGCCTCGCACGGGCCTTTTTCCTGAACCCGGACCTAAGCATGACCACCCACGACCCCGTCCGGTTCGTCGCCAAGAACATGCGGCTGGACCTCGAACTGATCGCCCGCACCATCGCGCCCGGCTCCCGCGTGCTGGATATCGGCTGCGGCGACGGTTCCCTGATCGACAAGCTGTTCCACGAAAAAGGCTGCGACGCCCGCGGGATCGAGATCGACATGGCCGAGGTCACGCACGCCGTCGCCCACGGCCTGCCGGTGATGCACGGCGACGCCGACACCGACCTCGCGCACTACCCCGATGCGGCCTTCGATTACGTCGTGCTGTCCCGCACGCTCCAGGCCGTCGAGAAACCCCGCGTCGTGCTGCGGGAGATGCTGCGCATCGGCGCCCGAGCGGTGGTTAGCTTTCCGAATTTCGGCCATTGGCTGGTGCGCTGGCAGTTGCTGAGTACCGGCCGCATGCCGATGACGGCGACCTGGTCGCGCCCGTGGCATGAGACGCCCAACATCCATCCCTGCACGATCCGCGACTTCTTCGTCCTGTGTCAGGAGGAGGGCTACGTCGTGGAAACCTGGCTGGCGATCGACGACGCTGGCGGGCGGGCGCCCTGGCGGCGATTCCCGCGGTTGGCGAATCTGTTCGGGGAACAGGGGTTGTTCGTGCTGCGGCGTGCCTAGAAGGGGCCGACGTGCCCTCGGCCGGGAACTGGCACCCAACATCCTGGCCGCGCCGTTGTCCGGCGCCAGGGCCAAGCGTCGACTCCCTCTGCTCCCGGACTCAAAAACCAGGTGGAGTGTCATTTGAATATTGCTCTTACAGCCCCCGCGGCGGCGCCGTCCCGGATTCGCCTCAATGCGTCGTTTCGCGTGACAAAATCTCATCGGACTATCCAAACCGCGCCCGCTTGCCGTCCAGCTGCCGCTGCCTCTGGGCCTCTGGGACCTCTGGGTTGAAACGCGGTGCCGCCGCGCCCGCCGGCATGTAACCCAGAGACCCAGAGGCCCAGAGGAATCCGGATGCTGCCACCCAAACCCGTCACGGCCGCGTCTGACCCGGCCACCTCAGGCCCATGAGGCACCAGCCGCGCACGTCCTCCCAGCTCATAACGATCCCCCGAACCAACCGAACCGCTCACGTTGCATGGCCTCTTGCCCCGCTCGGCCCGCCCGGCACCGGAGCCGGCCATGCCGCGCCCATGCCGAGGCCCCGAAAGCCCGGGCGGCTCACGGCGCATGGGGTCTTGGCGCAGCACCTCCACCCCGTCATGCGCGGACCCGATCCGCGCACCCCGAGCGGCACGGCGCGGCGTCCCATCGCGCGGCATCTTCTCACGGCGCATGGACTCTTGCCCCGCTCGGTGCGCACGGCGTGTGAGCCAGTCGGCAACGCGCCCATCCCGCAGTTCCGGGCCGCTGGCGGTGATCGCGTAGACCGGACCGAATACACCGGTACGGCGCCATGCGCCGATGACCTCAGGCGGGGCCGTTTGAGTATCTGACATAGCAATAGTATAGCACAAATTAGGGCTACCGGGCGAGGAGAAACGCCCCCCAGGGACCGTTTGGACGACACCTGACTTGCCGGCTCCGCGTCCGCGTGGGTATCGTTCGCCCCGATGCGATCGAGAATCGCAAATATGGGAAATAACCATAACCATGACATTCCGTTTCAATAACTCGATACCCGACCGCGCGGCCGCCCCGGCGGACATCCATTGAAGCCACCCAACGACCTTCAGGCCGCCGTTTCACGGTTTGGCGCCACATTGAAACCCAAACTGTCCGGCAAAGGATTGTCTGGCGCGCCGGAGGATCAACTGCGCGCGCCCCTTGAACACCTGATCGCGGATCTCGCCGCGATATTGTTTTTCAAGCCAGGAGACGTGGTGGCGGTCGGCGAGACAACACTGTCTTCGCTCAAGACACGCCCCGACTACGCGGTGAAGACGCGCAACGCTCTGGTGGGCTTCATCGAGGTCAAGGCACCGGGCAAGGGTGCGGACCCCAGGAAATTCAAGGACGATCACGACAGGACGCAGTGGGACAAGCTAAAGTCCTTGCCCAACCTCGTCTACACGGACGGCAACAGCTTTTCTTTGTGGCGCGACGGGAAACCGGTCGGCGAAATCGTCCATCTCGAGGGTGACGTAGAAACCGCCGGGGCCGCGCTGGCGGCGCCGCCGAGCCTTGAACGCCTGTTCGCCGATTTCCTGCGATGGGAGCCGATCGCGCCGACGACGCCGCGTGGGTTAGCCGAAATAAGCGCCGGCCTGTGCCGCCTTTTGCGGGACGAGGTGACCGAACAGCTTGAACTCAAGGTTCCGGCACTGACCGGGTTGGCCGAAGATTGGCGAAAGCTGTTGTTCCCGGAGGCAACGGACACCCAATTCGCGGATGGCTACGCGCAGGCGGTAACCTTCGGCATGCTCATGGCACGCGCGCAAGGCATCGATCTGATCACGGGATTGGATCAGGTCGCCAGAGAGTTGGCCAAGACCAACTCCGTTATCGGCGGCGCCTTCCGCGTGCTGACCGACGACGCCAATGGACAGGAGGCGCTGAAAACGTCCATCGGCACGCTCACCCGCGTCCTCGCGGTCGTCGATTGGGCAACCATCGGGAAGGGCGACCCGGAGGCCTGGCTGTATTTTTACGAACACTTCCTGGCCGTTTATGACAACGATCTACGGCGCGCGACAGGATCGTACTATACCCCGCCCGAGGTCGTCACGGCGATGGTGCGGCTGGTCGATGAGGTTCTGCGCGACCCAAACCGCTTCGGGGTCGCGGAAGGCCTCGCGTCGAACGATGTCACATTGGCGGACCCGGCGGTTGGAACTGGAACCTATCTATTGGGCGTTCTGCGCCGCATCGCCGAGACAGTGACCGACGACCAGGGCGCGGGGGCCGTGCCGGGCGTGATCGGCGACGCGCTCAAACGCATTATTGGCTTCGAACTGCAATTCGGTCCCTTCGCCGTAGCCCAGTTGCGGCTTCTCGCCGAGGTGGCGAGCCTGATGAAGGTGAAGGGCGTATTGCCGAGCAATCTGCCCGTGCGCCTGTATGTCACCGATACGCTCGGCAACCCCTACGCGGCCGAGGAATACATCCCGCAAATGCTGAAGCCGTTGGCTGAATCGCGACGTCAGGCGAATGAGGTTAAGCGCGGCGAACCCATAACGGTTGTCATCGGCAATCCGCCTTACAAGGAGAAAGCCAAGGGGCGCGGCGGTTGGGTGGAATCGGGGAGCGCCAACACGAAGGCGCCGTTGCTGCGGTGGATGCCTCCGGCCGATTGGGGCGTTGGCACTCACGCCAAACACCTGCGAAACCTGTATGTTTATTTCTGGCGCTGGGCGACCTGGAAGGTCTTCGGAGACGCGTCCGGTTCGCCACAGACCAGAGCGGATTAACGCGGCATCGTCTGCTTCATTACCGTCGCGGGATTTCTGAACGGTCCGGGTTTTCAGGCCATGCGCGATGATTTGCGGCGTAGCGCCGACGAGATTTGGGTGGTGGATTGTTCCCCGGAAGGACATCAGCCCGGGGTGCAGACGCGCGTCTTCCAAGGGGTGCAGCAGCCGGTCTGCATCGTGCTTGTGGCCCGCAGCGGTAAGCCCAATCCGGCAACGCCCGCACGCGTGCGCTTTCGCTTGCTCCCGGAAGGATCCCGGAAGGATAAATTCGCCGCGTTGGCGAGTTTGACACTGGATGACGCAGGTTGGGACGATTGTCTGACCGACTGGCGTGCGCCCTTTCTGCCCGCGGCGACGGGCGGCTGGGCAACCTATCCTGGTTTGGACGCACTGTTCCTTTACAACGGTTCCGGCGTGATGCCCGGGCGAACCTGGGTGATTGCGCCCGACCGTCAATCGCTTGAAGCCCGGTGGAGGAAACTGATTGCTGAATCCGACCCTACCCGGAAGGAAGTCCTGTTCCATCCACATGGCTCCGACGGCGAATTGGGCGACCGACACACCGGTAAGGTTCTCAGCGACGGCTTGGCTGGGCACGAGGCACGCCCGGTTTCAGTTGCCAAGGATACAGGCAACGTTGTTCCCCCTATTCGATATGCTTTCAGGTCGTTCGATCGCCAATGGCTTATTCCAGACAATCGACTGTTGAATCGCCCGAACCCTACGCTTTGGCAATTCAAGTCCGACACCCAAGTCTATATGACAGCGCCTCATGATCGGACACCGACAAACGGGCCTGGACTGACTTTCACGGCGTTAATCCCGGATTTACACCATTATGCTGGGCGAGGAGGACGTGCTTTTCCACTATGGGCCGATTCTGACGCCAAACAGACGAATTTTCAGCCGGGATTGTTGGCAGCACTCGCTACCGCCTACGGCAATCCGGTCGATCCCGAAGCAATAATGGCTTATCTCGCTGCGGTTGTTGCGCACCCTGCGTACGTGGGTCGATTCAGTCCGAATTTGATACAGCCCGGCTTAAGGATTCCGCTTACTGCCGACGCTGCGCTCTTCGCCGAGGCGACGGAGATGGGCGCCGAAATTATCTGGCTGCACACGTTCGGCGAGCGCTTCGCCGCCCCAGCCAAAGGCCGTCCAGCAAGCGCCCCCCGCATGCCTGCTGCCGATCGACCCACCATCCCGCGCGATGGCGCAATCCCTCCCGCTGCCGACGCGATGCCGGAATCGATTGTCTATAACGAGACGACCCGGCAACTTCATGTCGGTACCGGATATATCGAAAACGTGCCGCCAGCCGTTTGGAATTACGAGGTCTCCGGCAAGCGCGTGATCGAACACTGGTTCAGCTATCGCGGCAAGGACCGAAGCCGCCCGATCATCGGCGACCGCCGCCCGCCGTCTCCCCTGGGCGATATCCAGCCCGACGGCTGGCTCGCGGAATACACGACCGAGCTGATTAATGTGCTCAACGTACTGGGCCGGTTGGTTGCCCTGGAACCCAAACAGGCGGACTTGCTGGCCCGGATTTGCGCCGGCCCGACAATCACGACGGACCACCTGAAGGCAGCCATTGCCGCTGCCCCAACCGCCGTCCCACGTCGCGCAAGTCGCAAGGCGAATTCCAAACAAGGGGATTTGCTCGGATAGGAATTACGACCCGGTTTATCGGACGAAACCCGTACGTCCGAATTGCCCGTTACAGCCGGCCGTGCCGGTGGAACGACCTCAAGATTCACCACAGAACCACAGAACCACAGAACCACAGAAATGCGGGGATTTTTGGGCCACTGTCACTGCGTTTTTCCCAGTCTGTTCCGTGGTTCTGTGGTAGAGTGGTGAACCGTACGGGCCTGCCACCGGCCCGGACGGTGCCAACCGTTCGTCCCGTTCCAAAAAATGGGGGGAGTTAAAGGCAAGACAATGAGGTGGGGAGTTCCCCCAACCCCAGACCCCGCGACCGGAAGCAATGGCCCCTCCCAAACTCAAAATCTCCCCTTTAACTCCCCCAAACAAATCCCCGCACCCGCGACCGCCCCAGCCCCCGCGCCCCGAGGCCAAACCCCAGCCTATCCAACCCGCCGCCCCCCATTCCCCGTGACAATCCCCCCTCCGAAGCGTAAGCCCCACCCGCCCAACCCGCCTCCCCCGCGGCTCGGGAAAACCACAGACACCGGACGCCATGACCCAGGACATCTACGCGCGCATACGGGCCGAGGTTCTCGCCGCCCTGCGCTCCATCGTTCCCGACCTGCCCGACGACATCGCCGCGCGCGTGGAAGTCACCCCGAACCGCGACCCCGCCCATGGCGACATGGCGACCAACGCCGCGATGGTGTCCGCCAAGGCCGCCCGCCAAGCTCCCGCGAAAATCGCCGCCGGCCTCGTCGCCTGGCTGGGCGAAGCGCCCGACATCGCCGAGGCCTCCGCCGCCGGCCCGGGCTTCGTCAACATCCGCCTCGACCCATCCGCCTACCGCGCTTTGCTGCCGGTGATCCTGCGTGCCGGCGAATCCTACGGCGATTCCCAAACCGGCGCCGGCATCAAGGTCAACGTCGAATACGTGTCCGCGAACCCCACCGGCCCCATGCATATCGGCCACTGCCGCGGCGCCGTGGTCGGCGACGCGCTGGCCAATCTGCTCGCCAAGGCCGGCTTCGCGGTGACCAAGGAATACTACATCAACGACGCCGGCGCGCAGGTCGCAGCCCTGGCCTGGGCCGCCTACTGGCGCTACCTCCAAGCCATCGGCACGCCGCTGTCCGAGGAAGAATTCTCCAACGAGGTCCCCGGCGGCCTGCAATACCGCGGCGAATACCTTATTCCCGTCGGCACCGAACTCGCCCGCCTGCACGGCACCGCTTTGGCGACGCCCGAACTGGGGATCGCCGCGCCGGACACCTGGATCGATCTGGTGCGCGACTTCGCCATCGACGCCATGATGAAAGAAACCCACACCGACTTGGCGCAACTCGGCGTCTACCAGGACGTGTTCAGCTCCGAACGCGCGCTGGTGGCCTCCGGCGCGGCCGATGCGACGATCGACCGCATGGCGGCGGACGGGTTGATCTATGAGGGCGTGCTGGAACCGCCCAAAGGCAAAACCCCCGACGATTGGGAGCCGCGCCCGCAAACCCTGTTCCGCTCCACCCAGTTCGGCGACGACGTGGACCGGCCGCTGCGCAAGTCCGACGGATCGAACACATACTTCGCCAACGATATTTCTTACCATGCCGACAAGATCGACCGAGGCTTCGACATCCTGATCGACGTGTTGGGCGCCGACCACGGCGGCTACGTCGCCCGTATGCGGGCAGCGGTGAAAGCGCTGTCGGGCGGTAAAACGAAATTCGAGGCCGTGCTGTGCCAGATCGTGCACATCATGAAAGGCGGCGTGCCCGTCCGCATGTCCAAACGCGCCGGCAGCTACGTCACCCTCAGCGATCTGCTGGATGAGGTCGGCAAGGACGCCGTGCGTTTCACGATGCTGACCCGTAACGCCGACGCGCAGATGGAGTTCGATCTGGACAAGGCGCTGGCGCAAACCCGCGACAACCCCGTGTTCTACGTCCAATACGCCCACACCCGCTGCCGGTCGGTCCTGCGCGCCGCCGCCGAATCCCTGTCGCCGGAGGCCGTGACCGACGCCGTGCTGGCCGGGGCCAAGCTGGACAGCCTGGAATCCGAACCCGAACTGACCCTGATGCGCCGGTTGGCGGCGTGGCCACGCACCGCCGAAGCAGCCGCTTTGGCAAGGGAACCGCACAGGATCGCGTTTTTTCTCTATGACTTGGCGTCCGATTTTCATATGCTGTGGAACCGGGGCAAGGACGATGCCACCCTCCGATTCCTGCAACAGGACCGACCGGAGGAGACGTTGGCTCGTTTGGCTCTGGTAGCGGCCACCGCCGTGACGATCCGCTCCGGCCTCGCGGTGATGGGCGTGACGCCCGTGGAAGAAATGCGCTAACGCCCCGGTTCTGCCCCGGGGTTGCGGCCCTGGGGAAAGAACCGACACGTGTCAGACGATATCAGCATCCCGCAGCCCACCTATTACGCGCCCCGCCGCGACGAAGGCTGGGATCCCGGCACGATCCGAACGCTGGTCATCGCGGGCGGATTGGTCCTGGGCGGCGGCTTGGCCTATCTCGGCGCCGGCTTCATCGGCCATCGCAGTGGGGAGGTCCCGGTCATCCGAGCGGACGACCGCCCGATCCGGGTGAAGCCGGACAATCCCGGCGGCATGCAGATTGCCGGTGCCAACAACGAAATGCTCTCGGGCGGCAGCGATTCCGGCACCAGCAAACTGGCCCCGGCGGCGGAGACCCCCGACGCGCAGGCGCTGCGCCTGCAAGCCGCCGCGCCCAAACAACCGGAACCGCAGGCCGCGCCCGTTGTGGCCCCAACCCCGAACCCGCCAGCAGCCGCCCCGATCATCGCCGCCGCTCCTCCGGCCGTCGTCGCCAAACCAGCGCCGCAACCCGCCAAACCGGTGGTGCACGCAGCCACCCCCGCGCAACCAGCCCCCACCCCCGTCCACGGCAAAGGCGCGACCATCCAGCTCGCCGCCCTGGAATCCGAAGCCGCCGCCCGCGCGGAATGGCAAATGCTCCAGAAGCGGATGCCGGACATCCTGGGCGGACGCCAACCGTCGTTCAGCAAAACCGAACGCGCCGGCAAAACCTGGTGGCGCGTTCGCACAACAGGCTTCGCCGACCCCGCCCAAGCCAAAGCCGCCTGCGAAAAAGTCCGCGCCAAAGGCGGTGCCTGTTCTGTCACCGAGGGCTAAACTCACCGGTTTTTCTTGACTCCCAACCAGTAAATCCCCGACAGTGTCCGCGTCACTTCACAACCAGGAGCAAGCTGGTGGCCGGCACACACAAGGGTAACCAGTCTGCGTCGCAACGGGGCCGTGTGATCGTCACACCCCGCTTGCTGGTCGGCGGCCTCGGCCACCCTCACCGGTTCTCGCACATCGTACGCGGCGGGGTCGTCGTCGGCCTTCTCCTGTTGGGCACCGGCAGCGTTTTGTGCAGTTTCTTCGGCGTTCCCTTCACCGCGGCGCTCCAGACCGCGATCGGCACGGTGGGCGTCCTCTCGGGCGCGATCCTTGGAGCGCGCGAACCGGAGTGACCCTCCCGGCGTGGCTGCCAACCCCGCCCGGTACCACGGCCGAGGTCTGGGGTTGGTTCATGACAATCCCGGTCGCGTACACCTTTACTCGCAAAGCCGTTGCCCGTCTCCGCGGCGGCATCGCACCCACCACCATGGCTCGGCTATCCGATGCCGCGACTTTCTCCGGTGCGGTGCTTGTCCTGATTGGCATCCTGCACCCCGAGACGCTGAAGGCCTTGGGCGATACAACCGCGTTCCTGATCATTGGCGGCACGGGCAGCTTTTTCTATACTGGAGAACAGCTTCTCGGGGAAACCGGCGGCGCGTAGACTGCCCGTCATGAAACCCGCCATCGTCGGCATCGCCGGCCCCCAACTCCTGCCCGAGGAAGCCACGCTCTTCCGCGCCCTCCCACCCGCCGGGATCATCCTGTTCGGCCGCAACATCGCCGATCCCGCGCAACTGTCCCTGCTCATGGCCGACCTCCGCCGCGTCCTGCCGGCCGACGCGGTCTACATGGTCGACCAGGAAGGCGGCCGCGTCGCCCGCCTCCGTCCGCCGCACTGGCGCGCCCATCCGCCGGCCCGCGCGCTGGGCCATCTGTTCGATCGCGCCCCCCGTGCAGCCCTCCGAGCGGCATGGCTGACGGGCGCCCTGATCGGCGACGATTGCCGGACGGCCGGCTTTACCGCCACCGCCGCCCCGGTCCTCGACCTGTCCGTCCCCGGCGCGCACGACGTCATCGGCGACCGCGCCCTGGCGGAAGATCCCACGGTCATCGCTCGCCTCGCCCACGCCCTCGCCGCCGGCATCGGCGCCGCCGGCATCCAACCGGTCGGCAAACATGCCCCCGGCCACGGCCGCGCGCGCGTGGACAGCCACCTAGCCCTCCCGAGAGTCGAAGCGAACGACCTCGACGCCGACATGCTCCCCTTCGCACGCAATGCCGATCTGCCCTGGATGATGACGGCGCATATCGTTTACCCCGCGCTCGACCCCATATTACCCGCCACGTTGTCCCCGTCCGTGATACAGCGGATCATCCGGGCACGGTTTGGCTTCGAAGGGGTTCTGGTGACCGACGATCTGGCGATGAAAGCACTCTCCGGCACACCCGCCGATCTCGCAGCCCAAGCGCTCGGCGCCGGCTGCGACATCGCGCTGTATTGCTCCGGCGAATTCGCCCCGACCGAGGCGCTGTTGCGCCGCTGCCCGGAAATCTCCCCCCTCACGGCAGCGAGGCTGGCCACCGCCCGCGCCGGCGCGGCCCGCCGCCGCCTGTCCTTCGATCCGGCCACCCTGGCGGCGGAACGCGAAAGCCTGCTGGCATGAACATGTTCACCGAACTGGCCCTGGCCATCGTCCCGGCCGTGCTGGCGATCACCCTGCACGAAGCCGCGCACGGCTACGCAGCCCTCGCATTGGGAGACACCACGGCCAAAGACGCCGGCCGCCTGTCGCTCAACCCGCTGCGCCACGTGGACCGCGTTGGCACGATCCTGCTGCCGGGCTTCCTGCTGGTGACCCAGCTTCTACTGCCGCCGCACCGGGTGTCGTTCATGTTCGGCTGGGCGAAACCGGTCCCCATCGGCGCCTATCGCTTCAAAGACCCGCGCCGAGGCATGGCGGTCGTCGCGCTCGCCGGCCCGGCCATGAATTTTTTCCTCGCCTGGATCGCCGCGCTGATCCTGTCGCAAATGGCGAGCAACGATTTCGAAACCGGCCCGCTGATCACCCAATTTCTGTTCTACTTCATCCTGACCAACCTCGTCCTCGGCCTGTTCAACCTGCTGCCCATCCCGCCGCTCGACGGCGGCCGCGTCGTCGTCGGCCTGCTGCCTCTGGGCCTCGCCCGCGCCTGGGCGCAAGTGGAGCGGTACGGCATCCTGATCGTCCTCGGCGTCGTCTTCCTCCTGCCCCGCATGACTGGCTACGACCCGGTGGGCGAGGCCCTGGAAACCATCCTCCCCTGGGCCTTCCGCACGATCTTCTGGCTGGCGGGCCACGACCTGCATGGCGCCCCCATCTGAACCCGCCGAGGCCCCGCCCGCCCGCGACAGCCTGCTGTTGCGGCTGGACGGGTTCGAGGGTCCGCTGGACCTGCTGCTGGACCTCGCGCGCGCGCAAAAGGTCGATCTGGCGAAAATCTCCATCCTGTCCCTCGTGGAACAGTTCCTCGCCGTAATCGAGGGCGCTCGGCGAGTCCGCCTGGAACTCGCCGCCGATTGGCTGGTGATGGCGGCGTGGCTCACCTGGCTGAAATCCCGCCTGTTGCTGCCCGCCGATCAGCAGGAAATGGAGGACGGCGCGGTCGCCGCCGAAGCCTTGGCCAATCGCCTCCGCATGCTCGCGGAAGTCCGCCTTCTCGCCGCGTGGCTCAACGCCCGTCCGACGCTGGGCCAGGATGTGTTCGCGCGCGGCATGCCGGAGGATCATACGGAAATCGACCGGTCCCGCCTGACGCTGGATATGGCGTCCCTGGTGGCCTCCTACCTGCGCGCCGCCAAGCGCGGCGTCGCCGACCGGCTGTACCGCCCCCGAGCGCTGACGTTGTGGACCGTCCAGGACGCGCTGCGCCGCCTGGGCGCGATGCTGGGCAGCGTCCCCGACTGGACGGCGCTGGAGCTGTTCCTACCCGAACATTTAACCGACCCCGGCGAACGCCGCGCGGCCTTGGCCAGCACGTTCATGGCGACCCTGGAGATGACTCGCGACGGCATGGTACGCCTGCGCCAGACGGAAGCCTTCGGTCCCATCCAATTGCGGGTGGGCATGGGCGCCCTGGAAGCCGGATTGCCGGAGGATGAGGCATGAGCGAGGTGGAAGAAGACTGGCTGCGTCTGGCCGAGGCGATGGTATTCGCCTCCGCCACCCCGGTCACGCGCCGAGCACTGGGCCAGCTGCTGCCGGATGAGGCCGATACCGATTTGGTGGTGGAAGCGTTGCGCGCGCGCTACGCCGGCCGGGGCGTGGAACTGGTGGACGCCGGCGGCGGTTTCCAATTCCGCACCGCCCCGGACATGGCCCCCCGGCTGCGGCGGGTGATTCAGTTGTCGCGCCGTCTGCCCCGGGTGGCGATGGAAACCCTGGCAATCGTCGCTTACCACCAGCCGCTGTCGCGATCCGAGATCGAACACATCCGCGGCACGGCGTTGTCGCAGCAGACGCTGGAGGCGCTGCTGGAGGCCGGGCTGATCGAACCGAAAGGTCGCCGAGAAACACCCGGCCGTCCGACGACCTGGGGGACCACGCCTGCGTTTTTGACCCAATTTGGCCTGAAGGACCTGCGGGAGCTGCCGCCGCCCGAGGATTTGCTGCTGGAACCGCCGAAAGCCGCCGAAGGAGACGGGTAAGACACGCCGGTCAACGCTATTTAAGCACCCGCACCAGCCATGGCACCACGACATCCGTTAAGATCTTCCCGTCCGGCCAGCCCGGTCCGCGCCCGATATGGCCACCCTCGGGATTGACCCACGCCTCTTTCGGTGAGCCGGTCCGCAACAGCAGATAAAGATCGTCGATTGGAACCTGGGTGTCGCGCTGGCCGTTCACCAGCAGCATGGCGGTCGTCGGCTTGCCCACGAACCCCCGCTTCTGCAACGACATGCGCGGCCCGTAGGCGATGAAATCGTCCAGCTTGTCCACGCCGTAGACGGCGGCGCGGGCGGCGAACAGGTCGAACAGATATTCGCGCGTGCCGAGCGCTGTCATTTGCCATTCCGGTTCGAAATAGCGATGCGCGGGGCCGCCCCAATCGACGACGCCGCGCAACCGGTCCTTTTCCACGAACCCGAGGATACCGCTCCAATACCCGCCCCAACTCGCGCCCACGGCGGCCAATCGTTTGCCATCGACATCGCGGCGCTTGAGCAAATAATCGATGACGGCGGAATAAATACGCTCCGCCCCGACATCGATTTTGACTGGCGATTCACCGGTGCCCGGCATATCGAGGCAGATGACGCCGAGCCCCGCGCGCAGCAGCGTATCGACGCGTTCGCCCCAATATTCCTTGTAGGCATCCAGCCCGCCGATCGTCAGAACCACGGGCGCGGGCCGAACGCCTTTCGGCAACACGAGATAAGCGTGGATTTCTTTCCCCTCGAACGGGATACGGACATATTCGATTGCCGGATCGTGGATGGCGGCATATTTGCGAAACGCTTGCACGCCTTTTTCGAATGCTGCTTTTTTCCCCGCGGAGTTCTGCGTCGGCCAGCCGCCGAACGCGTAATAGCGATAGGCCTGAATCCAGGCCTCGGCGGCGGCCGAGCGGTTCGAAGCCGCGAGTTTCTCGGCCTGCGCGCGATAGCGGTCGCCCATGGCACTCCAGGCGCTCGCCCATTCGTCGCGGTCCAGGCTGCCGATATGCCCCAATATGTCGCGCACGTCGGCCGGTTTCATGCCGGTCAGGGGATAGGCGTTGCGATCGACCCGTTCCTGCACGGCGTCCTTTAATTCGGGCCAAGTCCGAGCCGGAGCGATCTGCGCGCAAGCGACGGAGATCGAGGCGATGCAGATTATGACAGCCGCTATACAGGCGCGAAACATGGCATTTTCCTTGAAATTCGGGGGCGTGTCGGACGATCGGCATTATTTCCGGATATATTTCACCACCCGCCGAATCCGGCCCCATTCCCCTGGCTGCACCACGTACAAATCTTTCCGGGAGTCGCACCAGATCCCGTGCACCGACTTGTGGATCGGCGCGCCCCAACGCGCCAGTCGTTCCCCATCCAAAGTCAGAATACTGACCATACCGCCATTGTGTTCCGGAATGTAAACGACATCCTCATCGTCCACGTAGAAGAACGCCGGCCCGATCAGCTCGGTCGGCCAAATCCCCTGCAATACGCCCTGCTGGTCGAACACCTGCACCCGGTCGTTCTCTCGGTCCGCCACCAGCACGCGCCCGCGCCGGTCGATCCAGACGCCATGCGGCAGGTTGAACTGGCCGGGCGCCGTGCCGGGTTCGCCCCAGGAGAACAGATGCTTCCCCTCGGCCGAGAATTTATGGACGCGCGCATTGCCGTAGCCGTCGGTCATGAACATCGACCCGTCCGGCGCGACTGCGATATCGGTCGGCAGGTTGAACGGTGCGCCGCCATGCGTGACCTGCCGGAACGCGCCGGAGGTGAAATTGTCGTCCGGCACGCCGGTATCCGACCGGAACCCGCGTTCCCCGATCGTGCGCAGCAGTTTGCCATCGTTGGTGAACAGCATGAACTGGCCCAGATACTCATCCGTGATCCACACCGTGTCGTCCGGGTTGAAACGGATGGCGTGCGGATACTTGAACAACCCGGCGCCCCAGGAACCCTCATACTTGCCATTACGGTCGAAAATCACCACCGGATGCGTATCGGACCGGCTGAACGCGAATACACGGTCCTGCGAGTCCACCGCCACCGCCGCCGGCTTGAATTCGATGCCGTCCGGGACCGAGGCCCAGTTCTCGTTCACATCGTAGGTATGGCGTCCGCTGCCGACGACCGGGTCCATCGCATCCTCCTGGTTTTGGTTGCGAGCAGGCTAGACCGCCGCCGAAACAGCGTCCAGACGCCCAGCCTCCGCCGCCGTTCGGTTCGGCAGCACGGCCCCGATGCGCAGGCCGTCCAGAATAACGCCTGCCTTGCGCCGCGGCGCCCGCCGGACGTGCGTGAAGGTGACCGACACGACCATGCTTTTCTCCACCTCCCGCACCGGGCCGAAGCGGGCGATGGTGTGGTCACGGACCCAGGCGTCGAGAAACGGTGCCGGCGCCTGACCCACCGGCAGCAGTGTGTCCCCGCGCCACAGACCGACCGTGTAAAACCCGTCTTCGACATACAACACCACGGCCTCGATCCCGTTCGGCGGGCGCGGGCGTTTCGCCCAGAACCCGTGCGCTCGGCCGGCGACGTAAGGGCTGTCGGGGTGTTTCAGGATCAGGCCGGTGTCGTCCGGTCCGAACGGCACCAGCGGCGACAACGCCATCCCCGCCGGCTGCCGGTGCGCGAACCAGGCTTCCAGCCGCTGCCGGCGGGCCAGGAAAGGCAACGGGTGCAGATCGTCCGATCCCTCCGCCAGCATGTCGAACAACCGCACGCCATCCGGCATCCGTACGCCGTCCAGCACCACCCCTTCCAGCCGGAGTGCGGTGTGGCCGGCGGAAATATCCTCGGCCTCGCGCGAGAAAACGCGGCCATCGGCGATCAAAACACGCTCGCCGGCCCACAACGGCTCCGCCACCCAATCCGCGGCACCGCCGGAACCCGCCAGCATAAAAGGCCGAAACGCCCCCGGCGCGGGTGCCGGCGCCGCCCCGTCCAACCACGCGAACAGCGCCGCATACGGCGGCTTTTGCCCGTGCCAGACCGCTTCGACCTCGGTCACCGCGACCCCGCCGGCCGCCGCCAGCGCCGCCCGCGCCAGCGGGCCGGAGACGATCGGCCGACCGCCCCCGGTCAGCAGTTTCAACAACGCCAGCCGCACCGAAGGCTCGCACCGGTCCAGCCAGCCCGGCAGTTCGGCCGGCAACGCATCGCGGGGTGTGTCCACGACCTCCCGCAGCGACGGCGGCGGGGCGTTGGCGCGTGCGGCCGGCCACATCAGGGCGATGGTTTCGGTCAAATCGCCAACGAATTCATGTGCGTATCGCAGCAGCACCGGGTCGGCCCGCTCCGCCGCCAAACCGCGCAACGCCGCCGGCCGGAGCGTCGGCACCCGCACCGCGCCTGTCAGCACGCCCAGCGCCAAGCCCCGCTGTTCGGCGTCCGAGGTCGCAAAAAAGTGCCGCAGCAGAGTCAGGCGGGTATCGGTCGCGGTGGCGAAGACAAGACGCTCCAGCAGCGCGGCGAAAGCGATCATGCCGCGCCGGTCAGGTCGCCGCCGCTCTCGTTCGCCGCGCACGCGTGGGTGTCGGAGCAGCCAGCGGCGCCTCCTCGGCGAACCGTTCCCGCAACCCGGCAGCCACACGGTCCAGCACGTCGCTCCATTGCCGAGCGACGGTCTGGCGGAACAGGCGCATCGTGGGGTACCAAGGCGTGTCGGATCGTTCCAGCAGCCAGCGCCAATCCGGCGCCGTCGCCAGCATCACCCAGGCCGGCCGTCCCATCGCCGCCGCCAGATGCCCGACCGAGGTATCCACCGTCACGATCACATCCAGGCAATCCATGATCGCCATCGTATCGTCGTAGTCCTGAATTTCCGAACCCACGTTGATCAGCGGCGCTCGCCCGAAATACTTGCCGGTCTGATCGGTCGACGGCCCCTTCTGCAAGGACACCAGCGCGACGCGCGGCAGATTGAACAGCGGCGCGTATGCGGCCAGTGTCGCGGACCGGCGGCGATCGTTGTTGTGCGTCGGGCGCCCGGCCCACACGATGCCGACGCGCTTGAAGCCGCGCGGCGTCAACCGGTCCAGACGGTCCCGCCACGCCGCCACCTTGTCCGGCTTGGCGAACAGATACGGTACCGGTGCCGGCACGTTATCGATCCGCGTGCCATGCAGGCGCGGCAAGCCCGACAGCGCGGCGAACGCGCGATAAGGCGGACATTCGTCCCACTTCTGGAAAATCCGCAGTCCGGGATGAATTTGCGCGAGCAGCGGCGCCACTTCCGCCGCACAGGCGACCGCGATGTTCGGACAACGCTCCGCCACCCAGGGGATATAGCGGCTGAACTGGATCACATCCCCGAAGCCCTGGTCGGCGACCAGCAACAGCGTGTCGTCGGCGAACGCCGTTCCGTCCCATTGCGGCTTATCGGTTTTCGGCATCAGCGGCGCGGCGGAGGAGATCTGGAACCGCCACTCGTACTCGTCCCAGCCGCGTTCCCACTTGCCTTGCAGCAGCAGCGCCTCCGCCAGTTCGAAATGCGCGCCCGCCAGCTGCGGGTTCATCAGCAAGGCGCGTTCGGCGGTGGCGATACTGTCGTCGATCTCCAACCGTTCGTATTGAATGATCGCCAGATTATGCAGGCACAGCGGATCGTTCGGAGTCAGATGCACCGCACGGGTCGCGGTCGCCAGCGCCTCATCCAACCGGCCGAGCGTGCGGTAGACTTCGCAGATGTTGCGGAGATACAGCGCGGTATCGACCCCGAATTCGATGGCCTTTTCCATCTTCGCCAGCGCTTCCTCGTGGCGTCCCCGCCGGAACGCCACGATCCCCGCCAGATGCAAGGTGTCCGGCTGATTGGGGTTCGCCTGGAGCATATGCCCGAGCAGACTGTCGGCCTGTTCGAGCTTGCCGCCGCGTTCGCATTCGGCGGCGAGCGTAAATAGCTCCCCCAGCGGCACCGGCACCATGATGCCGGCGTTGGCGGGTTTCGGTTCGGGAATAGGTTCCATCAGTCGACCGTGTAGCCCAGGCGTTCGATCACCGGCTGCAGGATCGGAATTATCGGCTCCAGTTGCTTGCGGTAATGCCGGTAGCGGAAACGGGAGCGGTCGTAGAGTTTCTCGGTTACCTGGGCGTAGCTCGCGGTGCGGGCGTAGCGGCGGTTTTCGTGGAACGCGAGGCACTTCTCATCGAACGGCTCGCCGATGAAATCCAGCATGGACCGGACGGTATTTTCCTGATCGTCGACCATTTCCTCGTACCGGATCGGCACATACCGCAGCGCCATTTCCGCGCGATAATGCTGGACCAGATCCATCACGGTCACGTAATGCCGCGCCGCGCTTTCCAGCGCGCTGGCGCAGAAGAACCCGTGGGTAAAATGGTTGGAAATGGCGGAGACCATGATGTCCAGCGGATGCCGGATCACATGGATCAGCGGCGATTCGGGGAACATCAGCGAAATCAGACCAAGATGGGTTTCGTTCAGCGGCATCTTGTCGGTGAACCAAGCGGAATCCGGGGTGAGAATCCCCATCTGCTCGACCTTTTGCAGGTACCAGTCGCGAAGATTGTCCAGCCCCTCCCGCTGATCGCCCATCCAGAGTTCGGCCAGCGCTTCCGGGTAGGCCATCGGGCTGTTCAGCATGCGCGGCATGATGTTGGTGATGTCGTTGATCAGCGGCAGCTCGTCGCCCGCGTCGATGCGCGGATGCGCGGTCAGCGTCTGCTCGACCAACGTGGTGCCCGAACGGGGAAAACCCAGCACGAAAATCGGTTGCGGCACGTCGGTCCGCACGCTGGCGCGCGGCAAGGTGTGCAGGCGTCCGGATGTGAAGAAACCGCGCAGCCGGTTGGCCAGACCGGTGGCGACGTCTTCCAGATACGCATGACCGCTGAGTTCGCGGGCGATGCGCTTGCCTTCCAGGAAGTCGGCGAAGGCTTCGTCGTAGCGGCCCATGCGGTCCAGCAGGCGGCCGCGTTCCAGCAGCTCATTCGCGCCCAGCTTGCCGTCCGGGTTTTTCGCGGCGACGGCGTCGAGCATCGCCAGCGCCTCATCGTTGCGCTTTTGCCGCCCGAGCACGACGGACCGGGTCAGCATGACGCCGGCATCGTCGGGCCAGAGGGCGTCCATCTTGTCCAGCTTCTCATTGGCGGCGTCGAATGCTCGGTCGGCTTCCTCCAGCCGCGCCCAACCCATCAGGGTCTGCTTGATCTCGGGTGCGGCGGCGGTGGATTCCTCGTACAGCGTGCGCGCTTCCTCCATGCGGCCCTGGTTCTTCAGGTTCCATGCGAGGTTGGCGAGCAGGATGGGATCGCGGGTACCGCTGAGTTCCAGCACCTGGCGATAATGGTATTCGCCGATACGCGGGCGCTGCGCCTCGGTCATGATCATGCCCATCAGGTTATGGGCCTGCGGGTTCTGCGGCGCGATGCGGATGGCGTTGCGGGCGTGCACCTCGGCTTCGCCCAAGTTGCCTTTGCCCATGAGCATCAGGGCCAGCTCATTGGTCGCGGGGAAATTATTGGGATCGAAGGATACGACGCGGCGCAGCAGCGCTTCCGCCGCCGCGTGCTTGCCTTGGGCGCGGCGGATTTCGAACAGGACGGACAGGGCGCCCGGCCGGTCCGGGGCCATCTCCAGCACATCGAGGCACAGGCGTTCGGCGGTTTCCGTCGCGCCCTGCTTGTGGGCTTGCATGGCGCGTTCCACCAGCGGGATCAGATGGCGGACGGAGTCGGCGGGCGGCAGAGCGGCGGGGTTCAATCCGCAGCAACGCACCGTGCGCAGGCCGCTGCCGCAGGGGCACATTTGAGACGCAAGAGAGTTCATCGTGTCGCTTTTCCGCTAGGGTCGGGCGGATGATAGCTTGTCTGCCGGGGGGGACGCCAGACGGGTGGGACACGGCCCATGGCGGCATTTGGCAGGGGTCGCTCGCCCCCAAATCCCGTCATTGCGAGCGCAGCGAAGCAATCCAGTGTGCCGGTGGCTCTGGATTGCTTCGCTGCGCTCGCAATGACGGGGAGAGGGGGCGGGCCGCGCGTATTGAAAGCCGCACGCACGCCTGCCTACCCCGCCTCCAAATACCGCGTCATCCCTCCGACGTGCAGCGTCAGATCCAGCGGCCCTTCGAAAAACCGCAGCAGCGACGCGGGAATGGTCGCGTTGCCGTCGGTCCAGCGCAGGCCCTCGATCGGCTCGAAATCGTGAAATCCCTCGGTCCACGACGGATCGTCCGCCTCGATCGTCAGCGACCGGCTCGCGCGCCCGATCGTCAAACGCCGCAGCGCCACACCCAACATCCGAGGATCGCGTGCCAGCCCGAGCTCGGCCGGCGCCGCCGCCCGCGAAACAACCTGCACCGACTCCGCGGCCTCGGGTAGTGCGAACACATGCAACGCACCGGCCTGACGAGCCACATCCACCCGCACGCCATCGACCATCAGATGCAAATCAGGATCGTCCGTCAGCGGCAGACCCGGCCGAGGCCCCGCGCGGTCCAGCAACCGCCGCCAAATCGTATCCACCACCGGCCCGCCCGTCAGCACGGGCGCGCACGCCTCCTGCGGTGGCAGATGCCAACCGCTGTTTTCGTTATCGAAAAGCCAGCGATTGCCGTCGTCGCGATAGCTTTCCGCGGGCGCGCCATTGGCGATCAGGATGTCGTGGGTTTCCAGCTCGATGTGATAGATCGTTACTTCCTGTGCGAGGTAATCCCACTCGATGCTGCGGTGATTGATCAGGAACTCGACCGGGATCAGCACGTCGTCGATATACAGCGAATGCGCCTTGGTAATCCGCAGATCGGCGTTCGGCACGTTTTCCGCCAACGCACCCTTGCGCACGATCACCGGAGTCGCGGCACTGCGCTTGCCCCGCGTCGCGCGAACGGCCCCTTTCCCGATCCAAACAATCGGACGTGCCACGCCGCTGGCGGTCATGACCATGTCGCCGATGCGCAAATCGTCCACCGGCCGCTGCCCGGTTTCTGTCAGAATGCGCGTGCCCGCCAGGAAGCAGACGACGATATCGATCGGCGTCGCCGTCCCGCCGAGCGCCGACGATCCGCTGACGGTAATGGTATCGAAACGCCCGAGCGCGTCGATGTCGGACAGCGTAGCCAGCGCGGCGTTCACGTCGGTCAGATTGCCGGTAATCGTCACATGGTTGGAATCGGACCCCGTAACGATGCCGGCACCCGACTGGAGCATGCGCAATGTGCCGAACGAATCGGCAACGGTGACCGAATAACTCTCCCCAGTCTGGTTCCCGGATTCCGACAACGTGACGCCAGTAACGGCTTCCCGACTGGCCGACGTAGGGGCGATCGCGTCCGGGCCGGCGAACACAGGCGGACCGTAACCGCCGGTCACGCCCAGGATCACCTCGTTCCCGAAAGAATCGGTGATGTTGCTGGTGACCATGGTTTCGGTGACCTGCACCGTCAGGCCGTTAACGGCGGAAACCGCGCCGAGGTCGATCGCATCGTTGGTGAAGAAACTCTGCGCCGCGGCAAACGACGCAAACGTCTGGCTCGCCCCCGCCACCGTGATGCCGCCAATAGTTGTCGTCAGGGTCAGCGACGTAAACGCCCCGCTGACCGGGGCGGCCAGGCCCAGAATCAGATGGCCGCTCAAGTTCACCGCATTCAGCGTGAACGTGTCGGTGCTGTAAATGGTGCGCGTGCTCGGCAGCAAACCGACCGACGTCCCGCCTTGCGTGGCATAGCCCAGAATAACGGCATTCGCGCCGCCGAGCTGAGCGGCAATGTTGGAATTCGCCGCGACGATTGCATTGACGCCGCCGGCCGGTACCCCGCTTGCCAACGCATAGGCCTGAACGGTGCTGCCCTGTTCGATGGGCAAAGTGCCGCCGATCGCGGCCTGGGCCTGCGCGGTGCCGATATTCCCCGTACTGCCGCCGGATATGGTCGCGACGGCGGAAACACCCGTGACCACGCCAAACGCGGCGGTTGTCGCGGTGGCGCTTCCGGTGCCGCTGCTCTCAGTCGTGGCGCTGGCCAATTGCCCATTGGCGGTTTGCGCGACGGCCGTCGCGTTTGCGGTGCCGAGGGTCACCGCGGATGTCGAGTAGGCACCCGCGGTCGCTGTCGCGACGCTGCCGGTGCCGCGTCCGGTGGCGTAGCTGCCGGCGGTCGCCTGCGCGTTGCCCGAGGTGCCGAGCGCTGCGCCGGTACCGGAACCGCCGAAGGCGTGGACGATACTCGTTATCGCGTTGAATCCGGTAAATTTACCGGTCGCGGACGCGGCGCCGCCAACCCCGGGGGTACTGCCGCTGCTGCCGCCTGCTTGGCCACCGGAGGCGAAGACCGTGCCATAAACGCTGCTGGCATGGGTCGCGTTGGCGTTGTCGTTGAAGGTCAGGCTGGACGTCGCCGCGCCGCCGGTTCCGCCCGTCCCGGTACTGCCGGTGCCCCCGGAACCGCCATGCGCGAACTGTATCAGTTTCTCATAGCCGCCGAAGGTCGTGGCGGAAACGGCGTTGGTCAGCGTGCTGGCACCACCCGCCCCGCCGGCACCGGCCTTGTTGTAGCCGCCTGCGTTGCTGAGTTGATAGGCTCTGGCCTTGGCCGAAAAGCCCGTCGCAGTCGCCGTGACGCCGCTGGCGACACCGCCCCCGGCACCGGCAACGGCCGAAAATCCGCTGCCCGCGGTTCCGCCCGCGCCATAGGCGTTGGCGTAGGCAACGCCACTCGTTCTGTTGGTCGCTGCCGCGCTGGCGGTCGCGGTGGCGGATCCGCCCGCGCCGCCCGCACCGCCGGTTCCCGTCGCGCTGCCGCCACTGCCGCCATGGGCGTAGGATGCGGCCATAACGTTGGTGACGCCGGTCACGTTTGCCGATGCGGTGGCCACGCCGCCCGCCGCGCCGCCGGTTGTGCCTTTGCCCGCCCCGCCGATCCCGCCGATCCCTCGGCTGTAGGTCAAGATTTTCGCGGCGACCGATGTAAAGGTCATGGCCGAGGTCGCACTGCCCGCCGCACCGCCCATCGCGCCGTAGCCGGCGCCGCCCGCGCCGCCGTAGGCTTTTTGTATCCGGTAATCGGCGCCCACCGCGTTCGGCGTGGAGGTCCCGGCGTTCTCGATGTCGATGGAGGCGCCCGCACCGCCGGTCGCGGCTGTGTTGCCGGTGGTCGATCCGCCCGCGCCGCCGGTCTCCGCGATGACGACGCTGGTGTTGAAGGCACTGGCGGTCGCGGTGACTCCGCTGACGCCGCCCCCGGCGCCGCCCGATGCGCCGAGCGCGCTGGACCCACCGGCGCCGCCGGTCGCGTTCAGGTTCGCCTGCGCTCGGCCGGCCGATGCGGATGTTTGGGTGGCGGTCGCCGAACCGCTCGCCGTTCCGCCGGCCCCCGCGGTCAGGAGGTGGTTCGCCGCTCCGCCGCCAGCGCCGCCGGTCGTCACCACAGTGGCTTTGGCGATGTAGGTGCCGAGGGTGCCGGCAAGAGTGCTGCTGGTTGTCGCCGAGGCCGTGCCGGTCGCGGCACCGCCAGCCCCGGCTGTTCCGGTGCCTGCCGCGCTGCCGCCCGCCCCGCCGGTTGCGCGCGCGTTGGCCGTCACGGTGGCGGAGCCGGAGAGCGTGACACTGCCAGTCCCGCTGCCACCATTGCCCGCGTTCGTCGCCCCACCGGCGCCGCCGCCCACCCCGCCCACGCCCGTGCTCGTCGCGGTGAACGTGCCTCCGCTCTTGATGGCGGTCAGGCTGGACTGGCCGTTGCCGGCTGTCCCGGCGGTGCCGCCATTGCTGTAGCCGCCCGCGCCGCCGTTCGCGGTTTGATTGAGGTTCAGCGTTTTCGTCGACTTGCCGCCCACTGCGTCGGTGAGTGTGCTGTTGGCGCCGGCGCCGCCACTGGCCCCCGAGGTGCCGCCCGATCCCCCGGCGCCGCCGGTTTGGGTCGCAGTCGCCGTGGCCGTGCCGACCGCCGATCCTGTCGAGGCATAAACCGAACCGATCGTGGCGATGCCGCCTGCCCCGCCGCTGTAGCCCGCGCCGTAGCCTTGACCGCCGGCACCGCCGGTGGCCGTCGCGATTGCCGTCTGCGTGGCATTAACCGTCGTCGCGTTTTTCTGGGTCGCCGAGGCCGAACCGGCACCGCCGGCACCACCGCTCGCACCGTGCCCCGAGCCGTCCGGGCCGGTACCGGGGGCGCCCGCGTTGCCGCCCGCACCGCCTGTGCCGTTCGCCGCGATCGTGATCGCGTTGGTGGAGTTGACCGTGTTGACGGCCGTGGAAGCACCGGCACCGCCTGCGCCGCCGCCCCCGGCGTTACCGCCCGGTGTGGCGATATCGCCGGCGCCCCCGGCCCCGCCGTTCCCGCCGGCCCCGCCGGTCGCGGTGTAGCTGCTGGATGCCGTGACGGCGAGGGAGAGGTACGACAGCGCCGCGGCTGTGCCCGCCCCACCAATGCCGCCGGCCCCGCCAGGGGGCGTGCCCGCGCTGCCCGCGGAGCCGATCGTTCCCGTTGCCGTCTTCGACATCTGAGTCCTCGTATGTGCATGGTCGTCGCCCTTCCCCAGAAGGCAGCCTATCGGGGCAATCGGTCGGGCTTGGCGTGCGCACACACGAAGCATACAGCGGTAGCGCGATTTTAAGCGCGAGGCCGGACACTAGCCGAACCCCGGAAATGCGCTAGGGTCCCTATGCATTCAGCGAGATATTTCCATGAACAACGGCATCCATTTCATCGCCGGCCTGCCCCGGTCCGGCAGCACGCTTCTGGCCGGCATCCTGCGGCAGAACCCAGCCTTCCACGCGGGCATGACCAGCCCAGTCGGCGCCATGTACATGGCGCTGGAATCGTCCATGAGCCGGCGCAACGAAACCGCCGTGTTCATCGACGATGAGCAACGCCGCGCCGTGCTGAAAGGTCTGTTCCGGAATTACTATGAGACCGTTCACCCGGAAAAAACCGTATTCGACACAAACCGCGCCTGGTGCACCAAACTGCCCGCGCTCGGCCAGTTGTTTCCCGAGGCTCGGGTGATTTGCTGCGTCCGAAATATCGGCTGGATCATGGACTCCGTCGAACGGCTGATCCGCCGCAACGCGTTCGAATTGTCGGGGATGTTCGGGTTCGAGGCCGGCGGCACCGTCTATTCCCGCGTCAACCGCCTGGCGAGCAGCGACGGCCTCGTCGGCTACGCCCTGGATGCGCTGCGGGAGGCCGTCTTCGGTGAGGACGCGCACCGCCTGATCCTGGTCGAATACCAAGCCCTGACCCGCGCCCCCGGCGACACATTCCGTTTATTATACGAAATGCTGGGCTTGCCGCATTTCCAGCACGATTTCGAAAACGTGGATTATCAGGCCGAGGATTTCGACCTCGCCCTGGGCTCCCGCGGCCTGCACACGGTGCGCCGCCGGGTGGAGTGGACGGAACGAGCCACCGTTCTGCCACCTGATCTGTTCGACCGGTTTACTGGGGATATGTTCTGGCGGTCGGAGAGCGTCGCGGAGCGGAACATTCCGGTTATTCGGGTGTCCGGGTAAGCCGAACACCCGACCCTAACGAACCGGACCGAACTCTCAGGCGCGGCGGCGACGCGCCATGATCAGACCGGCGATGCCGGTGCCAAGCAGAGCGATCGAGACCGGTTCCGGGGTGGTGATGTCGCCGAAACCGTGGCCGGAGGTGGAATTGTAAACGAGATTACTGGCTGGTCCCGTGATCGCGGTGCAGTAGTAGTTTCCGCATTCTGTCACGCCATCGTAGTAATGGGCGATGTCGATCGTGCCGCCGGCATCCGTCAGGACCGAGACGAAATCCATGAACAGATACGGCGTGCCGTAGACGGAAGGACCGCCGATCGTGACACCGGCGGTGATGACCTGGAACGACGCCGCCCCCGCATAACCGGTGTTGCCCAGATGCGTGAAGGTCACGCCGGATGGGAAATTCGCGAAGCCGGCGGAGACGACGATATCGAAATTGCTGTACATGCCGGTATCGGCATCGTATTTGAACGTGCCCGACAGGCTGGCGCCATCGGTCAACGTGGCATTTTGCACCGTCCATTGAATCGGTGCGGCCTGGGCGGGCGTCAGCGCCAGGGCGGCGACGGCGACAACCGCGGTCGTCAGAGAACAGCGAAGCCAATTTCGTAGCATGATAAATCCTCGGGTGTCAGGCGGTTGTCCGCTCCCGGTGCGGGGCGGTATTCGATGCAAACCGCCAAAGACCGAGCCGTGCTGGCATCGTCCGAAGCTGAAAGCGATTGATTGACATCGGTTTCGGTTGGTTACGCAATATTCAGGCCAGTTCGGCAGACCGTTGATAGAATGCGGTTATGACCTGCCATTTTCAAGGAAAATACGCAACAATGTAAAATTTTCCGACAGCCGGCTGCTTATCCGCCGGCCGGCCTGTACCAACCCGGCACGCGTTTGTTCCGGAATGCGGATGTCCCTTCATGCCCCTCGGAGGAGGCACGCGCCATCCAGCCCTCGTGCGCGAGCATGGTGACCTGACGTTCATCCAAAATCAGTCCGTTCGCGCCGAGGAAGCTCTTCTTGGTGATAGCCATCGCGTTCGGCCCGCTGAGGAACACCGCGTCGATCACCGACGCCAGCTTGGCTTCCATCGCATCCGCCGCCACGACCTCATGCACCAGACCGATCCGCATCGCTTCCTCGGCCCCGAACCGTTCCCCGGTCAGGGCGTAGCGGCGGGTATGCCGCAGCCCGATGGCGCCGATCATGTAGGTGGAGATGGGGGTGGGCGCGACGCCGACCCGGACCTCGGTAATGCCGAACAGGGCGTCGGGCGTGGCGAAGGCCACATCCACGCAGCAGGCGATGCCGACGCCGCCACCGAAACAGGCGCCGTGGATGACGGCGATGGTCGGCTTGGGAAACTCGTTCAAAAGCTGCATTGCCCGCGTGGTGGCGACGGATGCCGCGAGGTTTTCCTCCGGCGGGTAATCCGCGACCTGGTTCAGCCAGCGGATATCGGCCCCGGCCTGAAAATGCTTGCCGGCGCCGCGCACCACCAGACAGCGCACGGCCGGGTCCACCGCCAGTTTCCCCAGGCCATCGATCAAAGCCGCCAGCATGTCGGCGTTGTAGGCGTTCCCGACCTCTGGCCGGTTGAGCGTCACGGTCGCCACGCCACGCGCGTCGATATCCAGCAGAACGATATTGTCGGTCATTCAGATCACCTTGGATGGATCGGTATTGCCGCCACAGACCACGACGCCGACGCGAGCGCCCTCGGGCGGAACGAAACGTCGCGAGAGCAGCGCGGCGAGCGCCGTCGCCCCGCCGGGTTCCGCGATCAGCCGGCAATGCTCCCATAGCCAACGCTGGGCGGCGGCGATGTCGGCGTCCTCCACCAATACAGCCTCGGACACAAAGGCTTCGGCAATCGGGAACATCAGTTCGCCCACCCGGCGCGCCCCCAACGCATCGGCGGCGAGGCCTCCGACCGGCGCGTCGATCGGGCAGTGCACCGCCAAGGCGCTACACAGGGACGGACAGCCGAAAGGCTCGACGCTGACAACCGCCGCGGACCCGGCGTACCAA
>Ga0214182_1000079_pt1 | contig 47907 bp, 44 predicted proteins | sample TroBogEpilimnion_8_FD_153020 | JGI IMG/M metagenome (GOLD analysis project Ga0214182, IMG submission 153020) | Freshwater microbial communities from Trout Bog Lake, WI - 14NOV2007 epilimnion | ecosystem: Environmental > Aquatic > Freshwater > Lake > Epilimnion/Euphotic zone | place: Trout Bog... | reverse complement strand
CCATGGCTTCGTTAACAATGCTCGCTTTGTCAGCACCAAAGAAAATTAAATCACCGGTTTGAGCGCCGGTTTTAGCCAACACACTTGCCCAAACGTCTGCGGGTGCAAACTTAACGATAGGCGATTGTAAGCCATCAATGCCGGCAGCCAAATCATTGACTTTAATATAAGCCAAACCTCTAGCGCCATAAATGCTCACGAATTTAGTTAAGTCTTCGATGTCTTTACGACTTAAGTCACCCGCATTAGGAACACGCATAGCCACTACGCGACCTTTAGGATCATTAGCGGGCGCGGAGAAGACTTTAAAGTCTACGTCTTTCATATCTTCGGCAATGTCGACCAATTCCAACGGAATTCGTAAATCAGGACGATCAACACCATAACGCGAAATAGATTCTTGATAACTCATGCGCGGAAATTCAGCGCCTAAGTCGACATCAATCACTTTCGCAAATAATTGTCTGATCATTTCTTCCATGATGATCATGATCTCGTTTTCATCCATAAACGAGGTTTCTATATCAAGCTGAGTAAATTCTGGCTGTCTGTCGGCACGTAAATCTTCATCACGAAAACAACGCACGACTTGATAATAACGATCCATACCCGCAACCATCAACATTTGCTTATAAAGCTGTGGTGATTGTGGCAAGGCAAAAAAAGAATTTTCGTGAGTACGGCTAGGCACGATGTAATCCCTCGCACCTTCAGGGGTTGCTTTCGTTAAATAAGGCGTTTCAATTTCAAAAAACTCGTTATCATCTAAGAAGTTTCTTAAAATGCGCGTTACATCACGACGTACTTTCATCTTTTCTTGCATGACTGTACGTCGTAAATCGATATAGCGATAACGTAAGCGCAATTCTTCGTTCACTTCTATCTCACTTTCGATTGGGAACGGAGGCGTTTCAGATTCATTTAAGACTTCAATGTCTTTAGCTAATATTTCAATCGCACCTGAATGCATATTAGCATTCAAAGTGCCTGCTGGACGATCACGGACTAGGCCTGTAATTTTAAGCACATATTCACTGCGTACTTGCTCAGCAATGGCAAAAGTCGCTTCGACATCAGGATCGACAACAACTTGCACCAAGCCGGCACGGTCACGTAAATCAATAAAAATAACGCCACCGTGATCACGGCGTCTGTGTACCCAGCCACAAATTGAAACGGTTTCACCTAGCTGTTGTGTATTTAATTCTCCGCACTTGTGGGTACGCATAATTTTCCCTGTGATGTATAGTTAAAATGAAAAGTAAAAAGGCTAAAGGCGCAAGGCAAAGCGTGTTTTTTCGCCTTTAGCCTTGTGCCTTGCACCTGCTTTATTAATTAATTTTTAGAGCTAGCGCTGCTTTCAGCTTTAGGTGTGCTAGCTTTTGGCGAGGCTTCGCCCGCCACGTTTTTCTTGGTGCCGCTCTTAAAATCGGTTTCATACCAACCCGTACCTTTTAGACGAAAGCCAGCGGCAGATATTTTTTTCATGAGTTCCGGCTTAGTACAGGCCGGGCAAATCAAAAGTGGCTCTGCATTGAGTTTTTGTAAGGCTTCATGCTCATGACCACAAGATTGACATTGATATTCGTAAATTGGCATTTACCACTCCGATAACAAAATAATAACTACAATAAGGACTGTATTTAGCTTTTCCAAGCACTTACTATAAAATAACCGGCTATTTTACAGACACAGCGCCAACAATGAAAACATTAACCATTACTCGTCCCGATGATTGGCATACTCACGTTAGAAACGGAGCACTTTTAAAAACCGTATTGCCACATACTGCTAAGCAATTTGCCCGTGCGATTATCATGCCAAATCTAAAGCCACCAGTCACCACAGTGGCTCAGGCTTTAATCTATCAAGATGAAATATTGCAAGCACTGCCTGCTGGTATGGATTTTACGCCGCTGATGACTTTGTATTTAACCGGTAAGACTAGCGAAGCTGATATAAAATTAGCCGCAGAGTCTGACGCGGTTGTTGCCTTTAAACTCTATCCAGCGGGTGCGACGACCAATTCAGATGCAGGAGTTGCTAATATTGCGGCTATTTTTCCTGCACTGTCTGCGTTAGAAAAATATAATCTGCCTTTATTGATACATGGTGAAGTGACTGATGAACACTGCGACATATTCGATCGTGAGCGGTTATTTATTGAAACGCATTTAAACACTATCGTTAAAAACTTCCCTGCTTTGCGTATTGTCTTGGAACATGTCACCACTAGCGAAGCGGTACAATTTGTAAAAGCCACCGCTAAGACAGTTGCTGCCACAATTACACCGCAACATTTATTATTCAATCGCAATGCCTTACTAGCTGGCGGCATACGCCCACATTTTTATTGCCTGCCGATACTTAAACGCGAACAGCATCGTTTGGCTTTAGTGGCAGCAGCAACGAGTGGCAATCCAAAGTTCTTTTTAGGGACAGACAGTGCACCTCATTTGAGCTCATTAAAAGAAACAGCTTGTGGCTGCGCAGGTTGTTACAGCGCCCATGCCGCCATAGAGCTTTATGCCGAAGTTTTCGAGCGAGCCGATGCTTTAGATAAGCTAGAAGGTTTTGCCAGCTTTTATGGTGCAGACTTTTATCGCTTACCCAGAAATACCACGACAATCACTTTAGAAAAACAAACTTGGACGGTTCCATCCATTTATGGAGACGCTGAACATAGCATTACGCCACTTAAAGCTGGTGAAACATTGTCTTGGAGGTTGCGTTAATCTGTGAATAACTGATGTTACGCAGCCATTCAGCGGTTTAAAAAACAAATAATGAGGTCGCTATCGCGACGATTGTTTGAATCGGGTATTCGCACCCGAGGGCGAGATACTTTCTTTTGCTCCGCCAAAAGAAAGTATCCAAAGAAAAGGCGGCTCGATTGCCGCTGCTTCCTGCGCTCCTCGGTTTTGTCGGGGGTCGCTAGAGAGGGCGTCCTGCCCTCCTAGCGACGCGCGGCATCCATGCCGCGCCCCTTCGGGCTAATCCCAACAAAACCTGCGGTGCTCGGCGCGGCAAACGAGATTAAAATGACGTTACTTCGTAATATAGGGAAATAAGAATCAATGCCATTAATAAAATGCTAGCCTCGTGTATAATGTCTTTTTTTAAAAATAACAAATCTGCTATGTATAAATATCAGGGACTGCTAATCCACGAGAGTCATGATGATGAAGGGATTATCGAAGTTATTGAGTCTAAAGATGGGGTCAGATCACTACATTTCGGCTCCTATTCTAGGCAAAGCAGCATTCGCCTTAGCGATCCTCACCTGCTAGAGTTAGAGTATGTAAAAACCATGACCGCTTGGATGCTATTCAAACAAACCTTGACCGATGATGTCTTGATTGTTGGCTTAGGTGGTGGCTCGATAACTAAGCATTTGTTAGAACATTTTCCAGACTGCCGCTTAAAAGCCATCGAGTACAGAAAAAGCGTGGTTAAGGTTGCTCGTAGCTATTTCGACTTACCCTTAGATCCACGCTTAAAAATTATTATTGATGATGGCGGGCAGTACATACGTCAACGTGCGGAAACCTATCCAGAACACTATAGTTTATTATTTATTGACGCCTTTGATCATGAGGGCTTGTCTCCGTCTATTCGTAATCCAGCCTTCTTTGATGCTTGTAAAGCCTTGTTAAAAAAAGACGGCATACTGGTGGTTAATCTTTGGGGTGGCACTAATAATCCCGAATTTCAGCAAGTTTCACAATGGATAGGTGATAGTTTTAATTGGCAAACGCTATTTCTGCCTGTGCAAGACAGAGGCAACATTATTGCTTTAGCATTTAACGATTACGAGCCTAGTCTTAACTTACAAGACTTAAAAAATTACGCCGTAGCACTTAAGCAACAGTACCAAATCGATTTCCCTTATTTCTTAAAAGAACTTAAAAAACATAACAGCAGCACCTTCAAATTAGTGATAAAACCATGACAAGCTCAGCAATGCCCGACGCCCCCAACCTGTTCAGTTATCGCAAATACTGGGCGCAACGCTTTGGTGTGGCGCCAGTATTGCCTATGAGTCGAGCAGAAATGGATGAATTGGGCTGGGATAGTTGCGATGTTATTTTAGTCACCGGTGATGCTTACATTGATCATCCGAGTTTTGGTATGGCGCTGATTGGACGGTTATTAGAAGCGCAAGGTTTTAGGGTAGGTATTATTTCTCAACCCGATTGGACCAGTGCTGAAGATTTTACTAAGTTGGGTAAGCCTAATCTATTCTTTGGGGTAACAGGCGGCAACATGGATTCCATGGTTAATCGCTATACCTCTGATAAAAAAATCCGCTCTAACGATGCTTATACTGCAAATGGCATTGCTGGCAAACGTCCTGATCGTGCGGTTAATGTTTATTCACATCGCTGCCGCGAAGCCTTTAAAGAAGCACCTATTATTATAGGTGGCATTGAAGCCAGTTTACGACGAATTGCCCATTATGATTATTGGTCCGATAAAGTACGTAAGTCAGTGCTACTTGATGCCAAAGCTGATTTATTAGTCTATGGCAATGCTGAACGACAAATCGTTGAAATCGCGCATCGCTTGGCTAATGGTGAAAGCATTGCCGATTTAAAAGGCATACGCGGCACTGTGCATTTTGTTAAACAAATCCCTGCAGATTGGTTAGTTAAAGATTCTACCGATATTGATAAGCCCGGCGCTCCGATGGCTGCTGTCGATCCTTATCAAGAGCAACCTGCCTGTGATACAAAAACCGAAGCCAATGATAGCAATGAAAAAGTCATTCATTTTGATAAATCATTGCTAAGAAAGACTCAGAGAGCGCAAACGGTTATTCGTTTGCCAGCTTATGAAGCGGTTAAAGACGATGCCATTTTATATGCTCACGCTTCTCGTGTTATGCACGGCGAAACCAATCCAGGTAATGCTAGGGCATTAATTCAGCAACATGGCACACGTCAACTTTGGATAAATCCACCACCTATTCCGCTATCGACTAAAGAAATGGATGGTGTATTTGATTTGCCTTATTCGCGGGTACCTCACAAAGAATATGGCAGCGCTAATGTGCCAGCTTTTGAAATGATCCAGCATTCTGTGAATATCATGCGCGGTTGTTTTGGTGGCTGTACTTTTTGTTCAATTACTGAACATGAAGGTCGAATCATTCAAAGTCGCTCAGAAGATTCTATTATCAAAGAAATCGAAGCTATACGTGATACCTCACCAACCTTTACCGGGCATATTTCTGATCTAGGAGGGCCAACAGCTAATATGTATCGCATAGCTTGTAAAGACCCTAAAGTTGAAGCGGCTTGTCGCTTGCCTTCCTGCGTCTATCCAGGCATCTGTCCTAATTTGAATACCGATCATAGCTCGTTAATAAAGCTGTATCGAAGAGCCCGTGCTTTACCTGGTATTAAAAAGATTTTTATCGCCTCAGGTCTACGTTACGATTTAGCAGTTGAATCACCAGAGTATGTTAAAGAACTGGTCACACACCATGTTGGCGGTTACCTTAAAATTGCCCCAGAACATACCGAGCAAGGCGTGTTATCAAAAATGATGAAGCCAGGCATGGGTACCTATGATCGCTTTAAGGAGATGTTTGATAAATATTCTAAAGAAGCGGGCAAAGAACAATACCTAATTCCGTATTTTATCGCTGCACATCCCGGTACAACTGATATCGATATGCTTAATTTAGCTTTATGGCTGAAACGTAATGGCTTTAGAGCTGATCAAGTGCAAGCTTTCTTACCCTCACCGATGTCCATTGCTACGGCCATGTACCACTCAGGCAAAGACACTTTGCATAAAGTGAGTCGTAAAGCTGAAGATATGGCAATACCTAAAAGCTTTAAACAACGTCGTTTACATAAAGCCTTTTTACGTTATCACGACCCTAAAAACTGGCCTTTGTTACGTGATGCTCTGAATGCCATGGGGCGAAATGATCTAATCGGCAATGGTAAGCAGCATTTAATTCCGTCTTATCAACCTAAAGGTACAATCGAAGCGCCAACCAAGACTCAAACCTTTAAAACTAAGTACACAGGCTTCGATAATAAGCGCAATGAAAAAGCTTCCAGCAAAAACAAATTTGCAGGGAAGCAAAAAAAATAACAAAAAGTGGTTTGCAAAGAAAAAACATTGTGTATAATACCCGCTTCTTTGCTGGTGTAGCTCAGTCGGTAGAGCAGCTGATTTGTAATCAGCCGGTCAGGAGTTCGAATCCCCTCACTAGCTCCAAAGAATCCAAAGGCCTAGATATTTCTATCTAGGCCTTTTTTAATAGCTGAAATAGCGAGTATGCGCATAATAAAAAATTATGTATAACGCCCAAATTTTGCTGGTGTAGCTCAGTCGGTAGAGCAGCTGATTTGTAATCAGCCGGTCAGGAGTTCGAATCCCCTCACTAGCTCCAAATAATTTAAAGGCCTAGATAGAAATATCTAGGCCTTTTTTATTGCCCACCAGAAAGTAAATAAGCATATAGCAAACATTTAAGAAAGTTTTTTATTTAATTGAACACATAACCATCTGCTTTATTTATCTACAACGACCAAGCGACACCACTATAACCCTCTTAAAATCAGTAAAGGCGGCTTATTCAAGACCTGCCTTACACCCCAACAACCAACTAAACTAATCAAGATCGCATTAAACAATGGCACCAGTAACCACAAATAAAAACTGGGATGATAGCTAATATGCAGAACTTGGCTATATAAAGCGAAGAGTATCAGTTCACTCATCAGCACCGCTAGCACACCAGATAATAAGCCTAGCACACTAAATTCAATCAACTGCGCGGCTCTTAATAATCGACGATTGGCGCCCATGGTGCGCATTAACGCCCCTTCAACAATTCGTTGATCTAGGGTTGCATAAACGGCAGCCATTAATACGATAAAACCCGCCATTAAGGCAAAGTAAAGCAGGAAGTTAATTGCCTGTGTTAATTGCGTTAATAACGTTTTAAATTGCTGCAATATTAAATCAACTTCTAATATAGTGGTGCTGGGATATTTCTTCACCAAAGCATTTAATAGCTCTTTCTGGCTTTCAGCTAAATAAAAACTGGTAATAAAAGTACTAGGATAAGCATCTAGCGTTCCCGGTGAGAAAACCATATAAAAATTAGGCTTCATGGTATCCCAACGTAAGCTGCGAATACTAGCCACCCTAGCATTGAATTGCTGACTGCCGACAGTAAAAGCTAAACTATCACCTAGTTTTATACCTAAACTCTCGGCTAATTTTTGTTCTACAGAAACTAGACCCGGCTGCAGACTTACCCACCACTCACCTGCTTGTAATTTATTTTCATTAGGAAGACTTTCCGTCCAAGTCAGGCTTAAATCTCTATGGATGGCATTGTCACCCTGACTATCTTTACTGACTCTTTTTTGCACAGCTATTTGATTGATCGCAGTCAAACGACCTCTCACTACTGGATAAAACTCGCTGCCGAGAATATGTTGTTGTTTGAAATCTTCTTTGAAGTCTTGCACTTGATTAGGAAAAATATTCAAGGCGAAATGGTTAGGCGCATCCTTGGGTAATTGTTGTTGCCAATCATCAATAATGTCGTTGCGCACATTGAAACTAAGCAGCATAGCCACCAAGGTTATGCTAAACGCCAATATTTGACTGATACTGGCACGATTATTTCTTAATAAGCCTTGCAAACCCAATCGCCACAATAAAGACATACCATCTAGGCGTTTTTGAATTAACTTTAATAAACCCATAATCAACAAGCCCAGTACGATTAAGCTGATAATACCCACCCCTAAAACGCTGACAGTCATTTTTAGATCGTGGGTATATTTGTAAATTATTAGACTAATGAGACTTGTCGCTAAGCCATAAACCAACCATACAGCTGGCTGCCTAGGTTCTAGTTCGCGGCGCAACACTCGTAATGCTGAAACCTGTTTAAGTCTTAATAATGGTGGCAAAGCGAAACCTAATAACACCACCATGCCAATAATAAAACCAAAAAACAACGAGCCTATGCTAGCTGGCGCAATAGACTGCGGCAAGAGTTCTCGTAAAATATAAAACAAGCCGACTTGAGCACAATAACCTAAAGCACTACCAACGGCGCTAGCGACTAATCCTAACACCACAAACTGGCTACTGTAGAGCCATAGTATTTCTTGTTGCTTTAGACCTAAGCAGCGTAATAAAGCGGTGGCATCAAAGTGTCGCTCAGTATAACGGGTGGTTGCCATAGCAATCGCAACACCAGCAATCAATATAACCAGAATACTCGACAAGCCTAAATAACGTTCAGCTCGATTAAGTGCAGAACTGAGTTCGGGGCGATTTTCGCGACTATCCATAACTCGCTGAGAAGGATTTAACTGCGGCTTAAGCCAATTTTTATACTCGACTATGGCTTGAGCAGCTCCGATAAATTGAAAATAGTAATGTACCTGACTACCTGGCTGTAAGATCCCAGTTGCCAATAAGTCTAAGTTATTCATCATCACGCGTGGCGAAAAGCTAAAAAAATCACCTTTCTTGTCAGGCTCGTAAGTAATAATTTTAGTCACTAACAGAGGCTTTTCACCTACAGTCAACGTATCACCTAACTTGAGCTTAAGTACTGATAACAACCGCCTATCTAACCAAGCCGTACCGGGCTCTGGCCCCTGATGAACGATTGATTCAACACCCGCATCACCCTCGCTAATCTTTAAAACGCCTCGTAAAGGATACGTGTCGCTTATCGCCTTGATACTCGCCAAAATCAATTCATCATGCTCAATCAAGACACTATGAAATTCGATGGCATGAGCGCTGATTAAATTTAACTGCTGGGCTTGCTCTAGCCATGCAGGCGCTATCAATTCTGGGCTAGTAATCACTAAATCAGCGCCTAATAATTCAGCCGCTTGTTGGCTCATCGTGCTTTGCAAGCGCTCAGAAAACAGGGCTATCGCTGTTGAACTACTAACGGCAATGAGCAATGCCAAGATTAATAAGGTCAATTCTCCAGAACGACTATCACGCCATAACAACCGTAAAGCCAGATTAAAACGACTCATACCAAGCATCCTGCTTCCAGTCGTATTGTGCGATGACATCGTGCCGCCAAGGCATGATCATGAGTGACTAAAATTAAGGTCGTTCGATTTTCTTGATTCAACTCAAATAACAGCTCAATAATGTTTGCGCCCGTTTTACTATCTAAATTACCGGTAGGCTCATCGGCAAACAAAATAGCAGGACGAGTAACAAAGGCTCGGGCCAAGGCAACTCGTTGCTGTTCACCGCCTGACAATTGCTTGGGCGCATGTGTTAAGCGTTGCGCTAAACCTACGCGATGCAGCAATGCTGTTGCCGCGGCTTTTGCTGTCTTATCGCCTCTTAATTCTAAAGGCAACATGACATTCTCTAGGGCAGTCAGCCCAGGCAGGAGTTGAAACGACTGAAACACAAAGCCAATTAACTGATTACGCAATGCCGCCCTACCATCTTCATCCATCATTGTTATAGATTTACCATTAAGAAATATAGCCCCTGAACTTGGTTTATCCAAGCCTGCCAGCAAACTTATTAAGGTTGATTTACCTGAACCAGACTCACCCACGATAGCAATACTTTCACCAGATTTGATTATCAAATCTATCGATGACAAGATATGCAATACTCCTTCAGAAGTTAGCACCGATTTAGCTAAGCCTTCTGTTACTATAACGCTGTTTGTTACTTGATTAATTTGAGTTTTCATCATGTTTAGATTGTTATTTTTTATGGTTATTTCATTACTATCACTACAGACCATGGCCGAACCCGTCATTGTAGTTTTAGGTGACAGCATCAGTGCTGCTTACGGGCTACCTGTAGAACAAGGCTGGGTATCCTTACTACAAAAAAAATTATTGGCTCATCATAGTCGCTATAACATTAATAATGCCAGCATCAGTGGTGAAACCAGTGCAGGCGGCTTAGCCCGAATTGACGATATATTACGCACTCAGAAACCTAGCATTGTCCTGTTAGAATTAGGCGCGAATGACGGCCTACGTGGCTTATCAGCAATCGAAATGAAAAATAATCTTGCGGAAATAACACGCCGCGCTCAGAATATCGGCGCCAAAGTATTATTACTCAGCATGAAGATTCCTCCAAATTATGGCAAACGCTATGTCGAGATGTTTTATAGTGTTTATCCACAATTAGCTAAACAACTGAATATAACTTTAGTGCCTTTTTTACTGGAAGATATTGCACTTGATAAAGATTTAATGCAGGCTGACGGCTTACACCCCAATGAAAATGCTCAAGCCACGCTAGCAAAAAAAGTCGAACCCTACTTACTCCCATTACTTCAATAAACGAGCCTTTCTAATGACCGTATTAACTTTGAAACAAGCCAATCTTATTATAAATACCGCAGTCCATGTAGCGAGAGAATTAAATATGGCACCTTTGACAGTGGTTGTACTCGACACTGCTGGTCATATTAAAGCTATGCAACGAGAAGACGGTGCCAGCCAAGTGAGACAACAAATTGCCACAGCAAAAGCCTGGGGAGCCGTTAATATGGGTGTTTCATCACGCAGTCTAGCAGCAGTAGCAGTTCAACGACCAGACTTTATGAATGCCTTAATTGATGTGGCAGATGGTAAGATCATGCCTGTCCCTGGCGGTGTACTCATTCGCGATGCTGAGAATAATCTGCTGGGCGCCGTTGGTATCAGTGGTGATATTTCAGATCAAGATGAACGCTGTGCGATTGCGGGCATAGAAGCAGTCGGTTTTTTTGCTGGAATATAAAATCACCTGTAATTTGTTCATAGAACACCTATTTTGTTAAGCTCGCGTTACTTAGCTATTTTTTTCTGTTGCACGCTATTCTGGCTATTACCCTTTACGGGTTATGCGGATGACCTTGCAACAGAAGTGATCGACGCTGAAATAACTTTACAAAAAGACCATTATGTCTTGGCTGCGGACATAGCCTATCAGCTTAGTAAAAAAGCAACGATCGCCTTACAAAGTGGTGTACCTTTATACTGGTCATTACAAATCAAGCTATTGCAACAACACCCTTATTTATGGGATAAAACGGTACTTAAAACAGACATACATTATCGCCTGCAATATCAGGCTTTACTTAATGTCTATCGCCTGCAAAATTTAAGTAGTGGCGAGACTTATAATTTCTCTACACTCTATGCCGCTTTAGACTTGATGTCAGAAATTCAGGATTTTCCTCTGATAGAAAAATCGAAAATATCCCCAGAGGAAGATTATCTATGCGCATTAAAAGTAAAGTTTGATCGTGGCCTACTACCAGTACCTCTCCGCTCAATTGCTTATATTGATAAGCAATGGTATTTATCTAGTGATTGGACATTATGGCCTTTGAAAAAGTAAAACTTCCCTTTAGCCTTTTTACCTTAATCTTATTTGGCCTGATTCTACTGTCTTTACAGTTAATGAGTTCAGCGACACAAGAATCCTCAGAGTTAAGTGCACTATACTCTTGGCTGTTACTAATTAACGGCCTAGGATCTGTGGTGTTATTGAGCTTAGTCGGCGTCAATATTTATACCTTAATTCAACATACTAAAAAACGCGAAGCGGGCTCTAGGCTAACTAGACGCATGGTATCACTGTTTGTTGTATTGGCGCTTGCACCCGCTGTTATTGTATTTTATTTTTCTATGCAATTTTTACATCAAGGCATTGATAGTTGGTTTAATGTAGAAATTGACCGAGCCTTAGAAGATGCTCTGGAGTTAAGCCAATCTTCATTAGATCAACGTATGCGTTGGCATCTTAAGCAAACCCAGCAACTGACCGAAAAACTCCAAGACTCCTCAGAAAATAGAGTAGCCTTAGATATGGAAAATTTACGTGAGCTATCGGGCGCTACAGAAATGACGCTGTTTTCCCGTCAAGGTCGAATTATTGCTTCTAGCAGCATTAACCTAGGAGACATTCTACCCAGCCTACCCGATAAAAATATTTGGTTACAGTTACGACAGAATGGCGAATATGTTGCAGTAGCACCAGCGCACGAAGAAAAACTAATGGTTAGAGCTATTGCCAAAGTAGATACTCAAGAACCGCAATATTTACAGGCTTTATATCCTGTACCCGTCAGAGTTTACGATTTAGCAGATTCAGTCGAGTTTGCCTTTGTCCGCTATAAAGAAATGAAGTTTTTAAGGCATTCCTTAAAAATTACCTTCACCCTCGCTTTATCACTCGTATTACTGATGAGCTTATTAGCTGCCATTTGGGTCGCGTTTATCAGCATTCGCAATATCATTGCACCCGTCAAACAACTGGTTAAAGGCACCCAAGCAGTCGCTTCTGGTCACTACGACGAACCCTTACCTGTCATTGCCCAAGACGATCTTGGTTTTTTGGTTGAATCTTTCAACGAAATGATGAATCGTATCGCCATGGCTCGTGATGAAACGCGAATAGCAGGATTTGAGGTAGAAAATCAACGCGCTTATTTAGAAACCATATTAGCAAATTTAACTGCCGGCGTTATCAGTTTTGATGCGTCCTATAATATACGAACTGCCAATCAAGCGGCTTATCGAATTTTTCATATTCATGTTAATCATTTTATAGGTCGACAGCTATTAGATCTTATCAATGATCGCTCTGAACTCGCAGAACCTCTAAAATCTATCCAACGCTTATTAGAACAAGCCGAAGATATTTGGCAGCAACGCATTGCTTTTTTAGGCCCCAATGGCCGCCAAGAATTGTTATGTCGAGGTACGCCACTATACTCTCAGGAAGGCTTGCGTGTTGGTGGTGTAGTTGTTTTTGATGATGTAACCGATTTAATACAAGCACAAAAAAATGCTGCTTGGGGCGAGGTTGCAAGGCGTTTAGCCCATGAAATTAAAAACCCACTAACACCAATCCAATTATCAGCCGAACGCTTACAACATAAACTAGCTGATAAATTAGAACCAGCAGATGCAGAGATATTACAGCGCTCAACCCGAACGATTGTTCATCAAGTTGAAGCCATGAAAGAAATGGTCGATGATTTTTCTGAATATGCTAAGCCTTCTAAAAAAGAAACCGTGGATATTGACCTATCTCAGCTAGTTAAAGAAATTTTAGCGCTCTATACACTGAAATCAGGTGTAAAATTCAAAACCGATTACGAGGCTGGCGTCTTAACGGTCAATGGTGACCCTATCAGCCTAAGACAAGTTTTACATAATTTAATAAAAAACGCCCTAGAAGCTATAGACTCAGAAGGTTTAATTGAAATAAGCCTACACCGAGTACAAAAAAACAATACTAATTTTATAGAGCTTGCACTTTATGATAATGGTACAGGTATTAAAGAAGATCAAATTGAAACTATCTTTGAACCTTATGTAACCACAAAGACTAAAGGCACAGGCCTAGGCCTAGCGATAGTTAAAAAAATAATAGAAGATCATGGCGGTGCTATTTGGGTAGACACCAGCCGTAAAGTCGGAGCAGGTTTTATTATCCAGCTCCCTGCATGCCACTCAGAACCGTTATAAAAAACATGACCGTAAACACACCTCGTATTTTAGTTGTTGATGACGAACCAGATATTCGCAGACTAGTCTGTGAAATACTTGAAGATGAAGGCTATCAAGTATCTTCAGCAGAAGATGCTAATAATGCCAGAGCATTAAAATTATCAGAACATCCTAATTTAATTCTACTCGACATCTGGATGCCTGATACCGATGGTATTACTTTGTTAAAAGAATGGGTCACTGAAGACGCTTCATTATGCCCAGTTATTATGATGTCAGGACATGGCTCAGTAGAAGCAGCAGTCGAAGCTACTCGCCTTGGAGCTTATGACTTCTTAGAAAAACCCTTATCGATGGCAAAACTTTTGTTAATCGTTACTAGGGCGTTAGAGGCTAGTCATTTACAAATGGAAAACGCCGGACTCAAACAACAGTTGGCGGCAGATATAGAACCCGTAGGTAAAAGCGCATCGGTAGCTAGAAGTAAGGATCAATTAAAACGCCTTGCTCAGCATGATACTCGGGTATTGTTTTATGGCGAGGCAGGAGTCGGCAAAGAACTTTATGCGCGTTACTTACATAATAATAGCTCTCATCGAGAAGGACCCTTTATAGATGTTGCCGTTGGCAGTATATCGCCAGAAAATTCAGCGGTAGAGTTCTTTGGTAAAGAAATCCAAGGTAAAGTTTATCCAGGCCTTTTAGAGCGTGCCAACAAAGGCACTCTTTTTCTAAGTGAAATTAGTGGCATGGATAAAGAAACGCAATTACGTTTGCTCAGCGCCCTAGAATCACGTTCCTTTCTAAGAGTAGGTGGCAGCGAGTCAGTTCGGGTTGATGTTCGTGTGGTCGCATCTACACGAATAGGTATGGAAGAAGAAGTTAAGATCGGGCAATTTAGACAAGACCTTTACTATATGCTTAATGAAGTCACTATTAACATTCCTCCATTACGAGAACACAGTGAAGATGTCCCTGAATTATTGAGCTTTTATGCTAATTATTTTGTTAATCAAGATAAGTTGCCTTTTCGAAAATTTTCTATAGCAGCACAAAACTTCTTACGAAATTACAGTTGGCGTGGTAATGTACGCGAATTGAAAAATTTAGTGCAACGCTTAATGATTCTTGGCGTAGGCGAAGAAATAGAGCTTGACGAGGTAAAATCTGCACTGGGCACTATAGTCAGTGACATTATGGCATCACCCTCAGTGCCCGAATTTTTCAATCTGCCGCTAAAAGAAGCGCGAGATCATTTTGAAAAAACTTATTTAGAATATCACTTTGAGCGCACAGGTGGCAGCGTAGCAAAATTATCTGCAGTCATTGGCATGGAGCGCACCCACCTTTACCGCAAGCTACACTCCTTAAATATTAAATTATAGCCGAGCAAAATCCTTAAGATTAAGGCGAAACAACGAGTTTATTTCGCCATTTATCTACAGTTTTTTGTCTTAATCAAAATAAACATTGATAAAAACAATAATGTTTAGTAGAATTCTCGCTCTTTTATTGAGCCTTTACAGAAAGACTAAGTAACGATGAAAACATTTAGTGCAAAAACAGAAGAAGTTAAACGCGATTGGTATGTAGTTGATGCAGATGGGAAGACGCTGGGTCGCCTTGCTTCTGAGATTGCACGTCGTCTTCGCGGCAAACATAAACCAGAATACACACCGCATGTTGATACCGGTGATTACATTATTGTTGTTAATGCTGAAAAAATTGGCGTTACCGGCAATAAAGAAAAAAATAAATTATATCAACATCACACAGGTTATATAGGCAACTTAAAAACCGTAACACTCGGAAAATTAAGACAGACGTTCCCAGATCGTATTCTTAATACCGCTGTTAAAGGTATGCTGCCAAACAACCCATTAGGTCGTGCAATGTTCAAGAAATTGAAAGTCTATGCAGGTCCTGAACACGATCACCAGGCCCAACAGCCAAAAGTTTTAGAATTATAAGCGAGTAGACCATGGCAGCAGCTCAGTATTACGGAACAGGTCGTCGTAAAAGTGCAATTGCACGCGTTTACGCAACAACCGGCACAGGTATAATCACTATTAACAAGAAAACCCTAGAAGACTATTTCGGTCGTAAAACTGACCAAATGGTTTCTTGCCAACCATTGGGTTGTGTTGAACTAGAAGGTAAATTCGACATTAATGTGATAGTTAAAGGCGGCGGCCCTTCCGGCCAAGCAGGCGCTATTCGTCACGGCTTAACACGTGCTCTAATGGAATATGACGAAAACTTACGTCCAGCCCTTAGAAAAGCAGGTTTTGTTACACGTGACTCGCGTATCGTTGAACGTAAAAAAGTTGGCTTACATAAAGCTAGAAAACGTCCACAATACTCTAAACGTTAAACCGCTGTTTCATGGTCGGTAATTCTAATTACTTATTATGAACATAAAAAGGCCGCTCTCATCAGAAAGCGGCCTTTTTTATGGGCTTTAGTCTAGACAAAATACGTAATACCTCACCAGAACTATCAAAGCATTAACACGCCCTTCCTAAGACCATAGGTATCTACACAAGTATCTTATCGGCGTGGAAACGATAAAAGTCAGCGTAGGGGCGTATTGCATACGCCCAACATTGAAAGTCCAATGTTATAGAGCTTATTTTATAAGGGCGTATGCAATACGCCCCTACGATCTTCACCACAATGTTATCGTTCGCGCGTGGGAATGCTAACAATTATTTGTGTAGATACTTATGCCCAACAGGGATCATTAATTGTGTAGATACCTATAACCCTGAGATACATAAAACCATTTACTTAAGGCTCAGAAAACCCACCTTTAACATCCGAGATGATTTTTTCTAATCGTAATGTTAGAATCAACCAAAATGTGACCAAGAGAGCCAATGGATGTCAACAAATTCTAAAAAAAAACCTAATTCCACGCCTGCCCTAGAATTTAAAAGTAGTAATTTTTCCGTACCCGTCCTTGCCTTATCGGGTGACGACCTAATTACTATAGAGCAACAACTCATAGAGAAAGCAAGCTTAGCTCCTGATTTTTTTAAAAACCTACCTGTCGTTATTGACTTACAAGCATCCAACAAACTTAATTGTGTTATTGATATAGCGGAACTAACCGCTGTTATTAAAAAAGCGGGCTTATTACCTATAGGTATTCGCGGCGGAAACGCACAACAAAATAAACAGGCTTTGGAACTACTCATCCCCGTCTACTCTGTTAATAGCGCAGCAATTACCGACGAACCCCAGAAGCAACAAGCACCTGTCCCAACACCCGAAATAGAAACCCGCGACACCTCAACTATGCTGATAACTCAGCCTATCCGCTCAGGACAACGAATATACGCAACCGGTGACTTAATCATTATGTCTCAAGTAAGTTCTGGCGCAGAAATAATGGCTGAAGGCAATATCCATGTTTACAACACCCTAAGAGGCCGAGCTTCAGCAGGAATCCAAGGCAACAAAGATGCCCGCATCTTTTGTTTTGATTTACAAGCCGAACTCATCTCTGTTGCAGGGAATTATAAAGTCAGCGAAGATATAGATGCATCCATACGTAACAAACCCGTTCAAATCTATTTACAAAACCAAGCATTAATCATTCAAGACCTTTTACAACACCACTAACTAGAGGAACCATTGTGGCAAGAATCATAGTAGTAACATCAGGCAAAGGCGGCGTTGGCAAAACAACAACAAGTGCCGCCATTGCCATGGGGCTTGCAAAAAAAGGCCATAAAACAGCCGTTATAGATTTTGATGTAGGCTTACGCAATCTCGACCTCATTATGGGCTGTGAACGCCGCGTAGTTTATGACTTTGTCAATGTCATTAACGGCGAAGCTACACTCAACCAAGCCTTAATTCGCGATAAGAACTGCAATCAACTTTATATTTTGCCTGCATCACAAACTCGAGACAAAGACGCACTGAGCCAAGAAGGTGTAGGGAAAATTTTGGACGAGCTAAGAAAAGAATTTAAATATATAGTCTGTGATTCTCCAGCAGGTATTGAAAAAGGCGCTCATCTAGCTATGTATTATGCTGACGATGCCTTTATAGTCACCAATCCTGAAGTGTCTTCAGTACGAGACTCCGATAGAATGCTCGGCATTTTATCTAGCAAATCACGTAGAGCAGAACTAAACGAAGAACCCATTAAAGAGTATTTACTACTTTCACGCTACTCACCAGACCGCGTAAAACTAGGTGAAATGCTTAGCGTTGAAGACGTACAAGACATTTTATCCCTGCATTTATTGGGTGTAATTCCAGAATCTAAATCGGTACTCAACGCATCAAACTCAGGCATGCCGGTTATTCTCGACGAAAAAAGCGATGCTGGCCAAGCCTATGCTGATATTGTTGATCGCTATTTAGGTGAAGATAGGCCACATCGCTTTATCGATGAAGATAAAGGCTTCTTTAGGAAACTATTCGGGGGTAAATAATGAGCTTACTGGACTATTTTAAAATATCTAAGGAAAGCACGGCATCATTAGCAAAAGAACGCCTACAAATTCTTGTTGCTCATGAACGCTCTTCACGTAATCAACCTTCTTATCTCCCCCAGATGCAAAAAGAATTATTGGAAGTGATACGAAAGTATATTAATGTAGGTCAAGATGCAATTTCTGTTAGCTTTGAGCAAGATGAAGATCAAGAAACACTAGAATTAAACATAGTACTACCTGATCTTCAGCCTAAAAACACATAACTATTTAGTTTATTTTCATAAAGGTGACTTAACATGTTAAATACAATCGGTGATGCTGCGGGTAAAATTTGGCACTATTTAGATCAAAACGGATCGTCTAGCGTAACAAAAATTACAACTGAAACTGAAATAAGTAAAAATGATATGCAACGTGCTATCGGCTGGTTGCTTAAAGAAGATAAATTAAACATCGAAGTAAAAGGCCGTATAGAAACATTATCTTTAAAATAATGACCTACTTAGCCATCAATTAAATCACAGAAAAGTCAGTAAGCTCTAATCTCCTGCTAACCCAGGAATTAGAACTTACTGGTATGCTAATCATAAGCACATGCTAGTGCCTATTCAGACCATCAAACTTAATAGCACTCATCGTTTCATAAATCATCGTATGAAATGATGTTGATATTCGGCACCCAAATTGAAAAAGTTCCCGCAACTATCTTTTAGAGCTGAAACTAAGGTTGTAAATGTAGTAAACACCTCGACATTTAAAACTAACGCACTTTTCACATCACTACCTTAATTAAAACCACACTCAATCCCTCACTGCCCACAGCTAAGGATTCGAATAACTGTAGGGGCGACAAATTCGCCTTGTATCATTGATAGTTAGGTTAATGGCAGTACCCCTTACATTACGATCGGTCTCTAGATTTCAATCGCTTTCAGAATGTGAAAAAGATGCGATGCAACTTCAATTCAGCATTTTCCTGGTAGAAATAATGCATTTTTACTGGTGTAGATACCTACTCTCCTTGACAAGAGGAAGACTGGAAGTATGTTATAAAAACTGGATTGAAATGATTGACTAAATCAGGTAGAACTTACTGAAACAATTAACAACTACTAAATTGCCCTGCAGAAAACCATTCGTGCATCGCGATAGGAATCCTCTTATACTAGTCCATAAAAATGGCCCAAATCTTAGAGGCTTACCTAAACTCCTGAATAACTTAGTGCGGAGCATCACTCATGCAAGCTCAAAACGGATTTTTCATTAACTTCATACGCCTAGCAGGTCCTTTTTGGAACTCTGAAAATAAAAGCCTAATCCGCAACCAAACACTCGCTCTTTTTTTCCTCACCGCATTACAAATTGGTATTGCTGTTGTCATTACCGAATGGAGCGCTGACCTTTTTAATGCCTTAGAACAGCACTCAATGCAAGGACTGTTTAAGCAAATAGGTCTACTAATACTTATTTTTGCTGCCAGCATGGCCATAACCTATCTACATTTAATTGTTAAACGGCACTTACAAATTAGCTGGCGCGAATGGTTAACAGAGCAAGTGATCGGCCGATGGATGCACAAAGGCCGTCATTATCAACTGCTACATATACATACAATAGAGCACGATAATCCCGATGGCCGTATCGCCGAAGACATACGCATTTCAACAGAAGTCGCTATAGAATATAGCCACTCTATATTTTATAGCGCTCTGTTGTTCATAAGTTTTTCACAAATACTCTGGGCGCATTCAGGCGTCATCAACATTGATTTAGGTCTTTTTACTATCCCCTTTCACGGCTATTTAGTCTGGATAGCTATTATTTATTCAGTCAGCGCCTCTATGTTCGGCTGGTGGGCAGGAAAGCCCTTAACAACAACAACCAATGTCATGCAATCCGCTGAAGCCAATTTTCGCTTTGGTCTTGTAAAGGCAAGAGAAAACTCACAGGCCATTGCTCTGATTCATGGCGAACTAAATGAGCAAAGACGCTTCCATCATCTTTTTTCTTCCATTACTGAAATTTATAATCGCCAAAGTCATGCCTTTGCCAACATTTTGCTATTTAACTCAGGCTACTCTGTGTTATCGATGGCATTTCCTATCTTAGCCGCTGCGCCACGATTTATTTTAGGTAGCATTACCTTAGGCGCTTTAATGCAATCGGCACAAGCCTTTCAACAACTATCGACCGCCATATCATGGCCAGTCAACAATATGGCTGGCATTGCGCAATGGCGAGCATCGGTAGAACGTGTATTAGCTTTAGTTAAAGCACTCGATGACTTAGAACAAGAAATTACCCGTCCTGATCCACAACGCATATTATTAGAAAAACCTGATCAGTCTATACTGCGCTTAAAAAATCTATGTCTATCCAAACTCGATGGCGAAATTATTTTGTGCAATGTTAATGCCGAAATTTATCTAGGTGATCGGGTGCTGATTACTGGCGACACCTTTACATGTGCCAGACTATTTAAAGCCATTGCCGGACTTTGGCCATGGGGATCAGGCTGCATCGAATTGCCTGATAGCGAACCCATGTTCTTCATGCCACCTCGACCTTATTTACCGGATGGTACGCTACATGCCACTATTTGCTATCCAGCGCCCTGCGAAACTTTCAGCTTGGAATCAATTCAAGAAACGTTAAGAATAACAGGATTAACTGAATTAATAGATCAACTAGAAATCTCTGATAATTGGGAAAGCACGCTCACCACCGAACAACAGCAACGTTTAGGCCTAGTGCGCCTATTTCTGTATAAGCCAAAATGGGTGCTCTTACAAGAAGCGTTCGATTCATTAATCATCGAGGATGAAGTTGCGATGTTTGAATTAATTTGCCAGATGCTGCCAAATGCTGCCATATTAACCATCAGCCATCATGCCCAAGTTGCTGCTTTTCATCACAAAACTATAGCCTTGTAAAGCCCAATCTTTATGACACTTCAAACACATCAGCCAGTTACTAAATTAAGAGGCGTTAACCTTGGTGGCTGGCTAGTATTAGAAAAATGGATGACACCGAGCTTATTTGCCGGTCTTAACGCCGAAGATGAAACTTCATACTGCGTAGAACTGGGTGCAAAAGCCATTCCCGCATTGCATGAACATTGGCAAAGTTTTATTACTCGCGAAGACTTTGCTTGGCTAGCAGGCATCGGCATTAATGCTGTGCGAATTCCAATTGGTCATTGGCTTTTTGGCCCTGATTACCCCTACCACCCTAGCTACGGTAATTCTTTACATCCTTATGTTGAAGGTGGCCTTGCTATACTTGATCAAGCGTTTGATTGGGCTGAAGACCTTGGCTTAGTGATAGTCCTCGATTTACATGCCGCCCCTGGTTGCCAAAATGGTTTCGACAACGGCGGCATATTGAATATCTGTGAATGGCATACTAAGCCAGAATATATCGAACACTCGCTCAACGTACTTGAACGCTTATCTGAACGCTACAATAATCGCCCTGCCCTACATGCCATCGAAGTTTTAAACGAACCTCATAGCACACTCGATACCGCACTATTAAAGCAATACACCACAGACGCTTATTTACGCATTCGAAAATATTGTCCAGCAGAGCAGGTCGCCGTGGTTTTTCATGATGGCTTTCGTTCCTTTAGAGAATACAGTAACTTCCTTTGCGAACCTGCCTATTCGAATATTATCCTAGACATACATCGCTACCAGTGCTTTGGTCGTGCCGAACAAGATGCTAATATTTACGATCATATACGCGATGCCGTTATCGATTGGCAACATGAAGCTAACGATATCATTACCGAATTCAACCATGCCGCTTATGTAGGCGAATGGAGTTTAGGCATGGATTATCGTAGTGAATTAGCTTGGTCTAAAGGCCCATTTAATTATCCAAGCAAAGTCATGGATAATTTCCAGACTAACCTTGCCTTTCGTGGTTACGCCGCCGCCCAACTACTCACTTTTGAAAAATATCTAGGTTGGTTCTTTTGGAGTTATAAAACCGAAACCATGCCCGGCTGGAGTTTTAAAGACTGCATAGCGAACGGCTGGTTACCTGACAATTTTAATTGCTAGGTGTCGCCAAGGTTATGTTTTAGAGTTCCCACGCAATAACGATAACATTGTGGTGAAGATCGTAGGGGCGTATTGCATACGCCCTTATAAAATAAGCCCTATAACATATAGACTTTCAATGTTGGGCGTATGCAATACGCCCCTACAGTGTTTTTTTTATCGTTTCCACACCGATAAAAAACTTGTGTAGATACCTATGCCCTTAAGTTGATAGCCCAAAATAATTACCTCACCCCATCTAAATCATGCAACTTCCCAAACTACGATCAATACAACGCGCCACATGGCTTAAGGTTCATCTTTATCTTGCACTCAGTGTGGGCTTTCTTTTCGCGCTCATGGGGCTTACTGGCAGTCTGAGTATGTATCGAGTAGAACTGGATGAATTGCTTAATTCACAATTGATCATTGAACAACCTCAAGGCAGCACTCAATCTCTCGACAAAATCATGGCCGCAGTACAAGCCGCGCACCCGACCCGATACGGCGCTTGGACTTTAGAAATGCCACGCAATACTCATAGCATGGCGACTGCTTGGTTCGATAAACCGACTGAAACTTTTTTCGAGCTTTATGCCCCACTCATGGTGTCGGTCAACCCTTATACCTGTGAAGTCGTTGCCAGTCGTTTTTGGGGGCAAACCGCGACCACTTGGCTACTGGATTTACATACCCAATTAAAGCTAGATCGCTTGGGTTGGAATACTGTAGGCTTATTAGGTCTGTTGTTATTAACATCCTGTGGCACTGGACTGTATTTATGGTGGCCCGGCCTTAAAGCCCTACCGCAAACGTTTAAACTGCGCCATCAATCAGGCATGATGTGGTTAGCTTTTGATTTACACCGCTTAATAGGTCTGTTTAGCGCACCGCCACTAATGGTATTGGCCTTTACTGGCCTATTGCTCAGCTATCCAATCATCCTAGAAACCCTAGTCGGCACTTCAGGCATGGAACATGGAGAAACAGGTCGCACCATTACCAGCACTGCCATCCCTAACAATCACCCTACCAGCTTATCCGCTGCATGGTTTGTTGCTCAAAGCGCCTTTCCTAAAGCTGAACTTAGACGCGTCACCACACCTGCCGGAGATACCGGCATTTATAGAATTAATATCAGGCAAGCTAGCGAAGTCAATCATCGACACCCCTACACCACCGTTTGGGTAGACCGTTGGAGCGGACAGATCAAAGAGGTGAGAAATCCTAATACTTTCTCTACTGGCGAAACCTTTAGCACTTGGGTCTGGCCTTTACATACCGGAGAAGCCTTAAGTGCCACAGGCCGCTTAGCTTGGTTTTTTAGCGGCATTAGTTTATTCGTGCTGTATGTGAGTGGCTTATTACGCTGGCTGTGTAAAATCGGCAAAGTAAAAGATCGAGCGGTTAATCTCGGCGCCATTAAGCCTAAACTTCTACGCCTTAAAATGAGACTATTAGAATTAATAGCCTTAGCGATAAAACATGCCCCCATAGCTTACGCACAAATTAAGGCTTGGATTAATAAGGCAATAGAGCAGATAGATAAAAGTAGGTTGGGGTGAAGCAACGCGAACCCCAACCCCAACATACAAATCAACTTATACCCAAAAACGTCTTAACTTTAGCAATACGGCATAACAAGGCAAACTCAATCACCAAAATAAATATCAGCGACAAACCCAGCAAAGGCAACAACGTCCCTAAAGCAACTATCACTAAGCCTAGCAATAACGGTAGCTTTTGATTTTTAGGTGTTTTAGGTGCACCTAAACTATTCGCTGGCTTACGTGACCACCACATCACCACCGAACTCACTGCTATTAATAAAATTCCCAACGCTGTCATCAAACCTAACAACTGATTAAACCAGCCGAATAACTGACCTTCATGCACAGAAATACCAATACCGATAAATTTGTCCAGCAAGGCTTTAGATGAAAAATCTTTGCGCTCAGTAATCTCACCGGTACTGGCATCGAGTTTAAGATTAACCCGCAACATGCGATTTTGACTATCTGAACGCGCCGACCAAGCACCGTTGCTTTTATTCGGCGGTGAAATCAATACCGGTGACTCCAAGTTTTGTAAGGCCACGATATCGACCAGCTTATCTATTTGCTCATAACCAGACTGCATGTGCGCCATGCCGCGATGAAACTCATGCTCATCAGCCACTGGGCTATTAGTCGCCATACGTAAAGCCTGCTCTGAAGACGGGCCAGTCGTCCAATCTTGTTTAACGACCGTCGTTTGGTTCATTTGGCGCACTTGCTTCAACATACCGCCCCACGATTTCGCCCACGGCAAACCAGAGATCAGTAAAAACAAGATAAAAAACGACACCCATAAACCGGTGACCGAATGGATGTCGCGCCAAAAGGTGCGACTATCACTTTTTAAGCGTGGATAGACGATACCCGCCAAACCCGAAGCATTACGCGGCCACCATAAATATAAGCCAGTTATGATCAGTACGATCATCCAAGAGGCGGCCAGCTCCACCAACATCGAGCCTCTATCACCCAATAATAAGTTGCCGTGCAATTTATGCACGAGCTGCATTAAGCGCTCATCTTCAGGCTGTACCTTCAAGATTTCTAAAGTTTGCGGATTAAGATAAACGCGTGTTAATTCTTTGCCTTTACCCACCAAGATACGCACCGCAGACTCTGCGTTATCAGGCAATATATAAGCATTTAATACAGTGCCGGGTACAGCAGCCAAAGCAGCCGTGACTTGTGCTTGAGCCGTTGCCCGCTCACCGGTTATTTCTAAACTGTCAAAGCTACGCTCTTGCCAGTTTTCAACTTGTGGTTTAAATAAATAAATGGCCCCTGTGCTTGCCAACCAAATAGCAAAAGGAATACAAAACAACCCCGCATAAAAATGCCAGCGCCATACCGAGGTATAGCTGAGTTTACGTTTGATAAGGGGTATTTTTGCAGGCGTATGTAATTTGTTAGTCATGATAGGTGTCGATTTAATTAATATTAGCTGCCAATAAGGGCATGCTCTGAACTCTTTGATGCAATGCAGTGAACACCTAGGATATCTTACGCGTCTACTGATAAAGACACCAGCAAGATGTGCGAGGGAACACATCCTGCTGGCAAGAGGAAAAAATCACCCCCCTTACAGAATAGTAAGTCGGAGTGATCTTGCTTTACTGCTTAAAATTTAGAATTTATAACCGACCTGCATGAAGTAAGAGCGCTGTGGTAACGGATGGTTAAAATAAGCTTGGAATCCATTTACGTTATCTACACCAGCAGATATATGGCCTTTTCTATTGTTGAAATAATAGGTGGATTTCAAATCAACATAATAGGATTGAGTAAAAGCTGTGTAGCCATACGCAGAGCCATCTTTGTTATCAATCTGTGAATTCATGCTACTTTGATAACGTGTACCTACTGACAAATCTAAATCTTTGCCATAGTGATAAGTCCCTAGAAAATTAGCACGATAATGCGGCATTAAAGGCATTTGATTGCCAACAACAGCCGTATTCATTGGGTTAGCTACAATTGTACTATTAAGCATGGTTGAATTAGCTTTGATATCCCAGTTTGATTTAAGTATACGATCCCAATTAGTTGAAATATCTAAGCCATTGGTTTGCGTCTCGCCAATGGAAGACATCATAGAGCTTAAGTTGGTTTGACCTGGAATGTAGATATACTGACTATAAATAGTATTAGCGATATTTTCATGGAACAAGTTCAAACGCACATAACCGCTCATAAAATCAGCTTCTGCCAGTAGATTATGATGAGTACCATCTTCAGGCTTCAAAGTTGCATTAGCGATTGTCTGACTACCATTAACACTCACTGAGTTACCATACAACTCATCGGCTACAGGATAACGATAGGCCTTTGCCACTGAGTAACGAAATTTTAGATTTCCAGGCTGATAACCTAGAGAAAATTTAGGCGCCCAGTTATTAATGGCTCTATCTTGAGGGCTTAATGAACCACTCATATTAGTACTTGTTTGATAGATTCCATCATTGGCTGTCCAATGCTCTAAACGCACACCGGGTGTAGCATCCCAATCCTTCGCAAAGCGCCAGCTTGCCTGACTGAATAGGCCGCTCAAATTGGTGCTACCTCCACTAAGAGAACTAATAGGTGCTGTCGTACTAACTGTGTTGCCAGCAAAACTGGTTAACGTATTAACAGTTTGCAGCAAGTGAGAATGTTGAAAATCGTAACCACCTACCATTGATAGATCTTTACGCCCCCAAAATTCATCATTATTAAATTTTGTAGCAACGGTATACCAACCAGTACCAGCTTGAGAAGTACGAGTACCACCCTGGCCTGCCGCTGTTTTGTAAATAGGATCAAGTGGGTTATAAGTAGAGGCTAAAGTAGTATCACCAAGAATATCAAAATAAGTGAAATTAGTTTTGTTATACCAATTTTTATATATTCGCCCATCTAAGCCCCAACCAACAGTAAAGGTTTCGCGTAGCTGATTACTCACACCCAAAGCCGTTGAATTTGCAAGAGCCGCTCCGTTTGCACTATATCGGGATAATTGTGAACCCCAAACCGTGTTACCGTTGGCATCTTTAATTAAAGATTGTCCAGTATGATCTATAGTTAAATTTTCGTAAGCAAGCACCAAATTAGTCTTTAAATCAGAAGTTAAATCATAACCGCCTTTCCATTTATACAAATCATCATTCGAGTGATAAATTCCATCGCTACCAATTTGTAACATTGGCGTTCCATTAGGCTGAACAGTAATTCCAGTAAGAGCACCAGAACCCGTAATAGACTTTGGATTCGGTCCTAATAACCCTCCGGTCGTTGGATTTAACAACTGTGCAGCACTAGCTGTTGGCAACTGCCCAGTTGCTGCAGATGACTGTATTTCAGTCGGCGTCATTGGCTGGCCTTCATTTTCCAAATGATTATAGGAAAAATAAGTCGTAAACTTATCAAACTTGTCAGCGTAAGAACCAAAGGTTTTAAAACCCTGTAGATTAGTATTAATTCCAGAACTATTACTAGGCTGCAACATATAAGTAGCTTCAGTATAAATTTCACGCTTTGTCGGTGCTTGAGTGTTGTAATTAATAACGCTGCCCATAGCATTACCACTATATTCAGCATTAAAAGGTCCGCTGATAATATCAATGGACTTCACTTCACCAGGACTTACCAAATTAAAGCGAGGAGATCCGCTATAACTAGACTGCAAAGGATTCCAGATTGGCATACCGTCAACAAATACCATTTCTCTACCAGATTGATAGGGATTCGAGCCACGACTTGCCACCGGCGCATTTGGATCACCGACATATCGTTGCCGCGTAAAAAGACCAGAATCATATCTAAGAAGATCTGATGTAGTAACCGCATTAGTTTTATCAAGATCTGATTTTCTAATTTTTGTTATGGGTGAATTAACAACTGTAGTAGTTTTAGTTGGAGTTTTTAGAATAGCACTTTCGTCATCTCTAGTTCCACTAACCTGTACCTCAGGTAAGGTTGCATCTACTTTTGTAGAAGCCTCTACAGGCACCAATGAACCAGCATCTGGAGCAGCCATCAAGCTGATACTAGGAAACAACAGTGCTGTCACGGTGAGTTGTAATAAAGTTCTTTTAAATGGAGTCATGTATTCTCTCTGTGTCTAATTATTAATAGCCTAAGCATTCAGTAAAACTACTTAGCAAGCCGATAATATATAAAGCACAAAGAATGCCAACTTAAACAATCCTTGATATTAAAGGCCTTTAACCAACTACCGAAACTCTAAATTAATTAAACTAGGTTATTTGACGTATTAAGTGTGGCATATGCCATACTTTTTAATAAAAACTACAAGAACTAATTAAGCCCTACTTTGCCTACAGTGCAGGCCGGGTTTGCAACCCCGATCGAAACGTTTAGATGCACCCAAACGGCACTATATAACCAAAAGCAGGCATGTTTCTTCAGCGATCTTTCAAATATAATCGCAATATCAAACGTTTGAGATGAGGTTATAAACCTCGTTTCGCGAGTTTGCCTTGCTAAGACAGTTTGCTAAATTATGAGTGGGGATTTAGTTTGCAGTATAAGCAAAAAAAATGTTGCCCACACTAGCTAGCTAAGTGTACTAACAATTAAATAACTCATCCCTGTATAATTTACACTCAACCCCGTATCCTAACAGCTCATCCTCGTATAATTAATACCTAACCTTAGCCATCAAGACTCCACTCCGGTGCAATAAGTCCTGCAATACCAGCCTGAGTGCTGCAGGGACGTATAATCATCGCTACGGAACCGACCCCAGAATTTCATTGGTCTGAATCCACCTCTACGATAACTGGCTGAAGGAGTACGATACGCCAATGATATTCTCCTGCACGTGGATCAACACTTATCTAAACTAAAGCAGCCGTTTTGCCAACCACTATAAGCCAGCATCGATGACCCAAATTGACCCTAGCACTCATCCTTCAATGGACAGCTCAAGAGCTTTTGCCTAAAAGGACTATTCGCTTTAAAAAAGCGACACATGACTATGCTCAACACCATATAAAACGTAGCCAAAAGCACCGCTATTTTAATAATCATTGGTGTTTTAACTTTTCTTATTCAAAAAAAATGTTATTATGTGCGCCTAAGTTGGATGCTGAGTAACAGCAATGCGTTTTTAATATACGATTAGGGAGAGACCATGCTTATATTGACTCGTCGAGTAGGGGAAACTTTAATGATTGGTGATGAAGTAACTGTCACTGTCCTTGGAGTGAAGGGAAACCAAGTTCGTATAGGTGTTAATGCACCTAAAGATGTATCTGTACACAGAGAAGAAATTTACGAAAGAATCAGAAAAGAGCAAGCTGAAACTGGAAGTTCAACTAGTATAGTAGAGTAAACAATTTAGGAGAGATGGCCGAGAGGCTGAAGGCGCTCCCCTGCTAAGGGAGTATGGGCTTTAACTCCCATCGAGGGTTCGAACCCCTCTCTCTCCGCCACTATTAAAAATCTATTATTTTTTAATCTTGAGGTTGACACAACCACAACAAACAAAGATAATAGCCAGCTCAATAAGGCGCCCATAGCTCAGCTGGATAGAGTAATCGGCTACGAACCGATCGGTCGGGAGTTCAAATCTCTCTGGGCGCACCATTGTTGTAAAAAGTTTAATCCCCTGTAGCTCAGTCGGTAGAGCGGGTGACTGTTAATCACTAGGTCGGCGGTTCGAGCCCGTCCGGGGGAGCCAAATAAATCAAGCCCTTACAGCAATGTAAGGGTTTTTTTTGCCTACACTCCGGGGAAGCTCCGGTCTTCGTTGCATTTTTGTTATTCAGCTAGAGCAGAACCTGCGCAAACCCTATCAGTTAATTTATTTATTTTCCCGTCAGAATTAATGAGTTTTTGGCTAGATGTCGGCTATCGAAGAAAAAATCCTCATATAATAATTGCAACATTACTTGATAGCTTATATGCTATCAAATATGAATATAGTTGTGATTGATACCAATGTTTTTGTCGCGGGACTTAGGTCAAATGGCGGCGCATCCCGTGAAATTTTACGTTTAGCACTCACGGGGAAAATAAAGCCTATTTTTGGAAACGCTTTATGGCTTGAATATGACGATTTATTGGGGCGTGATATATGGACGGATTCTACTACTGACGCTGAACGGAAGCTAATGCTGTCCGCACTCATAAAAGTGGGCCGCTGGGTAACTGTCTATTATGGTTGGCGACCTAACTTACCAGATGAAGCAGATAACCATCTCATTGAATTAGCGATTGCGGGTGGTGCAGATGTCATTATCACTCACAACATTCGTGACATAAATCGTGGTGAATTATTAAGCTCTATCACTGTACAAAGTCCTGCTGATTATTTGGAGACGATAAGATGAGTACATTAACTATAAGATTACCAGATAATACTGCCCAACGACTTAAGTCTTATGCACGCAGTCGTGGCCAGAGTGTTAACAAATTAGTTGAAGAAATGAGTGCACAAGCTTTAGCTGCTTGGGATACAGAAGTTCGTTTTCGATCTTTGGCTGAACAAGGTGATGTCAATAAAGCATTAGAAATACTCGATCGTTTAGATAAAGAAGATACAAAATCGTTTTAAATAGTGGAATTATCTTCTCGTAGCTAAAAAAAACAGCCTAAGCTCACAATGAGCTTAGACCACCTTACTTCAAGCTATCGCATTTGAGATCATATTGGAGATGTTATCTGAGACCTTTCTCAAGGTGTCATCGCCCAAATGAGCATAGCGACTGATGGTCTTTGCCTGACTATGACCAAGTAGATGCTGAACTTTATATAATGATGCGCCGTTGTTAATGGCTAGCGAAGCAAATGAGTGCCTAAGGTCATGTATCCTGAAGTTGGTGATACCGATTTTTGTCAGCACCCTATTCAGGGCAATCGCGCTTAAAAGAACTTGAAAATAATATTAAACTAATCATTTTTATTAAAATGACAGCAAAACCAACATCTTCTATTATTCATCACTTTTCAAGCATTGAAGACCCCAGAGTAAATAGACAAAAGAAGCATCAACTACAAGATATTTTCTTTATCAGCATCTGCGCGATTATCTGCGGCGCAGATAACTGGCTTGCTGTTGAAGAATTTGGTGTTGCAAAAGAGGAGTGGTTCACTGAAGTGCTTGGCTTGGAAAATGGTATACCGTCACACGATACCTTTGGTGATGTTTATGCCGGAGATTATCAATCTAGTTGTCGCCTCAACGGTAAAACTTACGCTACTTTTCTTGTTTGAATATCTCTATCTTTCACTTCTTTAATACTAGCCACCACACAGCCATCATTACAACCCAATAATATGATGAATTTAAAGATTAGATTCGACCTGAAGACACTCACAAAGGCTAGCTAAAAGCTATTACAATCTACGTAAGCGATAAGCGTTTTTGTTGTTTTCTTTTGGTTCTCTATTTCTTGCATTTAAAAGTTATTCGGATAAAATGACAAGGCCCCAAAAATATTAAAGAGAATATTCAAATGCCTAAAAAAGTACACATGAGAGATCAAGCGGCTAACAAAATTAAAGTCATCATGAATGCTTATAATAAAAAACCGAGTGAACAATTTAGGTATTTTGTGAAACGTCTGTTTCAGCACTCTGTGATCGCTTAAGTACAGGGAGTTCATATCTTAAATTCTGCGCTGCGTTTAGCTTTTGTTGATCTTGAAACCACTGGGGGCAATCCCTTGGTGGATAGGATTACTGAAGTTGGCGTAGTCTTTGTTGATGAAAGCGGCATTCGGGAATGGAGTCAATTGATTAATCCCAAAACCCGTATACCGGCTTTTATTGAACGACTGACCGGCATCACCAATGAGATGGTTTTGAATGCGCCAGATTTTGAAAATATAGCACACGAACTAAACACCTTGTTGGAGGGATATTTGTTTATTGCCCATAATGCAAGGTTTGATTATGGCTTTTTAAAAAACGAATTTAAACGTCTTGATATCGTCTTCAGACCCAACATTTTATGCACTGTCAAATTATCCAGAGCTTTATTTCCAGAGCACAAACACCATAACCTCGATAGCTTAATTACCCGTCATAACTTAGTAGTCTCTAATAGACACAGAGCCTTGGGTGATGCGCAACTAATCCATCAATTCTGGCAAGTTATCCATAATCAATTGGATGCCAATTATATTGCCACCACCGTCAAAAAGTTGGTGGGCAGACCCAGCATTCCTTCTCATGTCGATGATAGTTTAATCCAAGGCTTACCCGATACACCGGGTGTGTATTTGTTTTACGGTGAAAACGATTTACCTTTGTACGTCGGAAAAAGTACCCATATTAAACAACGCGTAGTTTCGCATTTTTCATCCGATCATAGGCATTCTAAAGAGATGAGTTTGTCTCAACAATTACGCCGGATTGATTACATAGAAACCGCCGGAGAAATTGGAGCCCTATTAATGGAAGCTCAGTTAATTAAGACCTTACAACCTATCCACAATCGACGCTTGAGACGCAGTAATGATCTATGTGCCTGGCAGTTACAACAAAAAGCCGACTACGTCACCCCTAGCCTAACCTGGGCAGATGATTTGGATTTTGGTGCGCAAGAGAATTTGTATGGTTTGTTTCGTACTCAGCGAGATGCCGATACTGCGCTGCGAAAATTAGCTCAGGACAATAGCCTATGCTTGGGAGTGCTGGGCTTGGAAAAAATCACAAAAGGTAGACCCTGTTTTGCAAGACAGTTGCATAAATGCCAAGGGGCTTGTGTGGGTGAAGAATCAATGTTATCCCATGCCTTACGCTTGCAACAAGCCATGACTAAATTGAAAATCAATCACTGGCCTTACCCAGGCATAATAGGCCTTAAAGAAGCGGAAGATCTACACCTGATTGATCATTGGTGTTACTTAGGTACCGTACAAACTGAATCAGAGATTTCGGCCTTACTGGACAATGCCAGACCCGCTTTTGATAAAGACACCTACATGATTTTAAATAAAGCTTTAAAGGCGGCATCCCACGAGGTTGTTTATATCAAAAGACGGTAAGTGGGAATGTTTATTAGATTGCTTACTTTAGCGTGTTAAGTATAATCTTTTTTAAATAACCTTAGTTGTACTAATGAACCCTAAACGGATGTTTTTGTGTTATCAAACTATAATTAATTCATTTAAATTCATGAGCTTAATTTTAAGATGAGAATTTTTCATACTAATACACGATTATTATTTTGTAAGTTACTTATCTTAAGCTTACTAAGCGGATGCGCAAGCACGAGCACATCTTTATCTAGTAATGATGATCCATGGGAACCATGGAATCATTCAGTACATGATTTTAATAAAGATGTTAGCAACAATGTATTAAATCCTATGCGTAAAAAATACGTATCAGTAATGCCAGAATGGTTTATGACAGGTACATCTAACTTTTTCAGTAATATCAAAGATATTGGTGTCACTATCAATGACCTAATGCAACTTAAGGTTGAGCAGAGCTCAATGGATGGCGGCCGGTTTCTTATCAATACCACTGCCGGTGTAGTCGGTTTAGTTGATGTAGCAAGTATGATGGATTTAACTAAGCATAATGAGGGATTTGATCAGACTTTGAGTTACTGGGGCGTTCCCTCGGGTAATTACCTCGTCATGCCTTTTTTGGGTCCAAGCTCACCTAGAGAAATAGCCGGCATTTTAGGAGATACATTACTTAACCCCCTGACTTATACTTTTGCATTTTCAGCTAGTGGTGCTGTATTGGGTTATATTAATTCTGGCACCCAAGCACTTGCTACTCCGCTAAATAGCAACTTAAACCTTTCTGAAAATGATACAAGTGAGACCCTTAAAGACAATTACAAATTAAACAAAGATATTCACCTTTATCAATCCAGCCGAAAAAGTCGTAGTTCAGATGAATACGCATCTGAGCAAGATGGCCCCAAATATTATCCACATGTTTTTATAAGTCCAGAATAAATGCCGTTCTGACGCTTTATAGTTGACAATGACTGCGTGATCTCTTAAATCGCCCATTAAATGCTGTTAACCGTACATTCTTCGACAAGCTCAGGACGAACGCTTAAGTCTTGTACCGTGCCCCATCTTAAGTTGATAGCCATTAATTGAAAAGACTCAAGACCCTTAAATCTATAGCTAGAGCCAATCTAGCCAGTTTGACAATCAGTCGAAAACAGTTATTTTAAATGTTGGATAAATAAAATAATCTACCCCAACATATTGAGAGATAACAATGAAAAGATACAACTGCCTTTGGATTTTTGTTTTAGCGTTTATTACAAGCCCTTGCTGGGCTTATGGTGGAGGAAGCAGTAGCACTAAAGCCTGTGCCAAACCTAAATTTACTGACTTTATTCCAGCTGAAAATACTGAAGTTGCTGTGGGTTCAAACTTTTCTTTTAGCGCATCCGCAAACACACACCCTGAAAGTATTAAAGTGACTGCCAAAGGCTTACCCATAACTATCAAAGTCTCCCCCAAAAACGCCGGCAATAGTTTTGAAGTAACCGGCACACTACCTAGTTCATTAAAAGCCACTTATGCGAGAATTGCTATAGACGCTGATGCACAAGGCAGTTGCAATGGCGGTGGTGGCTGGCTAGTTAAAATAGCTGAATAATTTTCAAAAGCCTACATTATTATTAGGTGTAGGTCGGTTTAGCGATACCGTACCAGACGTAACTGCGAAAATCTTATTATAGGGGGGGCGGACAGATTCACCCCTACAGTATGATTTCAGCAATTTATGTTTACTCATGCTTTATAAACTGTCCGATGGGAACGCTAAAATCATAATACTTTCACAGTCTCTATCGCTAACCCGACCAAGCATGTGTTTTATAATTCACAACACAGAAAGGGTTAACGCAAAAACAAAAGAAATAATCAAAAAAATAGTAAAGATACTTTTTTTGCTGAGCCCTGCCTTTATCAGTTCGACCTCAAGCCAAAAGGCATCCTTACTGTTTTCAGCAGTTAGGATTCGCTTACATCGCCCCTTAAAGGAATGCTTTTCATCATTAGCCTCTTGCTCTGCAATGAGTTCCACTAGGGTCAAGTAAGGCTCACCACATGCAGGGCATTTCTTACCTAAATATTTACGCTCAAAACCACAAGATTGACAAACACTCATTGCTCACCACATTCAATTACTAAGTCAGAAAATAACAATACATTAACTAAGCTATAGTGCTATAGCAAGCCATCAATAAAATAGGCCGTCATAAATAAATATAAAAATAATCGAACATAAATTTGCTTTAATTCAAAAGTCGGTTATATCTACCAACGGAGAATAGCAGTACAAGCAAGAAAACTGATCAGAATGGCTTTATCTCTAAAAGCCATTCTGATCAAACTTACTTTAGTTAGCCACTTCGTTAATCTGATCTATATAATGATCATATTAAAATCCATCTTGCCAAGCCTATCTGTCTTACCCCAGAACCACCTTCATTAAAACTATTCAACAAGCCCTGCCCTGTCTGATATAAAATCAGCAACTACATTACTCCTAAAAAAAGCTCCACAATGAAAACACCCAGCCAAGACTTTTCCAACCAAATTCTTACGTCATCACAAAACCAACGAAATAATCCACTACATGGCCTAACCTTAGAAACCATAGTCAGCGCTTTAGTGTCTTATTATGGCTGGAAAGCATTGGCCGAACACATCCCCATCAACTGCTTTAGTAATGACCCATCAATCAAATCCAGTTTGAAGTTTTTACGAAAAACCCCATGGGCACGCACTAAAGTAGAGGAACTTTATGGTTTTATGTTGCGAGATATTAATTCTACTCAATTTGGTAACTAAGCCACAGAGCATTTAATTAACAAATCTCCATACCCACAACTGCCCACAGTTAAGTTTTTGTAAGGTCAAATTAATTCGCCCCTACAGTATAATTTCTGCAACTTATGCATATTGATGCCACATGAACCGCCGGAATGATGTTGCTTTTTAATTGTTTAGATACCTATGCTTCCAAAGAGAGAAACCTGATTTACAAAAAGAAACTATCTTTAGCCTTTAGCCTTTAGTCTTTAGCCCTAAACATGACCTTTTGATTTAGCAAATAGACGACCGCTAAAAGTATAATAGCCCATGCTAACTTACCTCCTTTCAAAATCAAATTATTAAGCCCATGAATACCAGCCACGTTCAAATTATTGCCCAGCAAAGTAAAATCGCAACAAAGCTACTCGCTTCCAGCTCTGAAAGCCAACGTAACCTAGCGCTTTCAAAAATGGCTGATTCACTAGAATCCTTTAAAGATAAGATACTTGAAGTTAATGCTCAAGAAGTACTAACAGCTAGGCAAAATGGTCATTCTGATGCGCTCATCAAACGCTTGACGATAGACGATAAAGTATTTAAATATATGATTTCCAGACTCAGAAAAGTGGCGCAGTCTCCAGACCCACTTAATCGTGTAATATCAGGTCATACCAATCCAAACGGTCTGCAAGTCTATAAGAAATCAGTGCCACTAGGTGTTATCGGTATCATTTATGAATCTAGGCCTAATGTCACCACCGATGCCGCTGCTGTCTGCATAAAAAGCGGCAACTCAATCATTTTACGAGGCGGATCAGAAGCACTACAAACCAATATATTGTTAGCCGATGCCATGATTTTAGGCGCAATAAAAGCCGGACTACCTGAACATGCCATACAAATCATACCCACCCCCGGTCACGAAGCGGTTAATGAACTACTTGCTATGGATAACTATATTGATGTCTTGATTCCACGCGGCGGCAAAGACTTGATCAAGCGCATTGCCGAAGGCACACGCATTCCGGTCATTAAACATTATGATGGTATCTGTCACCTTTATCTCGCGGAAGATGCCGACCCAACGCAAGCAGTTGAATTAGCTATCAACTCGAAATGCCAAAGTGTTCAAGTCTGTAATGCCCTAGAAACGCTATTAGTTGAAAAAAACTGCGCCGAACAACTGCTACCTTTACTTAAAACAGCCTTTGCTGCACATCACATCGAATTACGTGGCTGTGAGCAGACACAAAAACTAATACCAGATATTGACCCAGCTACAGAAGATGATTGGCATAGCGAATATTTAGCACCGATCCTTTCCATAAAAATCGTCAACGGTATAGACGAGGCTATTGCACACATCAATCACTATGGCTCAGGACATACTGACGGAATCGTCACCCAAAGCTTGGCCATGGCAAGACAATTTGAGCAGCAAGTTGATTCAGCATCAGTATTAATTAACGCCTCAACAAGATTATCAGGCGGAGGTGATTATGGCTTAGGCTCGGTTATTGGTATCAGTACCGACAAACTCCATGCCCGAGGCCCCGTAGGACCAGATGAATTAACAACTTATAAGTGGGTAGTTTATGGGGATGGGCATTTAAGGGACTAAGCTCGGATTGATAGGCGCTATCGCTCCGAACCCACTCTATAACATCACTGCCCACAGTTAAGGAATCTGTATGCTTGGAGTAAAACTGCTTTGGCTGTTTTAAAACACTGAGCTGAAGCTCAACACTGCAAGTTTTTACTTTTTCGCTTAACTGTGGGCCTTGACCCTATAACATTGATCTACCATACGGCGGTTTGTGAATACATAATGAGCCATGTAGGTCGGGTTAGCCATGTAGGTCGGGTTAGGCTATCACTAACCCGACCTACGGGACTACTTTCGACCTTCATGTATAAAATCAACAATCTCATCTGCTGTTAGATCAAGTGAGACGCCAGCTACATCAAGTGGTGATTTTTTTTCAACGATTGGCATCAACATAAAAACCTGCCCATCTTCGCCTTTAATTTGAACGGCACCATCTATAATGGCTTGTTCAAAAACGGATTTAATATTCTGTTTTACTTCAGAAAAACTATAAGCGTACATATTAATCACTCCAAAATAGTTATACCGACAATTTTAGCCATGTAGGTCGGGTTAGGCGATAGCCGTAACCCGACATTGACCCCGATATTTTGTCGTAATGTGTCGGGTTACGGCTAGCGCCTAACCCGACCTACGGGACTTGTACTGGATTGTCGCTATCGCTTAGAATCCACCCTACGGATTGATCCGAAGTACAGCCATTTAGCCTAATTTATAATAATTGATATGCCAATACCGGCACTTTTTCTATTTCCAGCATTTTTTTATCTGCTGTTATAAGAGTACAGTTTTTGTACAGACTACAACCAGCAATAATAGCATCTGGTAATTTTAGTTTTTTATCTTTACGAATAGCAAGAATCTGCTGATGTAATTCGTTATTATTCGATGATAAATCAATGACTTCAATCTTTTCGACAAACACATTGAATAATTCAATATCATGTTTTGATATGTTTGGAAAGGCCAAATACTCTAATTGAGAAATAACAGAACAAGCAATAAACTCTGCATCTTCCAGTATTTCAATAAGATTTAGATTGCCTTTTAACAATTGAATAATTGCATTGGTATCTAAAAAATAAAACTTACCATTCATCACGAATTTTTCTTTGTTCTTGAACGGCATCACCTTGCCATTCGAGTTTACCGGCGACATCAGAAAAATCATACTTCTGATTGCCAACATTTATTTTTTCACCAATCAATAAAATAACCCGCAAATGCTTTGAATATAATTGACTATACTGCGGTGGAATTTCAATCATGTTTTTTTCGGCATCACTTTCAAATTCAAAAGCTTGCATAATTAATCCTCGTTGCCTCTTTGTTCACATAATCAAGATGCGTGAAATAAATTGTAATGGTAATTTACAACAATTAAAACACCAGCGCAATTCACTAAACCCTCCAAGCCTACGTACCGTTTTTGGTCTAGTGACAATTACTCACTTGATCGTTAAAATGTCCCAGTCCCTTATCCCGTCTTAAGTGGGTAGCCACTGTGGTAGTGTTAAAGTGCGATAGAAACCCAGCACGCTTGATTTGAATCCGCCAGTTATTTAACCTTCAAATCCCGGTAGAAATTTTCATGTGGCCCGACGGCTTCCAGATAGATGAGTCGAACACCTTCATCGAATGTATAACCCAGCAAATACAATTGTCCTTTGCTGTGAAACTTAAAGACACGCAACGCCGCCAGATCGCCTTTCTTGCGCTCCCCGATTTCGGGGCTTTTCTTGACCTCATCAACCGCAGAATCGACATCGGCGGCAATGTTGTCGTGCAATTTTTTGTATTGTCGTGAAAATCGCCTGGTTTGGAAGACTTCCCAATTCATGGGTGATGGCTACGAGGCACAAATGGCTGTAAGTGTTCACGCGGTTCGGCCAGAGAAGCCAGTGACTCTGCCACAAAACTAACGGGTAAATCAGGGTTGTCAAGCGCAGCCCGGCCCACCCTTGCCCAAAACTCAATTTGACCGGCAATAGAGCGATGTTCCAACGCTGCATCCTGCTTGGCCTGTTCATAAAGATCCTGATTGATCCGTATTGAAGAAGTTACTGACATTTTAAACCCCAGTTAAAATTACCACATTAGTAGTCATTATAGACGGTTGAATCGTAGAAAAGAAAGTTCACTGGCTATGACCAGATGCAAGTATCGACTAATACTTTCAAGAAAGCCGACCCTGCTTATAATCATAATCCGAGTCGGGATCAAACTGACCAAATAGATCCACGATTTCTAACTGTTTACGGCGAGAGATAACCTCTAACAAGTTAAGCGTTGAAATTCTCTATGGCAACCGCCAGCGTTTGTGCGGCTTCTGCATCAACGTCCCAATCCAGCATATGATCAATATGTGCAAGCTAATTTAAGTAACGCAATATTTCCATGATTTTCTTACGATTTCCCCAATAATCGTTGACTTCCGCAACGAGGTACAACACCGTCTGGCGCATTTTTTTTAGTGACCGTTTCATGCAGTCCCGTAGTCAGTTAGCAATAGCGTAACCCGACTTACAGGCCTACAACATTGATCCGCCTAGGGCCGTAAATGCTATTCTGCGTCCTCTTTTTAGAATTATTAACAAGGACAGACATCAGTCAAAACTGCCTGTGCGGCAGTGAATATATCTTGATTAGTTATGCATGCGGTTCCTTATTCTGGATCTGCAAGCTTGTAATTGATTGCTTCTAATTAAGCCCTCCTAGTGAGGGCTTTTTGTATCATAGCAATTTAACTAATACTGCAACTATTCCAATAGCAAATGCCATCAGAGCGCACTGCTTAATGATGAGCCTTTGTTCCATTTCAATTAAGCGTGTATCTATATCTTTACGCAAGTCATCTATGTCGCGTTTAGTCGATAATTCATGCTGTGAATCAACAATAACGCGCACAAAAACATCGGCCTGTTCTTGCGAAACACCAACTGCCTTTAGCTTAATAACTGCTTCTTGTGTGTCAAAAGTTATGGTGGTCATTGCTCATCTCCAAAACAGCCATTAATCAATTATTTTTGCTTAATATAACTTATCTATAGTTTTTTGTTTTCAAGTCGTGACAGCGAATGTGTCGGGTTACGGCTATCGCCTAACCCGACCTGGACTCACTTGATCGTTAAAATGTCCCAGTCCCGGGTTAGCGATAGCGTAACCCGACCTACATGGCTGTAATAGTTATTTACAAAACACATACCACCACAAATTCTGTGTGAAAGTCAGTAGCAAAAAGCCTGAATACTAGGTAATCATTGGCATTGAGTCAAATTGGTTAAAAACTAATCAAGTAAGATTATCTTAGACAAATAACTAAAATGGCTGCAATAGCACCTATTTTCTAGTTGAAAAAAGAGTATTACAAATAGCTATCTCAATTTAGCTAGAAGTTACCAGGGCGTGAAATTTCAACGCCCCACTTATAAAGTTGATCGCCTAAAATACTTTCAAGGAAACGTATTGTCATATGGTATTTAATAGCCGCCGGACTGAAAAAGTCATTTATTGCTGCATAGGCATCAGCTTGATCTCGAATGAATTTAAATCCAAGAATGTCATTTGGGAATTCTGGCATATCCCATTTTGAGTATGGCTTATCAACTTCACCAATTAGTGAAGATAAATACCAACCTTTAAGTTTTACAAAGGGGTTCAAGAGGAGCGTATCATCATTTCGCCTTAACCAAACTTTTTCATAGGCAAATGCATCAATAGTCCCTGGATTCTCTGCTTCGTAAGGATTCCAAGCAGATGGGAGTATTGTTATACCTATCCACTTTTCGAGCTGTTCGGCTTTGTATGCTTCAATAAGTGCTTTGCCAAAGTAAACTTGAGTAAAACCTGTTGTATCAAGTTTGACCTCGAACTCGCCGAAAGATATCACCCCTCTTGCAGGAATTTCTTTGGCCAATAGGGCAGACAATATCATTCCACTAATAGCATAAATGTCCAGAAACGCCCAACTTTCATAGCCTTCGGATGCTTGATAGAAAATGAACGTGTCGGAGAAGTAAATGGTCTTGAAGCTTCCGTTAAGTTTTTACCAGCGCCCGAAGGATTTTAATGCATCGTCGATAACTGCGTAGATTTCTGGCGTTGTTTTGGTTTCAACCATTTTGCTAAAGCCAAGAATATCCAAAAAGAGCAGGTACCGACCTTGATCAAGTGAAACGGGCTGATTTATGATGGCTAACTCCAATTGTAACCTCCGCATTTATAGGGTGTGCTTCGAAAATTTTCAACTTATCGCATTAACTTAAGGTATATTAATTGTCTATTTACTCACCACCCTCCCAACAACATCTTCCTTCGATCCTCAGCATCCAATACTTTACTGCAACTATCCCAATCAATATTAGTCACTTGGCTATAGCGCTCATCAAACGGATGGCGTTTCGGGATACTACGAATTTTACGTTGAGCTTCTTGCTCATCACCCAAGGCGATATCTACCCACGCATCTTCCAAAATATCTGGCACCTGTCCAAATAGCTCAAAAATATCTTCCAAACGTTCCGATAATAACTCATGAACCCGATCTTCAACTGAGCCACGGTAACGCATGTTATAAAGCAATACTTCATCACGTATTTGTCCAATACGCTGAATACGGCCTTTACGTTGTTCTAATCTTGTTGGGTTCCAAGGTAAATCGAGATTGATCAAAGTACCCAAACGTTGCAGGTTAAGTCCTTCGCTGGCTGCATCAGTCCCCAAGACTAAGCGTATTTCACCCGTGCGCACCCTACGCTTAATGTCGTCACGCGGTAAACGTTTAAACTGGCCATTAACTAATAAGCCAGAACGATTACTGCCTGCATAAATCGCAATTTTCTCATCAGGGATATGATGTTCTGATAACTGATTAGCGAGCCACCACACGGAATCATAATATTGCGAGAAAATGATGCATCCCAATTCTAACCAACCCTTATCGAATAAATAATCGACTACCTGCTGATACTTAGGGTCATTTTCTTGATCAGATTTCAAAGCTGTTAAACATTGCTGTAACAACCTAATTTCAATTGCCGTTAAATCTTTCATGCTCTCAGTTTCAATGCTTTCCGTATCATCTTCATCTTCTGAGGCTAATAAATCATCATTCGCTTCGGTATTCCATTCAGTTAATAGTTTTTCTACGGTTTTACGGCCAGCATACATAGTGCTACCAATACGGCGGAGCAAAAGCGTTTTAAAGAAACCAGCGCCTTTAACGCGTGAACTTAGTGCAGTACAAAATTCTTCTGCCAAGGTATAAGCCCGTTGAAAATACAACGGCAAAATAATAGCCTCATTAGCTTGCTCACCAAATAAAATGACTTTTACTGGCTGCAAATAAGGTTCACCGGTTGCAGGGACTATGGTACTTTCAAGATAACTACGTGTTCTACGAATGATATGCAAAATAAACGGATTAAATTCTCGGCCATAATTATCCAAGACACGTCTTATTTGAGTTTTATCAGGCCCGAGTAGTTTGTTATAGCTTTCAGCAGAAGCAATACTGTCACTCGATTTCAAACCTAAGCGACGACGTAGTAATTTAAAACTAGCATGTTCCCTTTCATTAGGTAACGGATTACGTATCCATTCCCAAGCCAACGCTTCAGATTTAAGAAGTGACGTTTCACCCATCACTAAAGGCACCGTATTTTCGGCATTACGCCAAGGACTCCAAGCATCGCCTAAAACAGAATCATTGCCTTGTGACAAAACACACAGTAAATCGAAGGCTTCAATGGGATGAAGTTGTACAGGGGTGGCTGTTGCCAACAACATACTTTTGGTCTTCATGCCCATTTTCAACAAAAAAGCCATGAGATTATTAGGCTCGGCTTTTTCTTCAACAGACTTGTCATTAACCTTACGCCGACGAGAACGATGTGCCTCATCGACAATCACACATTCATATTGAATACTCAGTAAACTATCAGCGACATTAGAACCGGAGGTAATTAAACCTTGAGAAATAATACCCAACTTTCGCGGACATTTTGTAATGCTTTCCGGCCCAGTTGCAGGCCAAACAATGCCTTGTTCATCAAGCCAATTTTTACCTGTCCAAATAGCTGAAGGCATCTCCAACAATTCCATCAGCTCATCTTGCCATTGCAGCAATAACGGTTTGGGTGCCAATACTAATACCGGTTTATTACCAGCCATCGCCATTAACATACCAGCTAAAGCCAATTGCACTGTTTTACCTAAACCGACTTGGTCAGCTAACACATAGCGTGCGCCACCATTTTGGTGATCCTGAAAAGCACGCTGCACAAAAAACTTTTGATGCGGCCACAAGCCCAGTTCTTTGCGATATACCGGCGTTTCAACTATGGCTTGCTCTGGAGTTGGATTTTCCTGCCATTGTGCCGTAGTAATGATCTCACGCTCAGCAATCCGTTTAATGTCAGCAATAACAAAATCACTTAAAGGCACTGCATGATGGTGATTCCACAAACTATCAAATTCATGCTGAACCCAGTTAACCGCATCACTAGAATCATCTTCCCAGAGTAATTCATAGTTCAGTTTCCAAGCAGACAGTGATTCATTAATACTGCCTAAAAAACTGGTCTTAGAACCGTCTGATAAAGTAATAACGCCGGCTTTACCATGAATCAAGCCAAAGGTCGTATCTGGCAAAACGCGTACTTGTAATTTACCAGATATTAAATAATCGTAGAGTTTATGAAAGCGCTTCCGATTGACGTCAGGTAATAATTCGGGTTGACTAGCACACCAAGACTTACGCATAGCTTCTTGTGCGGCTTTGGCGGTACGAACATCTAAAGCATCTAAATCAGAATTACAAATGACACGAATACAACCAGTCACTGAATCTAATGTTTCACCTGCCACTTCAAAAATACTCGATCTAAAATAACCGGCAATACGGTCATAAGCTTGAGCATTTTGTAGCTTCTGATTTAAAAAGCTTTCGTCTAATGAACTTTCGCGGGAAGAGTGGCGGGTAATCATTGAATGTCATCAAGCCGTTGTTAGGGAATATAGCTTAATAGGCAGATGTTGTTGATAAAAACCAAAATCATTGTCACTGGTAAATATTGAGATATTTAAGCGCACAGCAACCGCACAGATTAATAAATCAATATGCGAACCCTGTACACCTTTCTGACGGCATAGATTATAGAATCTGGCAGCAGTTATATAATCGTCATCCAGTAGGGGTGTGTTTTCAAAATAATTCAGCTTGGCTTTTAAGGTCTCAAACTTGGTCATGTCACTATAACCGGACAATACTTCTTGTCGAATAGCACCAATAATCAATACGCGCTGATCGGCTATTAAAGTTTCCAGACTCTTTACCTGAGCTTCAAACTCAGGCTTTTGAGAGCGTAGTGCATGTGACCAGATGCAAGTATCAACCAATACTTTCAAGAAAGCCGCCCCTGCTTATAATCATAATCTGAGTCAGGATCAAACTGACCAAATAGATCAACGATTTCTAACTGTTTGCGGCGAGAGATAAATTCTTTTAACGCCGTTATCACCGTATCTTCCTTGGACTTAAAGTGTCCCACGGTTAGCGCTTCATTTATTAAATCATCATCAATGGCAAGATTTGTAGTCATTAGTTTTATCCTCTAACAAGTTAAGCGTTGAAATTCTCTATGGCACCCGCCAGCGTTTGTGCGGCTTCTGCATCAACTTCCCAATGCAGCATATGATCAATATGTGCAAGGCAATTTAAGTAACGCAAGATTTCCATGATCTTTTTACGATTGCCCCAGTAATCGGTGACTTCCGCAACAAGGTAATTTACACCTTCTCGGGCATTTTCTTTAGTGACAGTTTCATGCAAGGCAAACAGCACATGACGCATTAAGGTACCGGCAAAATTATCACCACCCAAATTAGAGCGCTTAAACTCAGTGCCAGTTTTAAAGCGTACTTCATTAGCTTTAGTCTTGGCAAACATAAAGGTGTATTCACGCACACCAAAGCCTTTAGCAAGTTCTTGATACGCACCGGCACGCAATTCACCGTGCTTTTCCAGCTCCAGACCTTTTAAATAAAAGCGTTCCGTAGCCGCTAAGCCTTTCCATTGAAACTCATCAAAACCTGCGGGAATAAGATGATTACAGGCAATTTCAACGGCCTGATCTATTAGTTTTTCAAACGAGGACTTTTGGTTTTTTTGCCTTTCCCGATATAGCTCGTTCTCAATATTAATACCTTCAATGGAAGCATACTGAGTCATGACTCTAAGCGCTGCGGCATAAGCGGCTAATTGATAATCGGTGTCGCCGAAGTTAGGTAGCTCTTTATCATCCAAGGCCAACATATCGTCAAGCTGCGCGCGGACTTCATCCTCAATTAAACTGGGTAGTTCATCAGGGAAAACTTCTTCATGATGAGTGCGCTTTCGTAGCACCAGTAATACCGTGCCTTGTACGTAATTGCCTTTTTTAAGAGCAGAAGACGTTTCGGTTGATATAGTCCAGGCAGCACTGACATGAAGGCCAGCAGCCCATAAGATCATACCTAAATCCGCCCAGACTGAGGGATCTTGATGAGTAAATTGCACCATTTGCAGGCCATTTTCCGGCATATTTATAACTAAGTTTTTATAAATATCTACCATTGAATGTTTAAAATCGTTTCCTGAGCCTTTAACCGCTAAGGTGGCTTTTGTTGAGGAAGACCATTTTGAAAAAACGTTTGATATGTTTTTTTCAATCCATGATAAAGGAAATTCGGTCAGCTCATGATAATGGACAGCATCGGCATAGGGTGGATCTGTTATCCATATATCGTTAATACAATTCACAGACCTTGCGTCAATTGTCTCAACAAAGCTTTTTTCTGTTGTTACTGATTCCGGAAATTGAATAAACCAAGATCGACTAAGCGCAGATAAACCTCTGGATGCGAAGTTATACATGGTATTTAAAGCTTGGTTACTAAAGGTTTGAGCCACTTTTTCATTTGCAGGACTTGAATCCCATCGACATAGACGGCTGCTCCAGTCAGCACATCGACTTACCCCAAGTAATCCAGCAGCCTTTTCCTCTGGAAGGTTAAAGTTTATATTAGCAAATTCATTAAACCAGCCAGTAATCAATAACTGTCTAGGCGTAAACAAATGATGCCAATAACTCCAGCCTCTTTCTCTAATAGGCTGTTCAGTGTTATAACCGCCACGTTCAATTTTTCGACTAGGGATAAAGCCCTTTTTTTGCCAGTCGATAAATCTTACTTTTAATAACTCCAGAGTTTGTTGTTCTCGTTGTAAATCATCTTCCCTAACTTTACAATAATGGTGTCGTTTTTTGTCTACTACTTCACCTCTAGCATTGGTTCCAATATAGGTTTCTACCCAACGCACACAATAAAGCCGTTCTTGTAGGGTATCACTAGGACGCGGAACTAAATCATCATTTTCCCAAAGGCGCAAACCAGAAACAGTTTTACCATCACACTTTTTATCGCCACGTATTTCTGAAATAGAAAAACTTTCACCCGTTTCAGGGCAAACCATACGACCTTTTTGAATAGTGCCATTTTTTGCTTTAGCGAAAGTTTCTTTATCAGCATTTACGGCTATTTCAATATCATAGCGTTTATTGATCGGGTCAGGTTTAAGCACAGCACAGACTTTATTTTTTTCGCTAATGATCCAACTGGTGGCTAACGGCAATAAAAAACCGCTAGAAGGACATATGACTTCCACGCAATAGAGATAAGCATCTGCCCTCCAGTCCTGTTTATTATGCTCAATACCCCATTCAATAATTTGTTTATTGGCAGCATCGAAAGCAGCATTTTGCGCTGTCTGTACTTTTGCCTGAACTTCCTTACCGGCGCCGATCAGGTGAATACTGGCCCAGGTCAGTAAAGCAGCGACCGGATTAAGGTCTGAACCATAAGCTTCACAACCCAGTCGGGCTGCTTCAAAAGGAATCGAACCACCTCCACAAAATGCATCACCAACTCTTGGCGTATGCTCAAAACGCATCTTGCCAAGTTGCTCTATCAATTGTTGAATGTTGTTTGCTGTAGTACCTAAGTGCAAGTTAATGTCTTGCCATGCGGCTTCGCTTGGACCTTCGATTTGCTCAGGACGATCACAGAATTCCAGCTTTTCGTCATAACTTAAATGGTCAAAATAGCGGCGAGTGACCTCATCTTTTATTGCTTGTTCTAAGCCTCTTATCCAACGCACACCACCGCGACCATTATAATCAAAGAATAGCTCTGTCTCCTCTCCCGGCAACCACTCGGCTATTGTTTTTACTGGAATTGGTTTAGTACAACGTTGCCACAAGCCATCAACATCCATTGTCAGTATTTTTAAAAATATGTCTCGATCTTTGTGAGGATTACTACTTGCAGGCATTAGCATGCCCAGAATAGAGGCACGAATTAATATTAACGGTTTACGCCCCCACCATTTACCAAGTCCGGTTAATGTTTGGCTATAGTTTGCTTTACGCTCTTTATAGGATTCTTTGGATATTAAGGAGACAGGAAACTGCGTTTCAATAAAGGTTTTATCGTTTGGTTGCATGGTGGGGTAAAGGTAAAGTTTTGTTAAAGATCAGCTTAGAGATACCCTAAACAGACAGAAGTCTATTCGGTTATTGCCAAAGTTGATTATGCAAAGGGCGAATTTGATTGATGACTGAAAAGTCCCTATCGTTATGCAACAGTAATAACTTGTTTTCTAACGCAAGTTGAGCAATACAACAATCAATAGGGCTGCGTACCGTTAAGCCTAGCCGTCGCAATTCAAAATAAATCCGCGCTGCTGCCTGCCAGGTTGATTCTGATACTTCGATATATGTTTGGTCTTGAAGGTGACTAGACAATAATAACCATTCTTTATCATCCCGACAGCCTTGCAGAAGTTCTAATTGGTTAAAGCGAGTTAAAACAACATCACGACCGTCTAACCAGTTTTGCACCCGTTCTGCTTCGATACCACTTTTATCTTTAAAAATCTTAATCCAGACAGAGG
>Ga0214182_1000078_pt1 | contig 47910 bp, 62 predicted proteins | sample TroBogEpilimnion_8_FD_153020 | JGI IMG/M metagenome (GOLD analysis project Ga0214182, IMG submission 153020) | Freshwater microbial communities from Trout Bog Lake, WI - 14NOV2007 epilimnion | ecosystem: Environmental > Aquatic > Freshwater > Lake > Epilimnion/Euphotic zone | place: Trout Bog... | reverse complement strand
GCAACATCTGCAACCGTGTATCCTCGCTCAACCACCTGTCTTACTGCTTCAGATTTAAACTCCTCCGCAAACCGTTCCTTTGCCATTATTACCTCCGCTATGTTTAATTAAACTATAACGGTGTCTAGCGTAGTGTGGGAAGTCCAACTCGCTGGAATAGTTTCTACTTTTGTTTTAAGTGCTAATGGCAAGCTCATCACAGGACATACAAAATCAAATGCAGGTGTCGGCTCGCCTTGTTTGGTCACGATGAGTGTGGGTGATAAACTCTTCATTAAATCAACAAGCGATGCCGGCGCCTCTAAAATCACTTTTGCACCTAATTTTTCTAGCGACGGTACGTAACGGCTAAATTGAATTAAATCGCCCAAGCCTTGTTCTGGATAAATCAATATCGTTTTTCCAGCAATTGAGTCATCGCCAAGCCATGTAGCTTGTGCATATTTTCTAGGTTCACCACGCTCACCACATTGCCAGCCCCATTCGTATTCTTTCCAGCCTTGTTCGTATTCACCCAGCAAAATATGCGTAAGCGCTTTATTCCAATGGGCCGATGGGATATTGGGTTGTAAGACGAGTGCGCTTTTAAAACTAGCAATCGCTGCTTTGTATTGTTTTAAGTTTTTTAAGGTATTACCGCGATTAATTAGCGCATTAATATCTTGAGGGTTGAGCTTAAGCGTTTCGTTGTAATAAGTAAGCGCTTAATCTAGTCTAGTTTGTTTTTGCAACTCAACTGCCATATTGTACAAAGCGATCGGTTGGTTTGGATTAATGCTGAGTGACTTTTTGAGCTGCTGAAAGCCTGCTTCTGAGCGGCCTTGTTGAAATAAAGCTATCGCTAATGTTGTAAGTATTTCGAATTGATTAGGAAAATAACCGAGTAATGTTTTATAAAGGCTTTCAGCATCAGCAAATTTGCCTTCATGATGAAGGCTTAAAGCACGTTGATAAAGCTGATCTGGATTGAATGGTGGTTTTTTTGTGCTCATAGTAATTCGTTTAGGTTATTTACAGCATCGTGAATTTTAGCATGCGGTTATACTGAACAATATTTTTGTAATTGTTGGTGTGTAATGGTTAAAAAATTAGTGCTGAGGATTTGTTGATGAAAATTGGTGTTGCCATTCGTCAAGTAGCAAATTCGATAAAAAATAAGCTTGGACTGGAATCAATTGAAGCAAGCCTTGAGGCAAATTTACTTTGTCAGCATGCGTTGAGCGTTAACCGAGCATGGCTCATTGGCCACGAAAGTGATGCTCTAGAGGATAGTCAACAAATTGCTTTTGAGACAATGGTAAAACGTAGATTGAATGGTGAACCAATTGCTTATATTTTGGGATTCCGTGAATTTTATGGGCTACCGCTTAAAACAAGCCCTGCAACTTTGATTCCTAGATCTGATACCGAAACTTTGGTTGAAGCGGCTTTTGAAAAAATTCCTCAACACGCAAATTTTAATCTATTGGATTTGGGGACTGGTACTGGAGCTGTGGCCTTAGCCATTGCTAAGAACCGTCCCAGTTGCAAGGTAACTGCATTAGATGTGTCGACAGATGCTTTGTCTGTGGCCTTAGAAAATATGCAAGCCCTACAATTACACAATGTGTCTTTAATAGAGAGTAATTGGTTTTCAGCGTTCAAAGATGAAAGGTTTGATGTGATTCTTAGCAATCCACCTTATATCGCTCAAGATGATCCGCATTTAAAACTGGGAGACTTACGCTTTGAGCCTATCTCAGCGCTTGCTTCGGGTGTAGATGGGTTGGATGATATTCGCAAGATTATCGACGAGGCACCCAAGTATCTCAACCCAAATGGCTGGCTGATGATGGAGCATGGGTACGATCAAGCTGATGCGGTTGCTACTTTATTACAAGCTAGAGGCTTTAAAAAAATTGAACATGCAAAGGATATCGCAGGTACTCTACGCGTCACATTTGGCGCAATTTAGCCCTGTCATAGTATAATCTTCGCATGTTAGAAAATTCATCTGTCGGCATTGTTGCCCCTAAAATTGCGCATTTTAATGAGCCACTAACCCTAAAAAGCGGTCAAGTGTTGCCTCAATTCAATCTCATTTATGAGACTTATGGTGAGTTAAACGCCGATAAATCCAATGCGGTGTTGATTTGTCACGCGTTATCTGGACATCATCATGTGGCGGGTAAGTACAGTGTAAATGATAAAAATACTGGTTGGTGGGATAACCTCATTGGGCCAGGAAAGCCGCTCGATACTAATAAATTCTTTGTAATTGGTCTCAATAATTTAGGGGGCTGTCATGGCAGTAGTGGCCCAATTAGCACCAATCCAAGCACTGATAGGCCTTGGGGTGCAAATTTTCCAATTGTCACTGTTGAGGATTGGGTCAACTCGCAAGCGAGACTGGCGGATTATCTAGGTATTCAGCAGCTCGCTGCTGTACTTGGTGGAAGCTTAGGTGGCATGCAAGCTTTGCAATGGGCTATCGCTTACCCTGAGCGCATGCGCCATGCCTTGGTGATTGCTTCAGCACCTAATTTAACGGCGCAGAATATTGCGTTTAATGAAGTGGCTCGCCAGGCAATTATCACTGATCCTGAGTTCTATGATGGTGATTATTACAATCATGGTGCGGTGCCGCGTCGAGGCTTGCGAATTGCTCGCATGTTAGGCCATATCACTTATTTGAGTGATGATGCGATGGGTACAAAATTCGGCCGTAAATTGCGTGATGGCAATATCAAATACGGCTTTGATGTTGAGTTCGAGATGGAATCATATTTGCGATATCAAGGCGATAAATTCGCTGGCGAGTTTGACGCCAATACTTATTTGCGTATGACTCGCGCTTTAGATTATTTTGACCCAGCCTTCGAATATGGTGGGGATTTATCTGCTGCGCTCGCTAAAGTGAAGGCAGACTTTTTAGTGGTGTCATTTACAAGCGATTGGCGTTTCTCGCCAGCGCGTTCACGAGAAATTGTAAAGGCTTTGCTCGATAATGAGCTTTCTGTGAGCTACGCCGAGGTGACGGCTGCACATGGTCACGATGCCTTCTTAATGCCTGATGCGCATTATCACAACATCATGCGCGCTTATTTTGCAAAGATTGAGGTGTGATGTGGGAAATTTGGAAAAAAATATCGCGCTAAGTGCTGAAAATCGTGCAGACTTTGCTTTAATTGCAAATTGGATTGCTCCATATGCCAAAGTGCTCGATTTGGGTTGTGGTGATGGCGCCTTACTTACCAAGCTTCGTAAATCTCATTTTGTTCGTGCTTACGGTGTTGAAAAAGATGACGATAACTGGTTGAAAGCCATGAATAATGGGATTGATGTGATTCAGATGGATTTGGAGTCTGGTTTATCTGGCTTTGAAGCACAGTCTTTTGATGTCGTTATTTTGTCGCAAACTTTGCAAGCAGTGCTCAATACCGAAGCGATAGTAAAAGAAATGCTGCGTGTAGGTCGCGAAGTGATTGTGACTTTTCCAAATTTTGGCTATTGGCGTTATCGTTTTCAGTTAGCGCTTGGTGGTCACATGCCGGTTTCTGATACTTTGCCATATCAATGGTATGACACACCAAACGTTCATTTATGTACGATTCAAGACTTTGATGAGTTTTGTCGTAAGAGTGATATTGTTATTCAAGAACGTTTGGTGCTTAACGATAAAGCACCTGTCCATTTCATGCCAAATATCATGGGTGCTTTGGCGATGTATCGCTTACGTGCTAAATAAGTCGCAACAACCCTAATAGCCCAAAACTAATCACCAAGAGACCGCTGGCTCGTCTCATCCAAATATTTTGTAATAGACTTTTGAGTTTAACCGCTGTCATGCCGATCGTCAGCAAAGTAGGTAAAGTACCAAGCCCAAAAGCGAGCATTAGCAGACCACCATTTAGCGCATTTCCTGTTGCAATGGCTGCAATCAAAACGCTATACACCAAGCCACACGGTAACCATCCCCATAAGCTACCTAAAAGAAATGCCTGCTTAAAGTTTTGCACAGGAATGTATCGTTTTGAATAAGGCTGTAGTGTTTTCCAAATGAATTTTCCAATGTTTTCTAAATAAGTAATGCCATGCCAAATGCCTGCTAGATAAAGGCCTAATGTAATGAGCATTAAACTGCTGATGCCATATAAAACATGTTGAATGGGTAAGACGTGCTGAAGAAAAAAACTTGAAGCGCCGACCAAGCCAGCTATTACACCAGCAATGGTGTAGCTGATAATGCGTCCAGCATTATAGGTAAATAGAAGAATGCTTTTGGATTTTTCATGTGGTAAGTGCATACTTACGGCACTAATAATGCCACCGCACATTCCGATGCAATGGCCACCGCCAAGTAGGCCAACTAAAAAGGCGCTCATTAAAGTAAATTCAAGCATGTTGATATTGTGGCATGAGTCGGTACTTTTCGGGTAATGTTGAGGCTATGAAAAATAATCCACATTTTTTGAAAGCCATGCTCAATCAGCGCATGTTGATTTGTATTTTTACTGGGTTCAGTTCAGGCTTGCCGCTTTATATTTTGATTAGCTTATTACCTGCTTGGCTGAAAAGCGAAGGGGTTTCGCTTAAAGAAATTGGTTTGTTTGCGCTCATTGGACTTCCATTTACTTGGAAATTTATTTGGGCGCCATTTTTTGATAGATTTACCCTGCCACTTGGCCGTCGTCGGGGATGGTTACTTCTCACGCAATTTGGTTTGCTCATCACATTGCCTCTGTTTGGCATTTTTCATCCGCAATTGGATATTCGTACTATCGCATTTTTTTGCGTACTAATCGCATTTCTCAGTGCAAGCCAAGATGTTGTACTAGATGCATATCGGCGTGAATTGTTACCTGATGTCGAGCTTGGTCTTGGTAATGCAGTGCATGTGAATGCCTATAAGATTGCTAGTTTGGTGCCAGGCTCTTTGTCATTAATATTGGCCGACCATATGGACTGGTCTAGCGTTTTTGTGATTACGGCTTTATTTATGTTGCCGGGTTTGGTGATGACCCTCTGCATTAGTGAGCCAAGGCTCAAGAGTGCCTCGCCAAAAACTTTACGTGCTGCGGTAGTTGAGCCATTTCAGGAGTTTATTGGACGAAATGGATTAAAAAGCGCGCTGATAGTTTTGCTGTTTATTTTTCTCTACAAGCTAGGCGATAGTATGGCAACTGCCTTGTCGACGCCCTTTTACCTTGAAATGGGGTTTTCTAAAACTGAAATTGGCTTGGTTGCTAAAAATGCTGGGCTCTGGCCTAGCGTGCTTGGGGGTATGTTGGGTGGGGTTTGGATGATGCGTTTAGGCATTAATCGCTCTCTTTGGATTTTTGGGGCAGTTCAAATGCTTGCTATTTTGGGCTTTGCTTGGCTATCAGTAGTTGGTCACAGTTTGCCTTGGCTTGCATTGGTGATTGGGCTAGAGGCTTTGGGTGTGGGACTTGGGACGGCCGCATTCGTTGCCTTCATAGCTCAAACAACGAATCCCCTTTATACCGCTACGCAATTTGCATTATTTACTAGCCTTGCTGCAGTGCCACGTACTTTCGCTAATGCAGCAACAGGCTATTTAGTTGATTATTTTGGCTGGATGCATTTCTTCGTGTTGTGTTTTCTCTTAGCTATTCCAGGTATGTTATTGCTATTAAAAGTTGCGCCTTGGAAAGACGCATCTACTAGCAACATGATTGGGAATGTGTAAGCCCTTCTGTTCGGGTATAATTCTCTTTTTTTGAGTAGGAGATTGATATGCCTATTTATGATTATCAATGTACAAGTTGCGGCTTTAAAAAAGAAGTGATGCGCAAAGTAAATGAGCCTAGCGTTACTTTTTGCCCAGCATGCAGTAAAGAAAGCTTTGCGAAACAAGTTTCTGCCCCGACTTTTCAATTGAATGGTACAGGGTGGTATGCCACTGACTTTAAAGGTGGACCTTCCAAGCCGCAATCTCAAGCGGAAACAAAAAGTGAGGCTGCGCCAGCAGCTTGCGGAACGGGATGCGCTTGTCACTAATTCAATTAATTTAAAGTGATCAAAAGCAAAATATGAAAAAAAACTTTATTACAGGTTTGTTGGTACTTGTCCCACTGTTTATAACAGTGTGGGTGCTCAGCACGCTGATTAGCGCAATGGATCAAAGCTTATTGTTATTGCCTGTCGAATGGCGTCCAGAAGCGCAATTTGGTCGTGCTATACCTGGAATTGGCGCAATTTTGACTTTGCTGATTATTTTGTTTACAGGGGTGGTTGCTACTAACTTTTTTGGTAGGCGTTTGCTCTCCTTGTGGGAGGCGATGCTTGCACGTGTTCCAGTAGTGAAGTCTATTTACTCAAGCGTGAAGCAAGTTTCTGATACTTTATTCTCAGACTCAGGTAACGCTTTCCGCAAAGCCTTGTTAGTGCAATACCCACGCCAAGGTAGTTGGACGATTGCATTTATGACGGGTCACCCAGGTGGCGACGTGGCAAATCATCTAAAAGGGGATTATGTCAGTGTTTATGTGCCAACAACTCCTAATCCAACATCAGGTTTCTTCTTGATGATGCATCAAAGTGATGTAATTGAATTACACATGAGCGTGGATGAGGCTTTGAAATACATTATTTCAATGGGGGTGGTTGCGCCTGTAATACCTCATACCTTAGAGCATGATCCTGGCGTTGATGAAACGTCGGATGCTTAATTTATTTAATTTTAACTTTAATTTCTGAAGAACTTTTTAATATGCGTACTCATTACTGCGGACATGTAAACCGCGACCTGATTGGCCAAACAGTGACTTTATGTGGTTGGGCGCATCGTCGTCGCGACCATGGAGGGGTTATTTTTATCGACTTGCGTGATCGCGAAGGGATGGCGCAAATTGTGATTGATCCAGATACGCCAGAAACATTTGCAATTGCGGAAACTGTGCGTAGTGAGTTTGTGTTGAAGGTGACTTGCCAGGTGCGCGCACGTCCTGAGGGTACTGTGAACCCAAATATGCCGACTGGCGAGGTTGAAATGTTGGCGAAAGAGATTGAAGTGCTTAACCCTTCGCTTACTCCTCCATTTATGTTGGATGATGAGAACTTAACTGAGACAGTGCGTCTTGAGCACAGATATATCGATCTTCGTCGTCCTTCTATGCAAAAAAATATGATGTTGCGCTACCGTGTGGCAAAGACATTGCGTGATCATCTTGATAGCAACGGTTTTATTGAGGTTGAAACGCCAATGTTGACGCGTAGTACCCCAGAGGGCGCACGTGATTACTTGGTGCCTAGCCGCGTTCATCATGGTATGTTCTTCGCGTTGCCACAGTCGCCACAGCTATTCAAGCAACTATTGATGGTGTCTGGCTTTGATCGTTACTTCCAAATCACTAAATGCTTCCGTGATGAGGACTTGCGTGCTGACCGTCAGCCAGAATTTACTCAAGTGGATATCGAGACATCCTTCTTGGGTGAAGAAGAAATTATGAACATTGTTGAAGATATGATTCGTAAGATGTTCAAGGGCGTGCAAGATATCGACTTGCCAGCGAAATTCCCGCGTATGCCATTCTCTGAAGCGATGACACGTTATGGTTCAGATAAGCCAGATATGCGAGTAACGCTTGAAATCACTGAACTTTCAGATGTGATGAAAGATGTAGATTTTAAAGTGTTCTCAGTTGCTGCCAATATGGAAAATGGGAGAGTGGCTGCATTGCGTGTGCCTAACGGGGCTTCCATCAGTCGTTCTGAAATTGATGCTTACACAGAGTTTGTGAAGATTTATGGCGCTAAAGGTTTAGCGTATATTAAGATTAATGATATCTCGCAATTAAACGAAGAGGGCTTGCAAAGCCCTATCGTGAAGAACATTCATCCAGTGGCTTTGAAAGCCATTATTGAGCGTACAGGCGCGCAAAATGGCGATATCGTATTCTTTGGCGCAGACAAAACAAAAGTAGTGAACGAAGCTTTGGGTGCGCTGCGTCTTAAAGTGGGTCACGACAAAGGCCATGTTGATGGTCGTGCTTGGGCGCCACTATGGGTAGTGGATTTCCCAATGTTTGAATATGATGAAGAAGCAGACCGTTGGGTTGCTCTTCACCATCCGTTTACCTCACCAAAAGACGGTCATGAAGATTTGCTTGCAACGAACCCTGGTGCATGTTTATCAAAAGCTTATGATATGGTGCTTAACGGCTGGGAGGTGGGTGGCGGTTCAGTGCGTATTCACAAACAAGAAGTACAGTCGAAAGTATTTGATGCATTGAAGATTAGCAAAGAAGAGGCACAAGAAAAATTTGGATTCTTGCTTGACGCCTTGCAATACGGCGCACCTCCCCATGGCGGCTTGGCTTTCGGTCTTGATCGTTTGGTGACCTTGATGGCGGGTGCTGAATCTATTCGCGATGTGATTGCATTCCCAAAAACACAACGTGCACAATGCTTGATGACTAATGCACCAAATGAAGTAGATGAAAAACAATTACGAGAATTACATATTCGAGTTCGCACCCAAAATGTGGCGGGCGCTTAAGTAGAAAAAAGGCGCTTTGAAAGCGCCTTTTTAATTTTTATTTGATGTTATCAGTGGACTTCAAAACCCCAATTTCTGTTTTAGTAGTGATTTACACCGTTGACTTAAAAGTCTTGTTAATCGAGCGCGCGGATAAAGTTGGTTTTTGGCAATCAGTTACGGGAAGTATTGAGAATGAAGATGCCTCGCTTCGTGATACTGCTATCCGTGAGGTGATGGAAGAGACGGGTTTAGATGCTAGGCAGTTTGATTTAAGTGATTGGCACTTTTCGCAAACCTACGAAATTTATGAGCACTGGCGTTATCGATATGCGCCGGGAGTGACACAAAATGTGGAGCATGTATTTGGCTTAGAACTGCCGGGCCCAGTGGAAGTGAAATTAGCACCCAATGAACATGTGGCTTATGAATGGGTAGATTGGCGCGATGCTGCCAAACGGGTATTTTCTTGGACAAATGTAGAGGCGCTCAGATTGCTCGGAGAGCGCCAAAAATTAACTCTTTAACGGAATTGTTATGCAAGTTTCAGCGATTAAATTTGAACCCTATCAAGCCCGCAATGAAGAAGATTTGCAGGCGCGTATTGTTGCGGCGAAACAAAAGCTTGGTAAAAAATTAGTCATTCTTGGACACCATTATCAGCAAGAAGGGGTTTATCGCCATGCTGATTACACCGGAGATTCACTCAAACTTTCTCGTTTTGCTGCGGAAACAGATGCAGAATATATCGTATTTCTGGGCGTGCATTTTATGGCAGAAGTTGCTGATATTTTGTCCCGTCCAGAGCAGATTTCTATCCTACCAGACCTTTCAGCAGGTTGCTCTATGGCAGATATGGCTAACTTGGCCAAAGTCGAGCGTTCGCGTCGTGAGTTAGCCAAAGTTTTGGATTTTGATGAAAAAATTACGCCAGTGACTTATATCAACTCTGCTGCTGACCTTAAAGCGTTTTGTGGCGAGCATGGCGGTATTGTATGCACCTCAACTAATGCCCCTAAGATTCTAGAATGGGCTTTTGGACAAAAAGAGAAAGTCTTATTTTTCCCTGATCAAAATTTAGGTCGTTGGAGTGGTTACAAAATGGGTATTCCGCTGGAACAAATGCCGATTTGGGATCCCGACCAGCCAATGGGTGGTTTGTCTGAAGAGCAAATTAAAAATGCGAAGATTCTTCTCTGGAAAGGCCACTGTGCTGTGCATCAAATGTTCCGTGAGCAAAATATCACGAAATTCCGCACTGAACATCCACAAGGCTTCGTGATCTCTCATCCTGAGTCCCCTTTTGAGGTATGTTTGAACTCAGACTACGTTGGTTCAACGGAATATATCTTAAAGACAGTTTCTGATGCACCTGAAGGAACCCGTTGGCTAGTCGGCACGGAGCTGAACTTGGTGAACCGTTTGGCTGAGCAAATGAAACCCCAAGGTAAAATCGTGCAATTCATGTCACACGTGGTGTGTGAATGCTCAACTATGGCGCGTATCGATCCACAACATCTTGCTTGGACACTTGAAAATTTGGTTGAAGGCAATCTCGTTAACCAAATTAAAGTGCCTGCCAAAGAGGCCTCGCTCGCTAAACTCACCTTGGATCGTATGTTGGCGGTATCCTAAGTTTTTCTAGGTGAACGAATGCACAGTACGCTACGCATCGCCACTTTTAATATTCACAAGGGTTTAACTCATTTTAACGCTCGTTTTGCTATCCATGAGCAGCGTGAGCTATTACGTAATTTGCGATCTGATATTGTCTTTCTGCAAGAGGTGCGTGATCAACATGCGCTGCATAGTAGGCGCTTTAGCGATTGGCCAAAAGCAGGTCAAGCATCTTTCTTAGCGGATGCGATTGGGCAGTATTTTTCCTACGGTAAAAATTCAATTTATCCGGCAGGCAATCACGGTAATGCAATCCTTTCAAAGTTCCCTATCGCCACCCAACACAATGCTAATATTTCTGCTCACAATACGGAAGAACGCGGAATGTTGCACTGCTCCATTCAAATTCCAGAATGGGAAAAGCCTTTACATGCGATTTGTGTTCACCTTGGTTTATTTGCCCGTTGGCGGCATGCGCAATTACAAATGGTGTCTGAATATATCGAGAGCCATGTTCCATCGAATGAACCTTTAATCATTGCGGGTGATTTTAATGATTGGACAACTCGGGCTGGTGTTAAATTTGCAAGCCGTTTGAACCTAAAAGAAGTGTTTGAAGAACATACTGGGCGACATGCCAAGAGTTTTCCGTCGATCTTGCCGATAATGAGCCTTGATCGCATTTATGTCCGTGGTTTTCATGTTCAGCATGTCGAAGTTCATGCTGGACCGCGTTTTATTAAAGTGTCCGACCATGCAGTTTTAAGCGCGACAATCAATAAAAAATGACAAATTTTATAGATGGCAATCACATCAAGTTACTGCGTAATGGTACGGAGTATTTTCCTGTTTTAGAAGCAGCGATTGATAATGCTACGCATGAAATTTACATACAAACCTATATTTATCAATTGGATAAAACAGGAATTCAAATTGGCCAGGCATTATTACGTGCGGCTCAGCGAGGCGTCTCGGTTTATTTGTTGTTGGATGGTTTTGGAAGTAAAAACTTACCCTTGAAATACATTCAAGGCTTGGGCTTGGGTGGTGTACAGGTGATGTTTTATCGCACAAAAATCTCACCTTGGTCACTGAAGCGAAACCGCCTCCGTCGGTTGCATTGTAAGCTCGTTGTGATTGATCAAAGCGTTGGTTTTGTTGGCGGCATTAATATTATTGATGATGACGATGTGCCTAAAAATGCTACTCCAAGAGTTGATTATGCCGTGCAGATTGAAGGCGCTTTATTACCTATGCTTTATGCTAATGTGCATAAGCTTTGGCGACATATTGCTTGGTCTCAATTGCGTCCCTTTGTAAAACCGGTGTCTTATATCGCTCAAAATCAAGCTCATCATGGTGGAATAAAAGCTGCCTTGGTATTGCGTGACAACATTATGCATCGTAGGGATATTGAAGAGGCATATCTTAAAGCGATTGCCCATGCAAAAATAGAAATCATTATTGCCAATGCCTATTTTGTTCCTGGTAGAAGATTTCGTAAGGCGTTACTAGATGCATCTGCAAGAGGTGTGGCCGTTAAATTGTTATTGCAAGGTCGTCTGGAGTATTTTGCTATGTTTGCGACGCATGCTTTTTATAGTGTTTTTTTGCAAAATAATATTGAAATTTTTGAATATCGCAAAAGTTTTATGCATAGCAAAGTTGCTGTTATCGATGGTGAATGGGCTACAGTAGGCTCTTCAAATATAGACCCTTTTAGTTTGTTGTTAGCGCGCGAGGCCAATGTAGTGGTTGCTGACAAAATGTTTGCTCTCGAACTTCGTGCCGATATCCTCAAAACTATCCAAAATGGTGCGATTAGAATTAGTCATGAAGCGTGGCGGCATCGCAATCTTGGGGGGCGTTTTGCCTCTTGGCTTGCATATGGGGTTTTGCGATTATTTTTGGGCATTATCGGGTATTCAAACGAGCAGTAACGAGCATTTTTTATATCAACAGCTATCAGTTCTTGTGTTGTTCTGATTGCTAGTTAAAGCATTTTGAACAGTTGCAGTATAATTCGTAATGAAATGATATTGGCTTTAATAAAGTCTGAAAGGTTGAAATGAAACAGGGTTTGAATATGGTTGCTCGATTAGTTTTTCTTGGTCTAATTGTCACCCTATCTGCATGTAGCTCATTGAAGGATTTAAGTAATGTAGACCTTTGGCCATTCGGCAAGAGCGCTGAAGTGCAACGTGTTTATCAGCCGGCTAATTCAACACCTTATATCTGTGAAGGCAATAAAAAATTCTATGTTCGTATGTTAGATAAGGGGGCTTCTGCATGGTTAATATTACCGGACCGTGAAGTGCTACTGACACAAATTGGCGCTAGCAAAGTTTATTCAAACGGGATTAGTAGGTTAGATTTATCAAGTGATGATGTAGTCTTGGATGTAAATGAAACTACGAAGTATGTTGCTTGTAAATCCAACCCTATCGCTAAAGTGACTAAGGTGGAACCGGCAGTTCAACAGGTTGCAGTTCAAGTTGAGCCAGCTAAGGCTGATGCCGATAAAAAGTCTGATCAAGCTTCTCTTGATTCATCAAAGCTTCAGCCTCAACAAACGTCTGATAAGAGTTGGTTTGATAAATTGAAATTTTGGGAGAGTGATCATAAAGCTTCTACGGTCAAAGCTAATCCCAAACCAATTATCGTTGAAGCTGCTAAAGCTGATGAGCCTAAAATTCCTGAGCCTGCTTTTGTAGTTGATGTGCCAGTTAAACAGGATATGCAAGTGGTCGCTGACTCGCAGGCGGTTGCAGAGCCAGCAGGGGATCGCCCTCAAGCGATAATGAGTGAAGTTACTCAGCAACCAAGCCAAGAGGAGCCTGTTGTCGCAAAGGTCAATGCTAAAGAGACTAGTAATCAAGCGGAGATATTTAAAACACTAAATGCTTGGGCTGATGCTTGGAGAACTAAAAACGCTGATGTGTATTTAAGTTTCTACTCTGCCAAATTTAAACCCGAAGGTTTAAGTCAAAAAGCTTGGATTGAGCAACGTAAACAAAGAGTGGGTAATAACCAGACAGAAATTATGTTAGCCCTTGAGAACATCCGCATTGTGGAAGATGGTAAAAAGGCGGAAGTATCTTTTACTCAGCACTATTCAAGCGGAAAATTTAGTGATGCCGTCGTTAAGGTCTTAAGTTTTGAAAATGAGAACGGTCATTGGTTTATTGTTAAAGAAATTGCGCAGTCTAAAAAATAACTATTAGCCACGCTGGTTTTACATTTAAGGTAAAGAAATTATGAAAAGCTATCGTAAAGAACTTTGGTTTAATCCACCTACCCGTGTTGCGTTGATTAATATCACTAGCCAAATTAATGAGTGTCTTCGTGAAAGCGGCGTTAGGGAGGGCTTGGTGTTAGTTAATGCCATGCACATTACAGCAAGCGTATTTATTAATGATGATGAATCAGGTTTGCATCACGATTATAAAGAGTGGCTTGAGCGCCTTGCGCCACATGAGCCTATCCGGAATTATCGACATAATGACACTGGTGAAGATAATGCCGATGCGCATATGAAGCGCCAGATTATGGGTCGTGAAGTGGTCGTGGCAATTACTGAGGGCCGTCTAGATTTTGGCCCTTGGGAACAGATTTTTTATGGTGAGTTTGATGGTCGGCGTAAAAAACGCGTACTCGTTAAAATTATTGGTGAATAAAATTAGATAGGTTAAAGGTAGTATAGCAATGAAAGTTCCAGAGTTACTTGCACCAGCTGGTGATTTAGACCGCATGAGGACCGCATTCGATTTTGGTGCAGATGCAGTGTATGCAGGTCAGCCACGTTACAGTTTGCGTGCCCGCAATAATGACTTTTCAATGGCTAACATAGAGCTTGGGATTAATGAAGCGCATGCCCGTGGTAAAAAATTCTTTGTAGCTAGCAATATTTTGCCCCATAACGCAAAAATAAAAACCTACATGGACGATATGGCGCCAGTGGTAGCAATGAAGCCTGATGCCTTGATTATGGCTGATCCTGGGTTGATTATGATGGTGCGTGAAAAATGGCCTGAGGTTGACGTTCATCTCTCAGTGCAAGCCAATACGGTGAATTATGCCGCCGTGAAATTTTGGAAAGCACTTGGTTTGACCCGTGTGATTTTGTCGCGCGAACTTTCGATTGATGAAATTGAAGAAATTCGCCAACTCTGCCCAGATATGGAGTTGGAGGTGTTTGTGCACGGTGCTTTGTGTATTGCCTACTCTGGTCGTTGTTTGCTCTCAGGGTATTTTAATCATCGCGACCCTAACCAAGGCACGTGCACTAATAGTTGTCGTTGGGATTATAAAGTACATGATGCGAGTGAAGATGCCGCCGGCGTAATTCGCTTGCAAGACTTCGACTTTAAAGCTGAGATGGAAAAGTCTAGTTTGTCTAGCTGTGGCAGTATGGTGCGCCATCCAGAGGCTGATAAGGTTTATCTGATTGAAGAAAAAGATCGTCCGGGTGATTTGTTACCCATCATGGAAGATGAGCACGGCACATATATTATGAACAGTAAGGATTTGCGTGCAATTGAGCATGTAGAACGCCTGACCAAAATTGGGGTGGACTCACTTAAAATCGAAGGGCGCACTAAATCACGTTATTACGTTGCGCGCACTTGCCAGGCATATCGTCGTGCGGTGGATGATGCTGTTGCAGGTCGTCCATTTGATATGCGTTTGTTGGGTGAGCTTGAGAGCTTAGCCAATCGTGGCTATACCGATGGCTTCTTGGAACGCCATCATACTGAAGATCACCAGAACTATATGCAAGGCTATTCAAAATCTAACCGTAGCCTTTATGTGGGGGATATTACTGGCTACGATGTTGCAAAAGGTTTGGCAAATATTTCTGTAAAAAATCGCTTTGCTGTGGGTGATCGTTTGGAGATTGTGCATCCAACTGGTAATCGTGAAATTATTGTAGAAAGCATGCTAAATAACAAAGGTGAATCTGTAACAGAAGCTGCAGGAAGTGGAATATCTGTGAAAATGCCTTTGCCCGCCGCCGATTTAAGAAACGCCATGTTGGCGCGATATTTATAAAAAATATCATCTAAAAAGGCGCTTAAATAAAGCGCCTTTTTTGTTTGATAGAAAAGTTAGCAATATTAGGATTGAATGATGAGTACTAAAAAATCAACAACGCTTAAAGCTTTTGGAGCCTTGTTTTTGCTTTCTCTGTTGTGGGGTTATAACTGGGTAGTTATGAAATATGCCTTGCTTGATGCTGGACCATTTCAATTTGGTGCGATGCGAACATTTTTTGGCGCTTTGTGTTTGATGGGGGTTATGTTGGTGCTGAAGAAACCGCTGCGACCTAAGGAAGTACCAACGCTTATATTGCTGGGCATTTTACAAACCTGTGGGTTTACGGGATTGATTATTTGGGCCTTGGTTCATGGTGGTGCAGGTAAAACAGCAGTATTAACTTATACCATGCCTTTTTGGGTCATGGTGCTCGCTTGGCCTTTATTAGGTGAAAAGATTCGTGGCGCGCAGTGGCTGGCGGTAGTGTCCTCTTTGCTTGGTCTAGTGCTTATTTTTGATCCATTGCATTTAGGTCGAGATGTTTTTAGCATGGTGCTTGCGGTGATGGCTGGAATTTTTTGGGCTTTGGCGGTTATTTTGGCTAAAAAGCTACATCATCGTGTGCCGGATTTAGATTTAATTTCACTTACTGCATGGCAAATGTTTTTTGGTTCATTGCCATTGGTTGTGGTAGCTTTTTTGGTGGATGCACCTCCGATTGATTGGTCGCCAAGATTATTTGTTGCTATAGGATTTAATGCCATTTTATGTAACGCATTAGCTTGGCTGCTTTGGCTCTATGCCTTGCAAAGGCTAGCTGCTGGTGTTGCAAGCATGACCTCTATGTTAGCGCCTCTAATCGGAGTGCTGGCGGCTTGGGTTCAGCTTGGGGAGCAGCCATCAAGTGCTGAAATTTTGGGGATGTTGCTAATCGGCCTCGCGCTGATTGTCATCTCCATGCATGCCATGAAAGCCCATGAAGCAATAGAGCCGTCAATGGGTCAAGACTAAAACACTCAAGATTAAAAGCCTGGTAGCTTTATGCTAAAATTACATCATTTTTCAGCGATAGAGGGTTAGTCATGGCAGGGCATTCCAAGTGGGCCAATATTCAGCATCGTAAAGGTCGTCAAGATGCTAAACGTGGCAAGATTTTTACGCGCCTAATTAAAGAAATTACTGTGGCGGCTCGCATGGGTGGAGCTGATGTGGGTACTAACCCACGCTTGCGGATGGCGGTGGATAAAGCTAAGGGTGAGTCCATGCCAAAAGACAATATAGAAAACGCGATTAAACGTGGTGCCGGCACACTTGAAGGTGTGAATTACGAAGAAATTCGTTATGAGGGTTATGGGATTGGTGGTGCAGCGGTGATTGTCGATTGTCTAACTGATAATCGTAATCGTGCTGTGGCGGATGTGCGTCACGCTTTCACTAAATTTGGCGGTAATTTGGGTACCGATGGTTCTGTGGCCTTTATGTTTAAGCATTGTGGTAGTTTGCTTTTTGCGCCAGGTACAAGTGAAGATAAAGTAATGGAAGTTGCTTTAGAAGCGGGTGCTGAAGATATTATCAATAATGATGATGGAAGTATCGAAGTGATTACAACGCCAGCAGATTTTTCTGAAGTAAAAGAGGCATTAGAAGCTGCTGGTTTGACCCCTGTGCTCGCAGAGGTGACTATGAAAGCAGACAACGAAACTATATTTACTGGCGATGATGCTGTGAAGATGCAAAAGCTTCTTGATGCACTAGATGATTTGGATGATGTTCAAGAAGTTTATACCTCAGCAGTTATTGAAGAATAGTGAGTTTGCATCGCGCCCCAGTGAATGTCGTTAGAATATTGGGAATAGACCCTGGTCTCCGACTCACTGGTTTTGGTGTGATTGAAAAAGTAGGTGAGAGAATTACTTATATTGCGAGTGGCACAATTAAAACCGCCAGCGCAAAAACCGAAGACAAAGAAGAGTTGCCTGCGAGGTTAAAAATTATCATCGATGGTTTATTCGAAGTGATTGATACTTACCAACCGAATGAGGTTGCTATAGAAAAAGTCTTTGTTAACGTGAATCCGCAATCGACTTTGCTTCTCGGGCAAGCGCGTGGCGCAGCAATTAGTGCGTCAGTGATTAGGAATTTAAGCGTTGCGGAATATACGGCCCTGCAAGTCAAGCAAGCGGTGGTTGGCAATGGCCATGCTGCAAAGGAGCAAGTCCAAGAAATGGTCAAACGTCTGCTCACATTACCTGCAATACCCAAACCTGATTCTGCTGATGCGCTTGCTTGTGCGATTGCGCATGCCCATGGCGGTCAAGGCATGGGTAGGCTCGCAACAGCTGGTTACCGAGTGAAGGCGGGTAGGCTCGTATGATTGCTCGTTTAAAAGGTATTTTGCTTGAAAAAACACCACCGCACGTTGTGATTGATTGCAATGGGGTGGGCTACGAATGTGAAGTGCCGATGAGCACTTTTTACAATTTGCCTAATATTGGTGAAATGCTTACATTACTCACGCATTTTATTGTGCGTGAAGATGCGCAATTATTGTATGGTTTTGGCACTGAGCGCGAACGTTCAGCTTTTAGGCAGTTGCTCAAAGTAAATGGCGTAGGTGCAAAATCTGCGTTATCAATTTTGAGCGGTTTGTCAGTTGATGATTTGATACAAGCGATAACCCTTCAAGAAACTGGTTTGTTGACCCGCGTGCCAGGTGTTGGTAAAAAAACAGCTGAGCGTCTGTTGCTAGAACTCAAAGATAAGTTCTCAATTGAAGGGGTTGCAGGCAATCTCAATACACCTAAATCAGCAGCTAGTGATGTGCTTAATGCTTTGGTTTCTTTGGGGTATAACGAAAAAGAAGCTTTGTTGGCAGTCAAGCAACTCGCCCCCGATATTGGCATTTCTGAAGGTATCAAGCTTTCCTTAAAGGCATTATCTAAATCATGATTGAAACGGATCGTCTTATTGCCGCAGAGCCATTGACCCAGCAAGAGGAAACACTGGAAAGAGCACTTCGCCCTAAAGTGCTTGAGGAGTACGTTGGGCAAGAAAAAGCCCGAGGCCAATTAGAGATTTTTATCAATGCTGCGCGGGGTCGAAGCGAGCCTTTAGATCATGTTTTGTTATTTGGACCGCCTGGGTTGGGTAAGACAACTTTGGCGCATATTATCGCAAAAGAGATGGGTGTGAACATGCGTCAAACTTCAGGCCCTGTGCTTGAACGAGCTGGTGATTTAGCTGCCTTACTCACCAATCTTGAGCCTAATGATGTTTTATTTATTGATGAAATTCACAGATTATCCCCAGTAGTTGAAGAAATTTTGTATCCAGCAATGGAAGATTATCGTTTGGATATTATGATTGGTGAAGGTCCTGCGGCACGTTCAGTACGACTGGATTTGCCTCCTTTTACGCTAGTGGGCGCTACCACACGTGCGGGTATGTTGACCAATCCATTGCGTGATCGTTTCGGTATTGTGTCTCGATTAGAGTTTTATACTTCAGATGAGTTGGCTCGAATTGTTCAGCGTTCAGCTGGGCTACTCGAGGTTGCCATGCAAGGTGATGGTGCACTTGAAATTGCTAAACGTTCGCGTGGAACGCCGCGTATTGCTAACCGTTTATTACGTCGGGTTCGCGATTATGCCCAAGTGAAGTCTGATGGCATTGTGACGTCAGAAATTGCCGATGCTGCGCTTAAAATGTTGGATGTGGATCATCTTGGTTTTGATGTGATGGATAGAAAATTATTGCTTGCTGTGCTAGAAAAGTTTGGAGGCGGTCCTGTGGGCTTGGATAACCTAGCTGCGGCGATTGGCGAAGAGCGCGATACGATTGAAGATGTGCTTGAGCCCTACTTGATTCAGCAAGGTTATTTGATGCGAACGCCTCGTGGACGTGTGGCAACGCAACAAGCTTACCACCATTTTGGTTTGCCAATTCCCAAAGCGCTTATGACTGGGGAATTGTGGGCGGCAGAAAATATTTAGAAAAGACAATCATGAAATTTGATTGGCCTATACAAGTCTATTATGAAGATACCGATGCTGGCGGTGTTGTTTATCACAGTCAATATCTTAACTTCATGGAACGAGCACGTACGGAGTTTTTACGTAGTCTGGGTTTGATGCAAACGACGCTTAGAGATGATCTTGATATTTTGTTTGTGGTACGCGACATTCAAATTCGCTTTAAAAAACCAGCAAAGTTTGATGATGTACTGAATGTAAATACACAACTTATCAAAGTTGGTAGAAGCTTGCTTGAGTTTGAACAAAATATATATCGTGGCGATCTACATTTAATCGCTGCTAAGGTTGATGTAGTTTGTATAGGGGCAAATAGCTTTAGGCCGGTAAGTATTCCGGACCAAATGATACGTTTATTAACGATTTAGATTTAATTGATAGAAATAGTGGAGAAATGATGACTGAATTGCCAGTGAGTGCAGCCGCAGATATGTCTTTAACGACCCTCATTACTGGAGCGAGTTTGCCAGTGCAAATTGTGATGGCAATTTTGTTGATAGTGTCTGTCTTTTCATGGTGGTATATCTTTATTAAAGTAATGACGATTGGCCGCGCAGAAAAAGAAGCGGAAAGTTTTGAGCATACGTTCTGGACGGGTGGCGACTTGAATAAGTTGTATGAGGGCTTATCCGTAGGACGTAATAAACCGCATGGCATGTCGAGTATTTTTGAGGCAGGCTTTAAAGAGTTTGTCCGCTTGAAAAAACAGCCAGGTTTAGAGGTGAGTGATTTGATGGAAGGTTCACGTCGTGCAATGCGCGCTGCCTATAACCGTGAAATGGACGACTTGGATTCTCATTTGCCCTATTTAGCATCGGTGGGCTCAGTTAGTCCTTATATTGGCTTATTTGGGACAGTATGGGGCATCATGAACGCTTTTCGAGGTTTGGCAAATATGGCACAAGCTACATTAGCCCATGTTGCACCAGGTATCGCTGAAGCGCTCATTGCAACTGCGATTGGCCTATTCGCTGCGATTCCTGCTGTGATTGCTTATAATCGATTTTCTTCTTCCGTTGATCGCTTAGCTGTTCGCTACGAAAGCTTTATAGAAGAATTCACTAATATCCTGCAACGTAAGAGCTAAACATGGCCCGCCTTCGTAAACGTAGAGCAATGAACCAAATTAACGTGGTGCCTTATATTGACGTGACTTTGGTATTGTTGGTGATTTTTATGGTCACAGCTCCGATGACTAACCCTGGTGTTGTTGAGCTACCTAAAGTCGGTGCAGAGGTGCTTAAGCAGCAAACTGCGCCCGTTGTGATTACCGTCATGTCTGATGGAAAGGTGCTATTTCAAGAAAAGAAAATGAGCAGTGATCAACTGCTTTTTGAGATTAAAAATCAAGTTGCAAAAGAACCGGATCGTGCTTTCGTAATCAGTGCCGATAAAAAGGTGGGTTATGAGCATGTGGTGGATGTTTTGGCTTTGCTCAAAAAATCTGGAGCTAAAGCAGGCTTATTATTGAATCCAGCTAACTAAAAACGCATGATACGTCAGCATGAAAAAGATGTGGTTTGGCAAGCAGGTGCGTTTGCTGTAATTGTGCATGGGATTTTGTTGGGGCTTTTTTTAGTGTCATTTCAGTGGAAAACTGTCCAGCCCATGAATGTTGCGCAAGTTGAACTTTGGGATAGTGTGCCTATTCCTCGATCTGAACCGTCTCCGCCGCCACCTGAACCATCACCCCAGCCAACTCCTCCTAAATTGGTGGAGCCTGTGAAGCTTGAACCTAAAGTTATGCCTGAACCGGAACCGAAGGCTGAAATTCAAATCAAAAAAGCACCTGTGACGCCACCTAAAGTGGAAAAGCCAAATCCAAAACCTGAACCAGTGAAACCAAAAGAAGAAAAGCTTAAAGAGCCTCTTAAGACAGAGAAAACAAAAGTTGATCCAGATGCCTTGAAGAGATTACAGCAAGCACTGTTGGCAGAAGATACGCAGTCACAGAAACATGATGCGGCTAAACCGGAAGCCAGTCCAACTGGCTCAAAGACAGCCCAAATTACTCAGGCGGGATCTCCTAATGCAGGTGAGGTCGATAAATACAAGGGACTGATTAGTAATAAGATTAAACAACATGTCAATAAGCAATTATGTGGCACAGATAAATCTATCAAAGTGACATTTATGATTGCGCTGATGCCAACAGGCGAGGTAATGGGGCACCCTAAACTGATTAAAGGGAGTGGCATGTCATCATGTGATGATGCGGTTGAGCGCGCAATTTTGGAATCTCAACCATTGCCTGTTCCAACTTCGGCTGATTTATTTAGTCAATTCCGTGAGTTAAATTTAGCTTTTAGGCCTAATGACACCAACTAATTTGATAGAATTAGGATATGTTTAGAAAACTTCTACTTTTTATCTTTTGCTTGCTAATGCCAGTTTTTGCTCGGGCCGAGCTTACTGTGGAAGTTGTAGGTGGTGGTGCTCAGCAAATTCCAATTGCCATCGTTCCTTTTGCAGCGCCAGCGGGTAGCGCTCAACCTCAGCAGGATAATATCACCAACGTGATTGGCGCAGATTTGCGTATGAGCGGTTTGTTTCGTGTCCTTGAAACTCGTGGGGTGGCGAGTCAGCCGCACGCTCTGGCTGAAGTAAAATATTCAGATTGGATAAGTATTCAAGCACAGGCTTTAACAATAGGCACTATTGAGGCTTTGCCAGCTAATCGCCTCAAAGTTTCCTTTAGATTGCTCGATGTGTTAAAGCAAAATCAGTTGTTGGCCATGGAGTTTACTATTACCCAGGCTCAGCAACGAGCCACGGCACACAAAATTGCCGATATAATTTATGAAAAGTTGACGGGTGAGAAAGGCGTGTTTTCGACCCGTATTACTTATGTGAATAAAGAAAATGGCCGTTATTCCCTTCAGGTAGCAGATGCGGATGGATTTAATGCGCAAACAGTGGTGTCATCAAAAGAGCCTCTCATTTCGCCATCGTGGTCACCAGATGGAACTAGGCTTGCTTATGTATCTTTTGAGAAGAAAAAGCCTGTCATTTTTGTGCAATCTTTAGTGTCAGGTCAGCGCATAGTCCTGGCAAACTTTAAGGGAAATAATAGTGCGCCTGCTTGGTCGCCAGATGGCACAAAATTAGCAATTGTGTTGACTTATAGTGCTAATTCTCAAGTCTATGTGATTAATTCAGATGGCACAGGTTTGCAGCAAATTTCATTTAGTAGTGGAATTGATACAGAGCCGGAATGGTCTCCAGACGGAGCGTTTATTTACTTTACTTCCAACCGAGGTGGTGGGCCACAAATTTATCGTATGCCAGCTTCAGGTGGAGAGGCAAAGCGTATTACCTTTGAGGGTTCTTACAATGTGAGTCCACATGTGTCAACGGATGGCAAGTTATTAACGTTTATTAAGCAAACGCCAGCAGGCTTTAAAGTTGCGGTGCAAGATTTGATGAGTGGCCAAGTGCAAACCTTGGGTGATACCACTCAAGACGAATCGCCCAGCTTTGCGCCCAACGGACGTATGATTCTCTATGCAACTCACGTGGGTGGTAGAGGTTTGCTTGCTGCAGTTTCGGTAGATGGTCGAGTAAAACAGCGCTTAAAAGATAGTGGAGGCGATGTGCGAGAGCCTTCATGGGGTTCAGCAATCAATCAGTAGTGAATAGATGATTGGACTTAAAAGATTTATTGTATTTTTATTTAGGAGAAAGATGATGAAAAGAAATTTATTATTGAGTATGTTACTAGCTGCCACCTTGGCAGCATGTTCAAGTAATGTCGTGAAAGAAAAGCCAGCAGCACCGGTCGTGGATAGTAATGCGGCACAAACTCAATCAAACGTATCTAACGCTAATGCTAATGATGCAGCTTCAACTTCACCGGCTAGCCAAGCTGATTCATCAGGTAATCCTCTGAAAGATCCAAACAACATTCTGTCTAAACGTAGCATTTACTTTGATTTTGATAAAGATCAAGTGAAACCGGAATATGTTCCATTAGTGGAGGCGCATGCTAAGTATTTAGTTGCTAATCCAAATGTTAAAGTTGTGTTGCAGGGTAATGCAGATAACCGTGGATCTCGCGAATACAACTTGTCATTAGGTCAACGTCGTTCAGTAGCTGTGAAAAAGGCGGTTAATTTGTTAGGTGTACAAGATAAACAAATTGAAACAGTGAGCTATGGTGAAGAAAAGGCGCATGATTGCAAAGATGAAGCTTGTTACCAACAAGACCGTCGTGTTGATATTGTTTACGAAAACGATTAATCATTATGCGCAAACTAATTCTGATTAGCATTTATTTGTTGAGTGTTCCTCAATGGGCGCAGGCCGCTTTGTTTGATGACAAAGAGGCTCGTCAGCAAATTGTCGAGTTACAACAAAAAACTGATGCTCAGAATCAGTCTGTTCTTGCCTCACTTGAGGCATTAAAAAAATCTCAGCAAGCCTTGGAGCAACGTATTCTATCAATAGAGAATGTGATTAAAAGCCAAGGCTTGATGGATTTATTGAGCCAAATTGATCGCTTGAACGAAGAGTTGAATAAAGTAAAAGGTGACTTAGATGTTGCACAGCACAACATAGAAGTTTCGCAGCAGCGCCAAAAAGATTTGTATGCAGATACCGATGGTCGATTACGTAAATTAGAAAATGGTAATGCAACAGACCTTAATGCTACAACGGAAAATAAAGAACCGCCTGTGCAAGCAAGTAATGCAAATATGACTCCCAATGATGTAAGCGCAGAGTCAAAAGCATTTGATAGTGCTCAAGCTTTACTTCAAGCAGGAAAGTATAAAGATGCATTTGAAGCATTTGATAAATTTCTACAAAATTACTCTAGTAGCAAGCAGGCTCCCAACGCTTTGTTTGGATTAGGTTTTGCACAGTTCTCACTTAAAAACTTCAAAGCAGCCATTGCTACTCAACAAAAAATAATTAGCCAGTACCCTGAAAGTGCAAAAGTGGCAGATGCGCTATTTAATATTGCAAACTGCCAGATTCAACTTTCTGATATTGAGGGTGCTAAGAAATCACTTCGAGATTTAATTGCGCAACATTCATCTAGCGAATTAATTCCTCAAGCGAAGCGTCGCTTGGCTGTGTTGGAGTCTATTAAGAAGTAAGCTGTCAGTATTGCACTAAGCTTCTTTATTCAATATGTCATTACGTATTTTCGAAATTTTTTATTCATTGCAAGGCGAGTCTTCACGTGTAGGCTTGCCTACAGTTTTTGTGCGCTTAACAGGCTGTCCTTTACGTTGTGGTTATTGTGATACTGAGTATGCGTTTAATGGTGGGGCGACAAAAAGTTTTGAAGAGATTTTGGCTAAAGTGGCTAGCTTTCAAGCTCGGTATGTATGTGTGACTGGTGGCGAGCCATTAGCACAAAAAGACTGTCATGAGTTGTTAAAGCTACTTTGTGATGCTGGTTATAACGTTTCTATTGAAACGAGTGGCGCTATGGATATCAGCCAATTAGATCAGCGTGTTTCTGTCATTATGGATATCAAAACGCCAGGATCAGGCGAGGCAAGTAAAAATCTTTGGAGCAATATTGCATCCTTATCTGCAAAAGATGAAGTGAAGTTTGTGTTGGTTGATCGATCTGATTATGAGTGGGCGAAGCAAATATTGAGTCATTATGATTTAAGCAAAAATTGCCATGTGTTATTTTCGCCTGTTTATAAAACACTTTCCCCTACAGATTTAGCTTCTTGGATCTTGGAAGATTGCTTGCCAGTTCGTATGCAGGTTCAGCTACATAAAATTCTTTGGGGCGAAAAAGCTGGAGTTTAATCGATGAAAAAAGCTGTTGTTTTACTTTCAGGTGGATTGGACTCTGCAACGGTACTCGCGATCGCCAAGAGCCAAGGTTATGAATGCTATTGTTTGAGTCTTGATTACCATCAACGTCATGTGGCTGAGCTTCAGGCTTCCAAGAGAGTTGCTAACGCTTTGGGTGCAAAAGCCCATAAAACGGTACAGTTAGATTTATCTATATTTGGTGGTTCTGCACTAACCGATCAGAATATTGATGTGCCTGAATCTCCAAGTGAAGGTATTCCTGTGACTTATGTCCCTGCGCGGAACACTATTATGTTATCGCTAGCCTTGGCTTGGGCTGAGACTCTGTCTGCACAAGATATCTTTATTGGTGTAAACGCGTTGGATTACTCCGGTTATCCAGATTGTCGCCAAGAGTATGTGGCTGCATTTCAGCGCATGGCTAACTTAGCAACAAAAAGCGCGGTAGAAGGCAAAACGATTACCGTGCATGCACCACTGATTGATATGACTAAGGCGCAAATCATACAATGTGGTAGTGCATTAGAGTTTGATTACGGCATGACGGTTTCTTGCTATCAGGCGGATGCGGATGGTCGTGCATGTGGTTTATGTGACTCTTGTCGATTCCGTAAAGAAGGCTTTGCTATCGCTGGATTGCCTGATCCAACCGACTATCAATAGCCTATTCGTTTAATCCGTTTGGATAAATTTGCAAATAGCGCATATTTACCTTGCCAAAGTATTAGAAAATAACGTAAAATCCGCCCCTTTCTGTAAAAACGATTAGAGAACAAAATATTATGGTAATCATTCGACTAGCCCGCGGTGGCGCGAAGAAGACCCCTTTCTACAGCGTAGTAGTTGCAGATTCAAGAAATCGTCGCGACGGTCGCTTTATTGAGCGTGTAGGCTTCTACAATCCATTAGCTAAAGAAGGCCAAGAAGGTCTTCGCTTAGATACGGCACGTATCAGTCATTGGCAAAGCAATGGCGCACAATTATCTGATTGTGTAGCTCGCTTAGTGAAAGACAATGCTAAAGGCCCAGAATTCTTCGCTGCTAAAAAAGCAAAAGATGCTGCTAAAGTTGCAAATGCTAAAGCCGCTGCTGAAGCGAAATTAGTTGCTGCAGCAAAAGAAGCTGCCGCTGCTAAGAAAGCTGAAGAAGAAGCTGCAGCAAAAGAAGCTGCTGAAGCTGCTGCCGCTGCAACAGCCGAAGAAGTGGCTGTTGAAGAAGCCGCTCCTGAGGCAACTGACGCTGAGTAACTCTTAAGGCTACGTGTGTAGCCTTAGTGAAGCGTTGTTGTAAAACACTCAGTGAGTAATATGGTAGTCATGGGGCGCATCGTCGCCCCTTATGGCATTTTTGGATGGCTAAAAGTGCAAACGAGCACAGAGTCTATCGACAGTCTGCTTGATTATCAGGATTGGTGGATTGGGCGAGATGATAACTCTACCCAGCCTGGTATAAAAAATTCACCTTGGCAAAAATATTTGGTTGAAACAGCAAAAGTGCATAACGATACTTTGCTCGTGAAACTCAAAGGGGTGAATGACAGAGATGCTGCTTTAGCACTGAAAAGTAAACATGTGGCTGTGCCACGTGAAGCATTCCCAGAAGCTGATGAAGGCGAGTACTACTGGTCAGATTTAATTGGATTGAATGTGACTAATCAACAGGGCGTAATGCTTGGTGTGATTAGTGAAGTATTTGAAACTGGTGCGAATGATGTCATTGTTGTCAAAAACTCCGGTGATGGCAAAGAGCGTTTACTCCCCTTTGTTGATCAAACTATTTTAGATGTAAGCATTGCAGAAAAAACGATGTCGGTCGATTGGCCGGTTGAGTGGGATGAGTAAGTGATTCAGTTTGATATTGTTACTTTATTCCCGCCTATGTTTGATGCAATTAGTCAACACGGTATTACGGCAAGAGCGCTAGAGAATAAATTGTATCGTTTGTCATTGTGGAATCCAAGAGATTACACGACAGATAATCACCGTACGGTAGATGATAGGCCATATGGGGGTGGTCCTGGCATGGTAATGCTGGCGGAGCCTTTAGAACAAGCAATAGAAGCTGCTAAAGCAAGTCAAATGGCAGCGGGAGTTGGCAAGCCGAAAGTGATTCATATGTCACCAAGCGGAAAGCCACTTACTCATGAGATCGTGATGGAATTGGCTGCTGAGCAAGGATTAGTAGTGCTAGCGAGTCGATATGAAGGTGTAGATCAGCGGTTGTTAGATCGATTGGTCGATGCGGAATACTCGATTGGTGATTATGTATTGTCTGGCGGCGAGTTGCCGGCCATGGTGTTGATGGATGCAATTGTTAGACAATTGCCTGGCGCGTTAGGTGATGCCGATTCAGCAATAGAAGATTCTTTTGTAGATGGATTGTTAGATTGCCCACACTACACAAGGCCGGAAGAATATGCAGGTGAAAAGGTACCTGATGTTTTGACATCAGGTAACCATGCAAAGATTAAACAGTGGCGCTTAAAAATGTCATTGAAAAGAACTCGGGATCAACGTCCCGATTTGTTGGCCGTAAGGTCGTTGTCAAAAGAGGAATCTCGGCTGCTAAATGAATTAGAGCAGGAACAAGATTCGTATAACTAGAAGGAGCACGAAAGTGGCAAATATTATTGAGATGCTAGAAAAGGAAGAGATTGCGCGCTTAGGCAAAACAATTCCTAGCTTCGCACCAGGCGATACAGTGGTTGTTGGTGTAAACGTTGTTGAAGGTACACGTAAACGTGTGCAGGCTTACGAAGGTGTTGTGATTGCAATTCGCAACCGTGGCCTTAACTCTTCATTCATCGTACGTAAAATCTCATCTGGTGAAGGTGTGGAGCGTACATTCCAAACATACTCACCATTGATTGCAAGCATCGAAGTTAAACGTCGTGGCGATGTGCGTCGTAGCAAACTTTACTACTTGCGTGAGCGTTCAGGTAAATCTGCACGTATTAAAGAAAAGTTGCAAGCGCGTGACCGTGAGGTTATGGCGCCAGAAGCAGCAGAATAAGTTAAGTTTTATTATTTATTGTTTCACAATTAAAAGCCTCAGACAAACGTCTGGGGCTTTTTTGTTATCGGGGATTTGTAAATTAGGCTAATATAAAGCTCATGGTAAAGGCCATTAATCAATATCACGATCTCATTATCAATGCTCCCTTCGGGGCGATTGGCATCAGTATCGAAAGTGACTATGTTGTAAGTGTAGATTTGTTATTAACAAGCGCGAAAGCTCATGTGTCTTCAAGTCAATTTGCAAAGCATGTTAGTCATCAAGTTCGGCAGTATCTTGAAAAAATGGATTTGAGTTTGCAAGTGCCATATGTCATTTCTGGAACACCATTTCAAAGGCGTGTTTGGGCCGTTGTTTCTAAAATTCCTCCTGGCAATGTTCTCACGTATTCTGAGTTAGCTCAAAAAGTTGGTTCTGGACCTCGCGCCGTTGCTAACGCCTGCGGAGCAAATAAATTACCCCTCCTCATTCCTTGTCATCGTGTTGTTGCTAAAAAGGGTTTGGGTGGATTTATGCAAGGCAATCCAGATGGGTTAATGATTAAAGAATGGCTATTAGCTCATGAATCAAAATAACCAATTAATCTTAGATGAGTTTATTGACAGAATATGGCTAGAAGAGGGGCTTGCTCGTAATACCTTAGATAGCTATCGACAAGACTTAATGCAATTTGCCAATTGGCTAGAAGAGGATGCGTCTAAAGACTTATTGCAAGTGCAGCAGTTTGATATTCAGCGTTACTTGGCAGTTAAGTTTCCGGTTAGTAAACCCCGCAGTATCAGTCGTTTAATTGCGAGTGTGCGACGGTTTTATCGATTCTCTTTGCGCGAGAATAAAATTGCACAAGACCCAAGCTTACAAATTGAATCACCAAAGTTACCAAGATCTTTGCCGAAAAGCTTGAGTGAGGAAGATGTTGAGTCTTTGCTAGGTGCCCCTAATGTGGATGACCCTATTGGTTTGCGTGATCGGGCAATGTTGGAGCTTTTGTATGCAAGTGGTTTGCGTGTTTCGGAATTGGTGGGTGTGAAAGTGACTGAAGTGAGTCTCTCCGAAGGCGTTGTTCGTGTGACGGGTAAGGGGAGTAAGACCCGTCTAGTACCAATGGGAGAAGTTGCAGTGGACTGGCTTACACGCTATTTAAAAGAAAGTCGTCCTGTAGTATTGGAAAAGCGTCTCAGTGACAGCATGTTTGTGACACAACGGGGTGCTGCTATGACGCGGCAAGCTTTTTGGTATTTGATTAAGCGTTATGCTTTATTGGCGGGGATTCATAAGCCTATGTCGCCGCACGTATTGAGACATGCTTTTGCAACACATTTATTGAATCATGGGGCAGACCTTCGTGTTGTACAAATGCTGTTAGGACACTCGGATATTTCAACGACGCAAATCTATACGCACGTAGCAAGAGAGCGGTTGAAGCAATTACATACGGCACATCATCCGCGTGGTTAGACTGGTTTGCTTCCTCGTTCAATGATGACGCCAAGAGATTTAACGCCAGGCAAGATCCCAGGTTTTGCGACTTTGACTTTGACCCACGGGGCTTTGAATTCCTTAATAATTAATTGGCAAAGATGCTCTGCGAGTGCCTCGACTAACTTAAATTTTTTATCATTGAGACTTTCATGTAAGCGCGCTACAACAAGGCCGTAATCAATGGTGTCGCTAATATTGTCAGTGATACAACTTTCGTTGTTCGGCATAGCAATTTCAATATCTAACACGATACTTTGGGGTACCATGCGTTCCCATTCAGGCACGCCCAAAATTGTCTGAATTTTGACTTCGTTTAAAAAAATGATGTTCATGCCTATAAAGCCTATATGGTTTAGAATAAGTCTTTTGGATTTTAGAGCATCTCACCATGAATGAGTTAGGTTTTATTGACGTTAACCCAATTGCATTAGTACAAATTGTTGCGGCGTATATTCTTGGGTCAATCGCTTTTGGTATTTTAATTAGCAAACTTTTTGGCTTGCCAGATCCACGTACTGTGGGTTCTGGAAATCCTGGGGCAACTAATGTACTTAGAAGTGGAAAGAAATCCGCAGCGGCATTAACGTTGTTGGGTGATGCTTTCAAAGGTTGGTTCCCGGTATGGTTTGTGATGCAGCCGGATGGCGGATTAATGTGGGTAACAAGTGCCGTGGCAATTGCTGTGTTTCTTGGACACTTATATCCAGTTTTTTATAAGTTTAAAGGTGGTAAGGGGGTAGCCACTGCACTTGGGGTTTTACTGGCGATCTCGCCTTGGTTGGCGCTTCTGATTATGCTCACTTGGATGTTGGTGTTTGCGGCAACAAGATATTCATCATTGGCAGCAATTGTTGCCTCAATTTTATTGCCAATTTATGCAGCTTCATTAAATTGGTTCGAGGCTTATCGTGATTACGAGATTGTTTTCGTGTTTCTGTCAGTGATGTTGGTTTGGCGGCACAGAATTAACATCAAAAAGTTACTTAATGGAACAGAGTCAGGTTTCGGCAAGAGCTAGCATTCAGGTTGGCAATGGTTTTTCTAATTCGGCCAAATCCCAGCGAGGGCGGACTGTAAAGCTGTTATTACGCTTGTTTATATCTAGTGCGTTCAGTCTGAGAGCACCTGCAAATGCGATCATTGCACCATTATCTGTACAAAACTCTAAGCGCGGATAATGCACATGGCAAAGCTTACGCTTGGTAGCAAGGTTGAGTTGCTCACGAAGCCGCCTATTAGCACCAACACCACCAGAAACAATCAAATTATCCAACCCTGTTTGACGCAATGCAGACATACATTTTGTAGTTAAGATTTCAGTCACAGCCTCTTGGAACTCATAGGCAATATCTGCCTTGGTTTGCAAATCATTACCATTTTGATTGGCTAAGGTAAGCACAGCAGTTTTTAAGCCGCTAAAACTAAAATTTAGGTCGCCACTATTGAGCATGGGGCGCGGCAATTTAAACCTTCCTTTTTTTCCTTGATTTGCTAACTTTGATACCGCGGGACCACCTGGATAATCAAGGCCAAGTAACTTTGCTGTTTTATCAAATGCTTCGCCGGCTGCATCATCAAGTGTATCGCCAAGTAGTTCGTATTCACCAATGCCCGTGACTTTCATTAGTTGTGTGTGGCCACCGGAAACAAGTAGGGCAACAAATGGAAAATGTGGAGGATTTTCTTCAAGTAATGGTGCAAGTAGATGACCTTCTAAATGGTGCACACCTATGGTGGGGATGTTCAGTGTAAAAGCCAAAGATTCTGCAATACATGTGCCAACTAGTAGGGCGCCAGAAAGACCAGGGCCTTGTGTATAGGCAATACCATCAATATTTGATAATTCTAGATTGGCATCAATTAATACTTTTTGAATGAGTGGTAAGGCGCGTCTAATATGGTCTCTCGAGGCGAGTTCTGGTACTACGCCTCCATATTCTGAGTGCATTTCAATTTGCGAGTGCAAGGCATGGGCAAGCAACCCTTGTTCGGTATCATAAAGTGCGATACCCGTTTCATCGCAAGAAGATTCAATTCCTAAAACAAGCATATTTGAGCGTTATCTGAATGATGATGCGTTTTTGGACGCAAAGTGTTTGATAAATTGTAGTTTAACCGATAGAATAGCAAACTTTTCCGCAATTTCGACCAAAAATTTAAGTAAAGAGAGTTCTATGTCTAGTGTACGTGTTAAAGAGAATGAGCCGTTTGACGTTGCGCTACGTCGCTTCAAACGCATTATTGAAAAAACTGGTTTGTTGACGGATTTGCGTGCTCGCGAATTCTACGAAAAACCAACATGGGAACGTAAACGCAAGGCAGCAGCAGCTGTTAAACGTCACTATCGTCGTATTCGTAACCAAACTTTGGCACCAAAACTTTACTAATATTTTTAGTTGTTTTTGGTTGTGATAAGTTTGTCGTTAGTTAAATAAGAATTTCGAGGTTGTTGTGTCATTAAAAGCGCGTATCACTGAAGATATGAAAAATGCAATGCGCGCTAAAGATAGCGCGCGTCTAGGTGCTATTCGTTTATTGCAATCAGCCATTAAGCAACGCGAGGTAGATGAGCGTATAGAGCTTGATGACATGCAAGTAATCGAAGCTATTGAAAAGATGCTTAAACAACGTCGCGATTCAATTTCTCAATACGAAGCTGCGAGTCGTCATGATTTAGCTGATGTTGAGAAGTTTGAAGTCACTGTGTTGCAAGCGTATTTGCCACAAGCGTTGACTGATGATGAAGTCGGTGCGATTTTAGAGCAAGTTATTGTAGAAACTGGCGCTGTAGGCATCAAGGATATGAGTAAAGTGATGGCCGCGGTGAAGCCCTTGGTGGTTGGGCGTGCGGATATGGGAAAAATATCTGGCTTGATCAAAACGAGGCTCAGCGCATAATCTCACGGCATTCAAAGCAATTATTGAAAATGAAAAAAGGAGCTGCAAGCTCCTTTTTTGTTTTTCTTTGCGATGCGTTATGATGTTTTTTGTGACAAATTAATGTCGCGACCCTCAACGATTTTGATACGATAAGCCTAAGAATATGATTCCAGAAAGCTTTATCCAAGAACTCATTAATCGCGTAGATATTTATGACGTGATTAATAAAAGCGTTCCGCTCAAAAAGGCGGGAGCGAATTACTCTGCTTGCTGCCCTTTTCATAACGAAAAATCCCCATCTTTTACGGTCAGCCCTACTAAGCAGTTTTATCATTGTTTTGGTTGTGGCGCACACGGCACGTCGATTGGTTTTTTGATGGAGTATCAAGGTTTGAGCTTCGTTGAGGCGATTCAAGAGCTCGCAAAAATTGCTGGCATGATTGTCCCTCAGGAAACGCGAGATATTGATAGGCCGCAACAAAAAATGATCCCTGGCATGCAAGAAACTCTTCAGGCGGCACTCAACTACTATCGTGCAGAATTAAAAAAATCACCTCGTGCTATAGAGTATTTGAAAGGGCGCGGACTTAGTGGTCAAGTCGCTGCGAATTTTCAAATGGGTTATGCGCCTGCAGGTTGGCAAAATTTACAATCTGTTTTTCCTCAATATGAGAGTGAAGTGCTGGAAACGATTGGTCTTGTTGTTAAGAATGAACAGGGTAAGCGTTATGACCGGTTTCGTGACCGAATCATGTTTCCAATTCATGACCAAAAAGGCCAAGTGATTGGTTTTGGCGGGCGTGTGATCAGTCCGGAGGATACGCCTAAATATTACAACTCACCTGAAACCCCTTTGTTTCAGAAAGGACATGAGTTGTATGGTTTATTTATGGCGCGGCGGGCTATGCGTGAAGCAGGTCGAGCTTTGGTCGTTGAAGGCTATATGGACGTGGTGGCATTAGCGCAATATGGGATTGAGTATGCTGTGGCAGCTTTAGGTACAGCAACAACACCATTTCATATTGCGAAACTAACGCGCCAGACGGATGAAATTGTATTCTGTTTTGATGGAGATAATGCCGGATTAAAGGCCGCATGGCGTGCTGCCATGAATGCATTGCCAGCGCTAACAGATGGATTAAAACTTAGCTTTCTATTTCTGCCCCCAGAACATGACCCCGATAGTTTTGTTCGGGAGTTTGGAAAGGAGGCGTTTGAAGAAAAAATGAAAACAGCGCTGCCACTGTCTCAATATATTATTCAACATTTGAGTGCAGGCAATCCATTACAATCTCAAGAGGATAGAGTTCGCTTTTTAAATGACGCAGAACCAATTTTGCAGCAAATCCAAGCGCCACGTTCGCGTTTATTTTTGAGTAAACGAATTGCTGAATTAACAGGGGTCTCGCAAGATGAAATGCAAGGTATGATTCGCCTGCCTAATCTCCAGCGACCACAGCAGGCTAGACCCAAACAAACGCGAACGCCAGTTTCAATTCAGCGCCGATTTTTATTAATGCTGTTGATGCGTCCAGATTTAGTGTCTGTTCAGGATTTAAGCTGGGTCAGCGGTGATACTGAAGAGGATAAAATGTTGCGCGCAGGGATTGATGCTGCAATCTTATACCCTAGCTCCAAGCCGGCAGCTATTTTGCACCACATGCAGGACAAGGTAGATGCGAAATTAATGCGAGAGGTAGAGCGTGAATTACAATTATTAGATGAAAGTTTGGATATTGCTCTTGAAATCAAGGGTGCAAGGACGCAGTTAATAGAGATGCAACAGCAACGTGCGCATACTCATTTGTTCGATAAAATCAAAGAAAAAAGTTTGAGCGAGCTGACTGAAGAAGAAAAAGCATTGCTTCGGGGTTTGGGAAATTCACAGAAAAATAGCATGTAGTTTTAAGGTATAATATCGGGTTTTCCATCACCGGTTCATGGTTATAGGATAGAGGTTACGCATGGCAAAAGATAAAGATCAGCAAAACGAGCAAAATATTGATAAAACCGAAGAGCAAGCGGTAGATGGCCGAACACGCCTTAAGTTACTGATTGTTCTTGGTAAAGAGCGCGGCTACCTCACGTACGCCGAAATCAATGACCATCTCCCAGATGATGTTCAAGATTCTGAACAAATAGATGGCATCATTGGCATGATTAATGACATGGGTATTCAGGTTTACGAAGAAGCCCCTGATGCTGAAGTCTTGTTGATGTCTGATGCGCCTCCAGCAGTTGCAGATGAAGACGCAGTTGAGGAAGCTGAACAAGCTTTAGCCACTGTGGACTCTGAGTTTGGTCGTACAACAGATCCTGTACGCATGTATATGCGTGAAATGGGCACGGTTGATTTGTTAACTCGTGAGGGCGAAATTGAAATCGCCAAGCGTATTGAGGATGGTCTTAAACATATGGTGCAAGCAATTGCTGCTTGCCCAACAACGATTGCTGAATTGTTGGCAATGGTTGATAAAGTTGAGGCTGATGAGCTCAGTGTTGATGACTTGGTTGATGGCTTAATTGATTCTGATGTTGGTATGGATGACGTGATCACTGCCGCTAGCGATGAAGAGGAAGATCCGGAGATAGAAGACGGGGAAGAAGAGGATGATGACGGTGCTAAAGCTGCTGCCATCTCTGCTGAAGCTTTAGCTAAGCTTAAAGAAGAAGTGCTAGTGCGTTTTGCCGTGATTCGTGAGTCAAATAAAAAAATGACGGTGATTCTTGAAAGCAAAGGCTCTCAAGATCCTGAATATCAAGCCTTGCAAACGGCAATTTTGGAAGAGCTTACAGCATTCCGTTTCTCAGCAAAGCAAGTTGAGGCGCTCTGTGGTCAGGTACGTGACATGGTGGAAAAAGTTCGCGGTCATGAACGTAAGATTATGGAATTCTGTGTTGATAAATCAGGCATGCCACGTGCACATTTTATTAAATCATTCCCGGGAAATGAATGTGAACTCTCATGGCTCGCTGGCGAGTTGGCTGTTGATAAGCCTTATGTTGAAAAATTAGAGCGTTTTAAACATTCTATCGTAGATCAACAGCAACGCCTGCTTGATTTGCAAGCGGATGTTGGATTGCCAATTAAAGAATTAAAAGATATTAACAAGCAAATGACCACAGGTGAAGCACGTGCTCGTCGTGCGAAACGTGAAATGATTGAAGCGAACTTGCGCTTGGTAATTTCGATTGCTAAAAAATATACTAACCGTGGTTTGCAATTCTTAGATTTGATTCAAGAAGGTAATATTGGCTTGATGAAAGCGGTTGATAAGTTTGAATATCGTCGTGGATACAAATTCTCAACCTATGCAACTTGGTGGATTCGTCAAGCGATTACGCGTTCTATTGCTGACCAAGCGCGCACCATTCGTATACCTGTACATATGATTGAAACGATTAATAAGATGAATCGTATTAGCCGTCAAATTTTACAAGAAACTGGTTTGGAGCCGGATCCAGCAACGCTTGCTGAGAAAATGGAAATGCCGGAAGATAAGATTCGCAAGATTCTTAAAATCAGTAAAGAGCCAATTTCGATGGAAACCCCAATTGGAGATGATGATGATTCACATTTGGGTGACTTTATTGAAGACAACACTACGCTTGCGCCAGTTGATGCAGCGGTTTACGCAAGTTTAAGAGATGCAACCAGCGAAGTATTAGAGTCACTTACACCGCGGGAAGCTAAAGTATTACGTATGCGCTTTGGTATTGAAATGAATACTGATCATACCTTAGAGGAAGTAGGTAAACAGTTTGATGTAACGCGGGAGCGTATTCGTCAAATTGAGGCGAAAGCACTGCGTAAATTGCGTCATCCAACTCGTTCAGAACGCTTACGTAGCTTCTTGGAAACGGGACAAGATTAAGTCTATTTAAAGTTTTTGGGCCTCTAGCTCATGCTTGGTTAGAGCAGCGGACTCATAATCTATTCAAGAAATAGATTTTAGGTAACAAAGTATATATAAATCAGTAAGTTAGGTTTGTAAAAAGTAGTGAAATTTGCTTCCACAGTGCTTCCACACTTTCTGTGGAAGCAAAATAACAAAACTGTGGAAGTAATTTAAAAGTTTCGGCCCCTTAGCTCATGCTTGGTTAGAGCAGCGGACTCATAAAAATTGTGCCATACGTTTGGAAACTGCGTATGGGATGGTGTCAAATTCGGTGAAACCTGACGGCAGTAAAATGCACAAGGCAATGCCGAGCGAAGCCTAGTAGAAATATTAGGAACGTGTAGAGACTAGACGGCACCCACCTAAAGCGCAAGCCATGGTGAAGGCATAGTCCAGGGAGTGGTGAAAGCCACACAAACCAGAATCCGTTGGTGCTGTGTTCGACTCACAGAGGGGCCACCAGTAAAGCAAACCCTTGTCAGAAATGGCAGGGGTTTTGTCTTTTTGACCGTTACTTTAAGTAACGCTTAGATTGAAAACTTCTACGCACTAAAATCACAAGACATTCCCAATTTCACAGGCCATTTGCTCATGTCGACCAAAGTCGGGGAAGCCCAGATTGAGATATTTAACAATGCAGCACTGGAAGTCGTAGAGGATGATGATTCTAATGAGATTTATGTTAAGGGTACAGATTTCCCTTTGTGGGTTTCGATTGAGGAAGAAGGGCAATTTATAAGATTGCGAACTTATTTAGAGTGTAAAGAGGGAGCGCCTTTGGAAGATCTGCCGTCTTTAGCAGCTTTATGTAACGATGAGTATGTTCTTGTTAATTTCACAACTACTGTTTATGAAGATGGCCGTGGGTATCTTAACGGTATTTACTATATATACTATAACTTTGGTTTGATTGCTCCTCAATTGGTGTATTCAACAAAAAAATTCTCATCCATTTTCCTTGCAGCGCTAAGAGAATTTGATTCTGAAGATAAATTTTTCTCTTGATAAGTAGATTATTTAAATTCGATTTTTTTCGATCATTTCTTGTAATAAATCGGAACGATAAAAATATAAGAATGCTAGATGCAACGCAAAAGCTACCAAGCCCAATGCTATCTTCAATGTAAGGGTCAAATGCCTGAAGATAAAGATCAAGCATTAGCAATGTACTTGCTGAATAAACGATAAGAAATAACAAATTTTCTAATATAAAACGAATCTTCATCTTTTTACCCATTCTCTGTTTGAACTGATTTTTTTCGAATGATTTGAAAGTAATGAAAATATTCCAGTTGCTAAAACAAAAGAACTAAACCGATTAAACTTACCGGCCTTTGAGTTTAATGAGTGTACAAACAGGCATACCATCAATAATGTTAGAAAAGCGTAACCGAGGGCATAGATCAGAATCTTCAAAACAATCATTAAGAATTTGATTGCCTTAAGCGCATTATCCATCATTCAAAAATCCAGTCAGGTATTTTGTCGGTTGGCACAAAGTCGTGACGTGTTACTAGCTTTCCTGGGTCTGTCCCTTTAAGAAAAATGCCATTGATTTCTTTATCGTAATCAATCCAGTCACATTTTAAGGTTGGGCCGCCGAAGTAATATTCATAAACGCAGACATCGATCCATTCGATTAGATTGCCATCCTGATCTTCTCTAAAAGTCTCAAAACCTAGGCCTTTCCAATGATTAACTAGACTTTCGATATCGATGGAATTCATTGCTCCTGTGCGAAATAAATGCTCGTCATACCAAATGCAGCGGCCGATTGAATAATCATGATCCTTTAGGCATTGTTCCCAGCCACCAGGATACTTTTCCTTGATTATTTTAATAGGTACGATGAAGTCAATGAACTCAGGTTGAATAGCCATTTTTTACCTTAATCAATTTACAGTGAGATAAGTTTTCTTGGTAAGAATGAGCCAAATAAACTTTTATTCAATTTAGCTGATCTTTTGTTTTCTTTTTTTAATGTTAGGTTGAGATAACAATTAATAAACTCAGCTTTGGCTTTTTCTGGCGATAATGGATTAATAGATCTTCTTAACGGATCAATACCAGCTAGAGACTCCCATTCAACTATCTCCATAGGCATCAAATCACGACGTTCAGTAGCTAAAGCAATTAAATCTGCTCTTTTAATTTCTACGTTGTGATTTAGGTCTACATTAAAGCGCTCCCCAATCACACTGGCAAATCTAGATTCAATTGCTTCAAAATCTGGCAGGAGCTCTTTTAACGGCTGAACAATATCACCTAAATATGCTTCAGCAGCATCGTGTAATAACCCTGCAAGCTTAAGTTCTGGAGGTAGGATAGATGCGACTATTACACTGTGCTGAGCTACAGAATAGAACTGATTAGTTTGCCCATTAAAACGACATTGGTGGGCAAGGCCGTGAGCAATATCATCAATTAAGATTTGTGATGGGCTCGGATTATGAAGATAAAGACGGCGACCACTGCGTGTAGAAATTGCTGGCATACTCATTTTTAGTACTCCTTTTATCAATATGTTTTCATTCTCACCTAAGTAAAGCTCATAGAATGAGCTAGTAAAAATATTGATTATTAAGTATTCTGAGAAAAATGAATCATTGGGAAAACTCTTATGAGCATGAATGAACGTATCTATCAAATAGATCAGCTTTTGAATGATCGTCGAAGTGTGTCCTTCAAAGAACTTCAAGAGCGACTTGAGATATCGCCAGCCACACTAAAACGCGATCTTTCATATATGCGTGATCGTTTGAATGCCCCAATTGTTTATGACAAAGAACTAGGCGGCTATCACTTTGAGAAACAAGGGCCAGGCACGCAATATGAACTTCCAGGCTTGTGGTTTTCTGCTGAGGAAATTCATGCCTTGCTTACTATGCAGCATTTGCTTTCCACATTGGATACAGGAGGTTTATTAGGACCTCACATCAAACCTTTACTATCAAGACTAACCGCACTCATTGGCACTGCAGATGATTCAATTGAGCAAGTGAAAAAACGTATTAAAGTTGAAACAGTTGGCGCTAGGCATTTCCATCTAGATCACTTTCAAGCAATCGGTTCTGCGCTTCTAAGAAGAAAGCGATTAACAATTGAATATCATGCACGTGGAACCGATGAGATCAGCGTTCGAGATGTTTCACCACAACGACTCGTCTACTACCGAGATAATTGGTATTTGGATTCATGGTGTCATCTGCGTAATGGACTAAGAAGCTTTTCTGTTGATGCTATTAAACGTGCCGAAATATTAGAAACTAAAGCTGAAGATTTATCTGAGCGTAAATTAAATGAAGTGCTTGGAGCTGGCTACGGAATATTCTCGGGAAAAGATGTTCAATGGGCTGTGCTTCATTTCAGTCCTGCAAGAGCTAGATGGGTAGCTTCTGAAAAATGGCATGCGGAGCAAAAAGGTAAGTTCTTGGCTGATGGCACATATGAATTAAAGGTGCCTTACAGTGACTATCGAGAGTTGATAATGGACATCTTAAAGCACGGATCAGATGTCAAAGTAATTGAACCTGAGAATCTCAAAAAAATAGTGTTAGCTGAAGTTGATAATCTTATAAAAAACTATAGCTAAATTACTTTTGTTAGTGCTTGTTGTCCAGCCTTGATTTTCTGCCGAGCCTTCTCAGCTTTAATTGCTTTCTGTGTGTTTTTAACTTGATTTTTCATGCCTTGGATACGAGCTTGATCTGGCGTTAAAGGCTTTTGAGGTTTGATGGTTGTTTCTGAAAATTCGTAATAGCGCATGGTAAAGATTCCTTGTTGTTTCTATTATTTACCATGCGCTAGTGCTAACTAAACTTTGACTTGAAGCGGAATCCCAATCACGTTCTTATTCCCATAAGTAGCAACTAACTGCCCTTTAGCGGCATTAACATTCTGTGCAATTACTCTGACTTTAGTTGTTAACTGACCTGATCCTAAAGGCACTCTTACAAAACATTCGTAGTTATTCATCTTAAACTCCCTTTTTAGCAAATACTGGTAGTGCAGCACTAACTGCTTCAATTTGAGTATCAAGCTCACCAGCTTCAACAGCAGCTTTGATCTTTTCTAACGTTGGTAAAACTTCCGCTTCGTTAGCCAGTTCAATTGCTGACATGCCTTTGGCTAGTGCAATGACTTTTGCTCCGTAATGAATACTTAAACAGGTCTTCCCTGACTCCGTAATCCAATACCAAGGACGTATGCGTTTAGCCATTTCAACTGTAACTTTCTCACCCGAGAGTTTATTTGTTACGGTACGTAAACGCTTAGGCGCATAAATTTCGCCTTGCTGTTTAGCCTTAACAAACTCCATCTGTTCCCAAATTTTCTTAATCAATTTATTACGTCGTTGTTGCACAGGTGACATTTGATTATTACGTTTTGTATCTACCAGCTTAAAGTTATTTAGTACGCTCATATTTAATCTCCTAATAAGTGAATGCGTACTAACAATGTAATTTCTGATTGTTTTGATGGACAACCGAAATCTGCCTGATTTTTTCATTTTGGCTAAATTGATCTGCTAAAAGCCACGTTTTTCCACTGAAAAAATTATTCCTATCTGTTCTCTGAGATAAATATTTTTGCGAGTTGCTTTGTTGAAGTTGCCTAGAAGAAAAAAGACGTCGCAGAAGCGTTGCTAATTGAGTTGTTACAACTTGCTGTAAAGCGAGTGTTTAGTTGCTTGTTACACCTGAGTACAAATGAGAAGCCATGACTGGCAACTCACGCAACTAACTCATGCCTTTTGGCAAGGCGACTAATCAGCAACTTCTTTTTCTTCTTCTGTGACTATCAGCAACAAGGCGACAAGCGACTTTAAAAATTGGAGAAATCAAAAATGAAAGAAAGAGAAATAGCAGTAAGAGGTTTTATGAATGAGAAGTTTGGCAGCACTTTTGGTAAGGGATTATTCCACCGCGCCATCTTTAATGGCTCTGTAGAAATACGTAGTCCTTACACAAAATACCTCATCGACTTATTTGAATATAGTCGTTGGGAAAATTCTGCCAGAACAGATCAGCAAATGATATGGGTGAATAAGATGCGTTCAGCTAATGTAAATTGTTCTGATTCAGTAGTGTCATGGATTCAGCATTACGATCCCTTATCTAAAGCTAAACAGACTGTTGATGGGGTTTGTGTTTATCTATCAGAAACGCAAGAGCTGCACATCAGCATTAATGATCCCGAGCGAAGTGTTGTTGATGCTTGGACACTAGATGTGAAGTCATGTGCTAAGTCAGGCGCTAACAAGCCGGTGTTTATTGCAACCAATGTGGACTTAAATTCATTTAACTTGTAAAAGCATACCGTCGTGTAAACGACGGTTATAAGCATTCAAAAATAAAAGCTGCTACGTATGTAGCAGCTTTGAGATGATCACGCGTTTATGAACATCTAGCGTTGCGGACAGTGGCTTACTGTGCTTGTAGATAATGAGCTACTGCAAGCATGTCCTCATCTGTTAACCCCTTTACAATTTGATGCATTGCTACAGCATCAGGCCTTTGCTCGGGATGTTTAAAGAAAACATCTAGATGCTTCTTCAAATATTCCTCATGCTGTCCAGCAAGCCTTGGTGTTGGAATGGCTCCATTTCCTTGGCCTTTGTCGCCGTGACACATTGTACAAGCAATAAGTCCAGCTGCTGGATTGCCTAAATTGAAAATAGCCTTACCTTGATCATATTTTTTTTGATCTAATATTTTGCCATCATGGGCAGGGGTTTGCGCTTCAAAATAGGCAGCTAATTGAGTGATTTCATCATCAGATAATCTAGATGCAATGCCTTGCATGAACCTCACTGCATTTAGGTTTCTTCTAGTTTTATCTTTGAATTCTTTGAGTTCTTTAGCTAGATATTCCTTTGGTTGTCCAGCGAGCATAGGGAATTGCTCTGATGTTGTATTACCTCCAATGCCATGGCATGTCGAACAGAGCTGTTTGTCTATGTGTTCAGCTGTATCGGCAAAAGCCGAGAAACTTAAAAACAGACCAAGGAGTAATGAGATTCGTTTAAATTTTTTCATCATATTTCCTTAGATTGCAAACCAGGTGGCGAACCACAATGTATTGTTATCACTAGGCTTTCTTATTACACCAACACTATTCGGATCTAATGCTGCTTGATCAAGTTTGGTAAAGATAGTGTATTGCACCATCAGCCTAACTTGAGGGTTGAAGTTATAGTCTAGTTCAGTTATCCAGTATCTTGCACCAGGGTTTCCATTACATAAAGGGTCAGGCGGTGTTGATCCGCATGAAAGATTTTGAGATGCATATAGTGATTGATCAGATGTGCCTGTTACATTAACAAAACCCAAAGAGGCACCATAAGTTCTGTCATATAGATAGCTCGCTTTTGCTCTGAAAATATTTAAATTGTCAGTGATGACAGCATCATTATAGTTTTGACGTTCATGTAAAAAGCTCGCTTGCGCAGTAAAAATATGTGGATCAGAGATATGTTGATATTGCGTATCAACCCCCACATCAGTAAAGCGGTTAACAACACCAGGAGTAATTGTGGATTCTATACCTACTCTCATTCCAGATGTGCCGACCATGAGAGAGTTAGCACCCCACTCTTCATTCCATGCTAAGCGCCAGTAAGGGTTGTTATGTCCTTCTAGGATAGGAGCTCCATTTAGTGAGTTACCAGCGCTCATAAAGCCTAAAGTACGATTTGCATCACCATACATTGTAAGTTCACCATACAAGTGTCTATCCCACCAAAAGTATCCGCCAAGTCCTGCGACTGTGTGCGCCAATGGTTGGCCTTGGTCAAGTAGTGGGCCGCTTAAGCCTGTGGATCCTGGGACACCTGGCACCATAGATTGATTGAACGGAAAGCTCCATGCTCCGACAGTATTCCAAACATCTTGCACGCCTGGACTGTTATTGAACGTCATGCCAATTAATAGATTTTTATCAAATGCAGAAAGATTATAAACAGCTCTTAGGTCTGTATTGTCTAGGGCGCTATGATGTTGTGGCTCACCATAGTTTTGTGGATGATTGTTTTCAGTAAGCTGAACAAATCCTCCTATGTGATCGTTTATTTTCCCAGCCATAAAGACCGATACAGCATCAAGTTGCACTGCGCCATCCCTCGGAATAATTTTTCCACCAGCACCATCGTCATTATTTTTTAGGCTTGTAGTGGATGCTGTGGCCATCACTGCAAAAGGAAACCATTGAGTATCACCCAAGGTATAACCGTTTAATTTAAATTCACGGCCAAAAGGAGTTAGTTCGGGAAAGCTAGTATGACAAGCTACACAACTCATACCAGTTTGGCGTGCAAAAGAAGGAAGTGCATTTGCGTTTTCTATCAACAGCATCGATAAAAACAAAGCAAATAGAATCTTTGCTAATTTTTTATTAAAAATTTTCATTTCATTACCCCCAATTCTATGGTGACTTTTTTATTTTTATAGCCTGTTAAGAATTATGCTTGGCACAAAGGAGTGCACTTTGATCTTAATCAAGTAATGATAATTAAATCTGCTTCCACGTTTACTTCCAGACTGATACAAAGCTCTCTGTATTAAAATAGCTTACAAACATTAAAGGGAATACACTAAGTGCATTAGTTCGATTTTTTATGTTTAACAGGAATGGAGCAATTAAATGGTATCAATTAAAAAAATTATTGGAAGTTTTACAGCAGTTTCGCTTTGTGCCTTTTTGTTTATTGGACAAGCCATTGCCGACTCAAAGGACAGCTCATCTAAAAATGTTACCCAGAGTAATCAGTTAGATGTAATTCGCTTCACTCAGGCGAGATTAGAGCGCCTTAAAACTAAACTCAACTTACAACCTGCACAATTGGGTGCTTGGGATCAATGGTCTGCCCATTTGATCGCTGATGTTAAAAAACAGCAGGAAGACGATATCAAGTTGACGCAAAACTGGATGGATAAAGAAGCTGATAATTTAACAACCCCAGAGAAAATTGCACATCAAGAAAAGCATTTGCAAATGCATATTGCACACCTGCAAAATCAATTAACGAGATTAGAAGATGCTAGAGTCAATGTGAATACTTTTTACAGTAATCTTTCTAAAGATCAGCAAACGATTTTTGATCTCTATTGGCAGGAAAGCGCATTTAATCATGCGCATATTGGTCAATAATCCATTTATATTTAAATAGCGAGTAGGAAAAAAATGATGAATTTCAAAAAGATAAAAAGTATTTCACTCTTGTTGATGGGATTGTTGACATTAACTAGCACATTTTCTGTTCTTGCGGCTGGTCATGGTGGCGGCCGAGGTGCTGGCTTTCATGGTGGAGTTGGATACCACGGTGGTTATCGTGGTGGATATTATGGAGGTGGTGGGTGGGGACTCGGCCTTGGCTTAGTGGCAGGGGCAGTAATTGGGGCTGAACTTGCAGCGCCATATTATCCTTATTACTATCCAGATCCAGCTGTTACGCTTCCACCTTCGGAGTACATACAAGCACCTATACAAGTTGCGCCTTCAAATGATGCTGCTCCCCCGACTTCAGCACCTGTTTGGTACTATTGCGCGTCATCAAAAACATACTATCCATATACTAATGCATGTCCAGAAGGTTGGCAGATTGTTCCTGTAACGCCGCCACAGCCACCAAAGTAAGGATAACTCTGTAAGCTTTTGTGATTGGTAGTTGCTTTATAGACATTAACTTAAGAGATTTTGATGTGGAATTTAAATAGGACTTTTTAACAATGATTCAAAAAATACTATTATCAAGATTGATTTTAAAAAGATTTGTAGGCTAACTTTCTAAAAAAACTACATTAAATAAGGTTGGAAAATAAAATGAGCTTTGAGGAAATGAATCCAAGTTTTCCGTCTGTCGGTAGATCCCTATTGGGTGAGGTTTATCACAAAGTTAATTGGTTAATAGGTTTGGGGCTCTTGCTGGTCGTATTGGGGGCATTGGGATTAGTTGGGCAAGTGTTCTTTTCCTTTTTGTCGGTTGGATTTATTGCTGCCATATTTATTCTCGCAGGCATATTTCAAGGCGTTCATGCATTCCAATCAAAAGGATGGAAGAGTGTAACCCTTCAACTTCTATTTACCTTTATTTATGCTGGGCTTGGGGTATTTATGTTGGTTTTTCCAGGGGCGGCGTTGGAAGTGTTAACTTTGTGGCTATCTTCCTTGTTTTTACTCACCGGTTCATTACGTTGTTTCACGGCGCTTCATCATCGCATGTTTAGAGGTTGGGCTTGGTCATTACTTTCTGGATTGCTTTCTATTCTGTTAGCGATACTCATGATGATGAGCTGGCCGGCCTCTAGTTTTTGGTTGCCAGGACTATTGCTTGCCATAGAAATTTTGATCCAAGGGTTTTCCTTAATGGTGATTGGATTGTCAATAAAATCATTTGCTCGCAACTAAATTAGTTTTTTACCAAAGGTAAGTTATACCCTATGAAATTTAAAGACTACTACGAAGTGTTAGGAGTTGCCAAAACAGCTAGCGATGATGAGATTAAAGTTGCGTATCGTAAATTAGCACGTAAATATCATCCTGACGTTAGTAAAGAACTCGAAGCAGAAGAGCGTTTCAAGGAAGTTGGTGAAGCATATGCCGTATTAAAAGATCCGGAAAAACGTGCTGCTTACGATCAAGTAGGCTCTCAAGCTAAGCATGGTCAAGATTTTACGCCACCACCTAACTGGGATTCTGGATTTGAATTTAGTGGTAATGGGTTTAATTCCAATGCCGGAGATCAAAGTGCTTTCTTTGAGGAGTTGTTTGGTCGTCAGGCAAGGGGTAGGCAGCAATCAACAATGAATGCAAAAGGTCAAGATCATCATGCAAAGGTTATGATTGATCTTGTTGACGCATACCTTGGGGCAAAAAGGACAATTACGCTACAAATGCCAACGCATGATGCGCAAGGTCGCGTGTTTATCCAAGACCGAAAACTTGATGTCACTATTCCCAAGGGAATCCATGCTGGACAACATCTTAGGTTAACTGGTCAAGGCTCGCCTGGCGTTGGGACAGGCCCATCTGGTGATTTGTACTTAGAGATCACATTTAAGCCTACCCCACAATTCCGCATTGATGGACGTGATGTTTATATGGATTTGCCTATCAGCCCTTGGGAAGCCGCACTTGGTGAGAAAGTTGATGTTTTAACACCTAGCGGATCAGTAGATCTTAAAATCCCACCAGGTTCTAATTCAGGCCGTAAATTACGACTAAAAGGTCGTGGCATTCCTGGCAAAGAGCCTGGTGATCTTTATGTTGTGATTGTTATTGTTACGCCAGCAGCTGAAACAGAAGCAGAGAAAGAAGCTTACTTTTCTATGGCGAAGTCTTTCAATTTCAATCCAAGAAAAGATATTAAGGGATAGTTATGCAAACGAACACGACTCAGATTACAGAAATATCAATCGTTGAAGATGAAGTTCATATGACAACGATAGAGCTATGCCATACGATCGATATAGATCAAGAAGATTTAGTTGCTTGGGTTCAAGAAGGCATACTTAATCCTATTGGTACCTCACCAGAGGATTGGCGTTTTAGTGGGGATACATTAAGTCGTGCAAAGAAAGCATTGAGATTATCTCGTGATCTTGAAATTAATACACCTGGAGTTGCAATGGTACTTGATTTGTTGGATGAGATTTCAGAGCTTAGAAAACGACTGGGATGAATAGACAGTTCTTATTTTACCGTCGTGTAAACGACGGTTATAAGCTTAAAAAAATAAAAGCTGCTACATACGTAGCAGCTTTGTCATGATCAGCGCTTTATGACTGCTTAGCGTTTGCGATAGAAGTGTTCTTAATCTGAAATGTCATGAATTCTGAAATACATGGAATCATGATGTTTTTCAAATGTAGCGTCAAAAGTTTTTACGTTTGGATGTGATTGACAGCCAATGCAAAATAACCTTTAATTCTATGAAGTTGATCCCTTTTAGCTAACCAAACTAGATAAAAACTATTGGAGTAATACATGAACAAATCAGAATTAATAGATGCAGTTGCTAAATCTGCAGACCTTTCAAAGGCATCGGCAGGTCGCGCAATAGATGCCACCGTTGCTGCTATCACTGCTGCACTTAAATCAGGTGACACGGTTACATTAGTCGGTTTTGGCACATTCAAAGTATCAAAACGTGCTGCTCGCGAAGGTCGCAACCCACGCACTGGCGTTAAATTGAAGATTGCTGCGCGCAAAGCCCCAGCATTTACAGCTGGTAAAGGGTTGAAGGAAGCAGTTAACAAGTAATTCGCTGTAGGTTTACGGAACAAAAAAGGGAGCGAAGTTTGCTCCTTTTTTTGTCTACAACATAGGCTGGGTGTGATCGCTACGATAGATAACAGGTTAGGGCACTTTTTAGCACGGTTCAATCAATACTTCTCTCAACACCGCGTAAATACTCGAAATTAAACCGTCGTTTAAGTAACGGTGTGTAGTGAGTATCACTACACACTTTACTACACACCAAAATTACTCAATTGATGTTAAACAGCTTTTAACAGCATATTTAACTTAGAACCCGCATACTAAATCAGCAAAGAATTACTTAGCTTTAGAAACTATTGACCTTCTTCTTTTGATCTATGCTTCCATTCTTTGCAGTGGCCATGATGATGTTCATGCCATTTCTCACGCATTTTTTCATGGAAATCTTTGCGCTCGGCCTCATCTATAAAAC
>Ga0214182_1000076_pt1 | contig 48236 bp, 38 predicted proteins | sample TroBogEpilimnion_8_FD_153020 | JGI IMG/M metagenome (GOLD analysis project Ga0214182, IMG submission 153020) | Freshwater microbial communities from Trout Bog Lake, WI - 14NOV2007 epilimnion | ecosystem: Environmental > Aquatic > Freshwater > Lake > Epilimnion/Euphotic zone | place: Trout Bog... | reverse complement strand
GTTTATTTGTATGCCTATGACTCAGTCAAGGACGCTAAGCATTCAATACAAAAATACTTGGACTGGTATAATCAGGAAAGGCCTCATTCAAATCTGAATAGACTGACACCCGATGAAGCCTATTATGGTTTGTTGTCACCCTTAAAAAAGGCAGCTTAATAAAATGACAGGTATTCACTTTTAAATTGATAATGTCTGTTTAAACAATTGGGGCCATCTCTCTTCCCCCCTCTCATCAACTAAGTGTAACCAACTATAGCCTATCTACAAATCACAACAGACGCCGTCTTGCCGTTTATGCCATTCAAAGTGTAACCAACTATAGCCTATCTACAAATCACAACATTTGCAGTATTAATATGACTGCCATCATTAGTGTAACCAACTATAGCCTATCTACAAATCACAACTGCAAAGAGCCACTGAATGCAGTGTGAAAGAGTGTAACCAACTATAGCCTATCTACAAATCACAACAGCAGATGTCCCGTGTGTAATGGTAATCGTAGTGTAACCAACTATAGCCTATCTACAAATCACAACTGGTGTATATACTGAAAGTCAGCGACATAAGTGTAACCAACTATAGCCTATCTACAAATCACAACGAGGGTTTGTATGTTTATTTTACCGTTATTAGTGTAACCAACTATAGCCTATCTACAAATCACAACAGCAGTCATAACGATAATGTGACGATGTTAAGTGTAACCAACTATAGCCTATCTACAAATCACAACGAGGGTTTGTATGTTTATTTTACCGTTATAGTGTAACCAACTATAGCCTATCTACAAATCACAACCATCCAGACCTCGTGCCTTGGGAAAGAAAAAGTGTAACCAACTATAGCCTATCTACAAATCACAACTCGCTGCAAATATCATCACGCCTTGCCTATAGTGTAACCAACTATAGCCTATCTACAAATCACAACTAGCATTACCGTTTAGTGTCCATACTTCACAGTGTAACCAACTATAGCCTATCTACAAATCACAACCGGTATCACTCGCGGAATAACGTCAGGCATAGTGTAACCAACTATAGCCTATCTACAAATCACAACACGCATTAACATAGCAGCATAAGCAGGGTCAGTGTAACCAACTATAGCCTATCTACAAATCACAACGAGGGTTTGTATGTTTATTTTACCGTTATAGTGTAACCAACTATAGCCTATCTACAAATCACAACTAAATTGCGCGGGGTTTGAAAGATCCACAAAGTGTAACCAACTATAGCCTATCTACAAATCACAACAGGCAACAGCGGTAGGCAAATCAATTATTAAAGTGTAACCAACTATAGCCTATCTACAAATCACAACCATCCAGACCTCGTGCCTTGGGAAAGAAAAAGTGTAACCAACTATAGCCTATCTACAAATCACAACTAGCATTACCGTTTAGTGTCCATACTTCACAGTGTAACCAACTATAGCCTATCTACAAATCACAACCGGTATCACTCGCGGAATAACGTCAGGCATAGTGTAACCAACTATAGCCTATCTACAAATCACAACACGCATTAACATAGCAGCATAAGCAGGGTCAGTGTAACCAACTATAGCCTATCTACAAATCACAACCATCAGGTCAGTTTGCTACTTGTACAGGTAAGTGTAACCAACTATAGCCTATCTACAAATCATAATATATGTCAAATAGGTGGTGTTTTTAATCGGGTATTAAAAGCGACAATCAATATGAAATGATTAATCCCGAACAAAGGGGTGATTTTTTTGCATTGACCAATAATGGGTCAATATGAATAAAATTAAATAAAAACAGTCTGTTGTGGAATCTGCTTTTGTTTTTAAACACTGTTATCCACAGAAATTGTGGGTAACTGTTGATTTGCCACATTAACGTTGCTTGATAAGACTGTGACGATTATCTAGGTTTACGCACACAAATATTTTGAATTTCTGCTTAATTAACAATAAACCTTGTGCTTTATAAGTATAAGACTTATAGTCTAAACACGAACTCGCATAGACAACAGTTGACTCGTCTAGCAAACCATCCTCCCAAGCCTGCTTGTTCTGGCACTCCAAATACCTCAATGGGTATTGCTCCAACTAGATCCATTGCTTCAGTTATCTGCGCCACTGCTGCAAAGTATAGAAAAACCTATGGAAGCATCTGATTGACCACTTGGTTTATCCAATAGACTACTGGACACTTCTGTTTAAGCACTAGAAAATCAAACCGCTGTATTTTTTATGGCGATTCACTGTTCGTCCAGATCAGTAGAGCACTGGGTGGTTTTTTTGTAGCCCTTAAAAAGGGTAGTCCACTCATTGCACAGACAACAGCTTATGAGGTTGGGTGTGTTGAAGCAGTTAAACAGATCAGTCCAGTACGTTAACCTGTTCTTCTAGTAGTAAATAATGATTTTTCGCTTAGGATTGCGATAGTGAGGTGCTTAAAAGTGCTGACTAGATAGCAGGTGCGAGCTTTTTAAATACCTATCCGTTTTGGCAAGATGCACTTTACGACTAGCTGGATGCTAACCAACGATTGCAAAGCGTTCTTTTAGCTTTGTATATCACCCGCAAGTTCCTCCTAAAAGGAGTACTACCGTATGACAACGACCACTTTTATGCCTGTTACTGATGGCGGTAAAGCTAATTTGCTAGACCATCTTTCCACGGCTTTATTGCCGTATTCAACCGTATTAAATATCGCCCCAGAGGATATTGCCTCGCTCTCCGCGGATGCGCAGTCTTTTAGATACGCCTTGCAAAGTGCCAGTGATATGCAGGCCTATTCACAAAGCTGGACCGCTTTTAAAAATAACCAACGAGACGGAACAGGTGCTATCGCTAGTTGGCCGGTGGTGCCTGCCTTAGGAGTACCTATGCCCACAGCGGTTAAACCGGGTATTATTAGTCGGTTGTCGAGTTTAGCGGCGCAAATTAAAACCAATAAAAATTATACCGCCGCTATGGGTAAAGACTTATGGTTAATTGGGACTGAGATTGTTATTGATCCCGTGTCATGGAAGCCGGTTATCAGTGTGCAGTTTCAGGCGGGGCATCCAACGGTACTGTGGACTAAAGGCCAAGCGTCTGCGATTGAAATATGGGTCGACCGTAATGACACCAAAGGTTTTTTACTGATGACGATTAATACAGACCCCAATACAGTAGACACCGCTAGTTTGCCATTTGCAGGGTCGAGTGAAATGTGGCGCTATAAAGCCATTTATTTACTGCATGATGTGCAAGTAGGGCAGTGGAGTGATGTGATTAGCGTGTCTGTTGGTAGTTAGTTTTAAACGCCGTTTACGATTGATCTAAATTATAAAAGCCTTGCTATTTAGTGAGGCTTTTTTATGTCTAAAACTTATCCCCAGAAGCTGTGGATAACTCTGTGTATTAGCGCATGCGGTGCCAACTAACTTACTCATTTTATTTGATTTTAGTTAGATCGTTTAAATAATATACAGTCATCTTTGTTTTATTAAAATCAATGGCTTATCGTTATATCGTTGGTTTTTATGTGTTTAATACTCTGGTTTTTTAGGTTTATCACTTTATAAGATATGTATATTTGTAAATGTGAATAAGTATTACAAATGGGTTACAGTTTTATGACAAAAAAATCTGTAAAATTTTTGCGATAGATCAATTTTATGGCTTGCAAAATTTTTTTGTGTGTGGAAAACATTTGTAATGTTTTAAGGCTAGGAATAAGGTTATTCCGTTAGGGAAAGTTATCCCCAGAAACTGTGGATAACTTTGTGGATTATTATGTTTGTAAGTACGTAACTGACTAATTTTTGGTCTATTTATTTAAATTGTCTAAAAGTTGGACAAAGATATAAGTTTATTTTAAATCAATAACTTACGATATGTTTTATAACAAAAGTACCGGTGTGATTGGCTAACTTTTGTACAATAAATTTGAAGAAGCTACAAATCACAAAATGTGGGTAACTGTTAAAAGATTATGGATTTATTTTACCCTTTATGGGTAACATCTTTTGTAACATAGAGTTACGTTGAACGGTCTTTTTATGGTTTAAAGTATCTTAACTTTGCGAGGGTTTTATGTTGGAATGGGGTGAATTTCTACTTGCACTATTTGAGGGCCTTGCATGGTTTTAACCAAGATGCTGAATTGGTTAAAGGCTATATTTTGGCCTTCAACGGGGATGTCTTGCAGTTTAGACATGATAAGGCCACCGATGGATACTTCATCTTCCAGTTCTAGTTCTTCGTTTTCAATATCAATGCCTAAGATGCGCTCTAAGGAGAAGATGGGTAAACTGCCTTTTACAACGAGTGTGCCATCATCTAGACGGTTCCAGTCATTATTATTTTGTCTAAATTCATCACGAATCTCACCCACCATGGCGCTTAAGATATTATCTAACGTGATAAAACCTTCGGGGCTATGGCCTTTTTGGCCAATAATCGCAAAATGAGCGGCGCCCATTCTAAAAGATCTAAATAAGTCTAGGGCAGGAGTGTCCGCGGATATGTATTGTACCGGCCTTAAAAAGGCATGGAGGTCTGTGATTTCTTGTCCCGTTTGTTGGGCAAAGAACAAATCCTTTAAATGAATAACACCTAAAATGTCGGTACCATTATCATCAAAATAGGGGTAACGACTGTAGCGTTTTTCTGAGATGATCTTTAGATTGCTTTGCAATGATTTGTTGCGGTGTAAGGCAATCAGTTCATGCAGGGGTCTCATTAAATCGGAGACTTCTAATTTACTAAAGTCTAAGGTTTTAGCGAGTGTGTTCCATTCATCACGGGTAAAGCGATCGTCTTGATTGTTGCCCCGGATAATCAATTTCAACTCATCAGCTGAATAATGCACGTCGTGGCTACCGACATTGTTTAAACGAAAAATACGTAGAATCAAAATGGCGCTTGAGTTAAGCAGCCAAATCGCGGGATACATGAGCCAATAAAAACCATAGATAGGGCCCGCACACCAAAGACTGATTTGCTCTGGGTTTCTGATGGCTAAAGACTTGGGGGCAAGTTCACCTACGACGATGTGTAAAAACGAAATGATAGAGAAGGCGAGTGTAAAAGCAATGCCGTGAATGAGTTCAGGTGAAATGATGCCGAGTTCACTAAAAGTAGGTTCTAAAAGACTGGCAAAAGCGGGTTCACCTACCCAGCCTAAACCTAAAGACGCTAAGGTGATGCCGAGTTGGCACGCTGATAAATAGGTATCTAATCTTGCGTGTACTATGGCTAAAATACGCCCCCGCCAACCTTGAGTTTTAGCGATTTGTTTTAAACGCGTGTGTCTGAGTTTAACTAAACCAAATTCTGCGGCGACGAAAAAACCATTGAGTATGACTAAAAAGAAAGCAACTGCGATTAAAACAATATTATTCATACTTCTAAAAGTTGATAGCGTAAGGTGTGAGGTTTATGGGGGTTAATGTACGTAATTTTAACTAATTCAATGTGCATTTAAGATTATAATGCTCATATTTTGCAGTATTTAAAGTAGCGCTGCTGTGTTCATGCAATAAAAGGTTTTAATGTTTATTAAGCAAACTATCGATCGAACATTTTATAAAAATTTTAATTTGAAGGCAGTGCACTTTTTTCACCCCTGCGCTTTAATGTTGAGTTTAGCACTCTTAACAGCCTGTTCTGAGCCTGCTATTCAAAAAATTGAAGGTCATGCACAAGGTACGACTTATCATATCAGTTATTGGTCTAAATTACCGACAGACAGTCAGGGTATTGAAAAAAGTATCAAAGATGAATTACAGGCTATCGATAAAGTGCTGTCTAATTATCGCCCAGACTCTACAATTGAAGTCTTTAACAGTATAGAAAATACTCAAAGCCAAGAAGTGGGTGCAGAAATTGTAGAATTGGTGCGCATTGCTCGAGGTGTGTATCAAGCAAGTCAAGGTTGTTATGATTTAACCACTAAGCCTTTGTTTAATATTTGGGGTTTTCACGGTGATAATCCTGCGATCCCTACGCAAGAAAAGATTGCTAATACCTTGTCATTAATAGGTATGGATAAATTAGAGGTGGTGGATGACACGCATTTGCGTAAACAACAAGCCAATATTAAGGTGGATTTATCCTCTATTGCGCAAGGCTATAGTGTCGGTAAACTCAGTCGTGTGTTAGAGCAACAAGGGATTAACGATTATTTGGTTGAAATCGGCGGGGAATTACAAACCCGGGGTGCTAAGCCAGATGAGCAGCCTTGGCGTATTGCCTTAGAGAGACCGTTGCCTGGTGAGCAGCACATGCAAAAAAGATTAACTATGCCTAAAGATTCGGTTATGGCAGTGATGACATCGGGTACTTATAATCACTACTTTGAGCATGAGGGCAAACGTTATAGTCATATTATTGATGCTCGAACCGGTTGGCCTATTGAGCACGACTTGGTTTCTGTTACCGTGATAACAGATAACCCAACAGTGGCCGATGCTTGGGATACAGCCTTACTTTGTTTGGGTCAAGAAACGGGTTTAAAAGCCGCGAATGATGCCAATATCCCCGCCTTGTTTATTCAACAACAAGGTACAAATCTTATAGAAACCCGAAGTGCTGCTTTAATGGCTTTGGACAAAGTGATTATTGAATAAATTGGAATACATGCATGTCGTTTAAAAATTCTATAGCTCAGTGGTTTTCTCGTTGGAGTGATTGGACTCTGGCTCATCCGATTCGGGTGTTGTTATTAGTCATTTTGTTTACTGGATTAGCCTTTCAGTATACGGCGACACATTTAAGTATCGATACGGATACTACGGATATGGTGGCACCCAATGCACCCTTCCAAAAGAATTTACGCGCTTATGAGAAGGCCTTCTCTCAAGATATTCATACGCTATTGTTAGTCGTTGAATCAGATACACCTGAACTCACCAAAGCGGCAACAAAGCGTTTGAGTCGTATTTTGAGTGCAGATAAAACTAATTTCGAAACGGTTTACGTGCCGAGTGATAACGCGTTTTTCCATAAAAATGGTTTGCTCTATTTAGATAATCCTGAGTTACAGAGCTTGTCTAATCATTTATCTCAAGCACAAGCCTTTATTGGACGTATTTCTGAAGAGCCCAATTTAACGGGCTTCTTTTCTATATTTAATGATGCGTTAAGTAATGCGAATAAAGATCAAGCCGTACCTATTGATTTAACGGATTTGGTTAAAAAGGTGAGTTTATCGTTGCATAGAAACATGCAGGGTGACACCAACTTGTTGTCTTGGGAAAAGTTGATCGCTGATAAAAAACTAACAGCCGGTCAAGTGGATAAAGGTTTTATTACCGTATCGCCTAAGTTTGATTTTACCCAGATTCGTCCGGCAGAAAATGCAATTAATGCCATACATAAAGCCGTAGCAGAAATTCAACAAGCTGATGTGCCCCCTGTTAAAGTTTCTATTACGGGTGAAGCAGGCTTAGAAGATGATGAGTTAGTGGGAATGAGTACGGGTACTTTTAATGCCAGTATTTTTTCTATTGTCTTGGTGTTATTTATTTTGTTGTTGGCTTATCGTTCAATTTTGTTAACGATTGCGACCTTAATATCTTTAGCGTTAGGCATGGTGTTTTGTGGTGCCTTTGCGGCCGTTGCAGTAAAAGAGCTTAACTTAATATCCGTGGCTTTTGCTGTATCTAATATTGGCTTGGGTGTTGAATACGCGATCCATTTCTGTTTACGTTATCAAGATAACTTACAGCACCACGTCCAAAAAGCGCGTGCTTTACGCAGTACTTTAATATCCACCAGTCCGTCTTTAATATTATGTGCAAGCACCACGGCGATTGGTTTATATGCATTTGTACCCACAGATTATAAAGGCGTCTCTGAACTAGGTTTATTAGCAGGGACCAGCTTATTTATTTGTTTGGTGGTAACGTTAACGGTGCTACCCGCTTTAATACGTTATATTCCGGCGTCACCCGAAAAGTTACAACCGCCCTCATCACATCCTGTTTTAGCGACTTTTGCAGAGAAAATGGCGACCTTAACGTTGCATTTTGCTAAACCCATTTCAATTATCACTGTGGTCATGGCGCTGATTTCTGTAGCGCTAGTTTTTAAGGTACAAGTCGACTTTAATCCCATTAATTTAAGAGATCCTCATACGGAATCTGTGATGGCCTTTAAGGAATTAACTAAAGATCCTGAAACCACACCGATGACTTTGACGGTGTTAGCCAATAGTCCTGAAGAAGCAAAAACCTTACAGAAAAAGCTTGGTGAATTAAAGACAGTTGATAAGACGCTGAGTATTTTTGATTTTGAACCGACAGAACAAGAAGAAAAGCTGGCAGTGATTGAGGAGATGGCCTTATTGTTAGGTTCACAAACTAAAGGCTTCCCTGCGTTGACTGAAGATCATGACCCGATTCCGGGGATCAATAAATTAATTAAGACCATTGATGCGAGTATAGCGGATAAGAAAGACCCTAATGAAATAGCGGTGCTTAATGCATTTAAGAGCGAGTTGCAGGGGGTTCTGCTTGAGTTAGACAATCGTCAAGAGCCCAGTCGTCGTCAATTTATCGAAAAAATACAAACGACTTTGTTAGGCACGTTACCCAGTGCGATGAATGAGTTGTTGGGTAGTTTAAATGCGAATGAATTCAGCTTAGATGATTTACCGGCAGATTTTAAAATTCGTTGGTTGAGTAAAGAAGGTACTTATCGCATTCAGATTTTCCCTAAGAAAGACTTAATTGATTTGGCAAATCTGCAAGAATTTATTTCAGATGTACAGACTATTGCACCTAATACTACGGACTTACCGGTCATTTATTGGGAGTCGATGAAAGAGGTGGTTTATTCTTTCCAAAAAGCCATTACGATTGCTTTAGTGGTCATTGCGTTGTTGTTATATTTTATTCGACGGAATATAACCGATACTTTATTGGTGATGACACCGTTAATTTTAGCGGGCTTATTTACCATGGCCAGTACGGTGATAACTAATACACCGATCAATTATGCCAATATTATTGCGCTGCCTCTGCTGTTGGGCTTAGGGGTGGATAACGGTATCCATATGGTAGAAAAATTACATCATTCTTTATCTGAAGAACAAAATATTTATCAATCCAGCACAGCTAGAGCTATGTTTTATGGGGCGTTAACCACGGCCTCTAGTTTTGGTGGCTTAGCCTTTTCAAGTCATCAAGGTATAGCCAGTATGGGCTTGGTGATTACGATCGGTATCTTTTGGATTATGACCTGTACTTTTGTGGTGCTACCTGCATTAAGTAAAATCGTTTTAAAAGATAGCGTTAAGGCTTAAGCGTTAAACACATTTATTATTCATTCATGGTTCCAGTAGGAACTTTATTTATATACAAGGTAAGACATTCTCATGCTAGACCCGCGTTTATTTAGAACTGAACTTGATTTTGTTATTGAACAATTAGCTCGACGTTCATTCAATTTTGATTCTGCTGCTTATGTAGCATTAGAGGCCAAAAGAAAATCAGTACAAGTAAAAACTCAAGAGTTACAGAATGAGAGAAATAGTCGTTCTAAAGCCATAGGGCAAGCTAAAGCGAAGGGTGAAGATGTTCAGCCATTATTAGACCAAGTTCAGCATCTGGGCGATGCTTTAACGGTAGCAGAGGGTGAGTTGTCGGCCATCCAGTCTGAAATGGAAGCAATTATGGAAGCTATTCCCAATATTTTGGATATGTGCGTGCCCGATGGTAAGTCTGAAGAATTAAATGTTGAATTGTCCCGTTGGGGTGATGTGCCACAGTTTGATTTTGAACCTAAAGATCACGTGGACTTAGGTGCGGCTTTAAAAGGTATCGATTTTGAGTTGGGTGTAAAGATTGCGGCCAGTCGCTTTGTGGTTTTAACAGGGCCATTAGCTAGGTTGCAACGCGCTATCATTCAGTTAATGTTAGATACGCATGCGGCAGATCATGGCTATGAAGAAACGTATGTACCGTTCTTAGTGAATGCTGAAAGTTTACGAGGTACCGGTCAGTTACCTAAGTTTGAAGCCGATTTGTTTAAAGCTAGTGATGATCCGGCCTTGTATCTTATTCCCACCGCTGAAGTACCGGTTACTAATCGTGTGAGAGATGACATTATTGATGCGAAAGATTTGCCACTTAAATATGTGTGTCATAGTCCTTGTTTTAGGAGTGAGGCGGGTGCTTACGGTCGTGATGTAAGAGGTATGATTCGTCAGCATCAATTTGAGAAAGTAGAATTGGTACAAATCGTAAAGCCAGAAGACTCTGATCAAGCGCATGAAGACTTAACAGCACACGCTGAAAATATTTTAAAGAAATTAAACTTACCGTATCGCAAGATGTTGTTATGTGCAGGCGATACGGGTTTTTCATCGGCTAAAACCTACGACTTAGAAGTGTGGCTTCCAGGGCAGGGCGCTTATCGTGAGATTTCTTCTTGCAGTAATTTTAAAGACTTTCAAGCGCGTCGTTTACAAGCGCGTTGGCGTAACCCTGAAACCGGTAAACCTGAATTAGTGCATACGCTGAATGGCTCAGGTTTAGCGGCGGGTAGAACATTAATTGCAGTGATGGAAAACTATCAAGATGCACAGGGAAATATTAGTATTCCTGAAGCATTGATTCCTTATATGGGTGGTCTAACAGTGATTTCTCTTGGAGCTAATAATGCTTAAGCTTATTAGATCTGTGGTACTCGTGTCTATATTGTTAAATGGTTTAACTGCACTAGCCGAAGATATTACGCCACCTATCAATGTACATAAATCTGCAGAGCAAGGCGATGTTAAAGCCCAAGCGAGGTTAGCGGCAATGTATTTGTTGGGCAGTGAAGTGGATAAAGATGAACAACAAGCTTTTGAATGGTTTTTAAAGTCTGCTCAACAAGGTAATGTTGAAGCTGAAATGATCGTTGCCGCCATGTATGAAAGAGGCTTAGGTGTTAAAAACGATATTAAGTTAGCAACGCAATGGTATGAGAAGGCGGCTGCTAAAGGTAATACGACAGCGCTGGCGCTGACGGGGAAAAATGATGTCGCAAAAGGCGGCGTTGCTTTTAATTACCAGACGATGCGCTTAAGTGCCGCAAAACAAATTCCTACTGAATACGCTAAAAAAATCTTACTGACTAAATAAATATCAACATGACAATTACTACTCGTTTTGCACCCAGTCCTACCGGTTATTTACATGTTGGGGGTGCGCGCACAGCACTTTTTTCTTGGTTATATGCGCGTAAATACGGCGGCCAATTTATTTTACGCATAGAAGATACTGATTTAGAGCGTTCAACTCAAGAGTCAGTTAATGCGATTCTTGAAGGGATGGAATGGTTAGGGCTAGATTATGACGCCGGACCATTTTATCAAACTCATCATTTTGATCGTTATAAAGAAATTATTCAGCAGTTGTTAGATCAGGGTGATGCTTATTATTGTTATTGTAGTAAAGACGAATTGGAACAGCTGCGTACTGAGCAAATGGCTAATAAAGAAAAGCCGCGCTATAACGGTAAATGCAGACATTTAGGCGCCAGAGATGAGTCTAAGGAAGCTGTGATTCGTTTTAAAAATCCAGTCGATGGCGCTGTGACCATTCACGATTTAGTGAAGGGTGATATTGTGGTGGGCAATAAAGAATTAGATGATTTGATTATCGCTAGAGCGGATGGTACGCCTACTTACAATTTAACGGTTGTGGTGGATGATATGGATATGAAAGTAACGCACGTTATTCGCGGGGATGATCATATTAATAACACTCCGAGACAAATTAATATTCTGGCGGCTTTGGGTGCTGAATTGCCCTTGTACGGTCATTTGCCAATGATATTAGGTCCCGATGGGGCGCGTTTATCTAAAAGACATGGCGCTGTGAGCGTTATGCAGTTTAGAGATGAAGGGTATCTGCCTGATGCGTTATTAAATTATTTGGTGCGTTTAGGTTGGTCTCATGGTGATCAGGAGATCTTTACCATTGCCGAAATGATTCAATATTTTGAGTTAGATGATGTCAATGTTTCAGCGTCTACTTTTAACATGGAAAAGTTATTGTGGTTGAATCATCAATACATCATGAACTCTGATCCTGCTCATGTGGCTAAGCATTTAAGCTGGCATATAGGGCAGTTGGGTATTGATCTCGCTGCTGGGCCAGCGTTAGTGGATGTTGTTAAAGCCCAGAGAGAGCGAAGTAAAACATTAGTTGAGATGGCGAACGCGAGTATTTACTTTTATAAAGAATTTGATAGTTATGATGAAAAAGCGGCTAAAAAGAATTTTAATGTCGAGGCCGCCGATATATTAGCGCAATTGCGGGTTGAGTTTGAAAAAGCGCCTGTTTGGGAAGGTGAAGCTTTACATCAAGTGATTGTAGATTTATCGGAATCTTTAAGTGTGGGCATGGGTAAAGTGGCTCAACCTTTACGCGTGGCAATTTGTGGTTCTGCTGTATCACCGGCTATTGATATCACGCTATCGTTGCTAGGCAGGGAAAAAACTTTAGCCAGAATAGAAAGAGCTGTTAATTATATTCGAGCAACAAATTGACTTTGACAAATGAGCTATTTCCTGTAGAATACCCGTTCTTTACTGGGGCCATAGCTCAATTGGTAGAGCGCAACACTGGCAGTGTTGAGGTCAGCGGTTCGATTCCGCTTGGCTCCACCAATAGTAAAAGTGTTAAGATTTAAATTACGCTAGTCCCCATCGTCTAGCGGCCTAGGACACTGCCCTTTCACGGCGGTAACAGGGGTTCGAACCCCCTTGGGGACGCCATAATTTATCTGTGTGATAAACGGTTAGCGTTTATAAATATAGTTTTGGTTAATCATGTTTTGATTAATTTAGGCCAGACTAAACCAGTTTTAGTCCCCATCGTCTAGCGGCCTAGGACACTGCCCTTTCACGGCGGTAACAGGGGTTCGAACCCCCTTGGGGACGCCATAATATTAAAAAGGCTTATCTATTGATAAGCCTTTTTTTTGTCTTTCAGTTTGGTGATGATTGTTTATCGTAATGTCCTGGTTGTAAAATTCAATCCCACCAATATAATGCTTAGGGTGTTCAGCTTTTTTAAAAGGAATCAAAATGGATAATGTAAGAAAATTAGTGATAGGCATGTCGTTAATGGCAGTGATGCAATTTGCTGGTGCAGTTGAAACATTAAAGGTATGCGCAGATCCTTTAAATCCTCCGTATTCAACTAAAGATGAGCAAGGGTTTGAGAATAAAATTGCTGAACTGTTTGCTAAAGAATTAGGTCAAAAAGTTGAATATACGTGGTTTGCACAACGTATAGGTTTCATCCGTAATACATTAACAGCCGATGTTAATGATTGGGATGCTACAAGTAATAACTATAAATGTGATTTAGTTATGGGTGTGCCTACGGGTTACGATTTAACTTTAAATACAGAGCCTTATTACAAATCAACTTATGTATTATTAATTGCTAAAGGTCGTGGATGGGATGATATTAAATCAGCGAATCAATTAACTGAGCTAGCTGATACTCGATTAGAAAAATTAAAAATAGCGATGTTTGATCGGGGGCCTGGCACAACTTGGCTGCAGCAAAATGGTTTACTTGATCAAGGTATTTCTTATCAATCGATGTCGGGTGATAGTGAAAATAATGTCGCTATGCAAATCGATAAAGATTTTAAAGCTAAAAAGATTGATATGGTTATCTTATGGGGGCCAATGGCTGCTTATGTTATCTCTCAGAGTCCTAAAGACAGCTATAACATGATTGCTATGCAGGCAGCACCTGGGATTAGGTTCGACTTTTCGATGGCAATGGGTGTTCGAAAGAATGATAAAGACAGAAAAGCGGCGTTAGATAAATTGATTGTGAAGAACGCCGATAAAATTAACAAGATTATTGAAAGTTACCAGGTACCTTTATTACCACTACAAAAATAAACAGCTGATGGGGTAATCTGTCAAGGCAAGCTGAATTATTAAGCCTGCCTTGTTTCAATAAGATTTATTTTCTATTAAATAACGCGATTAAGTGTGTTAGGTGAGCAACTTGATCATGTGATAATTGTGGCCACTGAAAGCGCCATTTCCAATTCCCTACCGTCGTGCCAGGAACATTCATGCGCGCATCAGACCCTAGTTCAAGTATGTCTTGCATAGGAATAATAGCTAAGTTTGCAACAGAGCTAAGCGCGGCTTCTATTAGCGCACTGTGAAGAGGAATAGAAGGCTTACCCAAATAATCATAAGCATGATTTCTTTCATGGTCGTGAATGCTTTGGGTCCAGCCTATAGTGGTGTCATTGTCGTGGGTGCCGGTATAAACAACGCAGTTTTGTACATAGTGGCTGGGTAAATAGGGGTTATTTGGGCCACTTCCAAAAGCGAAGTGTAAAATTTTCATGCCGGGTAAATTAAAGTCATCTCTTAAGGCTTCAACTTCAGATGTGATAATGCCTAAATCTTCAGCGACCAAAGGGATAGCACCGAATTTTTTCTCAATCGCTTTTAGTAAGGCTCCTCCTGGGGCTGTAACCCATTCACCTTTTTGTGCAGTCGGTTCGGTTGCAGGTATTTCCCATGCAGCTTCAAGTCCACGGAAGTGATCAATTCTTAGAATGTCAAATTGTTCTAATTGCGTCTCCATGCGTTCAATCCACCATTTGAAGCCATTTTTACTGAGATACTTCCAGTCATAATGGGGGTTACCCCAGCGCTGTCCTGTTTCAGAAAAATAATCGGGAGGTACGCCGGCGACAACTGACATTTCACCGTCTTTGGTAAGTTTAAAAACATTTCGATTAGCCCATACATCAGCGCTGTCATAAGAAACGAAGATGGGGATGTCGCCAAATATGAGGACGTCATGTGCATTGGCGTAGGCTTTTAAGGCCATCCATTGTTTAAAAAAAACAAATTGCTCAAATTTTATATTGCGGATGTCTTCGGCTAGGCGGGTAGACGCTTCTTTTAAGGTTTTAGAATCTCGTTCTTTAAAGGGGGTCGGCCATTGATTCCAAGATTGTTGATTAAACAATTTTCTAAGCGCCATGAAGAGAGCAAAGTCGTTTAACCAAAACGCTTTGTCTTTACAGAATTTGGCAAATTCATCTTTATCTTTTTGTGTAGCGCGATCTAAAAAGCCTTCGTAAACTTTTGCTATTAAACAACTCTTATTAAATATATTACTGCCTTGACACTCATCACATTGGTCAGAAGGTTTCAGCCAGTCGAGTTCAACTAATGACTCTATATCGATTAATGAAGGATTGCCAGCGTGTGCGGATAAACATTGATAAGGAGAGCCATCAGCATGAGGCATGCCTAACGGTAGGGTTTGCCATACTGTAATGCCAGCACTTTTTAGAAAGTTAATGAAATTATAGGCTTCTTTACCTAAATTACCCTGCTTATCAGAACCAGGTAAGGAGGAAATGTGCAGGAGTACGCCTGCTCTGCGTTTATTTAAAAGGTTATCCACAAATATGCCTCGTTAATGTTCAACACCTGGTCGCATTGCTCCACCCATACTGGGGTCACCATGGCCTCGTGTAAAGGATTCTGCCAGGTAAGCCGGAGGCTCTTCGCCTAATAAAAGATATAAATTAGTTAGATTAAGTCGGAATTGCTTTTCGAAACTACTGACAGCCTCTCCCGGGTTGTAGTCTCCAAACCACCAGAACCAGTCAGATCCTTCACATACTGCGAGTTGAAATTCTGCTTCTAGTATTTGTTGAGTTGTTAAACGCTTAGATAGTATCGCTGTATCAAAAACACATTTTACGTCACCAAGCATATCCCAGCCACGATTTTTATCAGCCGAACCAATCCACGTAGAAAATGTACCATAAACCCAGCTACCTGCTGTTAATTTATTTAATGGATATATCGTTGAATTGTTCTTTAAACATTCGGAAAAGGTACATAAATCAATAGCGGGGTGCGTTGATAAGCGTTTGTAAAAAGCATTAAGGAATTCATAGCCGTTATTGGGAAAGTACTCCCACGCATTTTCACCATCCATAATAATTGAAACGACTTTGTCCCCAGGTTCATGTGCAGCTATATTTTCTATGTGTTTAATAAAATCGTTAACAGCGTCTTCTGCTTGCCATTTTGAATATTCAAAGCCAATCAGATCGGATAAGCCATCATCTCTAAAAAAACAGCTGATATTCGTGTTTATTAATTGATAGGGGTGATGTATGTCCATTGTGTTATTAGGCCTTAAACTGTTATGTAAGACAGATCCTCCGCTCGCAGTCCATTTAAAGCCAAAATCACTTAAAACCTGTAAAGTTTCATTGCTGATACTGCCTTCCGATGGCCAGCAGCCCGTTGCTTTAATCCCGAAATAATGTTCAAAAGTTTGCATGCCTTTTTGTAGATGCCACAGAACGCGTTCTCTACCTTGTGGGTAATTCTTGAATTTGGGTAAAGGCGCTTCGGGCATGGCCTCATGTGCAGAGTTTAAATCAAGCAATAAAGGCATTATAGGGTGGGCATAAGGCGTGACCGAAAGTTCTATTTGGCCCTTTTCAGCTAACACTTTGTAGCGATTAACTACCGATTCAAGTAATTCGCCGATAATTGTAAACAATAGGGTTCTGTCTTCGAGAGTGAAGTTGGTGGCCTTGGCAATTAAGGCTTGTATGCGCTTATCACTCTGCTTGACTGACTCAGCTATCCAAGCTAAATGATACCAAACCAACATGTCCTCAAGAAATTGAGTGCTAATGTAGTTTAAAGCATAGAAGTGATGTTCTAACCAAGTAGCTATCTTAGCTAGGTTTTTAAACGCGAGGTATCGATTGATTTGTCGTTCTTTATTGGCACGTAAACAATCTTTAATTAATTGCCAGTAAAGTGGTTGATCTTCGGGAGGGTAGGGAGCAATTAAGGCGCTGAGTAGTGGGTCATTTAAGGGGAGTCTCTCTTTGAGATACAGATGGATTTGCTGAACATAATCATCAATTTGTTCTAATAGTATTGGCGCAAAATTAACGACTGCTTTTGCTTGTGGCGTTGACTCTAAGTGAGCGGCCATGTCCACATAGTCTTTTATGACATGTAGATAGGTCCACGGTAGCTTAAATTCACCCGATTTTAAATCCCTATATTCCGGTTGATGCATGTGCCAGCATAAGACTAGCTTTAACTTATTTGTGTCAGTCATTTTAATAAATTCTCACAAAATATAGCCATGTAGCGGCGGGATCAGTAAATACTACATATTAAAATTAATTTTTTGCTTATGAATTTATAGTCACACGAATTAAGCACTGCAACCTCTTTATATTTGAGGCTAACAGTGCTTATTAGCTTATCTTATCTAACGTAATGCAATCGTTGTCCCAACATGTCGGGAGTCACTAATACTACGCCACCCGCACTGACATGAAATCTTTTTTCATCATCAGCTCGGTTTTCACCAATTATCGTACCTTCAGGGATATCACAGCCTTTTTCAATAATGGCTTTGGTGATTCGGCAATGACGGCCAATGTTAACTTCAGGTAGTAAAATGGAATCCTTCACTGAGCTATAAGAGTTGACTCTTACATTTGAGAATAATAATGAATGTCTAACAGCTGCGCCAGAGATAACGCAGCCGCCAGAAACCATTGAATCCACTGCGAGACCTCTTCTGTCATCGTCATCAAATACAAATTTAGCGGGAGGCGTTTGTTCTTGATGAGTCCAAATTGGCCACGTATTATCGTATAAGTTTAGGCCAGGGTTAACGCCAATGAGTTCCATATTGGCCGCCCAATAGGCGTCTATGGTTCCTACATCGCGCCAGTAACTTTGGGCTCCGCTTTGTAAATCTAAGAAGGGGTAAGCATTGACAATATATTTATCAATAACGGCTGGAATAATGTCTTTACCAAAATCATTGGTCGAGTTTTTATTGTCTGCATCTTTGAGCAACTGCTCAAAAAGGAAACCAGTGTTAAAAATATAGATACCCATTGAGGCCAATGCTGTATCAGTTCTGCCTGGCATAACAGGGGGGTGTTCTGGTTTTTCTACAAAGGCTTTTACGCGACGATTGTCATCAACATCCATCACGCCAAAGGCTGTTGCTTCTTCTAGGGATACTTCAATACAGCCAATAGTTAAGTCGGCTTTTTTCTGAATGTGATCAGCGAGCATCGCGCTGTAATCCATCTTGTAGATATGGTCGCCCGCTAATACTAAAATGTGACTTGGATTTCGGCTACGCAATATATCAATATTTTGGAAGATTGCATCAGCAGTACCTTTGTACCAAGAATTTTCATCATGTCTTTGTTGAGCAGGCATTAAATCAACGTACTCACCAAACTCACCTCGTAAGAATCCCCAGCCTTGTTGAATATGGCGGATGAGAGAGTCAGATTTGTATTGAGTTAAGATCCCGATTTTTCGGATGCCAGAATTGACACAGTTTGATAATGGAAAGTCGATAATGCGAAATTTTCCACCAAAAGGAACGGCTGGTTTCGCCCTCCAGTCAGTCATGTTCATCAATCTTGAGCCACGGCCGCCAGCTAATATTAATGCAATTGTGTTTCGGGTCAATTGACCTAAATTTGGGTCAAATTGGTTATTGCTTGGCGCTGACATTTTTTATCTCCATGCTGATATAGATATTACAACTCAAAGTTATTTTGGTAAGATTTACTCGACATTCATTCTACTACTACACCAAGGCCATTTAAAGTGAAAAAGCATTCTGATAAGACGGTTGACTCTGATACTGTAAAAACAATCTCAGATAAAACAGAAGTTAATGCGCCAGATTCTGAAATTATCACAGAAGTTAAAAAAGTTGCGTCCAAGCCTAAGACGGCAACAGCAACTAAAAAAGTGGTGAAAACGAAGGTGGGAACTCAAGAAGAGGTTAAGGTGGCTAGGCCAAAAGCAATTAAAAAAGAATCTTTAAACTCAGGTGTTTACGAATTAAATGAAGATGAGCAAAAAATTATTTCAGCTAAGCATCATGACCCTTTTGCAATTTTAGGTAGGCATGAAGAAGATCAGCAAATAAAGATAAAAATTTATCTGCCTTATGCTGAAACGGTTAGTTTAAGTCATGATGGCTCTGAATTAGAGCGTTTAACGGGTTCTGATTTTTTTGAATATTATACAGATGCTAAAACACTTCCTGTTCACTATGAATTAACGTGGATTGACAAGGATGGCTATGCCCATAAAAATTATGATCCTTATGATTTTGGAGTGCAGTTACCTGCGTTTGATCAACACTTATTTGGTGAAGGCAAGCATTGGCATATTTATCAAAAACTAGGGGGGCATTGTTACAGTGTAGATGGAATTGACGGCGTTTTATTTACAGTTTGGGCACCCAATGCGGGGCGTGTCAGTATTGTCGGCGACTTTAATCGCTGGGATGGTCGTTGTAATCCTATGCGTAGCTTGGGGGGGAGTGGTATCTGGGAGATTTTTATTCCGGGACTAAAAGCTGGCTCCTTGTACAAGTTTGAAATCCTCAATCGTTATACTCAAGAAATTTTATTAAAGACAGATCCTTACGGACAGCAATTTGAATTCCGTCCCAACACTTCTTCTATCGTTGTTAAAGAAAAAAACTACGATTGGCAAGATGAGCAATGGCTCACTCAACGTGCGAAGCGGGATTGGTTACATGAACCTATGTCTATTTATGAAGTGCATTTAGGTTCCTGGAGACGTGATAATCAAAATAACTTTTTAACTTATCGTACGTTGGCTGTTGAGTTGGTTAATTACGTAAAACAAATGGGTTTTACACATGTTGAATTATTGCCTGTTACAGAACATCCTTTTGATGGGTCTTGGGGTTATCAGACCACGGGTTATTTTGCGCCTACTAGTCGACATGGTTCACCCGATGATTTTCGTTTCTTCATAGATACGTGTCATCAAAATGGCATTGGGGTGATTTTAGATTGGGTGCCGGCACATTTTCCAAAGGACGCTTTCGCTTTAGCACGTTTTGACGGTAGTGCGCTTTATGAGCATGAGGATCCGCGTAAAGGTGAGCACCGTGATTGGGGGACTTTAATCTATAACTACGGTCGTAATGAAGTTAAAAACTTTTTATTAGCCAGTGCAAACTTTTGGTTAGAGGAGTATCACTTAGACGGTTTAAGAGTGGATGCGGTAGCTTCTATGTTGTATCTAGATTATTCGCGTGAAGCCAATGATTGGGTACCTAATCAATATGGCGGAAATGAGAATTTAGAGGCTATTGATTTTTTTAGACAACTCAATGCCGTGACTCATGATTTGCATCCGGGTACGGTAATGATGGCTGAAGAATCAACTTCTTGGCCGCAAGTCACTCGCCCAACATGGACAGGTGGTTTAGGTTTTTCCATGAAATGGAATATGGGCTGGATGCACGATGTGCTGAGCTATATGAGTGAAGAACCTATTCATCGTAAATATCATCATGACAAATTAACTTTTGGAATGTTATATGCGTTTACTGAGAATTTTACGCTACCGTTTTCACATGATGAAGTGGTGCATGGTAAGGGTTCATTAATCAGTAAAATGCCAGGGGATGAATGGCAACGTTTTGCTAATCTAAGATTGTTGTACACCTTCATGTATACCTATCCAGGTAAAAAATTATTATTCATGGGCTGCGAGTTTGGACAAGGCACAGAGTGGAATGCTAATAGAGAGTTAGATTGGTATGTTTTAGATTATCCTCATCACAAAGGCATGCAAACTTTAGTTAAAGATTTAAATAATGTATACAAAACACATCCTGCTTTATTTACGCATGATTTTGAACCGCAAGGATTTGAGTGGCTTGATTGTCATGATGTGCAACAGTCAATCATCAGTTATAGACGCAAGAGTATGCATGAAGAAATTATTGTTATTCTTAATTTTACTCCCGTGCCTAGAGAAAATTATCGATTAGGCGTCCCCTATGAAGGGACATACACTGAGATATTTAATTCAGACTCTAAATTTTATGATGGTAGTAATGTGGGTAATGGTGCAGTAGTTTCTGAAACAGTTGCATGGATGAATCAGCCTTATTCCGTTAATCTTAACGTACCTCCTTTGGGTGCTTTAGTTTTGAAAATATAAGCAATACAAATATCCTCTATTTAAAAGCTACTTATTAAACGATTTTAGATTAAATGAAAAAAATTCTTTTTGTAACCAGTGAGGCACATCCGCTTATCAAAACTGGAGGTCTCGCGGATGTCTGCGGAAGTTTACCTAAAGCCTTAGCCGAGCTGGATCAAGATATAAGACTCATTATTCCTAATTATCAAGCATTGAAGTCGATAGAAAGTGTACGCTTTTTGTTTTCTTTACGGGTTGATAATCGAAATATAAACATTTTGGAAACAAGATTACCTGATAGTCAGGTTGTTGTTTGGCTGGTTGATTATCCAACTTTTTATAACTATCCAGGAAATCCTTACGTGGATGAGACGGGAGAGCCATGGGCTAATAACGCAGAACGATTTGCTTTGTTTTGTCGAGTAGTAGTTGAAGTGGCGATGGATAGAGGCTATCAAGATTGGAAGCCTGATGTTGTTCATTGTAATGATTGGCAATGCGGATTAGTTCCAGCGCTTTTATCCTTGGAGCAGGATAGACCTGCGACCGTATTTACTATTCATAATATGGCTTACCAAGGTTTATTTCCTGTCAGTGAAGTGGCTTTATTGAATCTCCCCGGTCAATTATGGCACCCAGAGGGGCTTGAATTTCATAGTAAATTATCTTTTATTAAGGGCGGCTTGGTTTATTCGGATTACATAACGACGGTCAGTCCCACTTATGCTACAGAGATTCAGACGGCTGAATACGGTTATGGTCTTGAAGGATTGTTGGAGCATCGTAAAGAGTCTTTGGGCGGGATTATAAATGGTATTGATTTAGATCAGTGGGATCCAGAAACAGATGCGTATCTCACACATAATTTTTCGATAACTACGCTTGATCAAAAGCGCCAAAATAAGAAAGAGTTGCAAACGAAATTTTCATTGCCGATTAATGAAAATGTGCCATTGTTTGGTTTGATTGGGCGATTAGTTGAGCAGAAAGGCATAGACTTAATTTTGGAATGTCTGCCGGAAATGCTAAGTATGAATGTGCAATTTGTGTTGCTGGGCAGTGGCGATAAAGACTTTGAAAAGTTAGTACAAAAGTTAGCGCAAGAATATCCAGATAAGATGGCGATTAAAATTGGTTATGATGAAAGTTTGGCGCATTTAATAGAGGCCGGTTCAGATATCTTTTTGATGCCATCAAGATTTGAGCCGTGTGGTTTAAATCAAATGTACAGTCAGCGTTATGGCACGATTCCTATCGTTAGAAAAACCGGTGGCTTAGCAGACACGGTAATTGATACATTGCCAGATACATTATTAAATAATACGGCCAGTGGTATTGTTTTTAATGAGGCCAATGCTAGTTCTTTATTAGAGTCTATAAAGCGAGCATTAGTGCTTTATAGCATCCCTAGTAGTTGGAAAAAAATGCAAATCACAGGGATGAAAAAAGATTTTTCTTGGCAAAAGAGCGCCGAGCAATATTTAGCTTTATACGATAGTCTTTAATAACGGATCACATCAAACTGATTATTGATGTGATCTATTGATCCGGTGGTTGTATCTATGAATGAAGTTCAATTGCTGTATGTAGAAAATGTAATTTATAAAAAGAAAACGACTCTTATTCAAGAGCTAACTTTTTTTATAAAAGTACATAATTTAAGTCCCGATAAGATTTGTGAAGTGGTGTGGACAAGTGAAGATGATGAATGGCATACACTATCTGCACATTTCCACAGTCCAATAGACGAAGACCAAGAATACTGGAAAGCCAGTGTTATTTTTCAAGCAAGTGATGATCAGTCATTACCGGGCAATATTGAATGTGTTCTGCGCTATAAGGTGCTTGATGAAGAATATTGGGATAATAATCAGGGACTCAATTATTTTAGTCAGGCAGATTCCGGTGTTCGACTGACTCATTTTCAGGCTATTCAAAACATTGGGTTTGATAATAAATTTTATCAAGGTCAATGCTTTCTTCCCGTTACCATTGCGGTTCAACAAAATATTAAAGTTGATGCTATCGTTATTCATTGGACCACCGATAATTGGCGCACTACCCAAAAGACAGTCTGTCAATATAAGCGAAACCATTGGTCTGATAATCAAGGCAGTTATGCGCGTAACCCCAATCAATATGGCGTACAAATTTGGGGCGCTTTACTTAAAATAGAAGATCCTTTCTCATTACAGTATAGTCTTTGCTGTGAAACTAAGAATGTAGCCTACTGGGATAATAATTTTGATAAGAATTATTCTTTAACACATGATTTGTTACGGATCCTTATTCTCAATTTACATTGTTATCAGGAAGCCGATCAAGATTATAAGTTTTCACAAATAGCGAAAGCGATTGATGAGCAACAAGTGGACGTGATTTGTTTGCAAGAGGTTGCAGAATTGTGGAATAACGGTCATGGTGATTGGGATAGTAATTCCGCCAAGATAATCAATGATAGGCTTAAAAACCCCTATTATTTATACACTGATTGGTCTCATTTAGGCTTTGATAAGTTTCGCGAGGGTGTGGCTATTTTAAGTCGCTTTCCATTGCTAAAAAAAGCCTCAAAATATGTATCTTCTGATACAAATCCAGAAAGTATTAATTCAAGAAAAATAGCAATGGCTCAGGTCAATGTACCTTATATGGGGTTGATTAATTTATATTCTGCACATTTAAGCTGGTGGACTGATGGGTTTTCTGAACAGTTTAATAATTTAAATGTATGGGCAACAACACAGCATTCAGGAGAGGTGCAAGCGACATTGTTGTGCGGAGACTTTAATGTTGTACCTAAATCAGAGGGTTATGATTTAGTGGTCAAAGAAGGGTACGAGGATGTTGTTAATCATGTGCAAAGTAGTCTTGAAAATAGTTTTAAAGTGACTGATCACTATTGGCGAGATTATCCTGCTGAGGATCATCGTATTGATTATGTTTTTATGAAGACACAAAGTGCTTTGCAAACTGTTTCTGTAAGGCCCATATTTACTGAGCATGATTATGGTCGAGTGTCTGATCATTGTGGATATTTAATGACGTTTGAGCCAAAGTAAATAAAACAGATTAGGTCTTGATATGCCAATAGCAGAGCATTACGCCATGCCACTTGCTGGGGTGTTGGGTGGTTACTTCCAAAGAGTAAATGATTTTAATGATAAATTTCAGGTGCGATGGGGAAAGATAGATTTTGATGTTTTTTATCGCACCCAAGTTAATGTAAAAACTGTCTTAAAAGTTTATCGAGAAGCCGGGCTTTGCGAAACTTATTTAGTAGACACAGATGCCTATGATATTCAATGGAATCGACATAAGCGCCGAACTAGAGATTTTTATATTTTGCCGTGGTCTAAACACTACGGACATATCAACTGCATTAAGTTTTCTTATATTATTCATTTAAGTGAGCGGTCAATAGCCTCGCAAAATGAATATATCTATATGGATGGTCATCATATCCGTAGCGATGATGATCAACATCGACACATTTCTCAAGAGTATTGCACTCATAATTCTTTTTATACGCATGAGTTAAATGCTGGGCAATTGCAGAGTGATGCCGATTGGTATAACCATCATTTCGACACTCTAAATTTGACGCCAAAGTTTACTAAAGGCCAGCAATATCATCCTTACCACCCTAAACGATATCTTCATGATCATATAGATAAAGTCATACGAAGTAAGTGGGAAAACCCAGAGCACTTATGCACTATAAAAGTGAGCGTGGATTGTATTGATGATACGGATTTCATAGCCCATTTGATCTATGCAAGTCATCAGGGTGTCTTGGTTCAGTGCATTGTCGATTGGCGAAAAATGACCTTAACAAATAGTGATAATTACGCACGCTTAAAGTCTGCAAACGTAGAGTTAATTGGCGTATTTTGTACGCCTAAGCATCATTTGATAGAAGTTGAGCCCGATATGCATACTAAGTTTGTCATTTTTAATGATGAAGATTGTATTCTGGGTTCGTTTAATATTACTTTTGATCGATGGTGGGCTAATTGGGAATCAGGGATGACATTTCATTCCAAAGGCGTGTGTCGATTGTTGGATAATATTTTTCAGAGTCAGCGAGGGGGCGTGAATCAAAGATATGGAATTGATCCACTCAGTCACTTTAATTTACTCTACACTTTTGGGCGTCAGATGTTGCTGAATGGCAAGCCTTATAGGCCACATCATGCTATTTTGGCTGAAGTACATCGTGCCAAGCGTTCCATTAAATTATGTTTATTTTTGATGGGTGATTTATTAGGCGAGCATCATGATAGTGTGGTCGATGCCTTAATACATGCGAAAAATCGTGGGGTAGATGTACATATTCTTTTCAATGGACATCTCGCTAGGCAGGGTAAGATTGGTGTTGAGCGATCAATGTCAGATGAGTTGCAACGACCCTTATTGCCATCAATACAGCATTTAAAAAACTCAGGCATTAGTGTGGGTTTGGTCTATGGTCAAGACGATCATCGTGTACCGTACTCACCGATTCATTCAAAATACTGCGTTATCGATGAAACCGTAGTGTTAGAGGGTAGTTTTAATTGGTACAACACCTCGGTTTTTTCGCATGATTTATTAGTGATAGTTAATAATTATCAAGTAGCACAACCGTATCTTTATGAGTTTCAGCAGATACAAAACTCCTTTAGAGTTTATTACTAAAAGTGTGGCCCTCACAAGTACACCTTATATTGAAATATACATTGAAGATACTGGTGATATAACGACTGATTATCCATTACGTGGTCTGCGTATTACTTAGTTTGCTTAAGATAATGATGTATTCAGAGCCAGTCAATCTTATTCAGTCGCTAATAGGGGTTTACTAGGTCTAAAGCGGGACGCTTTGCGACAAATATGGCATTGTTTGGAGCAGTTAATGCTATATCCACTCTAAAGGGTCCTGCTTTAAGATAAATACGCCAATATCTGTATTAAAGCGTCCCGCTTTAACCTCAATGATCCTGAGGTGCTTTAAAGCGGGGCGCTTTGACGTAAATACACCAATATTTTCCCTAAACGCTGCCGCTTTAGAGTAAACAATCCAATATTAGCGCTGAATACATGATTATTTATAGACTGTTAAAAATTAACTTATCCATAATTTAAATATAAATCAATTGCTTGCGTTAGATTATTTTTTAAGTAAAAAATTATTTTGATAAAACCTATGATTTACTCAAAGAAGTTTTTATAAACTTACTGAAGACAAATGTAATTCAAGCGTGATGGAGTGCGTCAAATAACCTTTAAAAACCAACTGATTGAACATCAATTTAAAACAAGTCATACTGCTGACATATAACAATGTAAATAATACTAAGGGTTTATGGCTGTAACGCAATACGAATTTGATCCAAATTATGGATATACGTTAGAAAATTTACTCAATGTGAGTGCGCCTAAGGAGCCTAAAGATTTTGATGCATTTTGGGAGCAGCGATATCAAAGAGCATTAAAAATTGATGCAAATCCACAAACAAAGCTTATTTCTGAGAACACGTCTGGCTGGCAGGTGTTAGGAGTACGTTATACATCAACAGATAATTTTATTATTCAAGGCTGGTTATTATTACCAGCTTCTGGTGTTATTAAGAGAGGCTTTGTTGTGGGTCATGGGTATGGTGGTTGTGATGGTCCTGAGCTTAAATTTCCTTTTAAAGATGCAGCAATACTCTTCCTATGTTTTAGGGGGTTGGCACTTAGCGCACATCCAGAAATATCCTCAGAACCTTACTGGCATGTTTTGCACAATATTGATGAAAAAGACAAATACATATTGGGTGGCTGTGTTGAGGATGTATGGCTAGGCGTTAGTGCATTATTATCTTTGTTCCCCTTTTTGTCGGGACATATTGGGTACATGGGTATTAGTTTTAGTGGGGGTATTGGGGCATTAGCGTTGGCATGGGATGATCGAATTAGCAAAGGACATTTAAATGTCCCCACTTTTGGTAACCAAGTATTGCGCTTAAGGCTTCAAACACATGGAAGTGCCTATAGTGTTCAGCAATATTATTTAAGTCATAAAAAACAGACGATTAAGGTTTTGCGTTATTACGATGCGGCTATTGCAGCTAAGCGTATTAAGATGCCCGTTCATTTTGCTTGCGCACAATTTGATCCTTGTGTTGCCCCGCCGGGGCAGTTCGCCATTTGTAACTCAGTGGGATCAGAAAAACAACTCTATACTCTAGAGGCGGGTCATCATGATTACCCTAATAAGCATCATCAAGATGTTGATTTGATGCAACAGCTTGAAGTTTTTTTTGCCTCTTTGATAGGTGAGTAATTATAAATTGAAGGGTGGTGTTTTTTGCTAATAATGACAGCAGAGTTAGAAGTGATAATTTGACTTTAATATGAGAAGTTGCAATGAATCGAGAATATCATAAGTGGCGGAGTAAGCAATTAGGGCGAGACATGGAGTTGTTGGTCTTTGGGCATGCCGGTGCAAAAGTATTAGTTTTGCCATCTCGGTTTGGGCGATTTTATGAATATGAGAATTTAGGTATCGTAAAGTCACTGCAAGCGAAAATTGAACTAGGTTATCTCCAGCTCTATTGTATTGACAGTGTTGATGCAGAGAGTCTTTATAATAAACAAGCCCATCCCAAAAGTCGCATATCACGACATATCGAATATGAATCGTATATTGTCGAAGAAGTCATACCCTTTATGAATGAAAGGAATCCTCATGAGTGTGTTATCTCTCATGGCTTAAGTTTGGGTGCTTTTCATGCCGCCAATATCGCATTCCGTTATCCACACTTTTTTAAAAAATTAGTCGCATTCTCAGGTCGTTACGACCTAACGTTAAACGTAGAGTACTTTAATGATTTGTTTGATGGTTATTATGATGAGGATATTTATTTTCATACGCCGAATCATTTTTTACCGAATTTAGACTGCTCTTGGCGATTAAATAGTCTCAGAGATATGGACATCGTTTTAGTCATTGGAAAGGAAGATCCTTTTTTAGAAAATAATTTCAGGCTCAGTGAAATACTAAAATCTAAAAATATAGATCATCAGTTATTTCTTTGGGATGATAGGGCGCACAGCGGGTATTATTGGAGGCGAATGGCAAGACTTTATATCTAGTAAACGCCTTGATTTAACAAATACTTTTCTTCTGGCATAAAATTCCTTTATAATACGCGGTTCATCGAGGCAGATCGCCTCTCCTTGCTTTACCTTCTTTTTAAGACAGAGAAGGGAGGCTTAACCGAAAGGAAAAATAATGCGACATTACGAAATTGTCTTTTTAGTCCATCCGGATCAATCAGCTCAGGTTCCTGCAATGATTGACCGTTACAAGTCAACAATTGAAGCTTCTTCTGGCAAGATCCACCGTTTAGAAGACTGGGGTCGTAGACATTTAGCTTACCCCATTAGAAAAATTCACAAAGCACATTATGTTTTATTAAACATTGAGTGTGATCAAGCTACTTTAGAAGAATTAGAAAGTGGTTTCCGTTTTAATGATGCTATTTTGCGTAGTATGACTTTATTGCAAAAAGAGGCCATCACTGAGCCATCTTTAATCGCAACTTCAACTGCTGAAGAAAATAAAGCGGCTGAATCAAGAGCTAAAGAAGCTGCTGCAAGAGAAGCTGTTATAGTGCCTGCAACAGGTGATGTTGACGAAGAAATCGACTTAGATGATGTTGATTTTGACGCTGATATAGATGACGCTGACGATATCATCGTTGAATAACACGATAACTTTATTAGATAACGGAAATTAATATGGCACGAAATATTAGACGTAAGAAATTTAGCCGAGTTAGCTCAGAAAGCGGCTCTCAAATTGATTATAAAGATCTAGATTTATTAAGCGATTATATTACTGAAACAGGCAAGATTGTACCTAGCCGTATTACAGGAACTAGCGCTAAGCATCAAAGACAAATCTGTGTTGCAATCAAACGTGCGCGTTTTATTGCATTACTACCGTTCTGCGACGCACACAAATAACAGCATAAATCGGCAGGGGCAGTGAATTTTTTAGCGACCTATATTATGCGGGGGCGTATTCAAGCCATGATAGTGGCTACGTCTCTTGCATTATTGTCACTAATGATGCCTCCCGTAAGTGTTTTAAGTTCAGCTACTGTAGCTCTTGTCACCTTAAGATTGGGTGCAAAAGAGGGGCTTACTATATTGGGTTGTTCAAGTTTAGCAACTGCAATATTAGGTTTTTTAGTTATCGGTAGTTTCCAGTTTGCATTAATGTATGTCATGGTGCTTTGGTTGCCAGTTTGGCTGATAGCAATAGTGTTAAGAGAAAGTAGATCGTTATTCTTAACTATTGAAATAGCCGTATGGGTAGGTGTTATAGGTGTTATAGGGTTTTATCTTTATGACGCTGATCCAGCTACACTTTGGAAATCTATATTGACGCAAATGATTCCTGTAGAGGCTCCTGTTGTGGATCTTCAGCAGAAAATGGATATGCTAGTGCATTACATGACAGGAATTATAGCCGCAGGCTCTGTATGCGGATTATTATTTGGGTTGTTTCTGGGAAGATGGTGGCAAGCTAATCTATATAATCCAGGTGGCTTTAAGCAAGAATTTTTATTTTTGCAATGTAAAGGCAGGTTGTCTGTTGGAGCTTTTGCTCTTGTAGGTATTGCCGTAGCAACTTCTGGCGTTATTTCTGAGATAGTTTGGAACACAACAATTCTATTGTTTGTTCTATTTGCCGTTACAGGTACTGCTGTTTTGCACACTGTTTTCTCAAAGATGAAGTTGGAGCGATTTATTGTACCTATGTTGTACATAACTCTCTTTTTGATACCCCATGCTATCTTATTGGTTGTATTGGTTGGTTTGAGTGACCCGTGGTTGAACTTACGTAAAATTAAAATCGAATCTACACACGCTTAACAGCGTATAAATATTGGTTAATAACCGAAAGGTGAGGATAAAAAGATGGAAGTTATTCTTCTTGAAAAGATAGCAAATTTGGGTAACCTAGGTGACAGAGTCACTATTAAATCAGGTTATGGAAGAAACTATCTTGTTCCACAAGGTAAAGCAGTTGCAGCAACAGCAAACAAAATTGCTGAATTTGAAGCGCGACGTGCAGAACTAGAACAAGCTGCTAAAGAAAAACTACAAGCGGCTCAAAAAATAGGCACAGAATTAAGCAAATTAGAAATCTCAATCGCTCATAAAGCGGGTGATGAAGGCAGATTGTTTGGTTCTATTGGTACTCATAACATATCAGAAGCCATTACTGCTGCTGGTATCGCTATCGAAAAACACCAAATTCGTTTGCCACACGGTGCAATACGAAACATTGGCGACTATGATATCGACATCAACTTACACTCTGATGTGATCGTTACTTTAAGCATTAAAGTAGTCGCTGAAGCATAATAGTTTAAAACGCAAGGTATCAAAGACGTTGGTTATTATGGCCAATGATCTTTGAACCTTGTTTTATTATGCGTGTTATTTACACCGTTTTATTTTATTTCCTAACTCCTTTTATACTGTTACGTCTATTCTGGCGAAGTATTAAGGCGCCTGACTATCGATTGAGATGGTTGGAACGATTTGGCTTTTATAAGCAAATCTATCCCCAAGATGTGATTTGGTTTCATGCTGTCTCCGTAGGAGAGGCTGAAGCATTATTCCCCCTGCTTAAGTTAATTCAACAGCGAAATTCTGACGCAAATATCTTAATTACCACCACTACGCCTACTGGATCAGCTCGCGTTAAAGCTGTAATGGCTGAGTCAGTGAGTCATGTTTATCTGCCTTATGATATGCCCGATTCGGTCAATCGGTTCATTGCTAAGTTTAAGCCTAAGTTGGCAGTCATTATGGAGACTGAAATCTGGCCTAATTTGTATAGGGCTTGTGCAAATAATCATATTCCGCTCTATGTTATCAATGCACGGTTGTCAGAGAAATCTGCACGGGGCTATCAAAAAATACCATCGCTCGTGAACATAGCTTTGGCTAGCGTTGAAAATATTGCTACTCAAACGCAAGAGGATACTGATCGGTTTATTGGAATAGGCGCGAATAAAGCATGCGTTTTAACTTTAGGTAATATTAAGTTTGATCTTGAGGTTTCTGAATCTGTTATTTCAAGTGGTGCAGAGTTAAAAGAAACGTTGTTTGCTGGCCGCTTTGTATGGGTTATTGCTAGTACTCATAAAGACGAAGAAGCTATTTTCTTAGCGATATATAAACAATTAAAATTAAAGATTCCACAATTACTATTGCTTATAGTTCCCCGGCACCCAGAGCGTTTTAATGACGTAAAACTGCTCTGCATCCAAGATCAATTAAACGTTGTTTTAAGAACCTCTGGAGAACCCGTTACTCAGTCTACTGATATTTATCTGGTAGATACGATGGGGGAGTTAAAGCTACTCTATGCGTCCTCTGATGTGGCTTTTGTGGGTGGCAGTATGGTGCCGGTAGGTGGTCATAATATTTTAGAGGCATCTGTCATTGGTGTTCCAGTAATGTTTGGCCCTTACATGACTAACTTCAAAGAAATTTCACGCCGAGTGATAGAGCAGCAAGCAGCTATCCAATGCAATACTTCAAATGAGGTGATTGATAATCTGTTAAGTTTATATCAACACGTTGATCAAAGAACTACTTTAATTGCGCGTGGCAAGCAATTTATACAACAAAATCAGGGTGCTATTAATAGAATTTATGCTCTATTGTCTGAGCATCTTTCATAGAATTTATTATTATTTGTCCTGTTCTGTTACAGAATTAACTCTATAAATATTCAGCTATAATAGTGTGAGGGTTGCTACGAGATTTTATATCTTGATAGCAATATCGCGTTTTTAATCCCAAAGGTGTTATGAGTAAGCAAAGAAAAGCGGTTGCGTTAATTTCAGGTGGTTTAGATTCTATGCTAGCTGCGAAAATAGTCATGGAACAAGGTGTTCATGTAGAAGGAATTAACTTCTTTACGGGCTTTTGTGTAGAAGGCCATACTCATGCTATTCGAGCTCAAGATAACGCAAAGCCTAATAGAAATAATGCCTTATGGGTTGCTGAGCAATTAGGGATAAAACTGCATATTGTTGATGTGATACAAGAGTATAAAAAAGTACTCATCAATCCAAAGCATGGCTACGGCACGCATATGAATCCGTGTTTGGATTGTAAGATTTTTATGGTTAATAAAGCCAAACAATGGATTGTTGAAAATGATTTTGACTTTATCATCACTGGAGAAGTGATTGGTCAAAGACCTATGTCACAAACCAAATCAAAAATGCCGATTGTAGCTAAACAATCGGGTGCTGATGATTTATTGTTACGCCCCATGTGCGCTAAAAATTTGCCGGCGACTAAGCCAGAACTTGAAGGTTGGGTAGATAGAGAGAAACTACATGATATTACCGGTCGTTCTCGTAAACCACAAATAGAAATGGCTAAGCAATTCGGTATCGATGATTATTCCCAACCTGCGGGTGGCTGTTGCTTTTTAACGGATAAGTATTATTCAGCAAAACTTGTGGATTTATGGAAAGCGCAAGGCGATAAAGACTACGAATTAGATGACATCATGTTGTTAAAAGTGGGGCGACATATCAGACCTAAGCCTAACTTTAAATTGATCGTTGCTAGAGAAGAAGGTGAGGGTCGTTTCCTGCAAGGCTATAAAAAAGAGTTTATCAGTATGCATTGCTCCAGTCATCCCGGTCCATTAACTTTAATTGATGGTGAGATGTCTGCGGAAGATCTGTATTTTGCTGCACGGGTGGTAGCACGTTATGCTCAAGGCCGAGATGAAGACCAAGTGGATATCACTATTACCCAGAAAGATGGTTCAGAAAGAATAATACAAGTGAAGCCCTTTTCTAAAGCAGAAGTCCTTAACGAATGGCACGTTTAAAATAGTAGTTATGCAAGAAGCCATAAGAGAAACTTTAAACGCCAGACGTTTATTATGTCCATTGCCGGTCATTCGGACACAAGATAAAGTCAAGCAACTCAATACAGGTGATCAATTAGAAATAATTTGTACAGATCCTGGTGTAATGCACGATATTCCTGCTTGGTGCCGTATTAATGGTCATAAAGTACTTGAGACAAATTCGGGTAATCACGAATACATCATTATTATTGAAGTAGGTGCAAAGTGACTGAAGCAATAGAAATAGTGAAATTGAATAAATTAAAAGCGAAAGCCAGTTATGTCGGCGCCGCTGTTAATATATTTCAGACGTTGATTAAAATTGGTTTTGGTATTTGGGGACAGTCAGCGGCTTTAATAGCCGATGGTGTTCATTCACTCTCTGATTTATTGAGTGATTTCTTAGTCATTGTTGCCGTTAGACTGGGTAGTCGTGAAGCGGATTATGAGCATCCCTATGGACATCGTCGTTTTGAAACCATAGCCACCGTCATTTTAGGTTTAAGTTTAATCGTAATTGGTGGCGGTATTTCATGGGCAGTCATGATTAGAATTACTCATCCAGAAGCGCTGCCAGCCCCTAACTCATTGGGTATAGCGGTTGCGTCTTTATCTATCATTATTAATGAGTGGCTGTATCACTATACTAAGCGTATCGCTAGAAAAACACGCTCTAAACTCTTATTGGCGAATGCGTGGCATCAGCGTAGTGATGCTATTTCATCACTCGTCGTTTTATTTGGTATTGGTGCAGTCATGTTGGGCTATCCGTTAGCCGATGCTATTGCTGCAATCGTTGTAGCCCTGATGGTTGTTAAAATAGGTCTTAACCTCATTTTTGAAAGCATTAAAGAATTAGTGGATACCTCATTGCCTCCAGTGCTCGTGGCCGAAATTCGTAATGCTATTATGGATATTGAAGGCGTTGAAGGGATACATTTATTACGCACGCGTCAAATGGGTGAGGACGCATTAATTGACGCTCATATCGTCGTGGATTCACGAATTACCGTATCAGAGGGTCATACGATTGGGGATATTGTCAGAGATGAATTGATCAGTCGATTTGATGATGTCATGGATGTGTTAGTGCATGTCGATCCTGAAGATGATGAAGCTTTATTTGAAAAACACAAACCTCTCACACGTAATGAAGTCAAGCTGATACTGGATCAGTATTTGCCTGATTTTAAGAGTCATATTGAAGATTTTAGAATTCACTATCTGAGTGAATGTATTGAAGTTGAACTTATTTTACCGTTTGACGTAAGCGCCGATGCTTTATTAATGACAGCATTAAAGAAGCAGATTCGCGTTATGAAGAAACGCGTAAGAAATATCAGCAATATCGTATTATTTTTTAAACAGAACGAGGACTAACAGATGGCTGTAGGACAATGCGATTTTCCAATCATGCACAATGTCAATGGAATAACGCTAGGCACCAGTAATGCGGGTATTAAGCAAACTGTTAGAGATGATATTCTAGTATTTCAAATGGTAGAAGGGGCCACTTGCGCAGGTGTGTTTACGCAAAATGCTTTTTGTGCTGCGCCAGTCCACGTAGCTAAAGCTAATTTAGCGCACAAGCCGCGTTGGTTATTAATCAATTCAGGTAATGCCAATGCCGGTACAGGTGAGCAGGGCATGCAAGATGCACTACAATCATGTGTTGAGGTCTCCAAAGTAGTGGCTGGTTTAGCAGAACAAGTGCTTCCCTTTTCTACTGGTGTCATAGGCCAATCTTTACCCGTTGATAAAATTACCTTGGCTTTACCTACAGCGGTTAGCAATCTGGCGATAGATAATTGGGATAAAGCCGCTCAGGCCATTATGACGACAGACACTTTTCCTAAAGGTGTTTCTAAAGTTATTAGTATTGCCGGTGAGACCATTACTATTAATGGTATTTCAAAAGGCGCAGGTATGATTCAACCTAATATGGCCACCATGTTAGGCTTTATGGCGACTGACGCTAAAATTAGCCAAACACTATTGCAAGATTGTTTAGCTTTAGCGGTTGAGCAATCGTTTAATCGTATTACTGTAGATGGCGATACCTCAACTAATGATGCTTGTATGTTAATGGCCAGTGGTTGCTCTGCGGTGCCAGAAATTTTAGCGGGCACTGAAAATTACACGATCTTTGCTGATGCCGTGATGACTGTCTGCAAACAATTAGCGGAAGCTATTGTTAGAGACGGTGAGGGTGCCACTAAATTAATGCGTATTAAGGTTGAAGGTGCATTAACTGATGAAGAAGCGGTGCGCGTTGGTAAAACAATTGCACATTCACCTTTAGTTAAAACCGCATTTTTTGCCAGCGATCCTAATTGGGGACGTATCCTTGCTGCCGTAGGACGAGCAGGGGTTGAAAATATGGTCTTAGAGCATGTGCAGCTTTTTTTAGATGATGTTTGTATCGTTAGGAATGGTGGTCGTGCAGATGATTACACAGAGGAAGCGGGTCAAGCCGTAATGGATAAAGAAGAAATTACCGTGACCGTTAAATTAGGTCGGGGAGTGGCGGTGCAAGAAGTACTGACCTGTGATTTGTCTTATGATTACGTAAAGATTAACGCAGAATATAGAACATAAGCTTGAGTTATGTCAGATAACGCACTGTTACATGTGGCGGTTGGAGTTTTAAAAGACACAGCTGGAAAGATTCTTATTTCTTTAAGAAAGTCAGGTGTGCATCAAGGGGGCTTGTGGGAGTTTCCGGGCGGAAAGTTGGATGTCAACGAAAGCGCAGAACAGGCTCTGGTTAGAGAGTTTAAAGAAGAATTAGATATCACAATAAACAGTGCCAGCCCGTTGATCGCTATTAAGCATAAGTATGCTGATTTGGCTGTGCAATTACATGTATTTTTAGTCACAGAGTATTCAGGAGAAGCAAAAGGCTGCGAAGGCCAGTTCTTCAAATGGGTCACGCCAACCGAACTAAATAAGCATACGTTCCCTGCTGCAAATCAACCGATCATCAAAGCCGCTCAATTACCTGATCGGTATGCCATATTAGATGATGCTGAAGATGAGACAATTTTATTAGCTAGGTTGCAGTACTTATTAGATCGCAACATAAAGCTTATTCAACTTCGTTTAAAAAATACCCCAGTCGTTGTTGTTCGAGGTTTTTTAGAAAAAGCTTATCCTTTATGTCAAGCACAGGGCGTAGTCTTATTACTTAATTCTGCTGTTAATCAGATGGAAGACTTTTCTCTGGATGGTATACATTTGACTAGTACAGACTTAATGGCTATCGGTAGTCGCCCCGTTTCTGAATACGATATTGCCGAAAATGAATATTGGGTGAGTGCATCTTGTCACAATCTAAAAGAATTAAAGCATGCTCAGCGCATAGGTATCGATTTCGTCGTTTTAGCGCCTGTGTTGCCCACACAAACTCATCCTGATACCCAGTTTATGGGATGGACGCAATTTGCCGAGTTAGTCTCACAGGTTAATATCCCTGTGTATGCCTTAGGAGGTTTATCAGAAACAGATTTAGATCAGGCACAGGCATCAGGTGCTCAAGGTATCGCCGCTATAAGAGCGTTTCTGAAGCAATAAACTTATCCCCAGAAACTGTGGATAACTCTGTGTGTTACGGGATCCAAGTACAACTAACTGACTAATTTCGCTTAAATTTGCTTAGATTGTCTAATATTTAGCCTATCCTCTAGCGACAATATAAATCAATAACTTATAGTAACATGATGATTGCTAATGCCTTTATTTCAGGGTTTTTTTGAGCTATCACATTATTAGAATATGAAATCATTTATTTGTGGGTAAGTATTACGTTTTTATTGCAATTCCATAACTAAGCCCTTGCACAAACCCAAATATCCACTCTCTCTACGCCGGCCTTTTTTAATAAGCTCGCTAATTCATGAACTGTCGTGCCTGTGGTCATTACATCATCGACAATAGCGACATGGAGGGCATTGATCGGTTTAATTAAACTAAACGCTTTTTCCATGTTTTTTCTTCGTTGTACTGCGCTTAATCCAATTTGATGCGGTGTGTCCCAGGTTCTATGGCAGCTCGTGATGTCTAACGGGATCTTTAACTCTTTTGCGACTGTTTTAGCAATTTCTAGGGCTTGATTAAAGCCACGTTCACGATAGCGCACTTTATGGAGTGGCACGGGGATGATTAAGTCCGGTAATTGTGCGGTTTGCTTAAGATAGTCTGCTAATAACAAGCCCAGTAAGCGAGCGTTTTTAGTATGACCACCAAATTTGAGTTGGGTAATTAAATGTCGCATTTCTGCTTGATACACAAAAGGGGCATAAGTTTCGTCAAAGGCCGGTGGCGTGCTAATACAGTGTCCACATAAGCTGGGTGTGCTGATGTGGCTTTCAAAGATTTCTGCACAGCGATAACAACACCGTTTATTTCTAAGCAGCCTTTGATAGCACAAATCACAGAGGTCATGTGACTTAAAGCCTTTATTTCCACATAACAAGCAGGTAGGCGGGAGCAGGTAATCCTGTATAATATTGATCCAGTTGTGTACCATTTTTATTTTATTAGGTTGACGATTGCTGTTAATGCATGTCCCTACAAACTATCACTGTTCTTGGAGATTAACAGAATGTCTGCAAATCCTGCTTTAAATACGCATCCTATCCGTCATGATTGGGCATTGGATGAAGTAAAAGCGCTGTATGCGTTACCTTTTAATGATCTTATTTTTAAAGCCCAAATAGTCCATCGCGAACATTTTGATCCTAACGAAGTACAAGTCAGTAGTTTATTGAGTATTAAAACCGGTTCTTGTTCTGAAGATTGTGGTTATTGTCCACAAAGTGCGCGTTATGATTCTGGTTTAACCCCCGAAGCATTAATGCCCGTAGACTCAGTTATTAAAGCGGCTCAACAAGCCAAAGATCAAGGCGCTTCTCGATTCTGTATGGGTGCTGCTTGGCGTCAACCTAAAGATAAAGATGTTGAACGCGTGATAGAAATGGTGCAAGGGGTTAAAGCTTTAGGCATGGAAACTTGTGTCACTTTAGGCATGTTAACAGATGCCCAAACACAGCGTTTAAAAGAAGGTGGTTTAGATTATTACAACCATAATCTCGATACTTCGGAAGATTATTATTCAGAAGTCATTACTACCCGTACTTATCAAGATCGATTAGATACCCTAGAGCGCGTAAGAGATGCCGGTATTAATGTATGTTGTGGTGGTATTGTCGGCATGGGTGAAAGTGATGTGGATAGAGCAGAGTTACTCATTCAGTTAGCTAATATGCCTAAGCATCCAGAAAGCGTGCCCGTTAATATGTTAGTGCAAGTAGAAGGTACGCCTTTAATGGGCGCTGAAGAACTTGATCCTTTAGTGTTCGTAAGAACCTTAGCAGTGGCTAGAATTATGATGCCAGAATCACGTGTGCGTTTATCAGCGGGTCGCAATAAAATGTCTGATGAAATGCAAGCCTTATGCTTTTTAGCGGGTGCTAATTCTATTTTTTACGGTGATAAATTATTAACCACCGATAATCCAATGACCAATCATGACCTTGCTCTATTTGAGCGTTTAGGTATTCGTTCTGGTGGATCTAGTTACGCTTAATGAGCTACGCCTTTACGGATTTATCGCAGCAATTACAATATATTGCCACGTCGGGATTATATCGATCTCGACGGGTCATTGATTCCCCTCAAGGTATTCAACTAAATATCGATGGTCGGAGCATCCTTAATTTTTGTAGCAATGATTATCTAGGTTTAGCTAACCATCCAGACGTTATCAATGCTTTTAAGTCGGGTGTTGATCAATATGGTGTTGGTAGTGGCTCTGCGCATTTAATCTGTGGACACAGTTCAGCGCATCATGCTCTAGAAGAAGAGTTAGCTGACTTCACAGGTCGTGAGCGGGCTTTATTGTTTTCGACGGGTTATATGGCCAATATAGGCGTGATATCCGCTTTGCTAGATAAGCATGATGCCGTCTTTGAAGATCGTTTAAATCATGCGTCGTTATTAGACGGTGGACTGATGTCAGACGCGCGATTCAAACGGTATCACCATGCCGATACCGAACATCTAAAACGTCATTTAAATACAGCCAATGGCAACAAATTGATTGTGACTGATGGCGTATTTAGTATGGACGGTGATTTTGCCCCCTTAGCCGATTTAGCCAAAGTCGCTAAAGCGCATGATGCTTGGTTAATGGTTGATGATGCCCATGGTTTTGGCGTTTTGGGTGCAAAGGGTGCTGGCTTAGCGGAATGTTTGGGCTTAAGCCAAACTGATTTACCTATTCTAATGGGCACCTTAGGTAAAGGTTTTGGTACTTTTGGGGCTTTTATAGCGGGGTCTGATGAGTTAATAGAAACCTTGATTCAAAAAGCGCGCACCTATATTTTTACGACGGCATTGCCTGCTGCCGTTGCCGAGGCTACACGAGCGAGTTTAAAACGCGTTATCGCGGATGATTGGCGTAGAGAGCATCTTAAGCAGTTAGCTTTACGCTTTAGGACGGGGGCTCAACAATTAGGCTTGGCGTTAGTAAATCCTGTTTCAGCCAATACGCATCTGAAAACAGAAAGGCTGTCAGCGATACAGCCCATTATTATCGGTGAGAGTCAAAGAGCCGTGGCGATCAGTGAGCAGCTATTAAAAGCGGGCTTTTTAGTCAGTGCTATCAGGTCGCCTACCGTACCTAAAGGCAGTGCGCGTTTACGCGTCACCTTTTCTGCGTTACATCAAGAGCAGCAAATCGATCAGTTACTTGATGCGGTAAACACCGCCATTAAGCAAATCCCGTCTGTGGCAGATTAATAGGTTCATGGTTAAGATTCATCAACAGTCACTGGGTCAGGGCCCTACCATTGTGCTAGTGCATGGATGGGCAATGCACAGTGGTATTTGGAAAGACTTCGCTGAGAAATTGGCTCAGCACCATCGCGTTATCTGTCTTGATTTACCCGGCCATGGACAGAGTGAAGCATTAGAAGACTTTAACTTAGCTGACATCAGTGCTGCTTTAGTGGCAGCAGTCCCTGAAGGGCAATTTTGTTGGTTGGGTTGGTCATTGGGCGCCACGGTTGTTTTAGATATTGCGCAGCGCTATCCTGAAAAGGTGGCCTCCTTAGTGTTACTGTCGGGTAATCCGATGTTTACGCAAAGTGAGCAATGGCCAGGTATGCGCGTTGATTTATTAGAAGCTTTTGCGGCGCAATTGCATGCAGATTGCCAAGCGACTTTATTACGGTTTCTGTCTCTACAGGTCAATCAATTGCCTGACTTTAAACTGCTTTTAAAAAAACTCAAAGCCGCTGTGGTCGAAAGTACAACACCTGATGCCCAAACCTTGCAAGGCGGCTTAGATATCCTTAAAACCGCAGATTTAAGAACAGCATTAGCTGAAACTAACGTGCCAGTCTCAGTGATACTCGGTACGCGAGATACCTTGGTTCCGGTTGCCGTAGGCCAGCAATTGCAAGCATTGGCCCCACTTATTGAGCTGACTATTATCGATAAAGCCGGTCATGTGCCTTTCTTATCTCACCCTCAGGCACTCATAGACATCATTTCAACATTCATGGCTGACCGCACTCATGATAAAAGTCGAATCAAACAGTCATTTGCAAAAGCGGCTAGCACTTATGATGGCGTTGCGGCTTTACAGCGACAGGTGGGTAGGGCTTTATTAACGTCCGTTGAGCTTGAACATGCTAACGGTGTCTTATTAGACCTAGGGTGTGGAACTGGATTTTTGACTTCGGCGTTAGTGGAGGGTGCTAATCATCAGCAGTTAATCGCAGTGGATATCGCCCATGCTATGTTAAAAACGACACAAACTAAATTAGTCACCCAAGCAGATCTTAATTATGTGTGTGCAGACGCAGAGTTTCTGCCGTTTGCTACTGCGAGTGTTGATCATTTATTTTCTAATTTAGCCTTGCAATGGTGTCACAACTTAACAGCTGTATTCACAGATATTAAGCGGGTTTTAAAGCCAGAAGGGCAGTTGGTTTTCTCAACATTTGGTCCCAATACTCTGCAAGAATTAAAAGCGGCATGGTCTGCAGTTGATCACTACCCGCATGTGAATGATTTTTACAATACGGCACAAGTTCAGGCATTTTTAGAGCAGGCCGGCTTTACTGATATTCAGTGCATCAGTCAGTCGTATGTCTCTTATTACCCCACGGTTAAAGCGCTCATGCAAGAGTTAAAAGGCTTAGGTGCTCAACAAGTGGCGGGGCGTAATAAATCGATGACCACTAAAACGGCGATGCAAAATATGTTCGCGGCTTATGATGCGTTGCGTATCAATGAGCAAATCCCCGCCACGTTTGAAGTAATTAGTGTTATTGCAAAGGGATAAGAGAATGACGTCAGGTTACTTTATAACGGGTACGGATACTCATGTAGGTAAAACGTGGGCAAGCATAGCCTTAATGCAGTATTTTAAACGGCAAGCTAAAGTCGTTGTAGGGATGAAGCCGGTAGCTGCCGGTTGTATGCTAAGCGATAGCAATGAGGGGGGAGAGCAATATCTCTGTAATGAAGATGCGCTATTAATGCAAACGCACGCTTCACTCCATCAGTCTTATGACCTAATTAATCCTTATGCGTATGAGTTACCCGTTTCGCCGCATATTGCAGGGGTTGATGACCCCGTTGACTTCGCTAAAATCCTTGAGTGTTTTGATGCGCTAAAAGCATCAGCTGATATAGTCATTGTAGAAGGCGCGGGGGGGTGGCATGCCCCCTTAAATGCTCAGCAAGATATTGGTGACTTGGCTAAAGCATTGGACTTGCCGGTTATTCTAGTGGTGGGGATTAAATTGGGTTGTATCAATCACGCCAAATTAACCTATCAAGCGATACAGCAATCTGGGTTGGCATGTGCGGGTTGGATAGCGGCGTGTGTGGACGGTGATATGTTACATAGAGATGAAAATATTCAGACCATTAAAGCCGCTTTATCAGCGCCTTTACTCGGTGTTTTACCTCATATGCTTACAGCAGATTTTGATTTATTAGCGGAGCAATTGTTAATTAATCAATAATCAGACAGGTTCTTGGGTGGAATAGCCGCTCTTAGCGCATTCAACACCGCGAATACATCGATGATTTCTTGAGTCACCGCACCCGCAACAGGACTCAGATAACCCAGGCCGGCAAAGCCCATGCCTATGACGCTTAAAATCATACCTCCGACGGCGCTTTGTAAGGCGATCTTGCGCATTCGTGCGCCGATATGAAATAACTCATCCACCTTTAATAAAGAACTATCCATAATGACGGCATCAGCTGATTCACCGGTGATATCGCTGTTTTGGCCAAAGGCAATGCCAATAGTGGCGGCGGTTAAAGAGGGGGCATCGTTAATACCATCCCCTAAATATACGGTTTTAGCGATTTGGGTTTCTGCACGGACGATGTCTAGTTTTTGCTCAGGGCTTTGACTAAAGTGCACATGTTTGATGCCCACATGCTCAGCTAAAAATCGTACTTCAGATTCTTTGTCCCCCGAAACGATCATCACTTTTTCAAATAAATGATTCGGTTGCAGATGGTTGATAAATGAAGAACTGTCAGACCTCACCTCATCTCTAAATTGTAAGGCACCCGCATAGTGATGATTGATTAATACAATACATTCTAAGCCACCGGTAATCGGCGGTAATTTTGAGATGGCATCAGGATGTAAGGCAATAAATTGTTTACGGCTGGTGATCTGTATGTGTTTTCCATACACGTTGCCGGTTAAACCTTGCCCAGGTAATTCGGCAATTTCATTCGCATTAACCAGTTGCAGTCCCGCTTTGTCAGCGGCCATTAAAATAGCGCTGGCTAAAGGATGCTTAGAATAGCGCTCTAAACTGGCGGTTAACAGTAATAACTCATCTTCAGATTGATCGTTATGCGGTGTAATAGCCGTTAGCCACGGTCTGCCATAAGTGAGCGTGCCGGTTTTATCAAAAATAGCCGTGCGACATTGGCCAATCGTCTCAAGAATCGCAGGATTTTTAATAATAATCTCTCTACGTGCCGCTAAAGAGATAGAACTGATAATCGTCACCGGAATGCCAATTAATAAAGGACAGGGTGTGGCAATAACTAATACCGCTAGAAAGCGAATAACATCCCCGCTATACCACCATGCAGCTAACGCAATGAGCACAGAAAAAGGCGCATAGAGCGCACCTAACTGATCACCTAATCGTCTTAGGTAAGGGCGATAATTTTCAGACGACTTCATCACTTCCATGATCTTTGCATAGCGCGAATCAATCGCCAACTTATCCGCTCTGATGGTTAAGGCACTGTCACCATTAATCGCGCCAGACATAACCGGTGAGCCCGTGGTCTTCGACATTTGATAAGGTTCACCGGTTAAGTATGATTCGTCCATCGCACTGGATCCTGCTGTAACGGTACCGTCAACGGGGCAGATTTCATGCGGTAGGATTAATAACTCATCCCCAATACACACTTGCTCTGTGCTGATATCAAGCAGGCTGTTTTCGAGTTTTTTGTGGGCAACCGCCGGCATACGTTTTGATAACGCTTCTAACACTGAAGAGGCTTTGCGAACTGCATAATGTTCTAATGAAGCCCCACCTGCTAACATCAAAACGACTAAGCTAGCGGCTAAATATTCATAGAGTGTGACTGCGGTTACAATAGACAAAGCAGCCAGTAAATCAGCGCCCCAATCGCCTTTAACCATTTTAGTTAGAATGCTTAGCACTAAAGGGATGCCGCCTAATAGCAAGACTAAAAATAATGGCAGTTGCGGGTAGGTGCAAGAGAAATGGATTTGTTCGCTAAAGAGAGGCTTTAGATTTGACGATAAATCAGTGTTAATCGTTAACGTAAACGTCTCAGGACTGATGACTACAAAATACTGTAAAACGAGGTAACTGATAATGCCAATTAAACTGAGTACAGCAATACTATTTTCATAGTTTGCTGTGTCAGTTTTATTATCGGGGGATGACATGGGTGTTAATCGTTAACGATCTCATCATCAGTTTCTGATAGACCATCAACTGACCAGAGTTTTTCGAGTTGGTAAAAGCCACGTGCTTCTGAAGTCATTGCGTGTACGATAATGTCTGCTAAATCAAGTAACACCCAATCTGAGCCTAAGTCACCCTCAATACCTAAAGGTTTAAAACCGGCTTCTTTAGCTTTTTCTACGACATAATCACATAATGATTTAAGGTGACGATCCGATGTGCCGGTGACCACGATCATGTAGTCGGTAAAGCTGGTTTTTCCGCGTACATCCAATGTAACAATGTTATGTCCTTTACGATCATCCAAAACGTCTTGGACGATTTTTAATAAATCTTCTACTTGCATTAAAATTCCTAGTGATATGATGAGACTATTATCTCAGGTAAAGCTGGTGTTGCCTAATATAGGTGAGCACCTTGTCGGGAAGTAAGAATCCCGGATTCTTTTTCTGTGCAATCATCTCTCTGATTGCCGTTGCCGAAATGTCGAGTTGCCGAACGGGTTGAAAGTATAACTTACCCGCTGGGGCCTCTGCCAATTCTGCGCTATCTGTCGCTAGATGGGCTACAAAAAACGCATTTAGTGCTTGTGCTTCATAGTTGGGGCGAGTTAACACCACAATATGGGCATAATTAAATAAGGCTTGCCACTCATGCCATGTCGTTAGTTGATTAAACGCATCGCTACCGATAAATAATAATAACGGCTGTGTCGCACTTTCATCACGTATCGACTTGAGCGTGTCCACCATATAAGACGGGCCACTGCGTTTTAACTCCCGATCATCAATCTTTAAATCAGGCTGTCCTTCAATCGCCAGTGCTAACATCTTTAAACGACTTTCTGCAGTGACAGAAGGTTGTTCACGATGAGGGGGCTGAGCACTTGGAATTAAACGAATCTCCGTTAAATCAAACCGATCTTTAACTTCTAACGCGGAGCGTAAATGACCGTAATGAACTGGATCAAATGTGCCCCCAAATACCCCAATCATTTACTGTCTAATATGCCCATCGCCTAATACGATGTATTTTAAAGAGGTTAAGCCTTTTAAACCGACAGGGCCACGGGCATGTAATTTATCAGTACTGATACCAATCTCTGCGCCTAAGCCGTATTCAAAGCCATCCGCAAAACGGGTCGATGCATTGATCATGACCGAACTGGAATCTACTTCGCGTAAAAAACGTCTGGCACGGGTGTAGTCTTCAGTGACTATAGACTCTGTATGGCTAGAACTGTATTGGCTAATATGATCAATCGCTTCATCTAAACCCTGCACGACTTTAATCGATAGAATGGGCGCTAAATATTCTGTTTGCCAGTCTTCTTCTGTCGCTCTAATCGCTTGCGGAATTAAAGAACAGGTTTTAAGACAGCCACGTAATTCAACCCCTTTGGCATTATAAATTTCTGCTAATAAGGGTAGCACCTTAGCGGCGATGCCTTCGGCTACTAAAAGTGTTTCCATCGCATTACAAACACCATAACGATGGGTTTTAGCATTGTCTGCAATTTTAATGGCTTTATCTAAATCCGCTTTATCATCAATATACACATGACAAATGCCGTCTAGATGTTTAATAACAGGAATCGTGGCATCTTGAGAGATACGCGCAATTAGACTTTTACCACCGCGTGGCACAATGACATCCACATAATCTTTTAGTGTAATCAGTTCACCTACCGCAGCACGGTCGGCCGTGGTCACAATTTGCACGGTTTCTATAGGTAAGCCTGCTGCAGCTAAGCCTTCTGTAATGCACGCAGCAATCGCTTGATTTGAATGGATGGCTTCAGAACCGCCTCTTAAAATACAAGCATTGCCTGATTTAAGACATAAAGCCGCCGCATCGATGGTGACATTAGGGCGAGATTCATAAATGATGCCGATAACCCCTAAAGGCACGCGCATTTGTCCGACTTGAATGCCACTGGGCCTGTAACTGAGGTCACTAATTTCACCCACGGGGTCGGGCAATGCGGCCACTTGTTTTAAACCTTCCACCATGGCTTGCACGCCTTTCGCGTTAATGGTTAAACGGTCTAAGGACGCTGCATCTAAGCCGTTTTGTTGGCCGGCCGTGAGGTCTTTTTGATTTTCTGAAATTAAGGTCGCTTGATTTTGCTCAAGGATGTCAGCAATTTTTAATAAGGCTAGGTTTTTAATACCCGAATCTGCTCGGCTGATTTCTTTCGCGGCTTTCCTGGCTTTAATGCCCAGGTCTTGCATGTAAACTTTAATATCCACTAACACGCTCATAAACAGGGTTGATTTTATTAGCCTATTATAGCGTTTAACGCGTTACAGCGATAAATTAATGACAGTTATGTAAGGAGGGGAAGTGGGCAGCTTAAAAGTTATAAACTGCAAAGGGGCGCCCATGTTTCTAAGGCCTTACGATGCATCCAGCCGAACATCAATCGTAATAATGACTAACGAGCTCACTCTAACACGTTATATAAAGTCTAGTACTAATTATAATTCCACTCTGTACTTTTAATGACCAAGCTAATGATTTTAATGGCTGTCTGTGGGTGTTGTTCAGAGTGTTTTGGGGCTTAATAAGGTGACTAGTAATACTTGCTAGGCGTCTCGCGGACTCGTTAACAGGGCTCCACACTCTGGCGACACGCCTAGCCATGTTTGAAGGATGTCTCGAAGCTATCGCTACACGCCACAACTGGTTGTCGGCATACATTTTATGAGTGCGTGACGTGTCGCAAGGGTTGCTAGGCGTGTTTCAGACTGCTCGACACGTGTCGCCAACTACTCAAAGCTTGTCAACAGGCGCTCGAGAAATGTCGTCAGAGGGTTGAACAGTGTGATGAGAGTCGAGACACGCCGTAAGATAGCTCAATAGCAACCTCGCCACCAATGTACGCCGTTTCGCTCGTAGAAAAGCAAAAGCTGCGGGTAGCCAAAACAACAAAGCTGCATATAAACGCCACTCAGAAAAAAGCCCGCGCTATCAGAACTGTGGGCTTTTTTGTCTTCAATAAGTATGTTAAATTAAAATTATTACAAGTTGGTATTTTAACCAGCAGTAAATATTAAGTATTTTGTGTAAGTCTTCTTAAAATTATTGAATTAATAATTTAGATTCAGCTCCATTTAAAACTTTCGATAGTTCTTTACTTATAAATATGGCTCCATTTAAAGATAGGTGATCAGAGTCCCCGTACAAAATCTTGCCTCCTATCTTACCGTAACACTTGAGAGTGTCACAAAGATACGCCGAAGAGTCAAACAATCTAACTTTTGGATAATCTTTTAATACTCTTCTTACTAGCTCGCGATATTCTTTATGTCTTAAGTTGTATGCTACTCGAGAGATAGAGCAATCTCCAGTAGAGGAAGTGTTTTTTCGCAAAGGTCGAACAAAGCATAATCGAGGGTCGAAATTTAACTCTGGGTTGTCCATGACGAAAATCACCTGTTCTTTATGATTGAGTGCATCCAATGTTTTGCGCATACCAATCTCAAAGACTTGTTTTCGGTCAGTAATGGAAGGATTGCTAATGAGTGTGAAAATCCAGTTGTCATATAGATAAAAAGGACCTCTAGATACAAGTATTACTGTATTAATTGATTTTTCTTGAGCAACAAATTCAGTCGCACGTATTCCACCTTTGTATATCTCAATTTCAGCGTTGCTACCTAAAGGATAGGTAGCAACATCTAAGAAAAGTCTTCCTCCTAGATTAACAAGACCTTTCCCTTCTGATAATAATTGTTCAGACAATCCATTATAAAGTGCGGCTGAATGTGAGTCACCGATTAAAGCTATATTAGGCTTATCGCTGGTAGAGACTGAACAATATCGAATATTTCTCGACAAATTGTACATTTTCATGCAGTTAGAATGACTTATTGGGTCATTCTCAGTAAGTTTTACTATGTCATTGCCAGAATAATTAATTCCGCTTATCGAGGTTCTTATTGAAGAGAAACCATTATGTTTATAAGAAATATAGCCAATACTTCCAATAGCAATCATTAGCACAGCTAATACGATTGTTTTTGTATTACCAAATTTACCAAAACGAATGGGCTTTTCAATAAATTTATAAGTCAACCACGCTAGTGCAATCGAAATTACAACGGCTGCAATACGAATATTTCTAGCAGGCGTTTCACTTTCAATAATGCGTGCAAATGACAGTAATGGCCAATGCCACAGATAAAGTGGAAAACTAATCAATCCAAACCATACTAGAATACGATTAGATAAAATCACCCGATTTAACCAAGCTTGTGAGCCTGCAGAAATA
>Ga0214182_1000075_pt1 | contig 48356 bp, 43 predicted proteins | sample TroBogEpilimnion_8_FD_153020 | JGI IMG/M metagenome (GOLD analysis project Ga0214182, IMG submission 153020) | Freshwater microbial communities from Trout Bog Lake, WI - 14NOV2007 epilimnion | ecosystem: Environmental > Aquatic > Freshwater > Lake > Epilimnion/Euphotic zone | place: Trout Bog... | reverse complement strand
TTGTAGTTCGATAGCAGGCTATCAATTAAATCATTGGGTAAAGCTTTTGGTAAGGTCATTTTTAATCCATTTCTGAAAATAGCAGTTTCCTGCAAAATGACTATTTACACAAAATTTCTTACACCCTCTATGAATATATTTGTTAAATGATTTAAAAGCCCTAAATTTTTCATGGAACTCCTATTTCATTAACTTTTATTCATTAACTTTTCTGAGTAGCTCCACAACTTTACTATAACCTTCTTTGGTATTGATAACCTCTATTGGTCTTCCCCCCCCCAAAGCTATTTTTGGTGTGTTTAACCACTTATCAAATGCTTTTTGATGCCCTAATTCCTTTATACCCAGCTCAGCAAGAGCACTGTAATTTTGGCTAGTATTAATTACAACATTACTTTTAATACCAGTAGCAGTCTCTAGTACTTTTTTAAAGTGGTGGCCCATTGTTTCATTAACACTCCTAACTCCTTCGCATCGAAATGACATACAACTTCATAATTCACCACCATTTCGAGTAGACTTAAGCTGCATTTGTCCGCCACATATTTGGCATTGCGTATATTTATCATCATAAGATTTTGTTAATTTTGCTGTTATTACAATAAAATCTTCTAATTCAAAGGGAGCTGGTTCAAAACAATACCAACCATTTTCCTTATCATATATAGCGCCGTATTTAGTTGCGTGTTCAATTACTGCTGGCGTTATAGCTAATTGTATTTTTTTCATATCATAATCATCACTTTTATGAATAAATCCTTAGAAATGCCTTTGTTGCTCATTTCCATTGCGCAAAGATACCTTTTTTCATACCCTAATAATTCAGCTACAATCACCAAAATGTAAAATATTTACTATAGTCTATATTTCTGACTAATGCAAATAAGTCATTGTTTTAAAACGTTTTTTATAATACATTTACATGTATTAGTAACTTTAAATGAAGATTTTTTAAAGTTGATCTATTGCTTACTTGTACGTGAAATTATCAAGATAAAAGAAAATTATTCTGCGACAAAGGTCAACTAAGACACCTAAAATAACATTCATATTAGACGCTCTGACTGCCATAAACCTAAAGCAGATTCGACATTACACATAGAAGGCAGTGAGTCGGCTGCCTTTACCTATATGCATAACTTTTCTCTTATTCTGCTTACAAGATTAGAGTTTGTTTGGCGATAGCCATAACAGGAAATTGATTTTTCTCTGATTTGTAATAGGTAAGAATGCTAAAGTCTAGCACTCATCTTTGAACTCGTCCTTTGCTGCTTACGTCAGGGAGCAGCATCAGCCTCGCATTACATTTAATTTTCTTCAACAACGGCTAAGTTGAATTTTATGTATATTTAGGTATGGAAACTGCACCTTAATTAGTTGGATAAAATAATCAACTTTTGGGGTGCAGTATAAATATGGATCTTATATAGATCTCACAAAATATGAAGTTTTGAGATAAATATGAGCTTTGATTAGATCCTACACAGAACTAAATATCTAAATTACTAGCGCCCAACGCATTGCTTTCAATAAAGGCGCGGCGCGGCTCTACATTGTCACCCATTAACGTAGTAAAGATTTCATCAGCTGCAATAGCATCGTCAATTTGTACTTTAAGTAAACGACGCACTGTAGGATCCATTGTAGTTTCCCATAGTTGCGATGGATTCATTTCACCCAAACCTTTATAGCGTTGAATATTGAGGTTGTGCCTTGCTTCCTCAAGAAGCCAATCTAGCGCTTGTTTGAAAGTTGAAACCGCCTCTTCTTTTTCTGCACGTTTAATTAAGGAGCCTTCTCCAATTAAACCTTGCAGCATCACTGACATTTTACTGATTTGGCGGTAGTCACCAGAGCCTAAGAATTCAGCATTTATAACACAGCACTGCAGATTGCCATGCACGTATTTATTTACCTCTAACCGGTAGGCACCTGCCTCTTGATCAAAACCAACAATAACTTCAGAGCCGGTAGCCCCAAGTATAGGACGCAGCTTCTCAGCAGCGGCTTCTGTACTTTCCTTCGTCGCTAGACTTAATTCGCCCAAATCTTGGATGGCACGTAATACGCTTTCATCATAGAGCGCAGAAATTCGACGAATTACCGCTTCAGTGACCACCATTTGTTTTGCGATTTCGGCCAATGGTGCACCGGAAATAACAGCACCATCCGTTTTAGTGACTAACTCCGCACCTTTAAGGGCTGATTGCAGTAAGTATTGATCCAACTCTTGCTGGTCTTTTAGATAACGCTCATCTTTGCCTTGTTTTACTTTGTACAGCGGAGGTTGCGCAATATAGATATGACCACGCTCAACTAACTCGGTCATTTGGCGATAGAAGAAAGTAAGAAGTAAAGTACGGATATGTGCACCATCGACGTCGGCATCGGTCATGATGATGATACGGTGATAACGTAATTTTTCAGCATTAAAATCGGCTTTGCCGATGCTGGTGCCCAACGCTGTAATTAATGTTGCAATTTCTTGTGAGCCGATCAGTTTATCGAAACGTGCTTTCTCAACGTTTAAGATTTTACCTTTTAACGGCAAGATAGCCTGAAATTTACGATCACGCCCCTGTTTGGCTGAACCACCCGCAGAGTCTCCTTCGACTAAATAGATTTCACATTTAGCGGGATCACGTTCCTGGCAGTCCGCTAACTTGCCTGGCAAGCCCATTGTGTCCATTACACCTTTACGGCGCGTTATATCGCGCGCTTTACGCGCTGCTTCACGTGCACGTGCTGCTTCTACAATCTTTCCAATAATGATTTTGGCATCGATCGGGTTTTCTAGTAGATATTCAGCTAATTTAGCAGAGACCACTTCTGACACGACTGGCTGCACTTCACTTGAAACTAATTTATCTTTGGTTTGTGATGAGAATTTTGGTTCAGGAACTTTAACTGACAAGACGCAAGTAATACCTTCACGCATATCATCACCAGTGGTTTCCACTTTTGCTTTTTTAGCGTAATCATTTTGTTCGATATAGTTATTTAACGTACGCGTCATCGCTGTACGCAAGCCGGTTAAGTGCGAACCGCCGTCGCGTTGTGGGATGTTGTTAGTAAAACATTGCACGGTCTCGCTATAAGAGTCGTTCCATTGCATAGCCACTTCTACGGTCATGCCATCTTTTTCGCCTATGGCATAAAATGGTTTTGGATGTAGCACCGTTTTTGTACGGTTCATATATTCCACAAAACCACGTACGCCACCTGAGTAGGCAAAGTTTTCACTCTTACCAGTTCTCTGATCGATTAACTCAATTTTTACACCATTATTTAAAAATGATAGTTCGCGAATGCGTTTAGCTAAAATTTCAAAGTGGTACTCTACCAACAAGAATGTTTCGACGGACGCTAAGAAATGCACCTCGGTACCACGACGCTCTGTCGTGCCCGTTAATGCTAAAGGCGCAACAGGTACACCGCGTCTAAACTCCATTTGATGAACCTCGCCATTACGGCAAATTTTCAAGCGCAACCAATCAGAGAGCGCATTCACCACAGAGACCCCCACACCATGCAAACCGCCTGATACCTTGTATGAGTTTTGGTCAAACTTTCCGCCTGCATGCAGTTCCGTCATTACAATTTCTGCTGCAGAACGCTTTACTACCTTTATATCATCGTATTTAATATCCGTTGGAATGCCGCGTCCGTTATCCGTAACGCTGACGCTGTTATCCAAATGAATAATGACCTTAATTTCATTACAGTGTCCAGCTAAAGCTTCATCAATGGCGTTATCTAAAACCTCAAACACCATATGATGCAAACCTGATCCGTCTGAGGTATCGCCGATATACATTCCTGGGCGCTTACGTACCGCATCTAAGCCCTCTAGTATTTTAATGCTAGATGAATCGTAATCGGGTGTTACTGGTTTTTTATCAGCCATGCCATTAGTCTTTTCTAAGTTATCTTAATTTTTGATATTACTTTTCTGTTTGGTGCTATTTAAGTTTCACGTGAAACATTTCTAGTTTCAGTTTTATAAACAAGTGTTATATGCGCATTGGCATTACAACATATTTATAGTTTACATTATTAGGAACTGTAACTAAGCAACTGCTATTTGCATCTGCGAATGAAAATATTACCAGCTCGCTATTAGAGTTATTAAGAACGTCTATTAAATACGTTACGTTAAAGCCTATATCTAACTTATCACCACTATAATTAACTTCCAACTCTTCTTCCGCTTCTTCTTGATCGCTATTTGTACTAATTAATTTTAAATTATTATTACTTAATACCATGCGAATGCCGCGGTACTTTTCATTGGATAAAATTGAAGCACGTTGCATTGCTAATAAAACCCCTAATCGTTCTATTGTGAATGTATTTTGATGGCCACTAGGAATCACTCGATTGTAATCAGGAAACTTCCCATCGATCACTTTAGAAATAAGCTTAATATTAGCAAAGCTAAAGTTTACCTGGTTAGTAGAAATCTCTATTTGTACATCTTCATCACTGTCATCTAATAATTTAACCAACTCAATCACTGTTTTACGCGGCAGGATTATTTCTTGTTTATCATAATTTTTCTTTAACTCGGTTGAAGTAAAACTTAATCTATGTCCATCTGTACCGACTATATTTAAACGATTAGCGGTTACTTCAAAAAGTAAACCGTTAAGATAGTAACGAATATCTTGTTGCGCCATAGCAAACTCAACTTGTTTTAACAATTCTTTAAGTTGGCGCTGACCTATCACAACTAAAGTACTTAAACCCTGTGTTTTTGATATAACAGGATAATCTGCTGCTGGTAATGTTTGTAAATTAAACCGGCTTTTTCCAGCTTTTAAAGTAATACGGCTCTCGTTAGTGACCATATTAATTTCAGATCCTTCAGGCAAGGATCTACAAATATCTAGTAATTTTTTTGCGGCTATTGTGGTAGAAAAATCACCCCCTGTGGCACTATCTATAGACAAAGAAATTTGCATTTCTAAATCAGTTGCTGTCAGCGTCATTTTATTGTGTTTAGACTCTAATAATAAGTTGGAGAGTATTGGCAAGGTATGTCTTTTTTCTACAATACTAGCAACTGACGTAAGCGGTTTTAGTAATGTATCGCGGTTGATTTGTATATTCATCTTTTATAACCTAAATAATATATATATAAATAATAACAATAATAATAACGCACTTTTTTGTGGATAACCCACTATTCTACTATTAAATCAGTAGGTTAATGCAGTTATTTCTGTCTGTGTAATGACATAATCTACTGTGGATGAATTGTTGAGAAAATTTCAAAGTTATGTAATACACATACTTATACTAATTTTATCCACAACATATCCTTAACTTTACAACCCTTTTAATAAAACAGTTTAATCAACTTCTGTTAAATAAATATGATTTTTTAATCTCTAATAACTTGAATCAAAAAACTAATATCGCGAGTAAATGTTGGATCATTTTGTCTTAATAAATCAACTTCATCACAAGCATGCATTACAGTTGTATGATGCCTACCACCAAAGGCTTCACCAATCTCAGGAAAGCTGTGGTTAGTTAACTCACGGGATAATGCCATAGCAATTTGACGTGGTCTTGCAAAATTTCGCGTACGTTTTTTACTATACATCTCAGCGACTTTAATTTTATAATAATCAGCTACAGTTTTTTGTATATTTTCCATCGTTACTTGCCTGCCGCGAACCGCAATCAAGTCCCGTAGCGCATCTTTTGCTAGATGTAAATCAATCACATGACCAGTAAACTTAGCCATTGCTATTATACGGTTAAGGGCACCTTCAAGCTCGCGCACACTAGATCTGATTTGTTTAGCAATAAAAAAAGCAACATCTTCTGGTAAGTCTAAATTAACAGCTTCTGCTTTCTTCAGCAAAATGGCTACACGCATCTCTAACTCTGGCGGTTCTACGGCGACTGTTAATCCCCAGCTAAAGCGGGTTCTTAAGCGTTCATCAACATCAATAATTTCCTTGGGATAAGTATCACAGGTAATAATAATTTGTTTTTTTGCTTCAATGAGTGCGTTAAATGCATAAAAAAATTCTTCTTGTGTGCGTGTTTTCTTTGCAAAGAATTGAATATCATCAATAAGCAAGAGGTCTAGCGAGTGATATTGGCGTTTAAACTCATCAAAGGCTTTATGTTCATAGGCTTTTACTACGTCAGAAACGTATCGTTCAGCATGTAAATAGCGTATTTTTGCATCAGGATTATGTTGCTTTAACTCATTTCCTATAGCTTGAAGTAAGTGCGTTTTACCCAAGCCAACACCACCATAAATAAACAGTGGATTGTAAGCTGTTCCAGGATTCTGAGCGACTTGAATTGCTGCTGCCCGAGCTAATTGGTTTGCCCGGCCGGTCACGTAATTATCAAAATTGAATGACGGGTTAAGACCGGAGGCTTCATTATTTTTTTGTGTGGTTTTCTTTAGAGCCTTACTCAGTTGAACCGAAATATCGTTTTCAGCGGGAGACGCAATATTTAAAATTTTCTTAGCACTGTCAGTAGTTTTTGCAGGCGTTCCGGCTAATTTGGGGTCGCTATCATTTAAAATTAATTCAATGCGCGTATTATCTAAACCACTTTCACTTGCAAACTGCTCAATCTTTTTAAGAAATCGTTCTTTTACCCACTGCATTACAAAACGATTAGGGGCTATTAGACGTAAAGTATTACCGTCAATCTCAGATAATAAAGGTTTTATCCAAGTACTAAACTGTTGTGTCGACAGTTCTTTCTCAAATCGATGGAGACAGGAGGACCAAAAATTTTCCATCAATGAATATTTACCTCAGCTTTAGTTATTTGACAACAACTAAAATTGTTATAAGTGGTTGTTTTTATTTAAGACAATAATTTTCGATAAACAATATTATTGTTATAATGCATCGGTTATATTCTAGCTGTTTTAGTTAAACTTATCCACAGGCAATTATTAATGTGCATGAGCAAATAAAAGTTGACAGAATAGGTTGTTATCGGTTCTAATAGCGCCCTTTATAGCATTCTGCATCGCTGGAGATTTAAATGAAACGTACCTATCAACCATCTAAGACACGTCGTGCTCGTACTCATGGCTTTTTAGTTCGTATGGCAACTAAAGGTGGCCGTGCTGTTATTGCAAGACGTCGTGCTAAAGGCCGTACACGTCTAGGCCTATAATTTAAGGTCCGCTAGGACTTTAGGCATTGCACTGCAAAATTATCTAAATCTTGTCTTAAAAGCAATTATTGATAATGCTAAATAAGTTTAGTTTTTCTAAACAAGACAAGATACTAAAAACGGATGAATTTTCATCCGTTTTTAATTTCCGCAAACGTATTTCTGCTCAATATTTATGTTTGCACTATCAACCCAGCACATCAGAACGCGTCAGACTGGGATTGGTGGTGGGCAAGAAAACAGCAAAATTGGCTGTAAGCAGAAATTATATGCGCCGCGTATTGCGCGAGTTCTTTCGTACCCAGAGGCATCAAATTCCCAATTTTGATTTAGTCATACGCGTGCAAAAGAAATTTGAGCCGGTCAATTTCATGCAAATACAGAATGAGTTCGATTCATTAATTACTCGGCTAATAATCGCTAGCTCAAAGTAGCTAATTTCTAGTCAATTTATAATTAAATATTAGCTGAAATCCCCAATCCGATGAATGATTGTTTATACTTAGAGCGACGATGAATACGATGAAACGTTTACTTACATGGCTAATTAAACTATATCAGTTTTTACTTAGCCCTTTTTTTGGACAACAATGCCGTTTTTATCCTACCTGCTCGGAATATGCGTTAGAGGCTATTAATAAGCATGGTGCTATACGCGGCGCTTTTTATGCTATGCGCCGATTATTGCGCTGCCATCCGTGGTGTGCAGGTGGACATGACCCAATACCGTAACTAACAACAGTAGAAATTTATTATTAATATTTTATAAAAGAATGCAATAAAAATTATGGATACAAGACGCTTAGTACTGTTTGTTATTTTTTCAATGTCTATTTTGATGCTTTGGGAGGCTTGGCAACGTGAACATGCGCCCGCTGATATTGCGCAGCAAGTAAGTAGCGCAACTACTGATACCGGCGTGCCTAGTCAGGGCTCAGGTGCAGCGACTGAAGATAAACAATCGCTACCTGTAGAATCTGACTATAAGATCGTCAATGCGCAGCGTATTTCGGTAACTACGGATCTTTATAAGGCTGACATCGAAACTTCCGGTGGTGACTTACGTAGGTTGGAGTTGTTAAAGCATCGTGCCGCAGATAACGATAAAACCAATTTCATCTTGTTAGATGACTCAGCTAAACCCATGACCTACATTGCGCAAACGGGGTTAATTGGCATTGATTTGCCAACTCACAAGTCAATTTTCACAAGTAGTGCAACGTCTTATCAAATGGCCCCTGATCAAGACACCTTAGAAGTGCGTCTTAATTGGTTTGGTAACGGAGTAAGTGTAGATAAAATTTACATATTCCATCGAAATCGTTATGCCATTGATGTGAATTATGAAATTAAGAATGACACAGCTTCGGCGATTACGCCTGCTGTTTATTACCAAATAGTGCATGACAATCTTTCTAATCAGGGTTCTAAGTTAATGCCAACCTTTACTGGCGGAGCTTACTATTCAGAGGCCACAAAATTTAAAAAGTTAAAGTTTACTGATATGGCGAAAGAGCCACTCAAACTTAGCTCTAATGATGGCTGGGTTGGATTGCTTCAGCATTACTTTGTGAGCGCTTGGATTCCAAAAGATGGTTTAGCGCGTGATTTTTATAGTAAAAAACTTAATGAACATATGTTCATCATAGGCACAAAGAGTACTTTAACAGCGATAGCCCCTGGCGCCAGTTTAACGATTCCCGCCCGCTTGTTCACTGGGCCGCAAACTAAGGCCGATTTGATTGCAACAGCTCCTGGCTTAGAATACACCGTAGACTATGGCTGGTTAACTGTTGTTGCTTCCCCTTTATTTTGGATGCTGTCAAAAATCCACTCTATAGTTAAAAACTGGGGCGTATCGATAATATTGTTAACGCTTTTAATTAAAGCAGCATTTTTCAAACTTTCAGCTTCTAGTTATAGAAATATGGCGCAAATGCGTGAATTAGCACCTCGACTACAGGCAATGAAAGAAAAATTTGGCGATGATCGTCAAAAAATGCAAGCGGGCATGATGGAGCTCTATAAAAAAGAAAAAATTAATCCAATGGGCGGTTGTCTGCCTATAGTGGTTCAAATACCAGTATTTATCTCGTTATATTGGATGCTGCTAGGCTCAGTTGAATTGCGCCATGCGCCATTTTTTGGATGGATTCAAGATTTGTCAGCGATAGATCCTTTTTACATCTTGCCGATTCTCATGGGAGCAACCATGTTGATTCAAACTAGGCTAAACCCTAAGCCAGCAGATGCATTACAAGCAAAAGTGATGACATGGATGCCGGTTATATTCAGTGTATTTTTCTTTTTCTTCCCAGCGGGTCTCGTGTTGTATTGGTTAGTCAATAATGTGCTGTCAATCACTCAACAGTGGTACATCAACAAAATGATTCATGCTGAAACGTTAGCTAAAAAATCAGGTGGAAAGCACTAATATTACGGAAACGATTGCAGCGATCGCTACGGCTTCAGGCGCTGGCGGTATTGGTGTTGTAAGAGTTTCTGGCCCGGATGTTCAAGCTATTGCGCTGGGAGTTTTAGGCGTTTGCCCACAGTCACGTCATGCAGCCTATCTAGATTTTAAGCTTTCTGACCATTCTCTAATAGATCGTGGAATCGCTATTTTTTATGCTAATCCACATTCATATACTGGTGAAGATGTACTAGAACTTCAGGCCCATGGGGGTACAGCCTTGATGCAGATTCTTTTGGCGCGTTGCATTGAGTTAGGCGCACGTCAAGCAGAACCAGGAGAATTTACACGTAGAGCATTTTTAAATGACAAGATAGATCTTGCTCAAGCGGAAGCAGTTGCTGATGTCATAAGTGCAGCAACAGTTGAAGCCGCAAAAAGTGCGGTGCGCTCACTGTCTGGTGAATTTTCAATGCACATCAATACCCTACTTCTTAAATTGATTGATTTACGCATGTTTGTTGAAGCATGCTTAGATTTCCCTGAAGAGGAAATTGATTTCATTACGCAAGGACGTGTCGAAGAAAAGCTAGATAAGATAGTCGCCGAACTCGCATCAGTATTTTCTAAGGCTAGGCAAGGCAGTTTATTACGTGAAGGGATTGTTGTCGTTTTAGTTGGACAACCAAACGTCGGAAAATCCAGCTTAATGAATCAGTTGGCTGGCGAAGAGATTGCCATTGTAACACCCGTCGCCGGCACTACTAGAGATACCATTAAAAATGCGATACAAATAAATGGAGTGCCGCTTCACGTCATTGATACGGCAGGCTTGAGAGAAACTCAGGATGAGGTTGAAATTCTTGGAATTGAGCGAACTTGGCGAGTTACAGAAACGGCCAATATCGCATTATTATTAGTCGATGCAGCTCATGGTATCGGCCAGGCAGAAAAATCGATTCTAGACCGCTTGCCGCAAGAAATTAGAAAAATTTGGGTGCATAATAAGATTGATGTGGCTAGTACGGCTGCCCATTGTGAACAAATTGATGGCGCTACCCACATTTACCTTTCAGCTAAGACCGGTGAAGGTTTAGATCTACTTAAAGCCCAATTGCTTCTGCTTGCTGGGTATCAAAGTAACTCGGAAGGCGTTTTTATGGCAAGAGCAAGGCATCTGCAAGCCTTGGGTCAAGTGGCAGAGCATTTAAATAATGCAAAGACGCATCTAGATTCTGCGGAGCTTGTTGCGGAAGAGTTGCGCCTAGCCCAGGATAGTTTAGCAAGTATTACTGGAGAATTTACCCCTGACGATTTATTGGGTGAAATTTTCTCTAAATTCTGTATCGGAAAATAAACATATCGTAACGTAGCTAACCTAGTATCCCACTTTATCTTAGTCGAAGATTCATGCCCTCCAATGCATGACGGGTAAGATTTTATAAATTGTAGAGCAATGTTTCACGTGAAACATTTATAAAAACTTGATTTACATGACCTACAAGCAAGTTTACGTTAAACTGCAGTCTCTACGACTTTGAAGCATTTTATACTTACCCTCTTATGAATTTTCCAGACATTTTTGATGTAATTGTGGTGGGCGGAGGGCATGCCGGAACCGAAGCGGCCCTTGCAAGCGCCAGAATGGGTCAAAAAACCCTATTATTAAGCCATAACATTGAAACTTTGGGTCAAATGTCCTGTAACCCGAGCATTGGGGGAATAGGCAAAGGGCATTTAGTTAAAGAGATTGATGCGCTTGGTGGCGCTATGGCTGCCGCGACGGATGAAGGTGGCATTCAGTTTAGGATCTTAAACTCTTCAAAAGGCCCTGCCGTGCGAGCTACGCGCGCGCAAGCAGATCGAGTTTTATACAAAGCCGCAATACGTTATCGCCTAGAGAATCAGCCTAATCTATGGCTATTTCAGCAAGCGGTAGATGACATTATTTTAGATGGTGATCGTGTCTCTGGCGTGGTTACCCAAATAGGATTACGCTTTAATGCTAAATCTGTGGTGCTTACTGCGGGTACATTTCTAGGTGGCTTAGTGCATGTTGGCCTCCAAAGTTACAGTGCAGGGCGTGCAGGCGATCCGCCCTCAATTTCCTTGGCGGCAAGATTGCGTGAAATTGGACTCCCTGCGGGACGTTTGAAGACAGGTACGCCGCCGCGCATAGATGGTCGTAGTGTGGATTATTCCGTTATGACCGAGCAGGCAGGCGATAATCCAGTGCCGGTATTTTCATTTTTAGGAAATGTGGCTCAGCATCCAGCGCAGGTTTCTTGTTGGATCACGCATACTAATGAGCGTACCCACGACATTATAAGAAGTGGCTTAGACAGATCACCTATGTATACTGGGGTTATTGAGGGTGTAGGGCCGCGATATTGTCCTAGCGTCGAAGATAAAATCCATCGGTTTGCAGATAAAGATTCCCATCAAATATTTTTAGAGCCAGAAGGGTTAACCACGAACGAAATTTACCCAAATGGCATTTCAACCAGTTTGCCGTTTGATATACAGTTAGCCTTAGTGCGTTCTGTAAAGGGGCTGGAGAATGCCCATATTTTGCGTCCTGGGTACGCAATCGAATACGATTATTATGACCCGCGTGGCCTTAAAAGCTCTCTCGAAACTAAATCTGTGCGTGGGTTATTCTTTGCCGGTCAAATTAATGGCACTACTGGGTATGAAGAGGCCGCTGCTCAAGGCTTGCTAGCGGGCGCAAATGCCGCGTTATATGCTCAAGGAAAAGAGTCGTGGTGCCCGGCGCGTGATGAAGGCTACTTGGGTGTGTTGGTCGATGATTTAATTACACGCGGCGTTACAGAACCCTACCGCATGTTTACTTCACGTGCTGAATATCGCTTGCAGCTTCGTGAAGACAATGCAGATATGCGCCTTACCGAGATTGGCCGTAAATTGGGTTTGGTCGATGATATACGATGGGAGGCTTTTAGTCGAAAGCATGATTCAGTAGTGCGCGAGCAAGCGCGATTGAAAAAAACATATGTACAACCTGCGAATCTCAACATAGATCAAATGACAGAGATTTTTGGTAAGCCGTTAGAGCATGAATATAGCTTATTTGAGTTGTTGCGCCGGCCGGAAGTTAGTTATGAAGCGCTTTTATCTTTAGGCGAAGATGGATTGGGTGAAGTGGAGCCAGATGTCCGCGAGCAGGTAGAAATTGCTGCGAAATATCAAGGGTATATAGATCGTCAAACTGATGAAGTGGCACGTAGTCGCGGACAGGAAAACGCTAAATTACCAGCAGGCTTAGACTACCGAGACATTCATGGACTGCCCATAGAAGCTCAGCAAAAACTTAACGCGCAGCAGCCGGAAACTATAGGTCAAGCTGGCCGAATATCAGGCATAACGCCAGCCGCAATTTCGCTACTACTTGTATACTTAAAGCGGAAATCCAAAGTAAAAGCGATTGATAATTTGCCGCTGAGCCAGCCAGTTAAATCTGTTTCAGAAAAAGCAGCTTAATGTTAAAGGTTGCGCTACAAGAAAAGCTAGAGGCGGGCTTGGCGGAAATGAATTTGCAGGTTTCAGCAGATAAACAAGCAAAATTGATAGCCTATTTGCAGCTGATTGTTAAGTGGAATCAAGTCCATAATCTGACTGCTATAAGAGATCCTTTAGAAATGGTGACCTTGCACTTGCTGGATTCCTTAAGTGTTTTGCATTACGTTAAGGTTGCTGGTGCGGAACGATTGCTTGATGTAGGCGCCGGTGCTGGACTGCCTAGTATACCGCTTGCCATTTGTTTGCCGGAATTGCAAGTCACAGCAATTGATGCGGTAATGAAAAAAACAAGCTTTATGCGACAAGCTAAAGGTGAGTTAGATTTAACCAATTTTCATGTTGAAACTGGGAGGGTTGAAGCATTAAAAAATGCTTTAGGTTTTGATCTGATTATTTCACGTGCATTTTCTGAAATGTCTTTGTTTATTAAATTAACCAAGCATTTACTTTCAGAAAACGGGCTCTGGTTGGCGATGAAAGGTGTTGCGCTGCAGTTGGAAGTTGAGAAATTAGGTTTAGATAGTTCGTCGGTGCAGATTCAAAAAGTGGTGCCTCTAAAAGTGTCTGGATTGCAGGCGGAGAGGCATTTGGTATTTTTAAGTCCTTTACAAATTTAAAGAAAATGAAATGAAGATACTTGCAATTACCAATCAAAAAGGTGGCGTAGGAAAAACCACTACCTGTGTCAATTTGGCCGCCAGTTTAGCCAAATATAACAAGCGCGTATTGCTTATTGATCTTGATCCGCAAGGCAATGCTAGTACGGGTAGCGGCATTGATAAAGCGCATCTTAAATACAGTATTTACCATGTGTTAATTGGCACTAAAACCTTAGAGGAAGTGATAGTAAACTGCGAGAAAGGCGGCTTTGATATAGCGCCTTCTAACAGAGACTTAGCTGGTGCAGAGGTTGAGTTGGTCAATGAAATTGCGCGAGAAACACGATTAAAAGTTGCGCTAAAAAGGCTGGGCGCAGCTAAAGTGGCGGCGCCATATGACTATGTGCTATTGGACTGCCCCCCTGCCCTTAATTTGGTGACAGTTAATGCATTAACAGCTGCAAGTGCCGTGATGATACCAATGCAGTGTGAATATTATGCACTTGAAGGGCTGTCAGATCTGGTGAATACGATTAAGAAAGTGCGGGCACATTTAAATCCAAGCTTAGAGATCGAGGGGCTTCTGCGCACCTTATTTGATAATCGTAATATGCTTGCCAATCAAGTGTCTGATCAGTTGACAGATCATTTCGGCGATAAGGTATATAAGACTATTATTCCGCGCAATATTCGTTTAGCCGAAGCGCCAAGTTATGGTGTATCGGTTCTAAATTATGATAAGGGCTCAAAAGGTGCCTTGGCTTATATGGAATTAGCGCAAGAAATAATGCGAAGAGAGAAAATGAATGGTTAAGTTAAAAGGATTGGGTAGAGGCTTAGACTCTCTATTGGCCGGCGATATGGGTAGTGTGGGGGAGGCGGACTCGTTAATGATGCTAAAGGTCACCCAGCTTCGTCCTGGTAAGTATCAACCGAGAAGCTATATGGATGAGGGTGCGTTAAATACTCTGGCAGCCTCAATTAAGGCGCAGGGCATTATGCAGCCAATATTAGTGCGACTTCTAAGTGCTGGTCTGTCAGATGATGGGCATTATGAGATTATCGCAGGCGAGCGCCGTTGGCGTGCCAGCCAAATGGCAGGCCTAGAAGAAGTGCCGGTTTTAGTCCGTGAAATTGCGGACGAGTCAGCACTTGCGATGGCTTTAATTGAGAATATTCAGCGTGAAAACTTAAACCCGCTAGAAGAGGCGCAGGGTATTAAGCGTTTGATAGACGAATTCGGTATGACGCATGAAAAAGCTGCTGAGGCGGTTGGCCGCTCGCGTGTTGCGGTTTCTAATCTTTTGCGGTTGCTGACATTAAGTGTGCCAGTTCAAGATCTGCTGCTGACGGGTAAGCTTGATATGGGGCATGCGCGTGCGTTAGTTGGGGTCGGTGGGGCGCAGCAGGTGATGCTTGCTGAGCAGATTATCTTAAATAACGCCTCAGTGCGGGAAGCTGAAAATCTAGTAAAAGCCCATCATGAGACGACAAGGCTAGCACATAAGCCTGGTATTAAAGCACCATTAAATCGAGATTTATTGAGGTTACAGGAAGCGCTTAGTGACAAATTAGGGGCGGTAGTGATTATCAATGCAAGTGCAAATGGCGCAGGAACATTAAAAATAAACTATGCCTCATTAGACCACCTTGATGAAATGATTGCCAAGATCATGCGCTAATTGATTTGGACTATTACAACTTAAGCCTTGACTAAAAAGGAGTAATAATAGAAAATCGCGGACTTTAGTTAAGCTGTCGAATTTTGGTGAGGCTAAAAATAGAAGTAAATAATAAGAAAAAATGTAATAAAGCATATCAATAAAACTGGGTTCAAAAATTGTCGGCATCCAATAGCGAAAACGTATTTAGTAAGATGCTAAAAATTCAGTTGATTGCAACATTAGTCGTGGCTGCTCTGTCTTTTGTAGTCGCAGGCCTAAATGGAGCGGTATCTGCAACATTTGGTGGTGCTAGCGTGTTGATTGGGGCGCTGGCGGCATCGGCAATAGCGCGACGTGGTTCGCATTATGAAGATGCCACTGCAATTTTGCTTAATTTGTTAAAAGCAGAAGCAGCAAAGATTATAGTGATTATCAGCTTGTTGATTGTCATTTTTAAAATGTATGCACAATTAGTGCCATTTGCACTGATTGCGGGTTTGGCTGCAGCCGCCTTGTTTTCAGGTGCGGCGCTAAGTAAATTAAAAGTTTAAGTAAAAATTCTTGTCAATTAGAAGCGGCTTAAATGTCGATCTTTAAAGTTAGAGTAAATATTAGATTATGGCTACAGAACAAATAGAGCAAGCACTAACTCCTTCAAGTTATATTACACACCATCTGACATTCGATGCTCAGCCTATAGGCAATGGTAGCTTCTGGATGCTTAATTACGACAGTTTAATTATGTCTGTAATTTTAGGCGTAGTGGTGATGGGCTTAATCTGGTGGGTAGCGCGAACAGCAACATCAGGCGTACCAACTAAAGGCCAAGCCTTCGTAGAGTTGATTTTTGGTTTTGTCGACGAACAAGTTAAAAATATTTTCCACGGCAATCGCCATAGTTTTATCGCACCAACAGCATTGACTGTGTTCTTATGGGTGTTGGCCATGAATGCAATGGACTTCCTACCGGTCGATGTGATGCATAACTTTGTTTATGCGCCATTGGGTCTAGAGCATTGGCGTAGCGTTCCAACTTCAGATATCAATACTACTTTTGCCCTTGCGCTGGCCGTTTGGTTCTTGATGATCTACTTTTCAATTAAAGTTAAAGGCTTGGGCGGCTGGATTCATGAATTGTTTTGTGCGCCGTTTGGCTCGCCGAGCTTTGCCATGCCAAAAAGTTTAGCTGGCGCTATTGGTTTCCTTTTGAGTCCTTTATTGTTTGTTGCAAACTTTGCTTTCAATCTAATTGAGTATATTTCAAAGCCCTTATCACACTCATTACGACTATTTGGCAATATGTATGCAGGTGAGGTTATTTTCTTGCTAATTGGCTTATGGGCAGCAACGGGCGTAACAGGTACTATATTTGGTGCAATTTTAGGTGCGGGCTGGTCAATATTCCACATTCTGATCGTCGCTTTGCAAGCGTTTATTTTCATGATGTTGACTGTTGTTTATCTAGCAATGGCGCATGAGTCACATTAGTAGATAAAGTTTTTTAGTTTTTTATTTAAGTCGTTTTTATCAGTAGTTGTTTAGTTTATTTTTTGAGAGGGTAATAAAATGGATGCATTAGCAATGATTCAAGCCTACACAGGCATTGGTATTGGTTTAATTATTGGTTTGGGCGCTGCAGGTGCTTGTATCGGTATTGGTATTATGTGTGCAAGCTTCTTAGAAGGCGCAGCTCGTCAGCCAGAGATGATTCCACAATTACAAGGTAAAGTATTCTTGTTATTAGGTCTTATCGATGCGTCTTTCATTATTGGTGTTGGCCTTGCGATGATGTTTGCATTTGCTAACCCATTACTAAGCGTAGTAGCTAAATAATTAGTCACTAAATAAACTGTTTGTGCCTAGTATCTGGCTCAAACAGTTATTGCAAGGCTTGTTAGTTTAACGATTAAAGCTTAAATAATTTTAGCTTTAATGATATTTAATTTGGATCAAAAATGAACATTAACTTTACACTTATCGCACAAGCTATAGCATTTGCTGTGTTGATTTGGTTCACAGTGAAATTCGTTTGGCCACCGCTATTAACAGCGATAGAAACGCGCCAAAAAGAAATTGCTGACGGCTTAGCCGCTGCACAAGAAGGCAGGAGCGCTTTGGATGTTGCTGCTAAAAAATCAGCGGCTACTTTGAACGAAGCCAAGCAAAAAGCCAGCGAAATTATTGGCCAAGCCGAAAAGCGTGGTTCACAAATTGTTGAAGAAGCTAAAGGAAATGCAAAGGTTGAGGGTGATCGTATTCTTGCCGGCGCAAAAGCTGAAATCGACCAAGAAGTGAATCGTGCCAAAGAAGGTTTACGTGCTCAAGTTTCAGCATTAGCTATTGCGGGCGCTGAGAAAATCTTGCGTAGAGAGATTGACGGCAAAGCACACAGCGAAATGTTGGCAAAACTTGCGGCGGAGCTATAAATAATGGCTGAAATTTCAACCATCGCCCGCCCTTATGCTGTCGCAGCCTACCAGTTGGGGAAAGAGCATAAATCCCTAGCTAAATGGTCTGAAATGTTGGCTTTTGCAACTGCAGTGTCTAACGACAAGCTAATGCAAGCTTATGTTCAAGATCCGAAAGTGGTGAGCAGTGAATTGCAGGCCACTTTTTTGGCTATCTGCGGCGATAAGTTAAATGAGCAAGGACAAAACCTGATTAAAGTGTTGGTTGAATATAACCGCATGACAATCTTGCCTGCCATCGCTGCCGCTTTTGAAGAACTAAAAGCTCAAGATGAAGGTGTTCTTGATGCACAAATTATTGCAGCGGCTAAACCTAGCGCGGCGGAAATTAAAGATTTAGTAAAACGTCTAGAAGTGAAATTCGGTAAAAAAGTTGAAGCCAGCGTTTCCGTAGATGCAGAACTTATTGGTGGCATCAAAATTATCGTTGGTGATACCGTGATAGACGCATCGGTCAAAGGTCAGTTACAAAATTTAGCCTACGCACTTTCAGCTTAATGGTTCTGCGCTTAATTAAGCGTATTGATCATTAATCTAAAGCTTAGGTAAGGTACAAAAACTTAGGAGTCATAATGCAGTTATCTACATCAGAAATCAGTGAACTGATTAAAAGCAGATTAGAAAATTTTTCGACCAGTGCTGAAGCGCGTACTCAAGGTACAGTGATTTCAGTGACCGATGGTATTGTTCGTATTCACGGCCTTTCAAATGTAATGGCCGGTGAAATGATCGAATTCCCGGGCAATACATTTGGTCTAGCACTTAACTTAGAGCGCGATTCAGTTGGCGCTGTTGTTTTAGGTGATTATGAGCACATTACTGAAGGTGACATTTGTAAATGTACTGGACGTATTCTAGAAGTGCCAGTTGGCCCAGAATTAATAGGTCGTGTTGTGAATGCGTTAGGTCAGCCGATTGACGGCAAAGGGCCAGTTAACGCAAAAATGACAGATAAAATTGAAAAAGTAGCGCCAGGAGTTATTGCGCGTAAGTCGGTATCACAACCAGTGCAAACTGGCTTGAAATCAGTTGACTCTATGGTGCCGGTTGGCCGTGGTCAACGTGAATTGATTATTGGGGATCGCCAAACTGGTAAAACAGCCGTTGCGATTGATGCCATCATCAATCAAAAAGGTCAAAACATGACCTGTATCTATGTAGCGATTGGTCAAAAGGCTTCTACAGTAGCTAACGTGGTACGTAAATTAGAAGAAAACGGCGCAATGGCTTATACCATTGTGGTTGCAGCAACAGCTTCTGATTCTGCAGCATTACAATTCTTAGCTCCGTACGCAGGTTGTACTATGGGTGAATACTTCCGTGACCGCGGTGAAGATGCATTGATTGTATATGATGATTTGACTAAACAAGCGATTGCTTACCGTCAAATTTCATTGCTATTACGCCGTCCACCAGGTCGTGAGGCTTATCCAGGGGATGTATTCTACATTCACTCGCGCTTGCTTGAGCGTGCTGCTCGTGTAAACGAAGATTATGTAGAAAAATTCACTAACGGTGCTGTAAAAGGTAAAACAGGTTCTTTAACAGCATTGCCAGTGATTGAAACTGCTGCTGGCGACGTTTCTGCGTTCGTTCCAACTAATGTGATTTCAATTACTGACGGTCAAATCTTCTTAGAAACAGACTTATTTAATGCGGGTATTCGTCCAGCCATTAATGCGGGTATTTCAGTATCTCGCGTTGGTGGTGCTGCACAAACTAAAGTAATCAAGAAGTTAGGTGGCGGCGTACGTTTGGCATTAGCCCAATACCGTGAGTTGGCTGCATTTGCTCAATTTGCTTCTGATTTAGATGAAGCTACGCGTAAACAACTGGACCGCGGTCGCATGTTTACCGAGTTGATGAAGCAAGCGCAATATGCACCACTTAGCGTATCTGACATGGCAATTACATTGTTAGCAGCGAATAAAGGCTACTTTGATGATGTTCCAACCAATAAAGTATTGGCGTTTGAAAATGCGTTACATGGTTTCATGAGCTCAAAATACAAAAAGCTAATGGATGGTATTGAATCAAGTAAAGACTTAGCTGGCGATAATGAAAAAGCGGTTGAAGCGGCTATTCAAGACTTCAAAGCAACTAACGCTTACTAAACCTACTATTTAGGATAATAAAATGGCTGGTAGTAAAGAGATTAGAACCAAGATCAAAAGTGTAGAAAATACACGCAAGATCACCAAGGCAATGGAAATGGTGGCTGCATCTAAAATGCGTAAAGCGCAAGATAGAATGCGTGCCTCACGCCCATATGCTGAAAAAATCCGTAATGTTGCTGCCCATCTTTCATTTGCTCAAGTTGAGTATAAGCATCCCTATTTAATTAAACGTGATACGGTTAAGAATATAGGGTTGATTGTGATAAGTTCAGATAAAGGCTTATGTGGGGGTTTAAACACCAACATGTTGCGTTTGTCTGTGAATCAGATGAAAACTTGGGAAACAGAAGGCAAAGGGGTAACCGTTAGCGCTATTGGTAATAAAGGATTCGGCTTTATGAATCGTGTCGGTGCAAATTTAAAGTCTCACATTACTGGTTTAGGTGATGTGCCACATTTAGAGTCATTGATCGGTACTATCAAAGTCATGTTGGATGCTTACACAGACGGTGAAATCGATCAGTTACACATTTGCTACACACGATTTATTAATACCATGAAGCAAGAGCCTGTAATGCAACAGTTGTTGCCTCTTGCTGGTGAGCAACTAGGCAGTCCAAAAGGACATTGGGATTATATATACGAGCCTGAAGCTAAGCCGGTGGTTGATCAATTGATGATGCGCTATGTCGAATCATTGGTTTACAACGCGGTAGCAGAAAACATGGCTTCAGAGCAATCATCTCGTATGGTAGCGATGAAGTCAGCGTCTGATAATGCTAAAGAAGTAATCGGTGATTTAAAACTGATTTACAACAAAGCGCGTCAGGCTGCTATTACCAAGGAAATTTCAGAGATTGTCGGTGGTGCAGCCGCAGTAGCCTAGGTTTTATCGTTTCTAGGTCATGCAGTAGCCTAAAAAGAATTTAATTAACATTCAACAGATTAGTTTGAATAGGATATAAAAAATGAGTACAGCTAAAATTGGTAGAGTAGTTCAGATTATTGGTGCCGTGGTCGACGTTGAGTTTCCACGCGATCAAATGCCACACGTATTTGAAGCTTTAATTATTGATGACGCATCAAGCAAAGGTGAAGAAGGCCTAACGCTTGAAGTACAACAACAATTAGGTGATGGCATTGTTCGTACTATTGCGATGGGATCATCTGATGGTCTTTCACGTGGTGCAATGTTCAAATCAACAGGTAGCCAAATTACAGTGCCAGTTGGTGTTGGTACCTTAGGCCGTATTATGGATGTGCTAGGTCGCCCAATTGATGAAGCTGGCCCTATCGAATGTGATGAGCGTCGCGCAATTCACCAAAAAGCACCAACTTTTGAAGAGTTATCTCCATCAGTTGATTTACTAGAAACTGGTATTAAAGTGATTGACCTTGTTTGTCCGTTTGCCAAAGGTGGTAAAGTTGGCTTGTTCGGCGGTGCTGGTGTTGGTAAGACAGTTAACATGCTTGAATTGATCAACAACATTGCTAAACAGCACTCAGGCTTATCGGTATTTGCTGGTGTTGGCGAGCGTACTCGTGAAGGAAACGACTTCTACCATGAAATGGCAGAAGCTGGTGTTATCAAACTTGACAACATGAAAGAATCAAAAGTAGCGATGGTGTTTGGTCAAATGAACGAACCACCAGGCAACCGTCTACGCGTTGCACTTTCTGGCTTAACTATGGCAGAGAAATTCCGTGACGAAGGACGTGATGTATTGTTCTTTGTGGACAATATTTACCGTTATACTTTAGCCGGTACTGAAGTATCTGCCCTATTAGGCCGTATGCCTTCAGCTGTAGGTTACCAGCCAACATTGGCAGATGAAATGGGCCGCTTACAAGAGCGTATTACATCTACTAAAGCAGGTTCAATTACTTCCATTCAAGCAGTTTATGTCCCAGCCGATGACTTGACAGACCCATCACCAGCCACAACTTTCCAACATTTGGATTCAACAGTTGTGCTATCGCGTGACATTGCTTCACTTGGTATTTACCCAGCAGTTGATCCATTGGATTCAACTTCTCGCCAATTAGATCCATTGGTGGTTGGTGAAGAGCATTACAACGTTGCACGTTCAGTACAAGTCACTTTGCAACGTTATAAAGAACTTCGCGACATTATTGCTATTTTGGGTATGGATGAATTGTCACCAGAAGATAAATTAGCTGTTGGACGTGCACGTAAAATCCAACGTTTCTTGTCACAACCGTTCCATGTAGCTGAAGTATTTACTGGCGCGCCTGGTAAATATGTACCACTAAAAGAAACAATTAAAGGCTTTAAAGCTATTGTTGCTGGCGAATATGATCACTTACCAGAGCAAGCATTTTACATGGTCGGTGGCATTGAAGAAGCAGTAGAAAAAGCAAAAACACTTAACTAGTTAATAATCGTTTAAGTTTATTTATTAGTTAAATGTTTAAGGAAAAAAGATGGCAAATACAGTTCATATCGATGTAGTAAGCGCTGAAGCTTCAATTTTCTCTGGCGAAGCCGAGTTTGTTGTAGCACCTGCCAGCGCGGGTGAAGTGGGTATTTACCCACATCATGCACCTATGGTAACTACCATTAAGCCTGGTGCATTGCGTATTAAGCTTGCTGATAACTCAGAAGAGACATTAATTTTTATCTCGGGTGGATTGTTAGAAGTGCAGCCAGGTTTGATCACTGTTTTGGCAGATACAGCGATTCGTGGACATGATTTGGATGAGACTAAAGCCATTGCTGCAAAAGAAGCTGCAATGGAAGCGATGCAAAATAAATCATCTGATATGGACTACGCAAAAGCACAAGCAGAACTATCGGAAGCGCTTGCGCAAATTCAAGCCATTGAGCGTTTACGTAAGAATACACATTAAATCTAAGTGTGGTTTAAACAAAGCAAAAAGGCAGCCTAGGCTGCCTTTTTTGTTATACTTTGATTAACAATGCAACTACAAGCAATCTACATTAATGAATAAATTAAATATTGTCATCTTGGCTGCGGGTAAGGGCACACGTATGCACTCCGATATGCCTAAGGTATTGCATAAAATAGGGGGCAACCCCATCCTTGGCCATGTTATTGATTGCGCTAAAAATCTTGGAGCACAAAAGATAGTCGTGGTTTATGGATACGGCGGACTTGAAGTTCGTGAAGCAATCAACGATGAAGAAATTATTTGGGTAAATCAAGCACAGCAAAATGGAACTGGCCATGCGGTTCAGCAAGCAATAAAGCATTTAGATGAAGATGCCCGCACGCTTATTCTGTTAGGCGATGTGCCATTGGTCGATGCGGAAGCCTGCAAGAAACTAACGTCCTTAGCTGATTCGAGGCTTGCTATCCTCTCTTTTAATAAAACTGACCCTACAGGCTATGGACGAATCATTCGCGATGCTAGCGGTACCGTATCTGCAATTGTTGAGCATAAAGATGCCAGTGCTTTGCAACGCGAAATTACTGAGGTCAATACGGGCATTATGGCGCTTCCCAATGCCTATCTTGTAGCTTGGTTAGCGCAATTAAATAATAATAATGCGCAAGGTGAATATTACTTAACAGATATCGTAAAAATTGCAGAACAGCAAGGTGTGGAAGTGGTTGCTGAAATAACCAAAGACGAATGGTCAGTAACGGGTATCAATTCTAAACAAGATTTGTCGCAGATCGAACGCATCTATCAAGCACGTATCGCACTAAAATTATTAGAGCAAGGCGTTAGCCTTAAAGATCCTGCAAGGATTGATGTGCGGGGCACGTTAAATTGTGGACGCGATGTAGAGATTGATGTTAATTGTGTATTTGAAGGGGATGTCTGTCTGGAAGATAACGTTAAAATTGGTGCCAACTGCATTATTAACAATGCGAAGATTGGGAAGAGGACTTATATTGCACCCTTTTCTCACATAGATGATGTGCAGATAGCTGAGGATTGCCGAGTTGGCCCTTATGCCCGCCTGCGTCCAGGAACGATTCTGGCAGCTGAAGCCCAAGTAGGTAATTTTGTTGAATTGAAAAATACCCAAGTTGACGTTGGCAGCAAAATCAATCATTTAAGTTATGTTGGTGATACGACCGTTGGTAAAAACGTAAATATTGGAGCAGGTACGATTACCTGTAACTACGATGGCGTGAATAAATTTAGGACGATCATCGAAGACGATGTCTTTATAGGATCTGATTCTCAGTTGGTGGCGCCTATAACAATAGGCCATGGTGCAACCATTGCAGCAGGCTCAACTATTACGCGTGATGCTCCACCAAATCAACTGACGTTTTGCCGCGCTAAAGAGCAAAAGTCTATCGCAGCGTGGAAGCGCCCAAACAAACTAACGAAATAACTTAGAAAGATTAAATTTATGTGTGGGATTGTCGGTGCAGTTGCGAGTAGAAATATAGTTTCAACGCTAATTGAGGGCCTCAGCCGTCTCGAGTATCGTGGCTATGATTCAGCCGGTATTGCCGTATTAAACGCCAGTGGTATTGAACGCGTCCGAGCTGTAGGACGTGTTGCTGCAATGACAGATAAAGCTAACGAAATCAATCTCAATGGTCAGGTTGGTATCGGACATACCCGTTGGGCTACTCATGGTGGTGTCACGGAAAGTAACGCACATCCACATGTATCCAAAGATGAAATTGCAGTTGTACATAACGGCATTATTGAAAACCATGACGAGCAGCGTGCGCGCTTAGAAGCCCTAGGCTACGAGTTTACTTCACAGACGGATACTGAAGTAATTGCGCATTTGATTCATTACTATCACAACCAAGGACTAGCTTTGCTGGCCGCAACACAAAAAGCAGTCACTGAGTTAAGTGGTGCGTTTGCGATCAGTGTGATTTCAGTCAAAGAGCCGGATACTATGATCACCGCACGCTTAGGTTGCCCATTATTGATTGGCCTTGGTGATGGAGAAAATTTCATTGCTTCGGATGTTTCAGCCGTGCTGTCTGTTACTCGTAAAGTAATATATCTAGAAGATGGTGATGTTGCAGAAGTACGACGCGATGGTGTCAGTATTTACGGCAAAGATGGCTTAAAAGTGACACGTAAAGTCCACTTAAGCGACGTGTCGTTGGCGAGCATGGAACTAGGCCCATATGCACATTTTATGCAGAAAGAAATTCACGAACAACCACGTGCCTTAACCGATACTATTGAAGCGCTAATTGACGAGAATAACTTTTCCCCTGCTTTATTTGGTATTGGGGCGGACGAAGTCTTTGAAGAGGTTAATAGCATATTAATTCTAGCAGCAGGCACTAGTTATTATGCAGCTTTAACTGCCAAATACTGGTTAGAAAGCATAGCCAAACTTCCGACCAGCGTAGAAATTGCAAGCGAATATCGCTATCGTGATTCTGTACCAAATCCTCGGCAATTGATCGTTACCATCTCACAGTCTGGCGAAACTTTAGATACGATGGAAGCCTTAAAGCATGCAATATCCTTAGGTCAAAACTTAACCCTTAGTATATGTAATGTGCAAGAAAGCGCTATACCTCGGGCTTCCAAATTGGTGCTATATACACGAGCAGGGCCTGAAATCGGTGTAGCTTCAACCAAGGCTTTCACTACACAATTAGTGGCTTTATTTACCTTGGCAGCGACCTTAGCCAAAGAACGCGGACTACTGACCCAAGAGCAAGAGCGTTCCCACTTAAATGCATTACGGGAACTGGCAGGTAGCGTTCAGCGTGCGCTGAATTTGGAGCCACAAATTCGAGAGTGGGCAAAACGTTTTGCTAATAAGCACCATGCTTTATTTTTAGGACGCGGAATTCACTACCCAATTGCCTTGGAGGGTGCCCTTAAGCTTAAAGAGATTTCCTATATTCATGCTGAGGCATACCCTGCTGGCGAGCTAAAACATGGGCCGTTGGCTTTGGTCGATAATGATATGCCAGTGGTAGTCATTGCTCCGAATGATGCATTGCTTGAAAAAGTAAAATCGAATATGCAGGAAGTACGTGCACGAGGCGGTGAGTTATTTGTATTTGCGGATAGCGATAGTCATTTTTTGGAGTCCGAGGGCGTCAATGTAATACGTACCCCACGGCATGTAGGCGTGCTCTCTCCTATTTTGCATACCATTACTGTCCAGCTGTTAGCCTATCATGTGGCACTATTAAAAGGCACTGATGTTGATAAGCCAAGAAATTTGGCTAAGTCAGTCACAGTGGAATAGAATCCACTTAATTGCCAAAAACGCCTAGCCCCTAGAGTTCTAGTCCTTAAGGATCACTGGGCTAATATCAAAACTGCCAGTATCGTGACTCACTAGAATTTGACCATCTTGTATGGTGCAACTCATATTTAGGCCACGTTCTGCCGCATTGGTAAGCTCTTGAGTATCTGGCAAGTTAAGAATAGTCAGGTTATTATTTTTTAGTAAAGCTTTACTGTTTTGAGCCCACCACATATCAGCAATTCTGCCGCCGTATAGCACTACCACTACATTTTTAGATCTACCGCAGGCTTTGCGAATATCTCTTTCCGTCGGCAAGCCCACGTCTATCCATAATTGGATTGCACCCGTTAGATCTTTTTGCCACAGATCCGGCTCCTCATCATCGCTTAACCCTTTACCAAATACTAGGTACTCGTCGGCATAAAGTGCAAAGGCAATCAATCTCACCATCAAACGCTCATCAGTTTCTGACGGATGTTTCGCTAAGGTTAGACTGTGTTGGCCATAATAATTGCGATCCATATCCGCTATTTGTAGGTCGACTTTATAAACGGTTGATTTAATTGCCATCTGAATCTGCGACAGTACTTGATATTACATGAATGTGAGTGCCTTCACAGTGGACCACCTGCCCCGCCCGTATTTTGGCGGTTTTACGATATTCAATATAGTCATCCACAATGACTAGACCTTCAGCCACCATAGACTTTCCGCGGCCACCGCTATCGGCTAGACCGACTAGCTTGATTAAGTCGCATAGGGGTACATATTCAGCCTTGATCTTAAATTCTATGGTTTGCACAGATGATTTTCTTTTATTATTGTGGATGGTAAATTCTCATACACATTCATTATAGCAAACATTGTGGCTGCCTCATTTTACAGATGCCAGTAGCATAAGCCGCAAGCAGCCTAGCCGGCTTTCTGTTAAGCTTTCATTCTTTCAAATGCGTAAATATCTATCATGGCTCAATATGTAATGTCTATGCTCCGTGTGAGCAAAATCGTCCCACCCAAAAAAACCATCATAAAAGATATTTCCTTATCTTTTTTCCCGGGTGCCAAAATCGGTTTACTTGGTTTGAATGGTTCTGGTAAATCGACAGTGCTACGCATTATGGCTGGCGTAGACATAGAGTATGAAGGTGAGGTGCAACATCAACCTAATCTAGCGATTGGTTATTTGCCACAAGAACCCCAGTTAGATCCAGAAAAAACAGTGCGAGAAGAAGTAGAGTCTGGCATGGGAGAAGTCATGCAGGCGCAAGCTAAATTGGAAGCTGTTTATGCAGCTTATGCTGAGCCGGATGCAGACTTTGATAAGCTAGCTGAAGAGCAGGCTAAATATGAAAATATAATTGCCGCCAGTGGTGCTGATTTGACCACACAGTTAGACATAGCGGCTGATGCCCTTCGCTTACCACCTTGGGATGCCAAAATAGGCCCTCTTTCTGGTGGTGAAAAGCGTCGTGTTGCATTGTGTAAATTGTTGCTATCTAAGCCAGATATGCTTTTACTAGATGAGCCAACCAATCACTTGGATGCTGAATCTGTAGAGTGGTTAGAGCAGTATTTGGTCCGCTTTCCTGGCACCGTGGTTGCCGTGACGCATGATCGTTACTTTTTGGATAATGCAGCAGAATGGATTTTAGAATTAGATCGGGGTCATGGTATTCCGTGGAAAGGTAATTACTCCAGCTGGTTAGATCAGAAACAAGCGCGTTTAGCACTTGAAGAGTCACAGGAATCTTCCCGTCGCAAAGCACTGAATACCGAGTTGGAATGGGTGCGTCAAAATCCTAAAGCACGACAAGCTAAGAGCAAGTCGCGTATCGCTCGTTATGAAGAGTTAGCAAGTGCTGAATACCAAAAACGTAATGAAACACAGGAAATATTTATACCTGCAGGTGAGCGTTTAGGCGATCAAGTCATCGAATTTAATGGTGTGAGCAAAGCATTTAAAGATCGATTATTAATCGATAATTTAAGTTTTAGTGTTCCAGCAGGTGCGATTGTGGGCATTATTGGACCTAATGGAGCGGGTAAATCGACTCTTTTTAAATTAATTACTGGCAAAGAACAGCCAGATAGCGGCGAAGTGAAGATAGGTTCTACAGTGCAATTGGCTTATGTTGATCAAAGTCGAGACGCACTTAGCGATAGCAAAACGGTATTTGATGAAATTTCTGGCGGTTCAGATATTTTAACAGTGGGTCGTTACGAAACACCGTCACGTGCTTATATCGGACGTTTTAACTTTAAGGGAGGTGATCAGCAAAAGATTGTTGGTAATCTTTCTGGCGGTGAACGGGGTCGCTTGCATTTAGCTAAAACCTTGATTTCTGGTGCCAATGTGTTGCTGCTTGATGAACCTTCGAATGATCTGGACATTGAAACCTTGCGTGCGCTAGAAGATGCATTGCTGGAGTTTGCAGGTTGTGTGTTGGTGATTTCCCACGATCGCTGGTTCTTGGATAGGATTGCTACACACATCCTAGCGGCGGAAGGTGATTCACAATGGACCTTTTTTAACGGCAATTATCAAGAGTACGAAGCTGATAAGCGTAAACGATTGGGTGAAGAAGGTGCCAAACCAAAACGCCTACGCTACAAACCCATTAGTCGTTAACAAAATTTGTAGCTACAAGTTGTAGTTGTTATTTATGACAACCAATCCCAATAAAGGCGCTTTTTATAAGGCGCTTTTTTCATGGCAAAATCCCAGACTGCCGGCGGTATAAAGCGCATAATTCTTGCCAGCCAGCCCATTTGCCAAGGGATCACTACAAAGCGGCGCTTATGTTCAATGGCGGTGACAAACTTCTTTGCAGCTACATCTACATCCATTAGAAACGGCATTTTATATTGATTCACATCGGTCATTGGTGTGCGAATATAACCAGGGGCAATCGTAGTGACGGCAATATTAGCGGCGGCCATTTCTACGCGCAAGCTTTCTAAGTAGGCAATCACCCCAGCTTTACTGGCGCTATAAGCACCCGCACCTGGCAAGCCACGAATGCCAGCCACGCTAGCGATCCCGACTAACTTGCCGCGACATTCCTGGTTTGGATTGCCTCGCATTGTGCTGATAAAAGGTTGAAAAGTATGCACCATGCCCATGAGATTAATATCTAGCACAGCTTGGAATGCAGCATGATCCTCAGATAATTCCGTGAGCGTGCCGCGGCTTACACCAGCGCTTGCAATCACAACGTCAGGCGCACCAGACTGCAGCATAAAATCTTTGGCAGCATCACTTAATGCAACACTATCACGCACATCTAATGGATAGATGGTGCATTGAACATGATAGGTATTTTGTAAGCGTTCCTGCAGCTCATGTAAGCGCTCACTACTCCTGGATGCCAATCCCATAAACGTTCCTGGACCAGGGTGACGTTTGGCATATTCTGCTGCTAATGCAGCACCTATTCCGCTAGAAGCGCCAGTAATAAAAACTTTCATTAGTAAAGCCTCACGAGATAACCAGTTTCTTTGAATTGAGTTCCAGGCGTAAAAAACCCGTTATTACTTTTTTGGTAATAACGGGTAGTATGCTTACTACTTAGCTTAGGTGCAGTTATTTTTTAGCGGCTGCCCTTGCTGAACGGACATTAGCGATTAAATAATCCGCTACTTTCAATGCTTGATCATTACCGCCGGCCATGGTGCTAGAAGTAACGTATTGACCATCAATAATAATCGTTGGAACGCCAGTGGCACCAGAAGCCCGGAAAACTTGTGCAGCACGATTAAGTCTAGTATTCATTGAGAATGATTTAAAAGATTCATCCACTTTTTTTCTATCCAGACCACTTTGCTTGGTAATCCAATCAATGGCTGCTGCTTCATCAGTAGGGTTTAATATTTTTTGTTTATGAATCGCATCAAACAAAGGAGTGTGTAATTTTTCAATAAGCTTTAAATCTTCCAAGGCGTAATACGCTTTTGCCATGGGCGCCCAATCAGCACGAGGTAAACCAGGCACGCGTTTAAATATTACATCAGCTGGTAATTTTTTTACCCAAGCAGTTAGGATAGGATCCATTAAGTAGCAATGGATGCAACCATACCAAAACACTTCGGTGATTTCTATTTTGTTGGGTGTGTCGGACGCGATGTTTTGCGTTGTTTTATCGAAATCAGTCCCAATTTGCGGGTCAGCTGCTAATACATTAAACGAGGCTAATAACATTAAGGCACTTAATAACTTCTTCATTTCACTTTCCTTATAAAGGGCTTTTTAATAGGCTTGACATCGGTTTACGCTGCTTGATTCTTTGCGTGTCAGTTTTAGTTTTTCTGATCAATCCAATTCCTTGGACCAGAAAAATCATTATTGGTTTTCGTTATTTACTTTGATTAAATCTGCTTTAAAGCCGTTGTTAAGTAAATCTTTCTTAGTCTTGTTTATTTGCTCTAAGTCTTTTAATGGACCTACGCGCACGCGATGCCAAACTCCCTTGTCCGGAATGGTCGCAGTTTGTACTAAAGCCTCAAAGCCTTGTAGGGCCAATTTTGCCTTAATATTGTCAGCTTCTTCATCGGTTTGATAAGCACCCACCTGAAGAAAGTAACTCTGTTGCACAGCGGCTTGTTGCACACTTTCTTTAAGTCTACTTTCTTCTTCTGGCGAAACTTTACTCTCGCTACCAGGCAATATGTTATAAAAATCAAAGCGCGTTTTTTCTTCGGCATTAGGTGTTCCAGTACCTCCAGCCTTTTGATTCTCCGCACTTGCACTAGCATCAGCTTGAACTGCCGCTTTATCTTTTATTTTATCGGGAACTGAATTATCAGCAGTAGCTTGATGCGTAAATGGGCTCGCACCGCCTTTAATAAACATCACAACAGATAATGAAGCTGCAACACCTAATAAAAACCCGATTAACAGGCCAGTTATTAATGGGTTGCCGGCTTTAGGTGTTTTGCGGCTCTCGAGATTTGGTTTGTAATCTATACTCATCGTCATTTAATCCTTACATCCTTTCTTTGGCAGCAACACCAAGTAGATCTAGCCCATTTTTAAGTACTTGCTGGGTGGCACTGATTAAGCTTAAGCGCGCTAGTTTAACTGCTTCATCATCAATTAAGAATTTATATTCATTGTAATAGCTGTGCAAGTCACTGGCCAATTCTTTTAAATAATTGGCAATCACATGTGGAGCAAGTTCCGTAGTAGCATTTTCGATAGTTTCAGGATATTCACTCAAACGCTGCATTAATGCAACTTCATGTGAAGTGGTTAATGGGTTTAAATCTGCATTTACTAACTGCACTAGCGCGCCGTTACCCAAAGTCAGCCATTGACTAAGCACACTGCAAATTCGTGCGTGCGCATATTGAATGTAAAAAACAGGGTTGTCATTGGTTTGTGCACGTGCCAAGTCGATATCAAAAACTAATTGCGAGTCAGCACGACGAGCCGCTAAGAAATAACGCGTAGCATCCACGCCGACTTCTTCAATCAAGTCACGTAAGGTAACATAGCTTCCAGCGCGTTTTGATAGTTTAACTTCTTCGCCACCGCGCATCACCGTAACCATCTGATGCAGCACATAATCTGGCCAGTTGGCTGGTATGCCAACATCTAGTGCTTGCAAGCCTGCGCGTACACGGGTAATGGTACTGTGATGATCCGCGCCCTGCTCGTTAATCACGCGAACAAAACCACGTTTCCATTTGTCAGCGTGGTAGGCTACATCGGGTACAAAATAAGTATAGCCCCCATCCGTCTTTCTCATAACGCGGTCTTTATCATCACCAAAGTCTGTAGTTCGTAGCCACAGTGCATCGTCTAGTTCAAAAGTATGGCCGCTGGCGATTAAGGCGTTTACAGTTTTCTCTACCTTACCTTCACTATAGAGCGCACTTTCTAGAGAAAAAACATCGAATTCAATCTGAAAGGCCTTTAAATCTAAATCTTGCTCATGACGAAGATACGCCACTGCAAAACTTCGTATAGAGTCAAGATTGTTAATATTGCCGCTAGCCGTCACCTCAATGTCGTCTGCAATAATAGTATGTTTGCTTAAATAGGCCGCGGCAATATCATTGATATACTCTCCGCGATAGCCATTTTCAGGAAAGCTTTCATGATCAGTAGAAATGCCTTTGCAGCGCGCCAAAACAGAAATGGTCAGGTTGTCAATTTGTGCGCCGGCATCGTTGTAATAAAACTCACGCGTAACATCCCAGCCGCTTGCATCGAGGAGTCGCGCTAAGCAGTCACCTACGGCTGCACCTCTTCCGTGCCCGACATGAAGTGGCCCGGTTGGGTTGGCAGAAACAAACTCGACTTGTACTTTTTGCGGTGTGCCTTGGGCATCATGACCCTGCTTGTTGCGACCATATTGTGCGCCGAGCGTTAAAATATCTTTGACAACGACTTGCCTAGATTGCGCACTTAAAAAGAAGTTGATAAATCCAGCACCAGCAATTTCTGCTTTTGCAATGTAGTCGCTAGCTGGCAACGCTGCGATAATCTGCGTTGCAATGGCGCGCGGATTTTGCTTTAGCGGCTTGGCTAAAATCATGGCTAAATTAGTGGAAAAATCGCCATGCTCTGCTGACTTGGGTCGATCTAGTAAAATACTGACAGTAGCGATGTCAGGTGCAATACTTTTTGCGGCAATGGCGAGTAATTGGGTAAGATGTGCTTTCAAAGAAAATTCATATCATTTAAGTGTAAAGCAACATTTTAACCTACTGCCGTAACTTTTTCTTTAAACACTTGATAATCAGGCTTAAGCCTTTAATAAAATTAAAACTATCTTGCCTAACGTCATACTCAAAGTCGCCTTAGATGTGCCCTTAGATCGCTTATTTGATTATTTAAGCGGTGGTCTAATAGTGCAAGTTGGGCAGCGCGTGCTGGTTCCATTTGGTCGGCGCAGTCAAATCGGCATCGTGATGGCGCTTACGGATACGAGCGAATTTGCCATTGAAAAATTAAAGCCTGTTAGCCAAGTGTTTGCGGATGAGCAGCCACTTGACCATGAAATATTAAGCTTAATCAAATTTAGCGCTGACTATTACCAATATCCATTTGGACAGGCACTTTTGTCGTCATTACCGGCACGTTTGCGCCAAATAGCACCAGCTGTATCGCGAAAGCAATATGTCTATCAGCTTACAACGCTAGGTTTAAGTGTTGGTCTTGAGGCAATCCCAAAACGACAACCACTCTTACGTCGTGTTTTTGAAGCGCTTAAAACGGGCGAATTATTGACCGAAAGTGAACTGGATACCATTTCTAGCGGTGCACGCAAAGCCGCTAAGCAGTTGGTTCAACTGGAATGGGTCAGTAGTCAGCAAGTGCACGCCACCCCGCGTGTTGCCGAGTTACCAGCGCCGGTCGCACCTGAACTTAATGAGGATCAGGCACTGGCAGTGGATAGTATCGTGCAAGTCGCTCAAGATTTTAGCGCTTGGTTATTACATGGCATTACTGGTAGCGGTAAAACTGAAGTTTATATGAGGTTAATGCAACATGTGTTGCAGCAGGGTGATGCGCAGGTGTTAGTGCTCGTGCCAGAAATCAATTTAACTCCACAGCTAGAAGCTCGATTTAGAAGTCGGTTGTCTAGCTTTGCCTTGGTGACTCTGCATAGTAATTTGAGTGAGGGTGAGCGCTTACAACACTGGCAATTAGCTCAGTCTGGACAGGCAAAAATTATCATCGGCACGCGTCTCTCTGTCTTTACCCCTCTACCTAATCTCAAACTGATTATTATTGATGAAGAGCATGATAGTTCTTTCAAGCAGCAAGATAGCATGCGTTACCATGCTCGCGATGTAGCGTTGGTGCGTGCAAAGCGCCTAAATATTCCAGTGGTATTAGGATCGGCCACGCCGGCACTGGAAAGTTGGCACAATGCAACGGCAAGTTCGACCAAGGCCAATAAATATAATTTACTTAGCCTAAATCAGCGAGCAGTGACTGCAGCACAATTGCCGCAGGTTGATTGTATAGATAGCAGTAAGGTTCATTTGCAACAGGGGTTAACACCTCAGTTAATTAACGCGTTGCGTTTACGGTTAGCGCGTAAAGAACAAAGTTTATTGTTTATTAATCGTCGGGGTTACTCGCCTGTTTTATTGTGCTCTGCTTGTCATTGGATTGCGCCTTGCATGCGATGTAGTAGCAAGTTGGTGGTGCATTTAGGGCAAAGAAAACTGCGTTGTCATCATTGTGGTCACGAACAAAAAATTCCCAGCCAATGCCCTAGTTGCGGCAATGCTGATTTACATCCAACAGGTCAAGGCACGCAACGCCTAGAGCAAACGCTGATTCAATTATTTCCAAGCGCGCGTATTGCCCGAGTCGATCGTGATAGTACTAGCACCAAAAATTCATTAGTAAAAATTTTACAGCAAGTGCATGCACAAGAAATTGATATATTAGTCGGCACTCAAATGCTGGCAAAGGGCCATGACTTTCCAAATTTAACCTTGGTTGGCGTAATCGATACTGACAGCGCTTTACATAGCCCAGATTTCCGAGCTAGTGAGCGTTTGTTCGCACAACTAATGCAGGTGGCTGGTCGCGCCGGGCGTGCCGATAAAGCAGGACAAGTTATTATTCAAACCCAGTTTCCCGAACATGAACTCTTTAATGCATTACGCAGTCATGACTATGTGACCTATGCCAATGCACTATTACAAGAACGTGAGCAAGTGCAGTTTCCACCGTTTGTTTTTACAGCTTTACTAAGGGCAGAAGCCAATGATTACAAATTGGCGCAGCAGTTTTTACAGCATGCATTCACAATTGCGCGTGGTCTAAGTCAGGATGTGCTTGTGTATGATCCAGTGCGACCACAAATGGAGCGACTTAAGGGTATGGAGCGCGGTCACGTATTGATGCAGGCAACGCAGCGGTTAGCATTGCAAAAGTTACTAAGAAATCTGGTGGCGCAGTTAAGAGGCACAAGTATTGCGGCTAAAGTCAGATGGTCTGTTGATGTTAATCCACTAGAATTTTAAAAAAACCATACTAACTTCTTTGCGTGTATCAGCCATTAAGCCAAAATGATTGGGGTATAATGTTTTATGCGTGGCGGGTGTAGTTCAATGGCAGAACGCTAGCTTCCCAAGCTCGATACGCGGGTTCGATTCCCGTCACCCGCTCCAGTAAATGCACTATAAATTACGGTAAAAAAATGGATAATCAAGCGCCACCTTCAGTCATGACTTTTGCTGGTACCGATCCTAGTGGCGGTGCTGGTTTGCAGGCTGATATTTTGACCTTTGCCAGCATAGGTTGCCATCCTCTATCGGTTGTGACAGCGATTACTGTACAAGATACGCGCGGCGTTGATAGTGTACTAGCGATGGATTCTGATTGGGTAAACGATCAAGCTCGAGCGATTTTAGAAGATGTACAAGTGTCGGCATTTAAACTGGGTCTGCTCGGGTCAGTAGAGAATATAGCAGTCATTGCTGAAATCATGGCCGATTATCCCGACGTGCCTTTACTGATTGATCCAATTTTAATGTCGGGTCGTGGTGATGATTTAAGTAATGATGACATGATGGATGCCATGGTCGAACTTTTGTTTCCTCAGGCAACATTGATTACACCAAATAGCTTAGAGGCGAGGCGTTTCGCTTTCCCTGAGGATGCCGATGAAGTTGCGTTAACCTCACTTGATGAGTGTGCGGCTCGTTTATTGGGGATGGGCAGTGAGTATGTGCTGATTACCGGTACCCATGAGCGCACGCTTGAGGTGACCAATACTTTGTACGGCGATAATAAATTAATTAAAGCCTACAAATGGGAGCGCCTGATTGGTAGCTATCACGGCTCAGGTTGCACCCTCACTAGTGCAATTGCAGCCTGTATGGCACACGGACTTTCGATGGAAGAAGCTATTTTAGAAGCCCAGGAATATACCTGGCAAACTCTGAAAAATGGCTTTAGGCCAGGTATGGGTCAATTTATCCCCGACCGCATGTTTTGGGCGCGCGATGAAGAAGATTCAATAGTCAACGGCGGTGAAGGTACCGCTAAAACTCACTAGTTGATTGCACCCTATGATTAGAGGTGTATACGCAATCACCCCAGATATAGTGGATACGGCATTGTTGTGCACGCTTGTGGAAGCCGCCATTAGGGGTGGAGCGAATCTTGTGCAATATCGGAATAAGTTGGCGAATCATGCATTGCAAGTACAGCAAGCGCGAGCGCTGTTGCCTATCTGCCGACAGCATCATGTGCCACTCATTATTAATGATTCAATTAAACTGTGTTTGGTATTGAATGCAGATGGCGTTCATTTGGGTGCGGATGATGGCGATTTAGTTGCGGCGCGTGCCAGATTAGGTGCCAATAAAATTCTTGGAGTCTCCTGCTATAACCGCATTGAGTTGGCGCAAAATGGGCAACAAGCGGGAGCCGATTATGTAGCTTTTGGTGCTTGCTTTCCTTCTAGTACTAAGCCGCACGCGCCAGTGGCCAATTTGGATTTATTTAAACAGGCGCAATTGTTACATATTCCAAGCGTTGCCATTGGCGGCATTACGCTTGAAAAAGCGCCATTGGCTATATCAGCAGGCGCCAATGCAATTGCTGTGATTAATGCAATTTTTAACGTAGATGACGTAGAATCAACGACCCAACAATTTTCACAACTATTTAGATCATGACCTCACTTAATCAAAGCCTGTTCGAAAAATCACAACAACTCATTCCGGGTGGTGTTAATTCACCAGTACGTGCCTTTCGCAGCGTGGGTGGAACGCCGATATTTTTCAAAAAGGGCTTGGGTTCCAAGTTGTGGGATGTCGATGGCAAAGAGTATATTGACTACATTAATTCTTGGGGCCCGATGATTCTCGGTCATGCCCATCCTCAAGTGATTAAAGCTGTACAAGAAGTAGCCGAAAATAGTCTTTCATTTGGCGCTCCTACTGGTCTTGAGCTGGAAATGGCGCAACTGATAAATAAGCTCGTGCCAAGCATGGAGCAAGTGCGCTTGGTGAGTAGTGGCACAGAAGCAACCATGAGTGCGATTCGGGTGGCGCGGGGTTTCACTGGACGTAGCAAAATTCTGAAATTTGAAGGTTGTTATCACGGGCATGCGGACGCGCTGTTAGTCAAAGCTGGCTCCGGCTTACTTACCTTTGGTGAGCCAAGTTCAGCTGGTGTACCAGCCGAAGTGGCAGCGCATACCTTAACCTTGGAGTACAACAATACAGAGGCTTTGAAAGACTTATTCGCACAAGTTGGTGACGAGCTTGCCTGCGTTATTATTGAGCCAGTAGTGGGTAATATGAATCTAATCGTGCCGCATATGGAATTTTTGCATACATTGCGTGAGTTATGTTCCAAGCATGGTGCGGTATTAATTTTTGATGAAGTGATGACAGGTTTTCGCGTGCATCTCGGCGGAGCACAGGCACTTTATAATATCAAGCCAGATATGACTACCTTGGGTAAAGTCATCGGTGGCGGCTTGCCAGTAGGTGCATTTGGAGGCCGTAAAGATATTATGAGTTGTTTAGCACCATTAGGTGCGGTTTATCAAGCCGGCACTTTATCAGGTAACCCGGTCGCAGTGACTGCTGGGTTAAAAACCTTGGCTTTGATTCAAGCGCCTGATTTTCATCTTAAGTTAGCAGTGCAAACTAAAAAGCTTGTCGATGGTTTGATTGCAGCGGCTAAAGAGGCTGGAGTGATCTTTAATGCCCAAAATGTGGGCGGAATGTTTGGGCTTTACTTTCGTGAACACTGCCCGACTAGCTTTCATGAAATCATGCAATCGAACAAAGATCATTTTAATAAGTTTTTCCACAGCATGCTCAGTAGCGGTATATACCTTGGCCCGTCTGCGTTTGAGGCAGGCTTTGTTTCTGCTGCACATAGTGATGAGGATATTGCTGTCACCATTGCAGCTGCCCAAAAAGCATTCAAGCTAGTGGCTTCGACCTAGGCTTGCAATCTTGCCGAATTACTCTAGTTAGTTACTAGGGAAGTGCAATGTTTGCCATCCACCCACTAAGCAGGCAGGATTTCAGCGCGCCCTGTTAAAATAAACTCGATCTTTGGGCTCTATCTTGTTGAACACATAGACATTTAACGGTAAAATCGCCGGTTCCGCTAAATGTTTTGTGATCAGATAATATGGCATCAGAGTTAAGTAACCCAATTGCGCAGGTTAACATTCAAGCTGCGCTTGAAAATTCAGCGTCAAATCAGTTCAGCATCTTAGATTCAGGTATTGCAAATCCAAGCAAGCCGAATAAGCAAGGCTTATACAATCCCTCCAACGAGCATGATGCTTGTGGTGTTGGCTTTGTTGCGCATATCAAGGGTAAAAAGAGCCATGATATTGTGCAAAAAGGTTTGCAGTTGCTTACTAATTTAACTCACCGCGGTGCGACTGGGTATGATCCAAAGCTAGGTGATGGTGCTGGTTTATTAATGCAAATACCAGATGCATTTATGCGTAAAGAAGCTGCAAAGTTAAATATTCAATTGCCAGCGGCTGGGCAATACGCAGTGGGTAATGTTTTCTTACCACAAGCTGATCAAGGTCGTGAGTTGGTCGAAGCTTTAATCGGCGATATCATTCAAGAAGAAGGCCAAACTTTATTAGGTTGGCGCCAAGTGCCTGTGGATAACAGCAATATCGCTCAAGCTGCCCGTGATACTGAGCCAAATATGCGCCAAGTGCTCATTGCCAACACTGCCAACGATCAAGATGTATTTGAGCGCAAATTATTCGTGATTCGTAAACGCATCGAGCATGCAGTGGTAAAGCTTAATTTAAAAGATAACGCTGCATTTTATATCCCTTCATTGTCTTCACGGACTATTGTCTATAAAGGTATGTTACTGGCCAATGAAGTCGGTGTTTATTATCTTGATTTAAATGATGAGGCTGTAGTATCGGCAATAGCGCTGGTGCATCAGCGATTTTCAACCAACACTTTCCCAGCTTGGGATTTGGCACATCCATTTCGTATGATTGCGCATAATGGTGAAATCAATACCGTGCAAGGTAATGTCAATTGGATGGCAGCGCGCCATGAAACCATGCGTTCGGCTTTGTTGGGCGAAGATTTAGAAAAACTGTGGCCGTTAATTGTCGATGGTCAGTCAGATTCAGCCTGTTTTGATAATTGCTTAGAATTACTAGTAGCAGGTGGATATAGCTTGCCGCACGCAATGATGATGTTGATTCCTGAAGCTTGGTCTGGTAATCCATTGATGGATGAAGAGCGCCGTGCTTTCTATGAGTATCACGCTGCACTCATGGAGCCATGGGATGGCCCAGCCGCAGTAGCCTTTACTGATGGTCGCATGATAGGTGCGACTCTCGACCGAAATGGCTTGCGCCCAGCGCGCTATTTAGTGACTGATGACGATCTAGTGATGATGGCTTCAGAAATGGGTGTACTCAATTTTCCACAAGAAAAAATTGTTAAAAAATGGCGCTTAGAGCCAGGGAAAATGTTGCTGATTGACATGGAGCAAGGCCGAATTATTGACGATGCTGAAGTGAAGAAAGCTTTGGCAGTAGCAAAGCCTTACAAGCAGTGGATACAGAAAACACGTTACTTTCTAAGTGATATGCCTAAAGTTGGTGGCGTGATTGAGATTGCCACTAGTATGCCGCAAGTTGATTTGTTAGATATTCAGCAAGCATTTGGCTATACACAAGAAGATATTAAGTTCGTTATGCTACCTATGGTGCAAAATGGAGAGGAAGCTTCAGGCTCAATGGGTAATGACGCGGCGTTACCCGTGCTATCAATTAAACCTAAGTTGATCTACAACTATTTCAAACAGTTGTTTGCGCAAGTGACTAACCCGCCAATAGATCCTATTCGTGAAGAGTTGGTGATGTCATTGGTCACTTTTATCGGGCCAAAACCTAATCTATTGGGTGTCGATGAAACTGAGCCAGCGCTCCGCTTAGAAGCTAGCCAGCCGGTGCTGATGTTGGATGAGTTGGAGCAATTAAAATCAATTGCGCTGCTGACCCAAAACCAATATAAGTCCTTGGTGTTGGATATTACCTATGATGCCAATTTAGGCAAAGCTGGCATGGCAACTGCGGCGGCCAGTATTGCTAATGCTGCGCAAAAAGCGGTGCAAGATGGCTTTAATATTATTATATTATCAGATCGCAATGCGAGCGAATCACGGCTGGCGATTCCGGCTTTACTAGCTTGCTCAGCAACCCATCTACATTTGGTTAAAACTGGATTACGGACTAGTACGGGCTTGGTTGTTGATACTGGTTCAGCACGCGAAGTACATCATTTCGCTTTGCTTGCTGGGTACGGTGCGGAGGCTGTTTGTCCTTGGTTAGCCTTCGAAACTATCAGCCACCTAGGCACTAAAGACAGCACAGAAGCGGCGAAGAAATTTGTAAAAGCCATTGGTAAAGGCTTATATAAAGTCATGTCTAAAATGGGCATTTCTACTTACCAATCTTATTGTGGTGCACATATTTTTGAAGCTATAGGTTTAAACTCAGCGTTTGTAGAGAAATACTTCACTGGCACTACCTCTAATATTGAAGGTATCGGCTTAGATCAAGTGGCTGAAGAAGCTGTGCGTATGCATAGCGCTGCTTTCGGCGAAGATCCAGTGTTAGCCAATAGTTTAGAGGCTGGTGGTGAATATGCATTTCGTATCCGAGGCGAAGAGCATATGTGGACGCCAGATTCAATTGCAAAACTGCAACATGCAACACGTACTAATCAGTATGAAACCTATAAAGAGTATGCAAAATTAATTAATGATCAGTCGCGTCGTCATATGACCCTGCGAGGGTTATTTGAAATTAAATCAGTTGGTAAAGCGATTCCATTGGAATCAGTAGAGTCGGCTAAAGAAATCGTTAAGCGCTTTGCTACAGGCGCGATGTCTTTGGGTTCAATTTCTACAGAAGCACATGCTACGCTTGCAATTGCAATGAACCGTATTGGTGGTAAATCGAATACTGGAGAGGGCGGCGAAGATGCCAAGCGATTTATTACGCTTAGTTCAGACAGCAGTATGGCTAAGGTAATTGGCGAGGATGTGATTGTTAAAGATATTCCGCTAAAATCGGGTGACTCCATGCGTTCAAAGATCAAACAAGTAGCCTCTGGTCGCTTCGGTGTTACCGCTGAATATTTGGCCTCTGCTGATCAAATTCAGATCAAAATGGCGCAGGGCGCTAAGCCTGGTGAAGGCGGTCAATTGCCTGGTCATAAAGTCAGTGAATATATCGCTAAGCTGCGTTTTTCAGTGCCAGGCGTGGGTTTAATTTCACCACCACCGCATCATGATATTTACTCGATTGAAGACTTAGCGCAATTGATTCATGATCTAAAAAATGCCAATCCTAAAGCGTCTATTTCAGTTAAATTGGTGTCAGAAAGTGGTGTGGGTACTGTGGCTGCTGGAGTTGCGAAAGCCAAGTCTGACCATATAGTAATTGCTGGTCACGATGGTGGTACTGGTGCTTCTCCGATTTCTTCAGTGAAACATGCGGGGACACCATGGGAACTTGGACTGTCTGAAACGCAGCAAACTTTAGTATTAAATCGGCTGCGCGGTCGCGTGGTGGTGCAAGTCGATGGTCAAATTAAAACTGGCCGTGATGTTGTGGTCGGTGCTTTATTGGGTGCGGATGAATTTGGATTTGCAACAGCGCCGTTAGTAGTAGAAGGCTGCATTATGATGCGTAAATGCCATCTTAATACCTGCCCAGTAGGCGTGGCTACCCAAGATCCTGAATTGCGCAAACGTTTTACTGGCCAACCTGAGCATGTGGTGAACTATTTCTTCTTTGTTGCAGAAGAGGTGCGTGAGCTGATGGCTAGTATCGGTGTTGCTAAATTCGATGATTTGATTGGGCGCGCCGATTTACTTGATATGCAGGCGGGAATTGATCACTGGAAAATCAGCGGTTTAGATTTTGCTAAGGTTTTCCATCTTCCTGAGATGCCTGCCAATGTTTCACGTAAAAATAATGATGTTCAAGATCATGGTTTAGCTAATGCGATGGATAATAAATTAATCGCCTTGGCCCAACCAGCTTTAGAGCAAGGTCAAAAAGTCGTCATTGAACTGCCTATTTCTAATACCAATCGCACTGTGGGTACCATGCTGTCAAATCAAGTAGCTACACGCTTCGGAAGTGCAGGTTTACCAAACGACAGTATCAGTATCAATTTTACTGGTACATCAGGTCAAAGTTTTGCGGCATTTTTAGCACAAGGCATTAGCTTTACACTGACAGGTGAAGGTAATGATTACGTTGGTAAAGGCCTATGTGGCGGTCGTATTGTAATAAGGCCTCCAAGTAATTTCCGCGGACAGTCGCATGAAAATATTATTGTTGGTAATACCGTGATGTATGGTGCAACTACTGGTGAAAGCTACTTTAGTGGCGTGGCAGGAGAGCGTTTCTGTGTAAGAAATTCTGGTGCCTCTGCCGTAGTTGAAGGCGTCGGCAATCATGGTTGTGAGTACATGACCGGCGGCACAGTGGTGGTGTTAGGTTTAACGGGACAAAATTTTGCAGCTGGTATGAGTGGAGGAGTGGCTTATGTTTATGATGAAGACGGCTTATTTTCTAAACGTTGCAATATGGGAATGGTGTCATTAGAGTCAGTTGAACAAAGCGATAAGGTCGTTAAAAATACTGTGCAACATTTAAACCAACCTGATGAAGTGACCTTGCTTGCACTCATCAACAATCATGTGAAATATACTAATAGTGAGCGCGCTAAGGGGTTGCTTGCAGATTGGAATAATATGCGCTCGAAGTTCGTGAAGGTGATGCCTAACGAATATAAACGCGCCTTAATTGAACTTGCTGAAGATAAAGTATTGGTAGCCGCATAATGGGAAAAGCAACTGGATTTTTAGAATACGAACGCTTAGCTGAGGCTAACTTGCCAGTGCAAAATCGCGTTAAAAATTACAAGGAATTCGTTTTACATTTAAGTGATGATCAATCTAAGCAGCAAGGTGCGCGCTGCATGGACTGTGGCATTCCTTTCTGTATGTCGGGCTGTCCAGTCAATAATATTATTCCAGATTGGAATGACTTGGTATACAAGCAAGATTGGCGGGCGGCGATTGATGTATTACATTCTACTAATAATTTCCCTGAGTTTACTGGCCGTATTTGCCCAGCACCATGTGAAGCAGCTTGTACCCTAAATATTAATGATGATGCGGTAGGGATAAAATCAATTGAGCATGCGATTATTGATAAAGCTTGGGAAAATGATTGGGTAACCCCACAAATTCCTAGTCATAAAACAGGTAAGAAAGTGGCTGTGGTTGGTTCAGGGCCTGCCGGTTTGGCAACAGCGCAACAATTGGCACGCGTCGGGCATACCGTAGTCGTCTTGGAAAAAAATGACCGTATCGGTGGATTACTTCGTTATGGTATTCCAGACTTTAAAATGGAAAAAACGCATATTGATAGACGTATGACGCAAATGACGGCCGAAGGTGTGGAGTTCCGTGTCAATCAACATGTAGGTCAAAATGTTGGGGCAGATGCCGTTTTAGCTGAGTTTGATGCAGTTGTTTTGGCTGGCGGTGCAGAACACCCGCGTGATTTACCAGTGCCAGGTCGTGAGCTAGAAGGCGTGATGTTTGCCATGGACTTTTTAACGCCACAAAATAAAGTAGTGGCTGGCGATATTGTGCCGAATCAAGTGTTGGCGACCAATAAAAATGTAGTAGTCATCGGTGGTGGTGATACTGGTTCTGATTGCGTAGGCACCTCTAACCGTCATGGTGCGTTAGCAATTACACAGTTTGAATTAATGCCACAGCCGCCAGCAAAAGAAAATAAAGAGTTGGTATGGCCAAATTGGCCTCTTAAAATGCGTACATCAAGCTCTCATGAAGAAGGTGCAAGCCGTGATTGGTCGATTACTACTAAAGAATTTATTGGTGAAAATGGAAAATTGGTGGCATTAAAAGGCACTAAAGTTGAATGGAAAGACGGAAAAATGCTTGAAGTGCCCGGCACGGAGTTCGTCATTAAAGCAGATTTAGTCTTGTTGGCTATGGGTTTTGTATCTCCAGTGCATAAGCTGCTTGAGGCTTTTGGTGTCGAGAAAGATCAGCGTGGTAATGCTAAAGCCAATACGGAAAGTTATGCAACTTCATCAGCTAAGGTGTTTGCAGCTGGCGATATTCGTCGCGGCCAATCGTTGGTTGTATGGGCAATACGTGAAGGCCGCCAAGCGGCGCGCGCAGTCGACGAATTTTTAATGGGCGTATCTACACTTCCACGCTAGTTTTCTCGATGAGAGTGCAAGCCAGATTAAAAAACTTGAGGATGCAACTACCCTTGCATCCTTTTTTATTAGGCAAAGAATATGAATCTATTAAAAAATGACACCTTCTTAAAAGCACTCATGCGCCAACCAACTGACTACACGCCGGTTTGGATGATGCGCCAAGCTGGACGTTATTTACCTGAGTATAGGCAAAGCCGCAAAAACGCGGGTAGCTTTTTACAGCTATGTAAAAATGCAGACTTTGCTACTGAAGTCACGATGCAGCCTTTAGATCGCTATCCTTTACTGGACGCCTCTATTTTGTTCTCTGATATTCTGACCGTTCCCGATGCGATGGGTTTGGGTCTGTATTTCGAAGAAGGCGAAGGTCCAAAATTTGAACGCACGCTTCAACATGAAGCAGATATTAAAAAGCTCGCAGTGCCGGATATGAGTAAGTTGCAATATGTATTTGATGCCGTTAGTCAGATTCGCAAGACTTTAAATGGGCGCTTACCTTTAATTGGTTTTACTGGAAGTCCGTGGACATTAGCAACCTATATGGTTGAAGGTAAAGGGAAAACAGACTTTCTAACCATCAAAAAAATGGCTTATGCACGCCCAGATTTACTTCATCATATCCTTAATACCACAGCCCAAACGGTGATTCAATATCTCAATGCTCAAATTGCTGCAGGTGCACAAGCGGTAATGATCTTTGATTCTTGGGGAGGTGCATTGTCTCATGATGCCTATATTGAGTTCTCGCTTAACTATATGCAAAAAATTGTTGCTGGTTTAACCAAAACTAATGATGGTCGCGTTGTACCTAGTGTAGTGTTTACAAAGGGTGGTGGCTTGTGGCTAGAGGCGCAGGCAGAAATTGGTGCTGATGCGTTAGGTTTAGATTGGACCGTGGATATTGGAAGTGCAAGGCGGCGTGTTGGACTGCAAGTGGCATTGCAAGGTAACCTAGACCCTGCTATTTTGCTCTCTACCCCAGAAGCCATTGAAAAAGAAGTTGTAAAAGTGTTAGAAAGCTATGGGCATGGACATGGGCATGTATTCAATTTAGGTCACGGCATTACTCAGCTAACGCCCCCAGAAAATGCAGCTGCCATGCTGACCGCCGTTCGGTCGCATAGTCGAAAATATCACTTGTAACGCTATTATGTCTCTGATGTAGGTCAGAGATTATTAGGTTTTCTGATTATTAAATTTCATGTTTGATATACTTACATTGGCTACATTTACCAATGATAGCCAAATCCTGTAATGTACTAGCAGATAACAATACCATTATTCGCGCTTTTACCACCTTGACCGTAATGTCAGCAAGTTCAAGATGCTTGGCTATGTCTTTGATCATCATTCCGCTGCTCAATAAATCAAATATCACTCGCTGCTTCTTAGTCAATAAAGTTAATTTGGTCGCGTAAGTGCTAACGAGGGTGGCTGCATCCATTTCTGATAAGAGAGTATCTTTCGAATAAACAATGCTGGAGGTTTTCATAATATTGTTACCAAAATTAGTATTATAAAGAACCGATCATACTCCATATATCCTTTTATATATAAATTATTCAGTTTAATTGCAAAAATTCGGGATAAAAATTAGATTTTTAGTCCAAGCATGGTCGTTTATATTAAACTTAATTAAGCGAGATAATGATTACGATTAAGGCTATTGGCTATCAGTTTACTCAAAAAATTTATATTGCGTTATCCAAGTGAGCAATTTCAGCGCATGAAAGTTCTTTGCGCCGGTATTTTCAGCCTAATCCTTGCAATGGGGATTGCTCGATTTACTTACACACCACTCCTTCCTCTAATGCATGAACAGGCAGGTCTAGGGCTTGCATATGCAGGATTTTTGGCAGCAATCAATTACACGGGCTATTTATGCGGAGCACTCCTAGCCACAATCATTAACGACGTTGTAGTTAAAGACCGCCTCTATAGAGTTGGCATGGTCATTGCCGTTGCCAGTACGGTTATGATGGGGATCACTGATAACTTTACCGTATGGGCAATATCACGCTTCATTGCGGGACTGAGTAGCGCAGCTGGCTTAATGTTTGGTAGTGGACTCATACTGAACTGGCTAATTCGCCATAATCATCACAGCGAACTAGGTATACATTTCTCTGGCGTGGGTTTAGGCATTGCAGTTTGCTCAGCTGCGGCAATCGTGATGACCCCAGCAATGCCCTGGAATGAACAGTGGTTTGTGTTTTCTGGCATTGGAGTATTGCTACTTATCCCTGCCCTTGCATGGCTACCACCTCCAGATCGAAGCATCATCACAAAGTCCGGAAAGTCTATGTTGGACTGTCCCCCTAGCCAAGCTTTTTTTCGACTGTTTATGGCAGCCTATTTTTGTGCAGGCTTTGGCTATGTCGTCACCGCCACATTCATCGTTGCAATCGTGAATTCAATCCCAGGTCTCGAAGGCAAGGGAAATTTGGTATTTCTTGTCATTGGTTTGGCTGCTGGACCTTCATGCATTGCCTGGGATTTCATTGCACGCAGAATTGGCGGGCTGAACGCCCTTATAATAGCCGCAGTTATTCAAATATTTGGAATCTTGCTTCCAATAATCGGAGGTGGATTGGTAGCGGCGTTGGCTGGCGCACTCCTATTTGGAGGCACCTGTATGGGCATCGTCAGCCTCGTACTTAGCATGGCAGGACGATATTATCCAACCCGGCCAGCCAAGATGATGGGAAAAATGACGATTGCTTATGGCGTTGCCCAAATCATGGGACCTGCGATTACAGCAAAAATAGCAGCTATATTTGGAAGCTACTCCGTAGGGCTTTATATTGCAGCTGGAGTAACGACGTTAGGTAGCTTTTTATTTCTCTTACTTAGAAGAATGGAAATGGTTGAAAATGTACTTTGAGGAGTGAATGGTCTTGTTGGCGAAGAAGAACTAATAGTTTTAGTTGAATTTTCTCTCGAGGATGCCAGGCAAGAAAGCAAACCCTTCATCAAGGTTTGTTCTAACCTAAAATAAACTTAGAGCTTTACCGTTAATGCGTTTTACTTTTCCCGGCAATATAATCCATCACCGCAAATAAAACGCCAGAAATAATAAACGCCATATGAATGGCCAGCATCCAAGCCATTTGTTCATTTGCGATATGTTCAGAATTTGGCGTACTTTGATGTACAAATGCTTTTAGTAAATCGATGGCAGAAATAGCAACAATCGAACCAATCAACTTTAATTTAAGGCCTGAGAAATCTACTTTACCCATCCATTCTGGTCTATCTTCACTATCTGCAGTATTTATCTTTGACACAAAGTTTTCGTAACCACTAAAAATCACCATGATTAGTAAATTAGCGACTAACGTCATGTCCACCAAAGCTAATAGTGATAGAACGACCTCTTGCTCTGATGCACTAAAAATATGTACAACAATATGCGTAAACTCCTGCGCAAATTTCACCATCAAAATAACTAGGCCACCGACTAAACCCATATACATAGGTGCTAATACCCAGCGACTTCTAAAAATAAGTGATTCTATTAAATTCTCTATAAGATTAAACATGATGCTAACAAAATCCTGAGTTGATTAAGCAGAGTAAAACTGTTTTGCGATTCTGTCATTGAATGAGTTGGAAATCAATAACTGCTTTGAGGCAGGCAAATTTACATCAGGTGCAGTATAATCATGCAAATTTTTTAATTGATTGTACTCGCAAGTGGTGGTTAGCAATACGACCGATAATCCGTAGGCCGTTGATTCGAAGCTTACTAAGGAAGGTAGACAGACAAAGCCATAAGGCCATCCTTCGAGGTGAACTGCACCCCAAAAGTTGGACTAAACCTCCAACTGATTAAGGTGCATTTTTCATGTCTAAATATACGAAATCATTCAAGCTCCAGATAGTTAAAGATTACGAGTCCTCACATTTAGGGAGCAGC